>VFQS010000578.1_pt1 | contig 39329 bp, 59 predicted proteins | sample 3512361 | NCBI WGS metagenome assembly VFQS01 (sample SAMN10412375, study PRJNA504923) | tailings metagenome | isolation source: Relicate 1 Philex TSF3 active mining | place: Philippines
GTCAATTAGCGGTAGGAGCTAAGTTGACCCCTATTCCGGTAAAGTAAGAGAATAGGACAAGAGAAGAAAGGGAATTCCCATGTCAACCAAGTTCAGAAAACCCCCTCGGCACATCATTGGGTTCTTCAAAGACCCCACGTCTTGGGACGCAACGACGTTTGAAACTCTGATTCGGGATGAATTGGAGAACGTCTACGGCTCGATCTCGGCCAGTGATGAAACTCTGGTCGCATCGATGCTGGTGACGATGGAATCTTTGATGACTGCCCAGCAGCACATTAACGAAGAGGGCTACATCTCGCAGTACGCTGCCGGGGTAGGCACTTCGGGCTGGGTCAAGCTTCGCAACGAAAGCATCGACAAGATCATCAAGATTTTGGGCGAGCTGGGTCTGGTCGCGCGCGGCCGTCCGAAGAAGGTCAACAAAGCTACTGCCGTCGATGAATTGTTCGCCACTGCTTGAGCCTGCGTTTCAGTACGCGGCTGCGGTTACCCGCGGGGATGTATCGGCGTGTGAGGATATCCGGCTGGCCTGCCAGAGATTTCTGGACATGGCCGAGCGGAAAGACGCGCCTTATGAGTTTGTGTCGGCCAAGGCTGAGCACGTCCTAAAGTTTGTAGGTTTCTGCAAGCACGTAAAGGGACCGGATGCCGGGAAGCCCATCGAGTTGCAGCCGTTCCAGATTCTGTTTCTGGCGGGCATCTACGGGTTTCGGGACCGGGGCGATCACACCAAGCGGTGGGTGACCGATGTCATTTTGTTCGTGCCGCGCAAGTCCGGTAAGACTACACTTGCGTCGGTCATCGCCCTGTACGAACTGATGTTCGGAGATGCGGGGGCAGAAGTCTTTACGCTTGCGACTAACCGCGAGCAGGCATCGATCTGTTTTGACTCCTCCAAGGCCATCGTCGAATCGATGGATGAGCGGCTTGCGGCCAAGTTCCTGACGTTCCGCAGCGAGATAAAGAAGCAGGGCGACAGTACTTCCACGTACCGGGCGCTAAGCCGGGAAAACCGCAAGACGGGCGACGGCAAGAATCCCAGCTGCGCGCTTATCGATGAGGCGGCGCAGATCACCGAGCGGTCCAGCATTGAGGTCCTGCACTCCGGTATGGGTGCCCGGAAGAACCCGCTGCGGCTGTACATGACGACGGCCAGCTTCACCCGGGAGACGAAGTTCTTCGAGGATCTGTCCTACTTCCGCAGCCTGCTTCGGGGCGACGCCGCAGACAATGGCAAGTGGTTTGGCCTGCTGTACTCGATTGATCAGGGCGACAACTGGCGCGATCAGTCGGTGTGGGGCAAAGCGAACCCTATGCTAGGGATTTCGGTCACCACCGAGCACATCAAGCACATGGCTGATGAGGCCGCGGCCAAGCCGGCCAGCCTGAATGAGTTTTTGTGCAAGCAGCTCAACGTCTACGTCAGCGCAAACGCGGCTTGGGTGGACCGCCGGTACTGGGATGAGTCGATTGCCGAAAAACCTGCCGACAAACCCGAATCTACGTTCCTAGCGTTTGACTTGGCGCATTCTCGCGACCTTAATGCGGTTTGCACACTTCATCGTTACGGGGAAGAAGAATTCTTTGCCGAGTTTCAGTTTTTCCTACCGGAAGACTCGCTGGACCTTGTGCCCAACCATTACCTGAGCATTTATCAGCAGGCGCAGCAATCCGGCATCCTGAAGCTGACGCCGGGTAACGTGACCGACCACGCAGAGATCGAAGCCTACATTCGCCAACAGTGCGAGAAGTATGAGGTCAAAGAGATCGGATTTGACCCATATAACGCGGCTGCGCTGGTCGCCAATTTGTATGGCTCTGGGCTACCGGTCAAAAAGATCGGTCAGGGGATGGCAATGCTGTCCAACCCGTCAAAGTCTACCGAGCAGCTCATTATGAAGAAGGGCATCAAGCATGGCGGCAATCCTTTTGTCGGCTGGCAGCTCGGAAACTGCGAAGTCTACGTAGACGTGAACAATAACGTCAAAGTTCGGAAGAATGAGGCAGATCCTTCCGCGAAAATTGACGGCATCATCGCCATGATCATGGCTATCCACTGCCATTTGGACAACGTTTTCGTGTCGGAATCGTTTGGATTTAGGACGTTTGAGTGGTAAAGTGCCCTGAAACGGGGGTCGAACATGGGAATTCTTGACGTTTTCAAGGGTAAAAAAGCTCAGCAAAACGAAGCGAATACGCTCTTCGGCCAGACCGCACTGGGCAATAACGTCGTCTATCAAGGCGATAACAAACGGCCCACGGTCAACACTCAGATCCTGTACGTCACCACCAGCGCGGTTAACGATGCTGGCCGAGTGGTGGACATCAGCACGCTACAGCGCAATAGCACTGTGTTGGCGTGTATCTCAGCCAAAGCCCGGGCGCTTGCTCAGTTGCCAGTTCAGGTGATGTATGAGCTGGAAGACGGCACATGCGTCGATGCGGTGCGCCATAAGGACGTGCCGACTCGCGCACGCGAGCGCGCCAAGCAAGTGCTCAATCTGCTGACTGAGCCGAATAAGTTCCAGTCGCAGTATGAGTTCTGGTATCAATGGACGATGTGGCTGGATCTGACTGGTGAGGCGTTCACGCTGTGGTGGCGCAAGGATCAGAAGAACCCGACGCAGGTGCCGCTCGAGATGTACGTGCTCGACAGCACGCTCATTGCCGTCACCATCACGCCGGCTCGGTATCCTTCGTATCGCCTCTCGACTCCGAGCTACGGTTTCTCGAAGGATCACCCGCTCGAGTACTGGCAGGTCATGCACGTCAAGGAAATGGCATGGCAAGGCTCTGCAGGCTGGAACAAGGGCATCGCCGCGGTTGAGCTGGTGAGCTTGGATCAGGATATCGACCTGTACGCAAACTACGTCATGCTCAACGGGGCCAAGCCGTCAGGCATGTTCACGACCGAGTCGGTGATTCCAGACGCGAAATACAAAGAAATCGCCAGCCGCCTGAAGGAAGCTTGGGCAAGCATGACCGGTAGCCGGACCACAGACCCGTCAAAGCCGGGTCAGGGCATGCTGCTGGATCAGGGGATGAAGTACACCCCGCTGGAGATGCTGAACCTTCAGGATGCGGATGCGTATAACCTGAAGATCCAAACCATGAAGCGGATCTGCGGTTTGTTTGGCGTGCCGCCGGCCATGATCGGCATTGCTGACCAGAAATACAACAACACCCAGACGATGCTGGATGAGTTCTATAAGAGCACCATGTACCCGATGATTGTGTCGGTGCAGCAAAAGCTCAAGCAGCATCTTCTGCAGGGCTATCCGGGCCTGAGCATCCAATTCGACACCCAGAATTTCCTGCAGGGTGCGCCTTTGGATCAAATGAATTACGCGACTGCCGGCGTAAAGAACGGCATTCTGACGCCAAATGAGGCGCGCAAGTACATGGGCTTGCACGCAATCGATGGCGGCGACGAATTGGCTGTAGATGTAGGTGGCGCCAACGATCCGATCCCGGGAAGTTCCCCGCAGGATACGGGCGGCGGCGGCGGGAATCAAAAGCGCAAAATGAACATTGGCGCGACTTGACAACCGTTATGGTTAATACAAAATACCTTGCAGCGCTGGCGCAAATGATCAACCAGCGTCAGACACCGGCACTCTTGCTGCCAAAAGTCGCCCCTACAATACAAGACAATAATCAGTCCATCATGTCAGGGGTGATCAATGAAACAACTCCAACTGGTTTGCGAAGCTCGCCTGAACCTAAGCGAAAAGGCCGGAAGCGAGCCGACCGGAAAGATTGAAGCGACCGTTACCACATGGGGCGCTCGCGAAGGCGCCGATGGCCGGCGTTTCTTTTATAAGCCTGAAGGCTTTATGCAATGGGCAGAAGACTTTGCTGCTTCTGGCCGTCCCCTGCCGATGTTTGTCAATCACAACGCCGATTCTGTTCCGGTGGGTGAGTGGACATCATTTGAATTCACAGACAAAGGCATGACCGCAGAAGGGCGCCTTTATCTGAACACCACTCAAGGCTCTGACTTGTATCAAGTCATGTGCGAATCCCCGGCCATGTTCGGCGGTGTCTCAGTAGGAGCATACGCAGATGAATGGCAAATGGTTAATAGCGAAGGTGAAGTCTTTCCTGTCGGGTCTGCTGACCCGTATGAAGAAGGTTACTTCCAAATCACCAAAGGCGGACTCCGAGAAGTCAGCGTCGTGATGTATCCCAACAATCCCATGGCTGAAGTGTCGAAGCTGGAATTCTTCCGCGACGACGGTTCTGCTGATCTGAAGGTTTTGGAGCAAGCACTGCGGGATGCAGGGCTTATCAAAAAAGATGCGGTCGCTGCCGCATCTGTCTTTAAGCGTGTGCTGGAACAGCGGGATGCTGAACCTGCCAAGCTTGAAACTGCGACGCAGCAGAGGGATTCTGATGCGGAAGCGACCGAAATTCTCGCCGCTCTCGAGCAGCGGGAACTCTTAAAGCATCTTTCCAATCGACTGAAAGGTTAATCATGTCCAAAGAAATCATCGAGAAGCTGGACGCTATCGAAGCCCAGACTCTCACCAAGGCAGAAGAAATCGCTGCTAAGGCCAATGAGGCCGTCGAAGCTGCTAAGGCAGAACTGACCGAGAAGGTTTCCGCTCTGGAAGCCAAAATCGCGACGCTGAATGCGCCCGAGATCATTCGTCCTATCGCCAAGAGCGTTCGCCAAGACGTGAACCGTTCTGTGCGCGAGCAACTGGCTAACTTCTACAAGAGCGGCAAGCAACTCGAGAAAGAGCTGCAGATGTTCGCTTCGGAAGACCAGTACTACGCATACATGCAAGAAGCTTCGCAGCTGACTGCTGGTGGCGATGGTAAGGGTGGCCGCACCGCTTACGATCCCGTGTTCGTTGCTCTGCGTCTGTACAACCCGCTGCGTGGCGTGTCTCGCACTGTCGCTACTGATGGTTCGTCTTATCAGTTTCGCGTCAAAACGGGCAACGCGGGCGCACAGTGGGGTTATGCAATTCAGAACAACGGCGCGCCGACGACTGAAAACACCTCCATCTGGCAATTGGTGCTGAAAGACATCAACGTTCAATTCCCGATCCGCACTGCGGCTCTGGACGACATCGATGGCTTGGAAGCTAACGTTGTTGACGACATGTTGGCGGAATTCGCTCAGGCGGAGGCCGCGTCGATGATCACCAACAATGATCAGACTGGCACCGGCACTTCGGTGGCAACTGGCGGTGCTGATGGCCTGCGCGGTCTGGACCAGTACGGTGGCGCTAACGCTACCTACACCGGCGGCACGACCTCTGTGTCTGCTTTCGGTTCTTCTGGCACCAGCTCGACCTCTGGCCTGCACTCGCTGGCTACGTATGACCAGATCACCACGAACGGCTTTGGCACTGCAAACAACGTGCAGTTCAAGGACATCGTGAATATGGTCTACGCTCTGCCGCAGCAGTACTGGACCCCTAACGCGAAGTTTATGATCAACAACACCATGTTGGCAGCGATTCGCGGTTTGGTGGACGACAACGGCACTCCGGTGTTCGAGCGTATGCATCCTGCTGCTGAAGACGGTATCGTCGGCAAGCTGCTGGGCTTTGATGTGGTTGTTAACTCTTACGTTGACGCCCCCAATGCTGCTGGTGCTGCTGCTGGTACCACCTCGAAGTATCCGATGTTCTTCGCCGACTGGTCGCGTTATCACACGATCATCGACCGTCTGAACATGGTGATGCGTCGCTATGACCAAACGCTGCCCGGTTTCATCACCTTCTTCGGTGAGAAGCGTCTGGCAACGTCGGTTCGCGATCCCTTCGCCGGTGTTCGCTATCGTTCGACCGCTACTGGTGCTTGATAAAGATGGGGGTTTCGGCCCCCTCTTTCCAAAGCGGCCACTAGGCTTCTTTGGAAAGATTCTGGGCGCAACGTGAAAAGGATCACGCCAATGGACAATAGAACCGAGGCACTGCTGAGTGCAATGAAGACGGCCATCACCGAGCATCGCATGGTGAAGGTCAACCTCAACGAAGCTTCGGCACTGACCGGCTCTGGTAGCGGCATCGGTGGCCGAGTTCTGTTTGATGACGCATTCGCTGCGCTTCGTTACGCCAATCCTTTCCGACAGGCCGCGCGTGTTGTGCCTGTTGTTGGCTCTGACATGCAGTTCGTTGCCAAGACCGGTAACGCAACCAATCAAGCTGGCAATCCTTGGGGCTACACGGTCCAGAATGACAGCGGCTCTCCTGACACCAACACGACTATTTGGCAGTTGCCGGTGCGTGTGGTTGCGGCCCGTCTGCCGATCCGCTCTGCTGTTTTGTCTGACGTGAACAACCTCCAAGGCGCGTTGGTCGAAGACCTGATGCTGGAGTTCGCGCAGCTTGAAGGCGCGAGCATGGCCGTCAACTCTGACCAAGCAGGATCGACCACCACGACCACGGGCGCAACAAATGGTTTGCGTGGCCTGAACATGTATCTGGATGGCGCTGCGTCGGCTTATGGTACGTCTGGCACGGCCATCACCAACGGCATTCACACCATTGCTACGCAAACGGCCACAACGGCTGTGAAGTACGCCGACCTGTATGCCGCGGCCTCTAAGCTGCCCTCGCAGTACTGGTCGCTTCCCGGCACCGCTTGGCACATTAGCCCGACCGTGATTCAGACCCTGCGTTCGGAGACTGACCTGCAGGGCTTGCCGATCATGCTGGAAAGCGGTGATGAGGATGGCGGCGCGATCACGCACATCTTCGGATGGCCCGTGGTGCCCAATCCTTATCTGTCGGCTGCTTATCCTGTGTATCTGGCTAACTGGCCGCGGTTCCTGACTATTGGCGACAACGAAGAGTTCAGCCTGCAACTCATGGAGCAGACCCTACCCGGCTTTGTGACGATGTACGCTGAAAAGCGCGTGGTCAGCTCGGTGCGCGATCCTTTTGCTGGTGTTCGCATCAAGGTCTAAGGAGTCGCCATGAGTGCGAATTCGTACCTGACATACGGTGGGCCGGCGCTTGCGCCCACCCGCAACCCGTTCAACTATGCCAAGTTTGAGCAGATTGATCGGGACAATGTCACTGCTTGGCTGACTCTGGATGAGATTACTCAACAGCTCAACCTGTTCAATGACGAATCGCAAGACACCTACCTGAGCGCGCTGGAACTGGCGACTCGGCAGGCCATCGAGGACTATCTTGGTCTTCCGATCATGCCGGTGTCTTACCGGGTCTACTACAACGCAGCATCGATCTACGGTACTCCTTTGTCCCTAGATCTGCCCGAGGTTAGCCCCAGCAGCACCAACGGCCCGTATTGCTACAACGGCAATAACGGTGTGCAGATCGATATGGTGGGGTATTGGGACGACAACAGCCCTCCGGTGTTTGTGCCGTTGAACCCGTCTACGTACATGTACGACAACTCAGGAAACAAAATCATCCTGAGTGCATTGCCGTCGTCCATCAACACGTTTATGACGTCTCCTGTAGTGGCCGAGTACACGGTCCAGACCAGTCCTCTGTCGGCCTACCCGGTGATCAAGCAAGCTGGGCTTTTGCTCCTCACGCATCTCTACAACAATCGCTCGAACACAACCGAGCCGATCATGCATGAGATCCCGTTTGGGGTAGCACAGCTTCTGCGGCCATACAAGCCTTTGGTGATGTGACATGGCAATTGCGCGCTTCGAGAACATTGCCGTCAACAATCTGGCCTTCGGGAAATCAGATTTTGGCGAGCAATCGACTACCCAAACCAAGTGGTTTGATACGCGCGCGCGTGTAAGTGATGTCGCTAACAGCCTGCGGATCAGCGAGAAGTACCGTCTGTATCAAGACTTGGTGCAGTTTACGTTGAACTACACGCCCAACATGAAGCAGATTGTGGATCACCAAAATCTGTATTCATTCACGTGGCGCAATCACGACTGGCGCATCACTGATTGCCGCGAGGCAAACGACCGCATGAGCATCACGTTCATGTGCTATCGCAACGATCCGGTGACGGCAGTCTGACATGGCACAAAGCAACGTAGTCCAGTATGGCAAGGCGATTCAGTACCAACTGAGTCAAATTGTCACGCCTGTGCCGGTCTATGTGGCATTCAATCGCAACTTCTCTACGCAGCCAAAGTTCATCACTTGGTTCTTGCGCGACGTTCACCAAGAGGTGTACACCGGCGTAAACCAGAACAACAAAGGCATTGATCGTCCGGTATTTCAGATCTCCATCTTCACGCAAGTGATCGAAGATGGTTTTGCAATCAGCGATCAAATACTACAATCTTTGCACGGATATAACGGGTTGTTTGGCGGTCCAACTTTCGGCTTTAACGTGTCCAAAGCTGACGTGTACTGGCTGTACAACTCATACGACAACACCGAAAAAATGGCGCAGATTTTTCTGGACTGCCGTTTAGACATTCCAACATAAGACAACCAATCGTCTTCACTGAAAGGAATCGAAATGGCCCTGCCTAACAAAGTTCTACCCGGTTTTAGCGCATCGCTGTACGCACAGTCTGGCGCCACGCCAACCCCGCTGACCACGGCACAGCTTTCCTTGGTCGCCAGCGTTTCTCCCATTGCTGTATCTGGCAATCAACTGCTGGTTGAGGCCGTGCCTGCTTTTGGTCAAGACGACGCTATGGCTAACTTCTCGGTCGCTGGTTCGCGCCAGTCCGACAAGATCCCGACGCAGGCTGCGCCGACTTCCATGACGATCACTGCGGCTTGGAACCCTTCGGATGCCAATATCCTGCAAATGCGCGCTGATGCCTACAACGGCACCATTGACCGCACGTTTGTGGTGTCGGCCACCGACGGCACAAACATCGTGTACTACGCTTTCAATGGCCGCGTCAGTCAATTCCAGATCGACGCACAACCCGGTGCGGAAGCTAAGGCTATCTTCACCATCCATCCCCGTGGCAACCAGTACGGCTGGTCCAACAACGCTTGAGGTGAATCATGGCACTGCCTAATAAAGTCCTACCCGGTTTTTCGGCATCGCTGTGGTGCCAATCCGCGGCCACTCCGACTCCGCTCACCACGGCCAACCTTTCGGTGTGGGCGGCTCAGGTCGCTACCATCGTTGGCACTGCCGCGGGTGGTACGGGCGCTGCTGGTCAGCAATTGAACGTTGAAGCCGTACCTGCGTTCGGTCAAGACGATGCGATGGCTAACTTCTCTGTGGCCGGCTCGCGTCAATCGGACAAGATCCCGACCCAAGCGGCCCCCACGTCTATGACCATCACCGCAGCTTGGAATCCTTCGGATACTGGCCTGTTGCAGATGCGTGCTGACGCTTATAACGGCACTGTGGACCGCACGTTCGTTGTGGCTGCATACGACGGTACCAATACCGTCGCATACGCCTTCAATGGCCGTGTTTCACAGTTCCAAATTGACGCACAGCCCGGTGCTGAAGCCAAGTGCATCTTCACCGTGCATCCGCGCGGCAATCAATACGGTTGGAGCAATTCCTAATGATCAGCAAAGTCATCGAAGAAATCAGCTCGAGCTACGGTGACATTCGGTCATTGGCCCGGGCTGCGGAAGTCTCTCCCAAAGAGGTGGCCGCGGCCTTGGCTAAGGCAAAGCCGGGAACGGTGGAGCACGTCGTGTTGTCACTGCTGGCTGAATACCATCCTGTGGTAGACGCCCCGGTTGAAAAACCGGTTATAAAAGAAGAGTAGACATGACAACGACAATACAAAATACGAACGACCTACTAAACTTTTTGATTAGCCGATCCGGTTCTGGTGACAAGAACTGGTTCGGTTTTTCTGAACAGCGGATGACCTCCATCACGCTGGCGCATGACATCGCAAAGATGCATGCAGACAAGATGACGCCTGAAGAGGCTGTCAAATACGCAATCGAATTGAACAGTGCAATTTATCGCCTGATCATTCGACCACCACAAGGATAAGACATGAAACTCTCTGCCGCCTTTGGCGTTTCCGATCAAATTCGCATCAAGACTTTTGAGCTTCAGGGCCAAACGCTGCGCGTGCGCGTGCCCAGAACCAAAGACCTTGAGGAAATCGCAAACAAGTGCGAAACGATTGATCAGAACAAGTTTGCTGAGCGCTATCAAAAAGCCATTGCCGCATTTGACCGCAACGTTCCGGTTGAAGGCATCGAATTTACCGACGACGATGTAATCGTTGATGGCCGCTCGACTAAAGAGCTTGTGCAGACCTCCATGAAAATGGAGAATCGCATCGTCGAATACGTGAAGCTGCTTGTACCGGTTGACAACGGCACGATTGATGAATTGACGTATGAAGAGATCGAGGAAGAGTGGCCGTTCTCCATTCAGCTCGAGATCCTCAACAAGATTTCTGAAGCCATCCAACCCGGATACAAGGACGCAAGAAAAAACTCTTAAGGGACATCCGCGCACAAGCTAGAGCATACGTCTACGCACACGGTGGATGTCCCGATGAGATACCGGCAGACGATATGCGAAACATCGAGATTGCACTGTCAGATGGGTTCATAGGCAACAAGGGAATCTTGCTTGCCTTGAGCAATCTTGCTACTGGCAATCTCAACGCAAAGCTTGCCAAGGGAGCACGCGCCTTCACGATGAAGGACATCCTCCCTGCCACGCACGACTACATCGTTCCTCCGCTTTCCGAGCAGGAGCAGCGCGAGCTTGCCAACGAACAACTCTTGGGCTTTATGGTGTCAGCACCGGGGGCCGAAAAGTTCTTGGAGAAGTATCGTGGCTGACTACGAACATCTTTTTACTTGGAAAGAAGAGGGCTTTGCTGAGCTTGAGCAGCAATTGGCTCAGATGGTCCAAGGCTTTCAATCCGATAAGGTTGTGCAGGCCACCGTGGTCAAGGCCATGAAACGGGCTGTTGAGCCAATTAAAGAACGGGCCATCTCACTGGCTCCGGTGGACAACGATAACCCGCGTGATGCGTATCGACCAATACACATGCGGGACACCATCAAAGCCACAGCTCGCATACCGTCTGATGCAGATCGAGAATCTGTCTACACCAATCCCACCGACATTGCCATTGGCTTTGTGTCGGTGAAGAAAAGTGCCGTGTCACTAGCCAATGAGTTCGGCACTTCTAAGCGGTCGGCAAAGCCATTTTTGCGTCCAGCACTAGCACAAGAAACGACAAAAGCAATTGACATCCTGCGGGATGAGTTATCCAACATCATCCCGGCCTACGCAGCTAGGCTGGAGAAGAAGAGGAAATAATGGCTAAGTCGCAAACAATCGCCCGTCTGGGCGTACAGATGGCGCTGGACTCCGCAGAGTTTAAGTCGGGCGCATCTAACGTCATTGTTGAGACTCAAAAGCTTCGCAATTCTGTTGCGCGTGAAATGCGCGCCGCGGAAAAAGAGATTCAGACCCTCAAGTACGCAACTGAGGATTACGGCAAGACCGTCACCAAGGTGGCTCAGCTCGAGCGCGAGCTAGAGTCTGGCCGATTCAAGAATCTCAAAAGTACAGAAGGTGGTCAAGCTGTTATTGCGCGTTTGCGCGAGCAGGCCAAAGCCTACGACGAAGTAGCGGCCAAGGCTAAAACTGCGGCCACCGGTGGTCTTACAGAGCAGCAAAAGCTGCAGCTCACCTATCAGACCACTGACCTTGTGACGCAGATTGCGTCGGGCCAAAACGCATTGATTGCACTGCTCCAGCAGGGTGGTCAGTTGAAGGACTCGATGGGCGGCTTCGAAGGCATGTTCCGCGCCTTGGCTACCGTTATCACGCCTTTCCGCGTGGCGGTTGGCGGCGCGGCAGCTGCTGTTGGTCTGTTGGCCGTTGCCATGTACAAAGGAGCGGAAGAGTCTGAGCGGCTGCGTGACGATCTAATCTTGACCGGCAACTACGCAGGCATCGCACAAAAAGATTTCTACGAACTTGCAGAAACCATCTCCAACAAGGTTGGCGTATCGATTGGTAACGCCAAGGTTGTGTTTGGTCAATTGGTGGCGTCTGGCAAGTTCACGCAAGAGTCCATGGGGGCTGTTGGTGAGGCCATCCTGCGCGTGGCCGAGCTTAGTGGCAAGACCGCAGAAGAAGTCGCACAAGACTTAATTCCCGCATTCCGCGGCGGCGCATCGTCTGTCAAAGATCTAAACGACAAAATGCATTTCTTGTCGTTGGAGCAATACAAACAAATCGAGCTGTTGTCAAAGCAGGGCAAGAGTCAAGAAGCTGCAGCTTTGGCAGCTAATGCGTTGAATGAGCGCTTGTCTAGTAGCACTCGCGAGCTTGGTTATCTTGAGGCGGCATGGAAAGCCGTAACCAACGCGGCCAGCAAAGCATGGGATGCCATGATGGGCCTTGGCCGCAAGCTGGATGCAGAAAGCACGCTACAAAAGCAGATTGATGATCTTAATGCTTCAATTGAAGCTGCTGAAGATCGGACAAGTGGGCCTGTGCTTGATTTTGTGATGCAGCGTGATGCGCTACAAAAGCAGCTTGATGAACTACGCGAGACTCGCAAGCAAGCGGCAGAAAAAGCGCAAGAAGATGTAAATCAAATCAATCTGTACACCGCAGCCGGTGGATTGGCAAAGCAGACTGCGCTAGAGGATGAGTTCCTAAAGCTTCGCACACAAAATCAATATGAGAATGCCATGTTCAATGCTGGCATGACTCAAAAGATTTATCTTGAGGCTGAGCAAAAGATTGCGCTTGCACGTCAAGAGATGGCGCGCAAAAACAGAGATGAAAACAACGTATTTGAGAAGCAGAACGCGGCCATCCTAGCGCAGCAGATTATCGAGATTGAGCGAGACAAACGCCTGAAGCTTAGAGAGCTTACATTGCGTGAGACATTGTCTATACAGGCAATGATTGAAGAACTTGACGAAGCAATGGCCGCAGAGATTGGCCGCAAGAACGAAGTCTTCAACAGCTTAATTCGTGCTAATCAAGCAAGCAAAGAAGGTCTTGAGATCGATCAACGTAAGCTTGAGTTGCAAAGGAATTTGATTGGTGCAACAGCTCAACAAGCTGCGCTAGAAAACATTCGGCTTAAATACGAAGAGCAGCGTCGAGCACTTAGGAACAATCGCGACGTTGATGATGAGAGAAAAGGTCAGCTTGAACGTCAGATTGATCAAGCCGAGCAAATCGAACGCGCCAATGCGGCCATCCAAGACTCAATCATTCGGATTGGTCAGGTGTACGACGCAGTGTTTGGCAACATGATGAATGCCATCGAGCGGTTTGTGCGTACCGGCAAGATGTCGTTCCGCGACTTGGCCCGCAGCATCATTCAAGACCTGATAATGATTCAGATTAGGGCGCAGGCCACGGCACTATTCTCGATGCTGATGGGCAACATTGGCGCGGCATTCCGCTATGGCACCAACATCGGCTCGCAGCAAACCAGCATGCTTGCCGCTCAAGACGCCTTCTTTAAGGCCGATGGTGGCCCTGTGGCCGGCAATCAGCCATACATCGTTGGCGAACGCGGCCCTGAGCTTTTTGTGCCCCGTGGTGCTGGCACCATCATTCCTAATCATGCGATGGGTGCTGCAAGCACGACAAACGTCACCAACAACTACATCAACGCAATTGACGCCAAGAGCTTTGAAGACCGATTGCTTGGCAGTGCTAACACGATTTGGGCGGCTAATTTATACGCTCAGAAGCGTCTGCCCTTGGGCGCCGGGAGAATGTGATGTCATTCCAAACCATCTTTGATATCCAACAGTCAATGACGGTCAACAACCGTCGCACCATCGGCCAGCAGGTTACCCGCGGTGGTCAGATCAGAACGGCTCAGTACCTTACATCGGTGCCTTGGGTCTTTACGGTCACGCCACACAACTATCTGTACTACCCGCAGGTTCGCGATGTCATTCAGACAATTGACAACCTAGACCGACAGACTGCTGCCAACATCACTTTCAACACGTCTAATCTTCATTGGTTTACCGAGTACAAAGGCGGCTTAACCACTGTCCAAGCCTCTGCGCTTACGCTGGCCTCGGTGCCGCCGGCTAACTCACAGACTATCACTGTAGGCAACCTACCTGCCGTGGCGTCTACGGTTGTGGTGTTTGCTGCTGGAGATTTTCTTCAGCTTGGCAGCTACGTCTATAAGGTGACGCAAGCTGTATTGCGCGGATCTGGCTCTACCGTGTCAGTCAATCTGCACCGCCCGGTGATTGGCACCCCGGTGGTTGGAACACTCACCGCAGTCGGTAAGGATGTCTACTTTCCGGTGTATGCAGAAGTCTGTCCCACCTACACGTTGACGCCAATGACCAACGGTGCATTTGTGGCTTGGGATCAACCGTTTGTGTTTCGGGAGAACGTCGCGCCATGACCACCACGATGAACGCGCTTAACAGCGCAAACATTCGGCACGCAGAGTTTGTCAAGCTGTCGGTTGGCGATCCGCTTTCTCCGACTGTCTACACCTTTTGTAACGCAGCGGCGCCGATTACGGTGGGTGGCAATACCTTTAGCGCTCTTGGCGCGTTGCTGGCCGTTGGCGAAGTGCAGCGGGACGTAAAGGCTACGTCGTTTGACATGTCAATCTCGCTGACCGGCATCGACCCAAACTATGTTGCCTTGATCTTGTCTAGCCAGATCAAAGGCAGCACCGTTGAAGTCTGGCGCGGCTTCCTAGATTCTGACAATCAAATCATCACGACGCCAACGACACAGTTTTTTAAGCGGTGGCAAGGCATCGTCAACAACGTCAGCATTTCAGAAGACTTCAACCAGCAGCTTAGGCAGCGTGTAGCGACTTGCACGATTACGTGCTCAAGCATGCGTCGGGTGCTGGAGAATCGGATTGCGGGCATCAAGACTAACAAGACAATTTGGCAATCGATCTACTCTGGCGACACATCGATGGACCGGGTAGACGCTATTTCCAACACCTACTTTGACTTTGGTGGACAGCCCAATGTGGGTGGTATCTCTAGCCCCGGTGGTGCACAAGATATACCCGAGACACAACAAAATTGATTCGCGAAGCTTCTAAATTTGATCTTGGTGAATGCGTGCGGATGATGCGGCAATACGCATCGGAAGCGCCAATTCTCAAGCTTAGGGATACGCAGTATCACGATGAAAAGCACATACGTGAACTGCTCATGGCATTGATCATCGGCAGAGGCTTTGTGTTGGTAGACAGCGAATACAGAGGCATGGCCGCAGCCATCGTAGTACCCAATGTCTGGTGTCCTGAGATCAATGAGGTTCGAGAGCTTGCTTGGTGGGTTGACCCGGCGCATCGGAATGGAACAATCGGCGGCAAGCTGTTTTTGGCCTTTAACAAGAAAGCACAAGAGTTGGTGGACCAAGGCAGGGCAGAGATGACAATCATCTCGCTGATGCCTCAAAGCCCAAAGATTGATTTGGAGAGTCGCGGATTTAAGAAGATCGACTCTACATACTGTAAGGAATAAGAGATGGTCGGAACAATCATTGCCGGAACAGTCCTTGGGTTGACTGTCGGCTCAATTGGTTACGCGGCTACTGCTTTTGCTGTTAACTTTGCGTTGTCATATGTCATCAACCGCGTGTTTGGAGCAAAGCCTCCCAGCCAGCAAGATAACGGTGTAAGACAGCAGATCCCGCCATCAGCGGATAACTCTATACCGGTTGTATATGGCGAAGCATGGCTAGGTGGCACGTTTGTCGATGCCGTTATGAGCACCGACAACCAAGCGATGTATTACGTACTGGCGATCTCTAACATTTCGCCAAACGGCCAGTTCACCTACGACACCACAAAGTTCTACTACGGTGACCGACTAATCACTTTTGCTCCGGGCACCAATCAAGTCGCATCTCTTACAGACGGTGCTGGAAACGTTGACACCAAAATCAACGGTTACCTGTACATCAATCTGTACACGTCAACCGCGGCTGGAGCAATTACGCCAGTCTTGGGGTCTGCGCCCAGCGTTGCCATGGGCGGCTCTGACATTACTCCAGCATTGCGGTGGCCCGCTACAGGCCGGCAGATGAACGGCCTTGCGTTTGCCATCGTGTACATGAAGTACAACACCGATGCGGGCACCACGGGCTTGCAGCCTTTGACGTTTAAGGTCAAGCATGCATTGAACAATACCGGTGTTGCCAAACCGGGTTCTGTGTTGCAGGACTACTTGACGAACGAAGTCTATGGCGGCGCTGTCAAGCTGGCTAACGTCGACACAGCTGCTTGCGCGGCACTTGATGCGTATTCAGATCAAACCATTACCTACATACCCGCAGGTGGTGGTTCGGCCACACAGGCGCGCTATCGCATCAATGGTGTGATTGACACAGGCGAGAGCGTCCTAAGCAACATCGAAAAGATCCTGACGGCTTGCGACTCATGGATAGGCTATCAAGCTGAGTCTGGGCAATGGGCGCCAATCATCAATAAGGCAGAAGCCACCGGATTTGCGTTTGACGATACCAACATCATCGGCGACATTCGGGTGTCTGCCACCGACATCACGTCCAGCATCAACGAAGTTGAGCTGTCATTCCCGTGGAAAGAGAACAAAGACAAGCCCGGGTATGTGTATCTGTCGCTGTGGAAGCCCACGCCTTCACCGCTGTTGTATCCGAATGAACCGATCAATAAGTACACCACGACCCTAAGCATGGTCAACGATTCGGTGCAGGCGCAGTACCTTGCAAACCGAATGCTTGAGCAGGCGCGCGAAGACCTGATTGTTTCGTTTAATACTGCCTATCCCGGCATTCAGGTCAATGCTGGTGACGTGGTCAGCGTGACCAACTCTGCATATGGCTGGACAAACAAGCTTTTCCGCGTCATTAAGGTCAATGAGACTTCTTTGCCTGATGGCAACCTTGGCGCGCGATTTGAGCTGAGCGAATACAACGCTCAGGTCTACGACGACGCAAATATCACTGCGTTTACGCCTGCGCCCAATTCTGATCTGCAATCGGGCTACTACTTCCCGCCATTGTCGGCACCGACATTCTCTGATCAAGCGCCGTCCGCGCAGCCGCCGACGTTTAGCGTTACATGTCAGTTGCCGTCCACGGTTCGCGTTACCAAACTGACGCTGTACTACACAACCCTCACCAGCCCAACAACCGCAGACTGGAAGGTATGGGGGACAGAGGCTGCATCTAACAATGCAGCGTTCTCACCCGGCATCAGCATCAAGTTTCCCAATGTCAACCTAGCGCCGGCCACCTACTACTTTGCTTTCAATGTAGAAAACGAAGTGTCGGTGTCGCAGCTTTCTGCTACATCGGTTGCGTTTATTTGGGCTCCTAGCGCAGTAGTCGGGCCGACTGGACCAACGGGAACTTCCGGTCCTACTGGCAGCACCGGCCCATCTGGGCCATCTGGACCATCTGGGCCCACTGGTACAACAGGCCCAACCGGTACCTCAGGCACGCAACAAGCGATTGCCTATCTGTATCAATGGTCACCCACGACGCCAAGCAATCCTTCTGGCACGTCGACATTTACATGGGCCACGGGCACCAACGGTTCCTACACTGGCGGCGGCGGCTGGACTACGTTTATACCGTCTAACCCCGGAACTCCGGGCTTATATCTGTGGGTTGCATCCAAGGCCGTTACCGACACGGCCACGGCGACTACAACCACCGTCAGTTGGGCTAGTGGCTATCAAGTTGTGGCCGCATCCGGTAACGGTATTGATGGAACAAAAACTGCCCGTCCGCAGGTGTATCAGTGGGCAGTGACTATTCCGGCTGGACCTACTGGCACTTCCACATACACGTGGTCTACTGGAAGTTTTACGCCTGTGCCGTCTGGATGGAGTACTTCAATTACTTCATCTCCTTCGGCTGGATTTACCTTGTGGACCGCTATCGTCACGTTGACTGACGCGGCAACTGTCTCTACAAGCACCATTAACTGGACGACTGCAAGTATTGTTTCTGCTGGATATGCTGGCAACAATGGAACTACTGGACCTACTGGTGGAGCAGGCGCAAGTGCGCGCATTTGTTACACCAAGACAACTTTAAGTTCTTTGGCAAGTTCGCCTTCAACGATTACTACAACTGGAAGTGCATCATTCCCGCCAAATGATTCTTGGGGCGCTGGAACTGTTTGGCAGGCAACACCACCTTCCATAGTTGCGGGCGAATCTGTTTATCAAAGCGATGGCATCTATGATCCTTCCACAAATCAAACGGTTTGGAATGTCCCATACTTGTCAGCATTAAAAGTTGGCACGCTATCGGCTATTACGGTCAACACGGGTGCATTGACGGTTCAAAACACACTAACCATCAATTCACTTGGCAGCATTCAGGGTGGGCAGACAGGCTACAACACCGGCACAGGATTTTTCCTTGGCTATAGCGGGGCGGCATATAAATTCTCAATTGGAGACTCATCCTCATCGCTTCTTTGGGATGGGTCTGCGTTAAGTTTGACAGGCAACAGCAACCTTACGATTGGCGGCACTGCCACATTCCAAGGCAATTGGACCCCTAGCGGCGCAAGCGGTTTTAATCCAAACACGGCTGTTTTTGTAGAGCAAGCAAGCAGCAATCAAACCGGCATCACAGTTCGGATGTCACGAACTGCAACGAATGGTTGCGGCATCTCAATCTATACGCCTCCGGGTGGTGGACCATCGTCAGGTGGCCCTGCACTTGCTATTCAAGGCAATGGCGACTCTCGTGGAATTACGGTTAGTGTCGCAACCGATAAAGCAGTTGAAGCAATCACGGCTTTTGGCGCGGCGGTTTATGGCTATTCCACAAGTGGATCAGGAACTGCATGGGGTGGTTATTTTGTAACCACAAATAGCGTTTCTCGCGGCATTTACACCACTGGCATTCAAATGCCACAGGCCAATGAATTTAGGTGGCAGAACTCCGCAGGAACTGGTATTGGCGCGTACATGGCGACTGATGCCAACGATGCGCTTTACATCATCTCAGGGGCGGCTGGTTCAGCAGATCCAAAAGCAGTCCTAATTGGCACTAAAGCCACGGCTCGGGTGCGGGTCGAAGCCGCATTCTTGCGGCCAGAGGTTGATAACGCTGTCACGCTCGGTGCCGGAGCTTTCCGCTATGTCGATGTCTATGCGGTCAGCGGCTCGGTCAACACTTCGGATGAGCGTGAAAAGAACATTCTTGGTGATAACCCACTTGGTCTTGATTTCATCAATCGTCTACAGACCATCCAATACAAATGGAAGGTGGCGCAAGCTGCAATCGTCAACAACATTGTTGATGAAGAAGGCAATATCATTGGGCAAGAAGAGGAAGTGCCAGCCCGTGAGGGTGTGCGTACATTCCATGGCCTAAGCGCGCAACAGGTTAAGACAACGCTGGATGCCATGGGCATTGATAGCTTTGCCGGATGGGTGCTGACCGACAAGGATGACCCAAACTCGACTCAGGGTTTGCGCTACTCCGAGTTCATCGCCCCTTTGATCAAAGCGGTGCAAGAGCTGTCGCAAAAAGTTGCTGACTTGGAGGCAAAACTTAAATAGAATTTGACAAGACAAGACACCATCCGGTGCCCGTAAGAGCATGGGCAGCGTCACCACCTGAGAACAGGGAACATCATGGCCGTCTTTAACAAGAATACGCTGAGTCAAGTCAGCGGCTTTGACAATCAGATCATTGCCGGTGAACTTGTTTATCAACAAAAGACCTATTGGAACATTCGTCTTGCTCAAGACGGCTGCGCGACTCCGGTAGTTCCTCTCAATCTGACGGGTGCCACGATCAGTGCTCAGATCGTGCGACGCACTGTTAGCAATGTGGTCGATACCCGCAACGGGTTGACCTTCAACATCGGCAACTACACGCCGACACCCACGCCAATCAATCTCACGATTGCAAATCGTGATGATGCTACGGGTTTCTTTACTGTCGTTTTGGACGATAGCGCATGGGGAATCATTGCTGGAGAAGCGGGGCTAGACATTGCAGCCTCATCTCCGGTGGCCTTCTCTGGTCGCATTAAAGTCAGTTTCCCGGCCTCTGGCAGCACTCCTGCTGAAGACACCATCATCTTTCTGCTGTTCCTGATCCGCAGCGACGGCATCACGAACATCTGAGGTTAATCATGGCAAAGATCATCGTTCAAGACGCCAACAATATCACTGCGATTGTTGATAGAGGCTTGCTTGGCCCCACCGGTCCTATCGGCACTACTGGCCCGACGGGGCCTACTGGTGTTGGTGCTCAAGGTCCAACTGGTCCAACTGGTTCTGTTGGACCGACCGGCGGTGCAGGTCCGACTGGTCCTACGGGCGCTCAATCTACTGTCGCTGGTCCTACTGGTCCGACAGGCGGTGCAGGGCCGACTGGTCCAACCGGAGCCCCTTCTACTGTTGCAGGGCCGACTGGTCCAACTGGAGCTACCGGAAATCAAGGTGCCCAAGGCAATCCCGGCCCAACTGGACCGCAAGGTGTGCAAGGCATTCAGGGTGTTCAAGGCAACCCCGGACCAACTGGCCCCCAAGGCATTCAAGGCGTTTCTGGCCCTACCGGTCCTACTGGTGATCAAGGTTCTATTGGTCCTAATGGCCCGACCGGTCCTACGGGTGCCGCATCAACCGCGGTTGGCCCCACTGGACCAACTGGTGATCAGGGTGTAACTGGCCCGACCGGCCCTACTGGTGATCAAGGCGCGCAAGGCAATATTGGCCCGACGGGCCCGCAAGGCATTCAAGGTCCGCAAGGCAATACTGGAGCCGCTGGTCCGACAGGTCCGACGGGTGACATCGGTGCGACTGGTCCAACGGGTCCGACCGGTGATCAAGGCACGCCCGGAACTGCTGGACCGACTGGACCGACTGGTGCCCAAGGCATTCAGGGTGACACTGGTCCAACTGGACCAACTGGTGCTGCATCAACGGTTGCGGGACCGACTGGCCCGACCGGGCCCACGGGCGCACAAGGTATTCAAGGCGATACCGGACCTACCGGCCCGCAGGGCATCCAAGGCATCCAAGGTATCCAAGGCGACATGGGCCCAACTGGCCCTACCGGCGCACAGGGTGACACTGGACCCACCGGACCTACTGGCGCTGCCTCGACTGTGGCTGGCCCGACTGGTCCCACTGGACCGCAGGGTGCTGATGGTCAATCGTCAAGCTTCTATCAATATCAAGCTGACACTAATGCAACAAGTGGTGTGCCAACTTCCGGCCACCTGTATTGGAACAATGCTACCCAGATTTCTGCAACGCAAATCACGCTAAGCCATCTTGAGCAGGGCGGCTTAGACATTGACGTGTTCCTGTCTTTTATCAAAACGGGCGACACACTTGTTCTGCAGGCACAAAGCAATTCCAACAACTTCCAAAAGTGGGAAGTATCGGCCACTCCGACGGTAGTGCCGAATAGCTATGTGCAGATTCCGGTCACGCTGTCCAGCTCTGGCGGCACGGGCACAACAAACTTCACCAACAATGAACAATTGTTGGTGGTGATTCAATCAATTGGTGTCGTCGGCCCCACCGGACCTCAAGGCGCCACTGGCCCCACGGGTGCAGCTTCTACTGTTCCCGGCCCTACCGGTCCCACTGGCCCGACTGGAGCCCAAGGCATTCAGGGTGATGTCGGCCCAACTGGTCCACAAGGTATTCAGGGCATCCAAGGCATTCAGGGCATTCAAGGTGATGTTGGGCCCACTGGACCAACCGGAGCGCAAGGTAATGTTGGCCCGACTGGCCCAACTGGCGCAACCGGCGCAACGGGCGCAACTGGACCTACCGGCCCGACTGGTGCTCAGGGCATTCAAGGCGTGCAAGGCCCGACCGGACCAACTGGATCTACTGGCGCTACTGGCCCCACGGGTTCTCAAGGCATTCAAGGCCCAACCGGACCTACCGGGCCACAAGGCATCCAAGGCATTCAAGGGGTTCAAGGGCCAATTGGGCCTACCGGTCCAACCGGCGCACAAGGTATTCAAGGAGATGTTGGTCCTACCGGCCCAACTGGTAACACAGGCGCAGTAGGCCCAACTGGCCCCACGGGATCAACTGGCGCAACTGGCGCAGTTGGCCCGACTGGCCCGACTGGTGCAATTGGTTTAACTGGCCCCACTGGTCCTACTGGAGTGCAAGGCGATATTGGCCCGACGGGTCCGCAAGGCATTCAAGGTATTCAGGGCATTCAGGGTAATACTGGTCCCACAGGTCCCACAGGAAGCACTGGTGCGGGTGGACCAACAGGCCCTACCGGTTCACAAGGGCCGACTATTTATCCGAGTTCGGGTATTGCGGTATCTACGGGAACAGCTTGGAATACTTCTCTAAGCATTCCGCTTACCGTATCTAATGGCGGCACCGGAGCAACTTCGCTTACAGCCAACAATGTCTTGTTGGGTAATGGCACTTCGGCGGTGCAAGTTGTTGCGCCGGGTACTGTGGGCAATGTGCTGACCTCCAACGGCACCACTTGGACAAGTGCGGCCGCTAGTGCTCTGCCTAGTCAAACCGGAAACTCGGGCAAATGGCTTACTACAGACGGCACTAATGCAAGTTGGGATTTGGTCCCGGTAGCCCCGTTAGCTCCTACAGGACTTTCTGCTTCGGTTCCTGCCGTTGTTGGGCAGATTGATTTAACTTGGACAGCTTCACCCGGAACAATCACAAGTTATAGTGTTTATTATGGGACAACAAGCCCAGTTACTACCGCAAATGCACAAGGTTCAGTATCATCTGTTACAACATCCGCATCAATAACTGGCTTATCTTTTGGTACTCGTTATATAGCAATTGCGGCTACTAATGCATACGGAACTGGTGGCTTATCTAGTCAAGTGAGTGCAATACCTTACACTGCACCGACTGCGCCCACATTATCGTCAGTATCTGTTAGTAGCGCGACTTCAGCAAGTGTGTCGTGGACAGGAGCAAATGGTACGCCTACTCCAACCTATAGAGTTTATTACAGCACAACATCCCCAGTTACAACTTCAAGTTCTTATGTAACCGCAACTTCTTCGCCAACTACCGTGTCGGGACTTTCGGCAAGTACTACCTATTATTTTGCGGTTGGTGCAGTAAACACTTACGGCACGACACTTTCAAATCAATCAAGTGTTACCACACCCCCTGCGGGAACTGTATTTTACAGCGCAGGACAAACTCTAAATATTTTAGGAAATACTACGCAGACCTTTTATGTTGACAATACAGTCACTTCAATGCGGATTCGATGCGCCGGGGGGTCAGGTGGCGGTGGTGGTGGATGGAATCAATACGGTGCGAGTGGTGGTGCCAGTGGTGTGACAGATGCTCAGATAAATATGGCATCTATCACCGATAGGTTATTTTATGCTTTTTCGGGAGGTTATGGAAACCGCACCTATTATTCGCCTTATGCTGCCGGTGGTGAGGGTGGCGGGGGTTCTGTCATTCAAGGTGTAAACAGCACAACCATTTATGTCGTTGGCGGCGGTGGTGGGGGGGGCGGCTCCGGGTGGAACGGGCCTGCCGGGGTTGGAGGTGCCGGGGGTATCCTTCAAAACGGCACTGGTGTTATTAGCGGAAGCAATGGTGCTGATGGCAGCGCTAGCAATAGCTATGGTGGGGGTGGCAGTTCTGTCGCGGGAGTGAACAATTTAAATAGTTCTGCCAATGCCAGTGGTTATTCAGGCGGCAATGGTGGGGATCAAGGCGGGATCGGTGGGGCATCCAATTCAAGCATAGCACCCGGAGGCACTTGCTTAACTAGCTACTATTGGGGTGGTGGTGGTGGCGGTGGTGGTTACCGTGGCGGTGCGGGTGGATGGGGAAGTAGCTCCGGGTCGGGTGGTGGCGGCGGTTCTTCTTATGCAAATCCATCCTATTGCATTGGCTATTCATTCGGTACATTTAGCCAACCCGGAGGATCGGGAGGCGCAACTAGTGGCGGGGAGGGTAGTGCCGGAACCACTGGATACATCACGATTCAATTCTTGTAATGGTGGCAGACATGATTGATCAACAAATTGATATATCAAAAGCAATTGAAGCTCAGTGTGCTGCTTTTGATGCTGATTACGAACGATCATTAAAATTTGATGTTGAATTTGAAGGCAAAACATATCAAGCCGATCAAAATAGTTACAACAAGATGTTGGCAGCAATCGCTCAATCTGAATTCCCTTCGGAATTTTTTTGGTTGGATGCAAATAATAATCGAGTGTTAATGGACAAATTTAAAATGTCAGAATTAACTAACTTGATTTTTAGAAAAAGATTTGAATTGTTTAAAGAATTGCAAGATAAAAAATTTGCCATTAGGCAATCAGCATCTATAGATGAAGTGTTTTATAACAAACCATCTAGTATTTAATGAGTTAAAACATCATGGAATTGCAGATGTTCTTTAATGCCGTTATTGGAATCTCGGCATTCCTTGGCGGTTGGGTACTCAATAACATAACCAAAGCCATTGAGCGTCTAGACAAAGATGTGCGCGACATGCCGCATACCTATGTCACCAAAGACACCTATTACCGTGACATTGATGAACTGAAAGACATCTGCAAGCAAATCTTCGCCAAGCTAGACAACAAAACAGATAAATAATGGATGATTTAGCCGTATTCAAAGCCAAGGCACAAGCTGAACTTAATCGGCTTGAAGCGCAAAGTACGGCTAAAGAGGTGGCCGGTAAAGCTATTGGCAAACACGGTCTTGCTTACATCACAGCCATTGTAGTGATTGGTGTGGGCGCATCTATCGTTCTTGAGAATGAGAAGATTGCCGCAGTCATGGGCTTGCTTGGTGCGGCTCTGACAGCTTTGATTTCTATGCTCAACGGGATTGCCGGTGCTGTTCCCAAGCAGGAAAAGCCCGAATTTGAGGTAATCAAGAGCCTGATTGACAAGCTCGACAAGCTTGACCGGCAAGAACTTCCAATGAAGGTAGATGTGGTCGGGGACAAGGTGACCGTGACCAAAGGGTCAGACACCGTAACGGCGCGAAAGGATTGAGATGTTAGAACTATTCAGCGGCGGCATCTTCGGTTCATTACTCGGCGGCATCTTTCGACTGGCTCCCGAGGTTCTCAAGTTCTTTGACAAAAAGAATGAGCGTCAGCATGAGATGGCAATGTTTAGCCGTCAGTGCGAACTGGAGCAAATTCGGGGTCAGCAAAAACTAGCCGAGATTGGAGCCGAGCGGGATAAAGCTCTTGATGTCGGCGTAATGGATGCCTTCAATGCGGCCATCAATCAGCAGGCCGAAATGGCAAAGGCTGCGGGCGGCTGGGCTGCGGCGCTGTCGGCTTCTGTGCGGCCTGTGGTGACTTACTGGGTCATAGCCATTTGGTCATTCATTCACATTTGGTTTGCTTGGAATGCGTGGCTTAATGGCGCGCCACCCAAGGAAGTGTTTATGACCATGATGACCGCAGACTTCACTGCGCTTGTTTCTGGCACGATCAACTACTGGTTCCTTGACCGTACTCTCAAGCAGCGCGGACTATGAACGTCGACATTGCAGAAGAACTCTGCAAGCGGTTTGAGGGTCTGCATCGTGTTGGGCCAGATGGTCTGATCTATCCCTACCTTTGCCCCGCGGGCATACCAACGCAGGGCTGGGGTACGGTGTATCGGCCAGATGGCCGCAAGGTCAGCATGGACGATCCCCCTATCACGCGGGAAACGGCTGATCAATGGCTAAAGCTTGAGCTGCTGCATACCTACGCACCGGGCGTAATTCGTCAGTGTCCTATCTTGCTGGCGCTGGCGCTGCAAACAAACGACTGGCGCAAATTCAACGCAATCTTGGATTTTTGCTACAACCTCGGAATAGGCCGGTTGCAGACATCAACCTTAAAGCGCAAAATCAATGCACAAGATTGGGAAGGCGCCAAAGAGCAGTTGATGCTTTGGGTGCGCGGTGGTGGCAAGGTGTTGCGCGGCCTTGTGATCAGACGACAAGCGGAGTGTGCGCTTTTATAGGATAAGACAAGATGCCATTTAGCAGCCCTAGCGGTAAGGACTTCATTCGTTCGCTCAACATCAAAGCCGAAACAGTGCTGGATGTTGGCGCAGGTAGCGGCACCTATCGGGATCTGTTTCCCGACATGGCAAAACACTGGACGGCCCTAGAGATCTGGCCGGCATACGTTACCAAGTACGAACTAACGTCCAAGTACAACGAAGTCATCGTTGACGACATCAGGACGTTTGAGTTCCTCAAGTCTTATGACGTGTGCATTCTTGGCGACGTGCTGGAGCACATGACCGAGCAAGAGGCGCGCGCTGTGTTTGCCAAGGCTCGCGAGCACTGCAAGACGGTGATCATCAGCATTCCGCTGGGTCACTATCCGCAAGATGAGTTTGAGGGCAACCCGCACGAAAAGCATGTGGTTGATGATTGGTCGCATGAGCGTGTCGTGGCCGCATTCGGTCACCCGGCCCAGCACCACATCGACAAAGAGATCGGCGTGTACGTCTACCGCAAGCCGCGGATTGCTGTGTATGCCATCTCCAAGAACGAAGAGCAGTTCGTCAAGCGCTTTTGCGAGTCGGCCAAAGACGCTGACCACATTTTGATTGCCGATACCGGCAGTACCGACAAGACAGCGGAGCTGGCCCGGGAGTGTGGCGCTACGGTTTACGGCATCTTCATTCGTCCATGGCGCTTTGACATGGCCCGTGATGCCGCGCTGGCACTCATTCCGCACGACATTGACATCTGCATTAGTTTGGACCTAGACGAAGTGCTGGAGCCCGGTTGGCGCGAAGAGATCGAGCGGGTGTGGGTGTTGGGTCATACCACTCGACTGCGCTACTACTTTGACTGGGGCCATGGCATTCGGTTTAAGTACGAAAAGATTCATGCCCGACAGGGCTATCGTTGGCATCACCCAGTTCACGAATACCCAGTCCATGACAAGCGAATCACAGAAGTCTGGGCAGACACCAACGCACTGTTGGTCACGCACCATCCAGACCCCACCAAGAGCCGAGGCCAGTATCTTGACCTACTTAGGATGGCCGTTGTCGAAGATCCTCGCTGCGCTCGCAATGCTTTCTATTTTGCTCGCGAGCTGACGTTCTACCATTTGTGGGATGAGGCCATTGACCGGCTCAAGCATTACTTGGACATGCCCGAGGCCAACTGGTACACCGAGCGGTCCTATGCTATGCGGTTGCTATCACAAGCCTACGAACACAAGGCAAATGATTGGGAGGCTATAGCATGGGCTCGCAGAGCCGTGGCCGAGGCGCCCAACACCCGGGAGACTTGGATTCGGTTGGCCGAGCTTTGCTATAAGCACCACAAGTGGCAAGAGTGCTACCACGCCTGCCAGCAAGCGTTGGAGATCAAGGACAAAGCTCTTGTATACACAATGGATCCCACTGTGTGGACAGAAAAGCCGCACGATTACGCCAGCATTGCCGCTTGGAAGCTTGGCCTAAAGTCTGAGGCGATTGAGCAATGTAAAAAAGCTCTTGAATTTGCCCCGGAAGACGAGCGCATCAAAGCCAATTTAGCTATGATGGAAGCGTAGTTGCATGTGAGTCCTCCTACCCAAACCTAGGGCATTGGTTTGGGCTTAGCCACTCTTCGGGGTGGCTTTCTTTTTCCACTCTTCGTGGATCACTCGCTCGAGGTATATGCGGGCTGCGGCGCCTCTAACGCGGCCCACCCCCTCAAGATAGATGCGACGCTCAGCGAAGGGCTTGGCGAGGACGTGACGGGCTTCGCACGCCGCTCGAAATGCCTCACTCGAACGATCTTCTCTTCCCACTGCCCGTGGATCTGGTGAGTCACTGTTTTGTGCAGGTTCGTGCACATCTTCGTTCGCCGCACCCATCTATCGGTATGACGGGTTTCCAGAGTGCGTAATGCTAGGCCGCACTTCGGGCATTTGAGGCGCATCTTTCACTTTCCAGAGCTTTTTCACAGGCCAATTCATACAGCACACCACGCAGCACGCCGGTGATGTAACCCAGTTCTCGAGCAAGTCTAATGCGATCCGAGGTGGGGTCATCCGATAGCCCCTCGCACTCTGCGAATTTTTTGGCTTCGGTTTGCATGACCGCTAATCTTCGGTCTGCCTTCTCGCATTCGATCCGATAGAACTTAGTAAATTCACTCATCTCATTCTCCTGAATCTTGTCGTATAGATAACCGCGGCCATCTCGCGTTCGTTGGGCCTGTCGTTTCTGTTGAATGGTACTGTGCCGTCATAGCCCAAATCTTCGGTGATGTATTCGTAGACCTTGTCCTTGAACTTCACCACCAAGACGGCTGGCGCGCTGAGCATGTCAGACAGCGAACGCATCTTGTTGAGCTTGTTCAGGCTGATCAAGTAACCACCGCGGGCGTCTACCTCTTCGATAGACATGCTGCGGCACTTGATCTCGACCAGCCCTACTACAGCACCGTTACGCGTGGCGACGTAGTCCACTACCGCAAACTGGGCAGTTTTCTGCATCTCCACGTCGTAAACGGTTTGAACGTAGGCAGCAACTCGGCGCTCTTCTGCTTCGTTAGCCTGCGTTTCGTAGATCATCGTGCGATCCAAATGACGCCGACAACTAAGGCGGCGCAGATGTAGGGCAACCAGTTCCACTTTTGTGGCGTGAGGTCGACTATCGGATAGCCGACCACAAACTCACATTCGGCCATGGTGCGCGGTGTCTTGTAGTGTGAGGATTTCATAGGCTGAATGGGCAGTAAGAAGTGAAGACGCGTGTGGTGGTGAACTTGCACTGATAGTCCACGCAGTACGTGCCGATGTACCGGCCCCCCTGCTGGGTGCTGACAAAGTCACATGACACCAGCGTGCCAGCTCGAGCAAAGGCCACCACCGGGGACAGGTTAGCGGCCATGACTAGACAGATAAAAAGCTTTTTCATGTTGCACCTCAAAAAGGAATGTCGTCGGAATGGGCAGGCTTGCGTGAGTCCTGTGCAGGACGGTCGCCAGCAAATTCAATCGCGTCTACAAAACCGGCAAGCTTTACGCTTGTCGTACCGTCTTGCTTAGTGAAAGTCTCAACGTGCATGTCGCGGATGTCGAGGAACACTGACGTGCCTTTCTTGAGGTAGGGTGCCAGCTTCTCTGCGCGTTCACCAAACAGAGCCGCATCGACCCATTGGCTGGCGCGTTTTCCATCCTTACCCGGCTTTCCATAGTTCCACGCCACAGACAGGTTGGCAATCGCCTTGCCGTCGGTGGTGTAGCGCACTTCCACGTCGCGGCCCAATCGACCGACTCCAATTAGCTTCATCATTTGTTGATCCTTTCAACTAGCTCACTAACTTCCGAGAGAAACTTGGTCACCTCGGCTTCCATCTGAGCAATCAGCTCAGAATCTCTATTGACCCGGACTATGAACAACTGGAGGTGCTCAGGGAACCGCGGGTCATATGACACAAAGTCTGCCCACTGCCTTCCGGTGCAGGCCATTTGCCACTGCATCTGGAACATGTAGTCACTCGAGGGCTTCTTAGTGACCAGAGTCTCGAAATGCTTCTTGGACTCCGGGCACTTGATCTCGAGCACGCCATCGTCGCCAACAAGGCCATCAGGCGACGCTCCGGCCATCCGAATCGTCGGGTGGTCCATCAGCCCTACCTCGGTCACAAAACCGCCCGTAGCGATCTCGTACGCGCTTCTGGCCGCTGGCTCGGTGTCGATGCCCCACTGCATGGCCGCGGACGTAAATCCGGGTGCCTTGCGGCCGGTAATCCGCTCAAGAGCAAGCTCGAACTTGTAGTTTTCGCGGGATGCGCCATAGCCGGTCTTGGTCTTTGCCATGATGTCCCCCATGCGGGAGGCCGTAGCCTTGCCTAGACGGGCTGCGTACCATTCATCGGTGCGCTGTTCCATTAACAATTCCTTGTGTCTTTTTCGCGTAGTTTCATCATTGCGTCAGCAACAATCCAAGCGGTTATTTCAATCCAAGATTGGCCTTGTGAAATGATTTGTTTTTCAAGTTTTGGATTGGCAAGCAAACCTTGTAAAGCTTGGCCCGCAAAATAATCTCGGATCATTAAACCTTCACATTCTTCATGTGATCCACATGGCAAGATTCTTTCTTGCGGATAAACAGGTTGATCCATCACGCACCTGCTTTCTTCTTCAGCTCAGCGCTGTGCTTAGCCCAAAATGCGGCCTTCTCAGGATCATTCGGTAGCCCTCGAAAAGCCTCTTGTAGGGCCATAGCGCCCTTTTCGGCGGCTTGCTGAAGCGTTGGCAGGTGCTCGAGTTCGTAATCGCTTGTCGTGTCGGTTGTCTCTTCAATCACGTCGCCTTCAACCGCATCGAGCGCGGCCAACCAAAGGTAGCGACGCTGATAGGTTTCGACAGCGCCGATGTTCTGCACCTCATGGCAACCCTTCAAAGATGCCGACCCCATGGGGGACGTGATCACAATGCGATCTTCGGCCTTGTCCACGTCCACGATGGTCATAGTGGCGATCTCTTTGTCAAAGGTCACCACGGCGCACAGACCGGCTTTTTGGAAAGCCGCTAAGGCCGGCTGGACGATGTCGCCCAGCGTGAAATAGTCGTACTTACTGAATTCGTTTCGTCCTGTCTTCTTCAGCGCGGTCTTGTGAAACTCGCGCCGTGCATCGTTCAGTTTCTTGTATACGCTCATCATCTATCCTCAGAATGGTGCTGGCGGTGCCTTGTCAAGCGCGTCACGCTTTTTCTTTGCGAGCAGGCGTGACAATTCCTTGGCTGGTAGGGCACCAAACGGCCAGCCAAGGGGATTGCGTTTTTTGTGGGGGGACAACGGGATGGGTGTGTTCATCATCTAGCTCCTGTACGCGTAGTTTATACACTAACGTTAGCGTGTTTGTTAGTGTAAACCCGCATTAGCCAATCGATCGCTTGGCCGTTCTGCACCTGAGAACCGGTCACCCGCAGGATGCGCCAGCCCAGACACATAGCCTCAGCGTACTTTTCACAGTCTAGTGTGAATCCGACGCCTGTCGTGTGCCGACCGCCGGTCCATACGCCACCTTCGATCTCCACGCCAAGCTTCTGGTCCGGCCACGCAAAGTCTAGCCGCCACAGACGTTTCGGATGGAACCTGTACTCGCGCCGGCCTTCGGGCATTCGCATGGACCTGAGTTGAAAAGCAAACATCTCCTCCAGCTCACTCAGGCCAGAGCCCTGCGGTTTTAATGTGTTCTTTAGTTCTTTCGTGAGCTTCATTCCAAATCCACTGCTTAGTTTCTCGACACGCCTTGCCTTGGTCTACCTCGAAATGGCATTGGTAGCACAACGCGGCGACATATTGGTCTGACGCCTTAATGCCGCGGCCCTTGCCATGCATCGACTGGTTAGAGTGTGCGGCCACTACGGTGCCGTCTTGAGCCCCGCAGGACTGGCACGGCAACGTCCTGCAGAACTCGAGAATACGCTTGTCGCGCACATAATCAAACTTGGGCCTCAAAGCGCACCCCCAGTTCTTGTGAGGCATATGCTTCCACGCGGGTCATGTACTCCGTGAACTCCCCAACCGTCATCTCGGTTGTGCTCTTGCGTCGGGTAATGATCTCGCCATCAGGCAGGATCACCTCATCACAAATACCAAATTTGCGAGCAAAGTACTCATGCCACACGTCCGCCGCATGCAGGTTGCCGTTGACAAACGCCTGCTCCGATATTGTTTTAAGTACGAACCCCCAGTACCGCTTATTCTGCTCGGCGTTCCTGCGGGCGCTGGAGGTTGTGACGATAAGCCGCAAGGGTGTCCCCGAGTCCACCATCTGCTTGGCATGCTCCTTGACAAAGCTGGCAAAACCTTGCCACACCTCCGGCGAACGCAGTATGAACTCCCGGTAGATAACAGTCATTTGATTCCTCGCATAGTCTCTCGACCATCACATTAGATTTCGACCAGTAGTGCTTGCATGTTTCTCGGCGTGAGCACCAACCGCCCATGCATGCAATCAATCCTCTTCCTCCTCAATCCCGTATTCCTCGGGCTCAGGATGGTCAGGATCGGCCGGGTGAGGATGGCGCATCAGGGCAGACTGGTATGCACGCTTGCGCCGGTAGTCATACTCTTCGTCCCACGCCTCGTCTGGGTATTCCATGATCATTCCTTCACAAACACGCCAGACGGCAGCAGCGTGCCCTTTCGATCCTTAATCTGATCCCACGCACCGTTCAAGCACTCGACCATGTCGATGTCCAACAGGGCGCACATGTTGATCATGCACACCAGCGTGTCACCCACGGCGTCTTTGATGGCCGGCATGTCGTTCTTAGACAATGCATCGGCAAGCTCGCCCATCTCACTCACAGCCTTTAGGTACTGTGCGGTCGGGGTGCTGTTGGGAATGATCTTGCGGGCCTCGGCCCAGCGCAGGATCTCAGTTTCTACGATTCGATACGTCGCCACGTTCTAGCTCCTCAATACAACGTTTCAGATAAATTGCTTGGTCAAGCGCCTCTTCGTAAGCATGCTGCAGCCATTGCTTTAACGACAGTGGGTTGGACTCGACGGTAGTGCCGTACTTGTTCAAGCCCTGTTGCTGTCGATACGTAATGTCTACGCATACCCGAGCCTCAGTTCCCGATGCTGGCAAGATAGTTCTCCATCAATTGCTTGCGTCTGGTCATAAACATTTCTTCAGTCAGTCTCTCTGCTGGAGAGCTGAACTCTGAATACAACAAAAACAGTTCGCGCCAATAAGAGTTCGCCATGCTGATTTGGGCAATTCGTTCCTCTGCAGTTTTATTGGCAACGTAATAGCGTTTGTCGTCAGACAGCGCGTAGTACCAATCGTGGTCCTGCAGCAGCTTTTCAAACTCTAGGATTGTTTTGACACGTTTCATTTCAGCTCCTCAAAGCCGACCTCACCATTGCCGCGGTCCACGAACTCAGCTTTGCCGGCGACCACCTGCTGCATTTTTTGCTGCCTTAGTTTGTTGCGATACCGTAGCTGGCGTTCTGCAGGCGACATGCTGTGCCGCTTGGCATCTTTGCCTTCACCAAGCTTGTACACCTTGATCAGGTCACGGCCGCGGTTGTCTTTCTGCCACATGCAGATGTGCGCCGCGCCGGCTTCATGCAGCTCGCGGGTGTACTGCAGCACAGTGACGTAATGCAGTCCGGTCTGCTCGGCCAACTCTCTGCAGTTGTACAGCCCTTCCATCAGCAGCTTGATCAGTTGCGCCTGACACATCGCGTTAACCTTGACTTTTTTTGTCTTGCCCTCGGCAAATTTGGATTTCTTGTTCATTGAAAGATAAATTTAAGAATGATTAGCGTCGGCTCAAACGACGAGCGTGGTAGCGTCTTGCGCTCACCGTCGCCTGTGTATGCCACAAGGTCGAAGAATCCGGGACTGCGCCTGAAGGTAAAAGTCTCGTAGGGCTGGGTGCCTGCAACTGGCAATCGAGCTGATTGCGGTGTTGGCAGCAAAGCAGCAGCTTGTGCCACCACAGGCGCAGCGGCAACGCCCAACAGGGCGCGGAGAAAGCCGCGCCGCTTCATGCTTTCCTCCACAGTAATCCCCGGTGCTTTACAAACACGCCAGCGGTCAGCTTGACGCCAGCAGGTATCCAAAGACCTTGCTCAATCTCAGCATCCATTTGCTTGCGCTTCTCCTCTGCATAGATTTCAATCTCTCGGATCATTTTCTGGTCAAGAAGCGCATCCATGTCCAGAGCGACCCCCTCATGGTTCGGCTTGTTTTGCCCCGTGTACAGGACTTCATCAAAAAAAGGTGTGCTCATTTCAAAAACTCCACGATGGCCTCATACACATCCGTGCACCCGTGCTGGTCGGTGATGCGTGCATCCCACCCGGCGTAGCGCATTTCAGTCTCGGCCCAGCGCAGCAACTCGTAGGCTTTGTCTGCGTCCTTGACGATGGCATCACGCTCGTCACAAACACGCTCGTAGGCCCGCTTCCACATCTCCATCGTAGATTGCACATCAAGAGTTGGCGTTTCGCTGTCCTTGCTGCGCTCTCCACGGTAGATCGTCCCGTCGCCATAACAGTCACCGGTATTTTTCTCGGCGTAACCAAGCGTCTCGCGGTTGATGTCGCCTGCAATCTTGCTCATGCTTCCTCCTTGATCTTTCTCGCGGCAAAGTGCCAGTAGTTATTGCTGTGTTGCTGGGATTTGTGTATCTCCATGAACTTGTCATGCAGGCGCTCCCTTTCGGCAGCGGCGACAAGGGCGGCGAAGCGCATCAGTTCATCTTCCTGCACGGGTGTGTGAAACGCTGCCTCCCGCGCCAGTGCGGTCACTTCATCGCGTGTCATGTCTGCTCTCCTATGCCGTGGGCGCGTTTACCGATCAATGCAATACATAGTCTTTCCACACAACCCCCTTTGATGCATCACCAACCTTGCAGGGTTTGACCCATACATTCTTTCCGCTTCGCAGTCTGCGAATATGCCCTCTGCGGTCATGCAGCCGGGGGCTAGCGTGTGTGCCGCCCTTTGATTCTCCCTTTGGCTCGACTGCCTCAATCACGACTGTGTGCCAATCGTAGGCCGGGACTTTCCCTGCCGCGATCTTTCGCTTGTTGGTAAAGGTCTGAGCCACAGTTGGAACAAAGGCCGTACTGCGTTGGGCCATTGATCCGTACCATGCAGAGACAAACCCAAGAATCATCTCGGCTTCTTTTTGGTCTATCGTGTCGCCTTCCTCGGCAGGCCCGTACTTGATCTGCCCCTCATCAAGCGCGTAAACAAGCAAAGGACTGGCGACCGGCATCCCTCCCGGCGGACAGCGGGTGGCAGATACCACAATCCCTTCCTCGGGATCGTTCCCGACCACGATCATGTGCATGACAAACTGGTCGTAACGCGGGGAAGAACCGCGCCACACCACACAGCATTTTTGAAACGGTGGACGCATGAAATGCAGCGGGTCTTGGGGTTGCTCAGACTGAGCCTGAAACATTCCGGTGGAATCGAACCAATGCATCTCGGTCACATCAACTCCGGCATCTGCCATCTCGCGCATGACTTCTCTGATAAGTTGAGTTGTCATTCCCCACCCCCGATCCCGTGCTTGCGTTCAATGGCGCGGGCATACGCTCGGTGCGCTGCGTACATGGGCTTGTGGTTGTTGCTTGCCCACTGCTGATCTGTAACCCGGTCAATCTCCTCATCCGTCAGCACCTTGCGCGGGGTGGGTGCCGTGTAGAGTGGTTCGTATTTGCGCCCATAACGCGCAGACCACTGGATGCTCCAATCCTCGGGCAAATCTGTGCGGTACTCCCAGTCCCCCTCACCGTCTGTAATTCGCCACGCCACCGGCTCCTGCTCAGGCTTTTTGCACTCAGGATGCACGGCTTCACAGCCTTCCCAATGTGTTGTCTGCGGCTCCGGAATCGTGCCAAGTTTCAATTTGCCGTCTTCTTTGTAGTAGCCGTAAGCCTGATATTTGTATTGGTGCATGACCGTCTCAGGCTCGGCAAGGGCTTGCTTGAGAGCGGCGATGGCTTCAGTAACTCGCGCTCCTACAGGCTGTCTCGCCACGATCTCCAACGCCTCAAGCGCCTGCTGCGCGGCTTGTCGTGGGTTCATGTTTTCTCCTGTGTTGTGATTTCACAAGTGTAACGCGACCAAGCCGTTATGCGATAGTGGAAACCCTGATGCACGCAGCGCTATAGCGTTGAGTACACTCGCGCCGAGCCGAGGCTAGGGTAGCTCCCGAAAAGACGCATCGTTACCGTCCTGCCTCCGGTTTCTTCAGTAACGACGACCGACAACGTGAGGTACAAAATGCTGCTCAGGCCAAAGAACTGGGATAAGTTCCAGCACTACAAAGATCGTTGCCCACCGTGGATAAAGCTCCATCGGGATCTGCTCAACGACCGCGAATTCGCCTGCTTGCCACTTGCTAGCAAAGCGCTAGCGCCACTGCTTTGGCTGCTTGCCAGTGAGTCAAAAGACGGCAGTTTTGATGCGTCTGTGGATGAGTTGGTCTTCCGACTGCGATTTAAAGCATCGGATGTAGAAAGTGGACTTAAGCCTTTGATTGATAAAGGCTTTTTTATTGTTGCTAGCGGCGTGCTAGCAGACTGCTTGCAACCTGCTATCCCAGAGACAGAGAGAGAGACAGAGGCAGAGACAAAGACAAAGAAGAAAACCGCGGCTGTCGCCGCTCCCCCCGAGGGGGTTTCACAGTCTGTTTGGGAAGACTTCCTGCAACTGAGGAAAGCCAAGAAGGCGCCCATGACCAACGCAGCCCTTGCAGGCATCATGCGCGAAGCAGAGAAGGCCAAGTGGACTCTTGAGCAAGCCCTGACTCAGTGCTGCATGCGCGGCTGGACCGGCTTCAAAGCGGATTGGGTTGCGTCCACACCGGCGGTCGGTACAATCACAGTGCCCAGTAAACCCGAGCGAGATCCTGAGTTGGTCAAGCTTGATCAAGACGCAGGCAGAAGAACGCCGATCCCGCCAGAGCTACAGCAGAAACTCAAGACACTGTTGAGGAAGGTCACATGAAGTACTCAGTCGAGGCCAAACAATCGGACCCGGTGATGATGTTCGTGATGCACCTGCTGCACTCGGCCACCAACGCTCACATCCAACACTGGACCACGCGCAGCTTCGCCGCCCACGAGGCACTCGGATTTTTTTACGAAAAAATGCCGGTTCTTCTGGACGATTTTGTGGAAACCTTCCAAGGGAAATTTGGGCTGCTCCATGACTTTGTTGCGGACTACAAATTACCTGCAGACAACCCGATTGATTATCTACAAAGCCTGAGCGACGAAGTGGCGACGCTGCGTAGGGAGAAGCGGTTTCCGCAGGACAGCGAACTACAAAATGAGGTTGACAACATCGCCAACCTCATCAATTCCACGCTGTACAAACTCCGGTTCCTGAAGTAATCATGCCACTGGTCAAGCGCTCAAACGGTTGGTTTTGGGGGTCCAAAGGCCCGTTTGATTCCAAAGCCAAAGCGCTTGCCGTGGCTCGCGCAGCCTACGCGCACGGTTACAAAGGAGAGTCCGCGGTAGAAAATTTGGTGCTGGAGGCAAACAATTCCAAAAACACTTTTTCCAACGGCCAGCCAGAAAAAAAGTGACCTAAATTTTTTTTTTTAAGAATGCGTAGTGGCACCCCCCCTCTCTCACACATGGTTAGTGAGTACTCACTGACCGAAAAGTTGGTTAGCGCTCACTTCGCCTGTAGGCCGCGCCAGCCCTGACAGCGCCCAACGGCACCGCGCCAGCGCCCACCGGCGCCACCGGCCAGCCCCAGCGCCAGCCCACCGGCCACACCGCGCCAACAGCCCCAGCGGGTAACGCGCCAGCTCCAGCGCCACCGGCTCCAGCCCACCGGCCACCAGCGCCAGCCTATCGGCCACCAGCGCCACCGGGTGATAAACCTACTGGCCACCGGCCACCAGCTCCCACCAGCCAGCGGCCACCAGCGCCACCGGTTTACAAACCCGGCCACCGGCCACACACCAGCCCCGGCCACGATGCACACCAGCCCGGGCCATATGCACACCAGCGCCACACGCGCCACACGCGCCATTGGCACTATGTCCAATGTCACGCGCGCCGACGATAAGACAGTGAGCGCTTACTTACATCACAGGGTCAAAAAAACCCGGGAATTAACCCGGGCTTTTGTCACACCGCGACTAGGTGGGCATTCGGTCCAGCAAAGGCCAAAATTCGGCCAGTCGATGCGCCACGACAGCGCCCCTATCGTCCAATGGTTCAAAGTAGGACAGCCCCATATAGGTGGGCCAGTCTAAAAGCTCGAACATGCGTGCGGGTGTGCGGGTGTCGTCTAGCATCACGCCAACAGCGCCCGGGTTCGGTTGTTCCATTCTGTTCCCCTTTAAGCTTTCGCGATAGGAATGACGCGACGGGCCTTAGCATCGGCCACACGTGCGCGGGTTCCATGCGCCCGGAAACCGACGATAACGGCGCGGTTTGCCCTTTGGCATAGGCCGCACGTCGCGCACGTCACATCGTCGGACGTTTGCGCTGGGCAAACCACAATCGGCCGTCCCTCGGGTGTAGTGGAATGCTTTGGGGTGTCAATCGGGACCACGCACGTCAACGGCAAACCGGCATCGGCTAGCGCGTCGCATTCCCCGGCATCGTCTGCGCTTAGGTTGACAGTAAAGCCCCAGCGCGTCGCATGCTGCGCCCATTCGATTGCTTCGGCCGATTTTTTATGGGTGTATGTAAAGCCCCGACGGCCGATGTTGGCGGCCACCAGCTCCCCCAGCGCCACCGGATCTACGGTTTCACCCGCGCCGGGCAAATCCCCTGCAATATTGTGGCGCCACAGTGTGCCCGGGGGCAGTGCCCTAATAGCGTCGGCCACATCGGCCACACTGGAACCACGCGCGCCTACCTTGTCCCATACCATACGGGTATGAAACCCGGCATCGGCGTAGCATGATGTCCGATAGTGGGGGCAGGATTCGGGGCACGTTTCCCGCTCACTGTACGTCACGGGGATAGGACCGGTTTTGCTGTTTCCCGATACGGGTACAAAGTGAATTTTCATCATCTAGACTCCAAAAAATTACAAAATGCCAAAGGCCCACAGCACCACCGGCGCGAGAATGCACGCGGCCAGCGCTGCGGCCTGCACAATGTCACGTAGTAGCGCTTTCATGCTTGCTCCCACCCGTAGCGCTGCACGTTGTAGGGTAGGCGGTTCTCTGTGCGTGCGTACATTGTTTTGGCTTGTCGCTCTGTCAAACCGCGCCATTCCACCCGCTGGCCTTCGTGTAATTCGATCCAAAAAACGTAGTTCATCATCTAGTCCTATCAATGGCCGCAAAATTACGGCAGCGCCAGTGTAACGCTAGCACATCGTAACGCACAAGCCCCGGCGCTATTAGGACAAACCCGAATGCCAAGCATTCCACCGCCACAGTGCGACGCGCCACGATGCAAATCGCCAGCCGTGCCGCATTCCCGATTCTGTATAGAGCATGCGCCAGCGCGCGCCCCGGCACCAAGCAAGATAGACCACGCCGCATATAAAAGTGCAGCATGGGCACAGCTCCGGGCCGCGCAGCTATCCCGTGCGCCCCTATGTGCTGGCTGTCAGTCTCGGGGCATTGTTACGGCCGCTAGCGTGGTCGACCATGTGTTTCCATGGCGCGCCATCGGGCCGGCCGCATTTCGGGTGAATCGGTTTCAATCCCTATGCCCCGAATGCCACAGCCTGAAAACCGGGCTGGAAAGCCGGGGCATTTGCAGGGAATTCGGGGTTAGAGACTGGGCGCTGGCCGACTATCCCGACGCCATCTAGGCCCCGGCCACCACGCGGCCATATAAATCAACGGGTTGGCAGGCGCATCGCATGCGCCGGGGCACGTGTGCCCTGCAAACCATTGATTAATCGTCGGTCAATAAAATCAACTACTTACACGCGTTTGCTCATGCTTTGCGCGCACTATCGGCCGCATGCGTGTGATTTTGAAACTAAAATCGTGGTTTTTTGGTCGGGAG
>VFQS010000579.1_pt1 | contig 39322 bp, 32 predicted proteins | sample 3512361 | NCBI WGS metagenome assembly VFQS01 (sample SAMN10412375, study PRJNA504923) | tailings metagenome | isolation source: Relicate 1 Philex TSF3 active mining | place: Philippines
CGTCGCCGGATCCAGCACATAGGTGCCGGCACCGGTGATCGTCACCGAGTTGCCGCCAGCACACAGTCCCGTGCCCGGATCGATCAAGCACACCGTCGGACTCCCCGCGCCGGTCGCCAGACCACCGGCCCCCACGAGCGGATCGAACGCCACCGTCCCCGTGCCCCCGGCCGACACCGGCGCGACCACCTGGGTGTCCGGGTTCGCCGACGGTGCCGGCGGAGCCGCAACCGTCGGGGTGATCGTCGCCCGAGCCTTCTGCCCCGCCGCGTCGGCCACCTGATACGTCGGCGCCTGCGTCGCCACGCCGGTGAACGTCGGCAGCGGATCGAAGGTGATGCTGCCGTCGCCATTGACGGTGTAGGTGCCGTCCGCAGTCGTGACAGAGGACTGCGTGCAGTTCACCGGAGTCGCCGCCAACTCCGCCGTCGAACACAGCTTCACCACCGGAGGAGTCGCACTGACGGTGTCATTGGCCAGCACCGTGATCGTCTGGTTGGAGTCCCAACTACCCGAACTGGTGTCGTTCACCGCCACCGGAGGTGCAGGCACCACCGGCGTCAACGTGCTCGTCGCCGTGTTGCCCACCTGATCGGTCACCTTGTAGGAAATGGGAGTCAGCGACCCGACCGGCGCGTTCGCATCCGCGACGAACGACACCACCCCCGTCGTGGTGTTCAGCGTGTAGGTGCCCTCACCCGCGACCGTCACCACGCCATCGGCATCGCATGCGGCCGGACTGGATCCCGGCGTGATCAGGCAGGTCGAGGCATTCACGAACTGCGGCGACGTCGACGTCGCCCGCGTCGCCAGACCGCCCAACGACTGCCCTGCCGACGCACCACCGGCCCCCGCCGTACCCGTGAGGGTCGAGAACGCCGCCGTCCCACCCGGTGCCACCGACTTGGACTCCGCACTCGCACTCGGCGCCACCGGCGCATTCACCGTGGGCGTGATCGTCGAGCACACCTTCTGATTCACCGAATCACTCACGCAATACTTCAACGCCGTCGCCGTGCCCGTGAACGACGGCAACGGGTCGAACGTCACCGCACCCGTCGACGGATTCACACTCCACGTGCCCTGACCCGACACCACCACGTTGGCATTGGACGTGCACGACGCGTCAGCTGTGCCCGGCGTGCAGATCTTCACACTCGACGCCGTGAACGGATACGACGTGCCTCCCACCGAACCCGGAGTGTCATCCGCGAACGGCGAGAACACCTGATTCGTGTCCCAGTCCCCCGAACCGGTGTTCGCCACAGGAACCGGAACCGGCACCACCGTCGCCGTGATCGTGCTCGACGCCGCACTCGACGCCGAATCGGTGAACGTGTATGGCACCGAAGTGGCGACACCGGTGAAGCCCGGCACCGGCACGAACGTCACCGTGCCATCGCTGTTCGCCGTGTAAGTCCCCTCACCCGACACGACCACGCTCGTCAACGAGCAGGGAGCACTCGTGCCCGGCTGACACAGTTTCACCGGCGTACCCGTGCCAGGCTTCGATGCACCCGTCGAGGCCGTGTCATTGGTCATCGGCGAGATCGTCTGGGTCACCCCCTGCCCACCCGTCGATGTGTCTGCGGTTGCAGACGCAGGCAAGGCGTAGAGGCCATTGACCACACCCGCCGTGCCCACCGCTACGGCCACAACCGGTGACGTCGACGTTCCCGATACCGCACTCGAGGTGGTCAACGACGAACCACTCGCCCCCGACGCGACCGTCGAGCTCTGCGAAATGCTCGTGGTCGACGCGAAGGCCACCTTGTACGAGCCTGGAGCGAGATAACCAAAGGAGTAGTTGCCCGAACCATCCGTCGTAGCCGTCACTGGCAACCCACCACTGAGGATCGGAGCACCCGACGAGTCGAGAAGCGATACCGTTACACCCGCGACAGCGGTGCCCCCCGCACCCAGACTCGCATCACCCGCGCGACCCGACAGCGTGCTCCCGCACTGGGACACCGAGGCCGACAGGATCGAGACGCTGGTCGACCCCCGAGTCATCGGCGTGGTGTTGTTCGATGAATCCGTCGACGATCCATCTCCATAGACCGTCAACGTCGCCGCATTGTTCGGCGCCGCAATGGGCCCTGCAGAGGCTGACGGGCAGTTGAGCAGGGTCGTGACCTCCAGGCACAACTGCGGGGCATCGCCAATGGCCTTGATCGTGGCGCTAGGAGCGGAAGAGTAGGTGGGGTCGACGAATCTCACGCGGAAGTCCAGATCCGATGCAACCCAGGCATTCGCTCCCGACCCTCCCGAAGTCGGCAGTCCCGTCAACGGCATCACACCGTTGTTCGGAATGAGCGTGTCATCCCAACCCGCGAGAATCGCGCCCGAAGGGTCACGCACCGTCAGTCTTGCGGCACTCCACAGCTTATCCGGAGATCCATCGCCAGGAATGCGAAAGTCAACCCACTCCTGGATCCCAGCGCTCGAGGAACAGGCCATCCGTGGGACCGATACATCAGCCGGAAAGGAGACGGTCGGTGACGTGGTGGTGCAGCCAACCGTTCCCGTCGCCGCGTCCCAGACTCGGATCTGCTTGTCATTCGCATTCGTCCAGAAGCACCGCGGGTTCACGGGATCGATGCGTACGGCGTAAACCTCTGTCACCGTGATGCGGCCACTGGACCAAGAACCCCCGGAACAGCCAGTGTTGGTCGTGGCGTCGAAGCAGAAGACTCTGCCCGTCACGAGTCCGGCCGAACTAGTCGAGCCCCCCCAGTAGGCACGCGTTCCTTGCGTGGCAGCTCCTGAGTAGAGGGCCCGCTGATTGAGGGAGCCAAGTTGATTGTCTAGGAACGTCGTTGCATTCGATGGCAATCCGACTGGAGTGGCCGATCCATCGGCAAGACCTGCGCAGAATGATGGGCTTCTATCCGACGACACGGTAGGGGTGCCGAGGGTGCAGGCGGCAACGAGCGTGCCTGAGGCATTCGGCATGGCGATGATCGGACCCATACCTGAGGCGGGGACTGGATTCGTCACCCAGCCCGAGCAGCCGATCGACGTGGCATCGGCACCCGTCGTGATTCTGGCCGGATCGATACACCACAGACTCCGGACGCGCGTACCGGTGTTGACTCGCAGCGCGAACAGTTTGCCGGCGACTTCCCCGAAGCCCTGCATGTCGTTGTAGAACTCCTTGCCGGCGGTCGCGTAGGGCTGACCTGGACATGGAGTCGGCCCTCCCGCCGCAAGAGTGTCCAGACAGAAGATCATTGAGTCACCGCCGTAGGGGGGAGAACTCGTGTTGTGCGTGAACAACTTGCCGTCGATGAAAGCCAGATCCCGGACGTTGCTATGCCACAGCTTGGTCGTCGTGGAGTAGACGGGATGCCAGAGGCCCTCACTACAGGCTTGAGGTGTCACGCCGCTGACATCGAGGCATATGAACCCGAATTCCTGAGACGTGTTATCGCCAGGACTCGCACTGGCGGAAGCAGGCTTGACGGACTCCATCCACAGGCGGTTTCGCGAATCGATCCTGCCCGTGGAGGTGTCGGAGTTCATGTAGCCGGTCAGTTGATAGGGACTCGACCCACCCCAGCAGCGTGTCCCCGATGTGTGACCGTTCTCCGTCCGCAGCCAGAAGCAATCAAGCTGAAACGTGTTCTCGTGGTGGTAGCGGTTGAACACCCGCGTGTAGCCAGGGTCGAAGAAGACATCCCAGCCATCACCGGCAGTGGCCCCCGACACGGAGCCACCGTTCGCGACGAGGACACCCGATGTGGTCTTGGACGCGATCTGCTTGCCCGTCCCCGACGCCCCTTCGCTCACGATGCTGCCGCTGGCCTTGACGGCCTTCACGGCGGCCCATGCCGCTGAATTCGCGGGCGTTGTCGCCGAGAAGTTTGCCGCGACGTCGCAGTTGGTCGCCGCTCCACTGCAGTAGCTGAGGGTCCAGCCGACGGGGTAGGTGATGTCGGTCACCGACGTCAGCTTCACCTTGGTGGGGTCGATCGTCTGGACGATCTCCTGGCTCACCGTCCCGGCGTCCGACACCGGCATCGCCGCCGTGAGATCGAGTGTGGCCCCCGGTGCAACAGACGAACTCGATGAAGTCAACGTGACCGCTGTGGAGGTTGCCGACGCGACGGGCCCGTTGATCGTCACGATGACAGCCGCGAACATGCAGGCGCCCGAGGCGAGTGCGCCGCGAATCGCGCGCGACAGCATCGTCCGACGTGCTCGCGAGGCGTCAGAGGACGGCGCCACAGGTGTGCTCCAGGGGTGAGAGACGGCTTCCTATGAGTCTCACCCGGAGCAGCGATCAGACGCAGCGCTGAAGTGTCATACCTTCGATGACAGTCGTGCAGCATCGTGAGTGTCATCCAACAGGTGACGCTCCACCGTCGCGACGACCAGGTCGATGGCATCAGTCTCGACATCACTGATCTCCACCGTCACGTCATCGAACGACCGCGGCGATCCCGGACGCAGGCCGACGCTCGCAGCCCCCTTCCTCGACAGCGTCAGCGACAGCAGCTCCCACTCGGGACTGCTCACGCTCTGGATGCGCATTCCCGGCACGGGATGTCTCGATGCAGCCTGGACAAGGAGCGTCACGACGGCATCGGGCATGGGGCGCGACCCTGCGCTGGCGGTGAGCACGCCGACCTCGACGGGGATGCCCTGGTCGGCGAGTCGCCAGATGATCGTGGCCGCCGCGCGCGTGAAGCCCTCGGTCACACCCTGATCGACCTGCACTCCGGCCCGCAGCTGCCCCGCGAGGCAGGCCAGCCTCCGCACATCGTCCTCACCGAGCACACCATGTGCGGCGATCGCGTCGAACCGGTCGGCAGCCGCGCGCGCAACCCCGACCAGCGCCGCATCGATGTCCGACACCGACGTCGCCCGTGCCTCCTCCAGCGCGGCTGCCGTGGCTGCGGCCTCCATGGCGTCACGGTCCCGTCGGTTGAAGCGGGCGCCCACCAGGGTGAAGACCACCGCCAGCGGCAGGAAGGCCGCGACATTCAGGACGATGACGGTCGGCGCCAGCTGGCAGGACGGCTCGGTCGCCTGGGCTATCGCGACCGCACCTGTCGCCCACACCAGCAGACCCAGGACGAACGGGACGACCCCGGACCACAGGCCGATGCACACGATCGCGAACCCCGCGATCATGGCGGTCACGGTCACCGCTGCATTCGCGTCGCATCCATAGCTCTCACTGGACAGCAGCCAGGGCACGGCCGCCGGGGGCAGCACCGCCAGCAGGCCCCACGCCCAGGGGATCCGCCGCTGACGGATGACCAGCCAGACAGCGACGCCGTTGCCGACCAGGGTGGCCGCGATCGTGAGAGCCGCGACGACCCACGAGGTGTGCGTGACGAACCACGCGTAGAGGCTGCCGGCTATGAGCATGCCGGCCAGAGCGCTGGTCAGGATCACGATGCCTGCATTCACCTGATCATCCGGAGCCCTGACGCTGGCATGAGAGGCCGGAGTCGGCGCCGTCGACGCGGAGGGATTCGCCAGGGCAGACCTGCCCTGAGCCGCAAGGACCCTGAGCCGATCCGGATCGACGCGCCTGGACTCCAGGAGGGCATTGATGGAGTTGAGCAGGGTCGCATGCACGCGCCCGGCCTGATCGCGCCACAGAGCCGATCGCTCCTGCGCAGCGACGGCCGCGACCTCTGCCCCGCGCAGGGCGTCCCACTGATCGTCCAGGGCCTCGGCCCGACGCACGAGACCGTTCCAGGCCCACCACAGCAGCAGCTGCGATCCCAGCACGCGCAGGAACTGCAGGGCACCGTTGCCGATCACGAACGACTCAGGGGCGACGTTGGCCGGTCCCGTCAGCCACACCCCCCAGACGAGCGCCGCCGTCGCGACCGCCGTCACGAATCCCAGGGACCTCGGGAGCAGCAGCGTGAGGAAGAAGCCGACGTATCCGAAGTAGGTCGCCGGATACGTCCACACCAGCGATCCCGAGGGCACGAGGGCAGTGGATCCCAGCGCGACCATCGCGACGACCAGCAGCCACAGCGACCACCGACGGGAGGCGAGCACCAGGCCGGCAACGATGAGTGCCCCGGCCACGATCACGAACCCCTGCTCGTACTCCGAGAGCGCCGTCCACTGGGGTCCGATCACCACGATGGTCAACGACCATGACAGCAGGGAGATCGACAGCATGGCCCACGACCGTGTCACCAGAAGGGACGTCATGTGCCGGCGCTCGAACAGGCTCACCTCCTCGTCGACCTCCTTCGCATCGGTACGATGCCGACGAGAGGAGATCATGGCCGACTCGAAGACCCGCGTCATCATCCTGGAGGACCATCCGATGATGAGGGAGACCCTCGAGGCCAGGCTTGTCACCCATTCGGATGACATAGGAGTCCTCTACGCAGGGCCCTCGATCGAGGATGCGCTCATCTGGGCGGCCCGAAGCCCCGTGGACTGCGTGATCCTCGACCTCGACCTCGGTGACGGTGCCACGTTCACCGAGAACCTCGAGCAGGTCCTCCCGATGGGCGCGCCGATCCTGGTCGTCAGCGCGAATGCCTCCCCCAGCGCCGTCCAGATGGCCATGTCCAAGGGAGTCAAGGGCTACGTGTCGAAGCAGAGCCCTCCCGCGGAGTTCATCCGCGCCTTCGACGCGGTGATCGACGACCAGGTCTACGTCTCGACCGATCTGGCAGCCATGATGTCCGCCGAGACCGGTGGTCGCGTCAGCCTCTCGGCGCAGGAGCAGCGCGCGCTCATGCTCTACAGCTCGGGCATGAAGCTCGACGCCGTGGCCCGCCGCATGGGAGTCAGCTCCGCCACGGCGAAGGAGTACATCAGGCGTGTCCGCCTCAAGTACGCCGCCGCCGGCACCCCCGCACCGACCAAGATCGAGCTCTACCGCAAGGCGCACGAGGAAGGCCTGCTGTAGGGATGGCGCTCCGCATCGCGCTGCTGGAGGACCACCCCATGATGCGCGACCTGCTCGCCACCGCGATCGCCGAGATCCTCGGCCCCGCAGCAGATGTGGTCGCGTGCCACCCGGCCGAGATCCTCGGACAGGGTCCGGCACCCGCCTTCGACCTCGCCGTCGTCGATCTCGACCTCGGCTCCGCGACGTCCACTCCCGCCGTCGTCCGGCACCTGGTCGAGGCGGGCATCCCGACCATCACGGTCAGCGCCGGGGGAACGCCCCTGGAGGTGCAGGAGGCCATGCGGTCCGGCTCGATCGCCTTCGTCGCCAAGGCTCCCGGACTTCCGCAGTTCGGCGAGGTCATCACTGCTGCCCTGGAGGGCCGCCCCTACCTCACCCCCGAGCTGGCCGGGAAGCTCGCCTCGCCCGTCATCCCCGAGGTCACGCTGTCGGCCGATCAGGGACGCGCCCTGGCCCTCGCCTCGACCGGGATGTCGCGCACCGCCATCGCCGGCAGCCTCGGGCGCACGACCGGTGACGTCGCCGTTCTGCTCGAGTCGAGCATCACCGCCTATCGGGGCACGTGATGTCGACGTCCGGAAGCAGCGTGGAGCCACGCACCCTGGTGAGCATGGTGGACTCGATCCGTACCGGGACCGTCGCCGCCGGAACCGTCGCCCTGTTCGTGCCCGTCGCCGTCGCCCTCGCGCTCCAGTGGGAGAAGGCCACCCTCGGCGATACCGCCATCGTCACCGTGCCCATCGTGATCTCGCTCCTCGCGTGGGCCTTCAGCACCGGGGTCGTGCGAGCAACCCTCATCGTCGTCGCGGGCTTCGCCCTGCTGCTCGGCGAGCTGCTGCTCACGTCTCCGGGCGGACCGGTGTGGCCACCGATCGCGAGCGCCACGTTCGCGGTCATCGTCGTGGCCGTCGGGGGCCTTACTGTGCCGGCCTCCCTGGGCATCATCGTCGGCGCTTCGCTGCTGTGCTTCGTGGGTGTGCACTACTTCCCCGAACGGGTGACCCTGATCTCCACCGGCCTACTCGGCGGATGGATCACGCCCCTGGTCGATGTGGCGCTCGGCCTGTCGATGCTCACCGTCCTCACCCAGTGGCGCCGGGCAGCGGAGGGCTTCGACACAGCGGTGAGCGCCGTTCGCGAGGAGTACGCGCTCGCGCAACTCGAGCGCGAGGTGGATCATGCGCGCCGGGCAGTCGACCGGCGCTTGCACGAGACCGTCCTCAACACCCTGCTGGTGCTCAGCGGCACTCCCTCGCCCGAGGCAGCGCGTGCGCAGTGCCGACGCGACCTCGCCTCCCTCGACCGCGTCGAGGCCGCCGTTCCACGCGACCTGTCCTCGCTCGTGCAGGAAGCGGTCGAACGCGTGCCGGGGGTCGCTGCAGACGTGACGATCACCGGAGGGCTCGCGCAGCCCCCGGAGCGGGCCTGTCTCATCCTTCGCGATGCGCTGGTGGAGCTGCTGCGCAACATCGAGCGTCACGCAGGCCGAGCGACAGCGCAGGTGGAGGCGCACGCCGACGGCAAGGACCTCCGCATCGTCGTCCAGGACGACGGAAGCGGCACGATCGATGGTGTGCCGCGTGGCTTCGGCACCCGCGAGGTGGTCGAGCGACCGGTGCAGTCCCTCGGGGGCACCGTCGAATGGCAGCAGCGGATCCCGCAGGGGATCCGGGTGGCCATGACGGTGCCGATCGCGGCCCCCGCCCCGGCGATGATCGGTACGACCTCCCGCGAGGTGCTCCTCGGCCCGATCTGGGCTCGTGTCGCCATGAACTCGACGGTCGCCGTGGGGCTCCTCGCGATCCCCGTCGCCGCCCTGGCCTTCACCACTGCCGCCTGGATCCTGGGCTTCTTCATGCTGCAGGTGCTCTCGCTCGGAGTGCTGATCCTGCGCCCCGACGGTCGCGCGCACGCTGCCGGCATGATCGGCACACTCGCGGGTGGCGTGGCGACGATCCTGGCGGCCTCCTGGTCCGGCGCCACATGCTCCACCGCCATGGAGATGCACTGGGTCATCTTCGCGGCAGCCGGGGGCGTCGTGCTCGTCATCCTCTCCCTGCAGTCGTGGGCGGCACGTCTGGCGGTGATCCTGTTCATCGTCGGGGTGTCGGTGTTCGCGTCCGTCGCCTACCCACCCGAGTGCATCATCGATCCGCTCGACGCGGCGCTGGAGAACGCGGCATGGATCGTCGCCATCACGCTCGTCGTCGGTGTGCTGGCCGTGGCCGCGGATCGGGTGCGCACGCGAGCCGAAGGGGATCTTCGCTCCACTGCTGCCCTTCGCGCGGCGAATGCCGCGGCTGCCGCCGCGGCCGAACGCTGGCGTGCCGTGGGCCACGTGACGCGCACGCTCCTGAGCGACGTCGCCGACGGACGACTCGACGCCGGCAGTGACGAGGTCCGGCGGTTGGCGATGGACGAGGAGGCCGTCCTGCGCTCACGACTGGAGATCGGGCGACTGACGTCGGAGGAGGCACGGGAGTCCTGGGAGCGCCTGCTGGGCACTGCCCTCGACGCCCGGATACGGCTGAATGTGCGCGTTCGCGGGGTGGTGGAGGAGGGACCGCTCGACACCGGAGCCCTGGCCGGGATCGATCACATCATCCGCCACTGCCACGGTCCTGCCCTGTCGGTTGCCATCCTCGAGGACTCCCTGCTGTGCTCGGTGGACTGCACCGACTCGACTCCCCTGCCGCCCCCCTGGCGACTGCTCGAGGTGACGGCCACGGGCCAGCGGATCCTCGAGTGGCCGGGCTAGGAGCCCATCCTCTGCGCGTCGGGGATCCCTGGGGGACTCACGGCAGGGCAGCGAAGTTCCGAGAATGAGCGAGGCAAGGCCACCCACTACCGCGACGTCGACCTGCTCCTCGGTCAGGATGCGGCAGATCGCCACGGGGTCGAACGTCATCGCGTGCCTCACGGACGCGAGCTGACACAGCCTGCAGGGTAGTGACTACCGGCATCATGTGCTCCACGCGCTGGGCCGCAGCCCAGGAAGAGGCGTCTGGCGAGAGGGTGCGGGAGGACTAGATTCCCAGCGTGGCCCTGCGTGCGCACGATCCCGGTGGCATAGCGACCCGTAGGGCGATTCGCGCTGCCGTGGCGCTGCCGATCACGATCGCACTCGTCCTGTACCCGCTCGCGGACCGGACGGGCGCGATCTTCGCGGTCTTCGGCACCGTCGGCCTGCTCATCAACGCCGACTTCGCCGGGACCGTGCGTCGTCGGGTCCTGGCCTACCTGCTGACCGGTGTCGCGGGAAGCCTCGTCGTGGTGCTGGGCTGGGCGGCGTCGCTGACGCTGGTGTCGGCTGTCGTCGTCACGATGCTCGTGGCGTTCGCCCTGACCCTGGTGAGCATCTTCCGAGGATCGGTGTCATCGGGCGGGGCGGCCGTCCTGCTCCTCTACGTCCTGGCCGTCTGCGTCGGCGGCCCGGCCGCAGACGTGCCGGCGAGCCTGCTCGGCTGGTGGACCGCAGTGGTCGTCAGCACGACCACGGCCCTGCTGCTGCTCCCGCGAACGAGGCAGCCGAGCGTGCGGCCGCTGATGGCCCAGGCGTTCGCGGCGGCCGCGGAGGCAGCGCGTGCCTCGTGGAGCGGCGACCGGGACGAGACGGCCATCGCCACGCACGTCGGGGAGTTCGACCGGGCCGTCGATGCCATGGAGACCCAGCTCGCTGACCAGCCCTTCAGGACGCAGGGACTCAGTGAGCGCGAAGGAGTCATCAGCATCCTGTCGAACATGCTCGCCAGCGTGAGACTCCTCGTCGACGAGGTGAGCCGGTATCCGTCCTTCGCCGCCGACGAGCGCTTCCCCGCACGGAACTCGCTGGCCGACGCCATCGTCGCGGCCACTCAGTCGCTGTCGCGGGCCATGACCGACCCCACCCTGCTCGTCAGTGCCAGGGAACTCGATCGCGCGCGTGCGTCCATGAGTGACGGCATCGACACGTGGGTCATGACGATGACGGACAGGGGCATGGCCCCGGAGGACATCTCCCGGGATGTCGCTGCCCACCATCGGATACGCATCTTCGCCGTGCTGACCGAGCAGATGGTCGAGATGAGCAGGGTCGCGAACGGCGGCGACGTCGAGGATCTCGATGTGCGGCCGCCGATCCCCGAGCGATCCGCTCGTCGACTCCTGGCCGCCCAGTGGAATCTGCAGAGTCCCTGGATGCGCAACGCCATCCGCAGCGCGGTCGGCCTCGGGCTGGGTGTTCTCGTGATGAGCCTCAGCGGTGTCGACCGCGGCTTCTGGGTCCTGCTGGCCGTCATCTCCGTGCTTCGCTTCGACGCCGTCGGCACGCGACGGTACGCCCTGTTCGCCATTCTCGGCACGGCGGTCGGCGTGGTGGCCGGCCTCGCCCTCATCGCGGTCGTCGGCGATCACCCCGTCGGACTGTGGGTCCTGCTGCCGCTGCTGACCTTCGCGGCAGCCTGGGCCGGGTCGGCCGTCAACTTCCCGTCCGGGCAGGCGGCCTTCACCGCCATGGTCCTGGTCGCCCTCGGCATCCTCAGCTGGCCTCCGGATCCCACGATCGGACTCGTGCGCATCCAGGACATCGCCCTCGGCGCCGCCGTGGCCTTCGTCGTCGGCCTGCTGCTGTGGCCGCGCGGTGCGGCGGCCTACCTGCGCACGCGCCTGGCCGCCTCCTTCCGGGCCTCGGGCGCCCATCTCGACCGCTCCATCGCGGCGTTCACCGATCCCACTCAGCAGGACGCCCTCCCCGGGCTCCGAGCGGCAGCGATCGCCGAGATCTACCGCACCGGCGAGACCTTCGACGTCGCCACCTCGCAGCCGCGCATCGGGAACCAGGTGCACGAGTGGATCCCGGCCCTCAACCTCGCCGTGCTGGTGGAGACCGTGGCGCGACTCACCGGGGACTTCTCCCGCAACCACCCCATCACCGACGAGCAGGCGTCACTGAGCGATCCTCTGGCGGCCGCACGTGGGCAGAGCACGGCGGTGTGGACCGCACTCGCCGATCACATCGACCCGGCGGGGCGCCCAGACCGGCCCGTGGGAGTCCCGCCCGCACTGGCTCTCCCGACCCTGGACTCGGTGCCCACGGCAGAGATCGCCCGTCAGCTGGTCGTCTCCGTCTGGGCGGTGGACTGGATCCAGCACCTGGTCGACGTGGTCCCGGACGTGCTTCCCCCGGCAGCGGCCCCGGTCACGGCCACCTCCACCACCTGACTGTCGGACCTGCGGACCACACTGAGCGACTACCTACTGGGGGGTGCTCATGCTCGACTGGATACTCAACCCGTTCGGGGTCAGCCTCGGCGCCTACGCGGTGCTGTGGATCGGCCTGGTCGTCTGCCTCGTCGGTGCGGTCATCGCCACGGTGGTCACGATGATCCGAGGGCGGAACAGGCGCTGACCCACCGGCCATGCCGGGTGGATAGACTCCCGGCGCTGGGGTTCAACCCCTGCGCGGGTGTAGTTCAATGGCAGAACATCAGCTTCCCAAGCTGACAGTGCGAGTTCGATTCTCGTCACCCGCTCCACCGAAACCCCTTGCAGCGCAAGGGGTTTCGTCATTCTCTGAGTCCACTCGAGTGACCCCTGGCGACCCCCAATCACCCCAAATCCCCCGTCCTAGTTCCACGCTAGTTCCACGACGGAGCGCTGCCGGTCTCCTGTGCGCCCCAGGAGCCACCACCCCTCCGTTAATCGGACGCAATGGACGCTCTCGGAGGCGGCCGTCAAGACGTCGTGCGCGCTGCAGCACCCCAGCGCTGAGATCGTCGAGAACGACCAGGCGAAATCCCAACTCACCCGCCTAGCCACCCCGGCCTCGAGCGGGCGGCCTGGACGAGGGCGTCACGTTGGCACTACGGGGGCTCGATGCACACAGAAACTTCACGGTCAGCGCGGTAGTAGCGCAAAAGTCAGCGCGCATGATCGTTGCTAGAGCCGATGACAGTGGCGGCCGCGAGCAAGGGAGCGAAGACATGATGGGTTGGTACGGGAATGGCCTGGGCGGCGCCGCGCCGTTCATGTGGGTCGGAATGGGCTTGTTCTGGATTGTGCTCATCGGCCTTGTGGTGCTCCTGGTCGTGCGGCTTCTGCCAGGCGGTAGCGGTTCGCAGCCGGCGCCAGAGGTGCAGGCCCGCGCAGCGGCGGATTCGGCTGAGCAGATCCTCGACCGCATGTTCGCCACCGGCGAGATCGACGAAGAGACCTACCGCGCCCGAAGAGGCGCACTGAGTGAAATGAGGAAGAAGTCATGAAGTCATCACGCCGTATCTACGCGGTGGCACTTGGGGCGGCCGGCCTGGTGCTTGTCGGCTCAACGGTCGGGGCAGCGGCATTTGCGGCCAATGAAGGACCATCGAGGAACAGCGACCACTCCTGGAGCCAGGGTACGACTGGCGGCATGATGGGCCGCTGGAGTGAGGACGATGCCTCGGACACACCCGCAGTCTCGCAAGAGCAGGCGGCGAAGATCGCCGCTGATTGGGCTGCGTCGAACCTGCCTGGGGTCACACTGGACTCGGGGCTCCAGATGCCCATGGGCTACGTGTTCGTGGCGAGCAAGGACGGCAAGGTCGCGACCCATGTCATGGTCAATGAGGACACCGGCGAGGTGTTCGCCAGCAACAGTCGTACCTTCGGCGGCATGATGGGACGCGGGTTGGGCAACGGCGGTGCCGGAACCACGGGAGGCTGGATGAATGGCCAAGGTCGCGGGGCAGGTCCGTCGATGATGGGCTGGCGCAGCGCCTGACGATGTCTGCGACCGGAACCGGCAACGACTCCCTTCGTGTCCTCGTCGTCGAAGACGAGGACACGATCCGGCGGGTCGTTTCCGGCTACCTGGAGCAGGAAGGCTATTCGGTTACTGAGGCCATTGATGGCCTGCACGCCGTGGAGATGGTCCGAAGTGGGCATCCCGACGTCATCATCCTTGACCTGGGGCTACCCGGCATCGACGGCATCGAGGTGTGTCGGCAGGTAAGAGTGTTCACCGACGCCTACATCATCATGCTGACCGCACGCGGTGACGAGGTGGACAAGCTCATCGGCTTGTCCGTGGGAGCCGATGACTACCTGACGAAGCCCTTCAGTCCGCGCGAACTCATCGCACGGATCAAGGTGATGCTGCGAAGACCGCGATCACGGCCTGGCGGCGCTGACGCCCACGCGCGAGTCTTCGGCGCCCTCCGCATCGACCCAGACTCGCGGGAGGTGTCACTCGCCGGCATTCCCATCGAGTTCACCCGAACGGAGTTCGACATCCTGGACGTCCTCAGCGCCAACCCCCGTCGAGTGCACAGTCGCGCCCTGCTCGTTGACGAGGTGTGGGGGCACGGCTGGGTCGGCGACGAGCGGGTCGTGGACGTGCACATCGCCCATATGCGCGCGAAGCTCGGAGAGGATGTCGCCGATCCCCACTACCTGGTGACCATTCGCGGTGTCGGCTTCAAGATGGGCACAGGATGACCAGTGCCCGGGAGGCTCGGAGCCCCCTGCTCCGCACGCGCATCCTCGGGGCAATGGCGCTGGTAGTCATCGCAGGAGCAGGGACGCTGATGGTGGTCTCCCTGCTCCTTGCGCCAGCCATCTTCTACAACCACCTGGAGCAGGCCGGGACCTCACGCGATGAAGTGCTCGCCGCCCACGTCGATGAGGGATTTGCCACGGCCATCGTCGTGTCGACAGTCGTGGGCGTGACCATGTCGGCAATCGTGGCCGCCGCCATGGCTACCCTGGTGGCACGGCGCATCAGCAGACCTGTGGCTGTTGCTGCACGGGCCACGACACAACTGGCGAACGGCGACTACTCAGCCAGAGTCCCGCCGGCCCGGATGGGGCCGGAACTGGAGTCACTCTCCACGGGCATCAACGCTCTGGCCGAGCGTCTCGAAACCAGCGAGGGGACGCGCATTCGACTGATGTCGGACCTCGCGCATGAGCTCCGCACACCCATCGCGGCGATCGATGCCACCGTCGAGGCGATCACGGATGGCGTGCTCCCCGCGGACGAGCGGGCTCTTTCGTCCCTGACGGGAAACGCCCAACGTCTCTCCCGGCTGGTCGACGACCTTGCTTCGGTGTCGCGGGCAGAGGAGCGAGCATTCCGACTTGAGCTGGGTGATGTTGACCTCTGCGACCTCGCCCGTCAGTCGATTGCCACCACCGCAGTGCTCGCTGCCAGCAAGGACGTTCGAGTCACCGGACCGATCGGGGCTGGTCCCCGGGTGCTCGCGGACCCTGACCGGATCATCGAAGTGATCGGACAGCTGCTCGACAACGCCCTCCATGCATGCACTGACGGCGGCTCCATCGTCGTCGCCACGTCATCGGGGGAGACGACAGCTGCGTTGACGGTCACCGATTCCGGTGTCGGCTTCGCGCCGGAGGAGGCCAACCGCATCTTTCAACGGTTCTATCGAGCACGCCCAGCAAACTCGGGAGATGGGGGATCCGGGATCGGCCTGACTATCGCAGCCAGCCTCGTGGCGGCGCATCACGGCACCCTGACGGCGACGAGTGCCGGGCCCGGAGCGGGCGCCACCTTCACGATGACCCTCCCGCTCTCCTGACCAACGCCACTCGGTGGGGACTGGTCAGGATCTGCGCCGGCGGATTCCCACGGCGACGGCAGCCAGCGCGACGAGAGAGAGCACCATGGCGATGCCTCTGCCCCATGTCACCGCAGGGGTCACCGTCGACGAGGGACTGACCTGCTCCGACAGTGCACCAGACTCGCCATCCTCCAGGTATGCCTGGACGCTGCCATCAGAGCTGATGACGGCGCTGACCCCGGTTGTCGACGCGACAAGCACGGGTCGATGGGTCTCGATCGCTCTGAATCGAGCGATGGCCAGCTGCTGGTCCGGCTGCGTTGTGCCTGCGTAGGTGGCGTTGTTCGACGGCACCGCGAGAACAGTCGCGCCCTGTTCGATCGCTTCTCGTGCCGAACCGTCAAAGGCCACCTCGAAGCAGATCAGCACGCCGACGGGCACACCACTCATGCGGAGCACGGGCGCATCTGTCCCTGCAGCGAAGTCGCGGTACACCTGGTCGAAACGAGATGACAGGCGCGTAAGCAGATCCCGGGCAGGCACGTACTCACCGAATGGGACGAGCTGCCGCTTGGTATAGGCCCCAGTAGGACCCCGGACCGGCAGCCAACTGATGGACTGGTTGAGAACGCGCTCGGCCGACCTCGGATCGGCTGTTACGGCACCTACCAGCACGGGCGCCTCGACAGCGGCGACGGCATCGTCGATCTGCGCTCGCGCCTGAGAATCGGTGAACGGGTCGATGTCGGTGGAGCTCTCGGGCCACACCACGAACGCGGGGGGCAGTGCCCGCCGGCTGGCCAGCTCCTGTGTCCGCGCGACGTGGGCAGCGAGGACCGCCCGGGCCTGCTGCTCGCCGAACCCGCCCTGCGCACCGCCTTGCACCACCGCCACGGTCACCGGTTCTCCGGGGGAGTCCGGCGTCCGGAGCGCGAATCCGCTGACGCCGATGGCGACCACGAGGACCGTGGCGACGACCGATGAGCGTGTCGGACGCCGGTGCACCAGAGCGTCCGCCAGGGCGGTCCCGAGCAGAGCGAGCACGAACGTCAAGCCATACACACCCACGACGGGTATGGCGGCTGACAACGGGCTGTCGACGCTGACGTAGCCGAGCCGTGACCATGGAAACCCGCCGAAGGGCCATGCCCCCAGAACCCACTCCTGCAGAACCCAGATCGCGGGAACCAGCAGCGGCCATGCCGGTAGTGGCAGGACGAGGCGGACGGCCAGCATCGTTCCCGCCCACCACCCCGCCATCAAGACGGTGACGGCAGCAAGGGCATCCAAGCCGACGCTGCTCAACCATCCCAGGCTCACCAAGGTGAACCCGGCGCCGGCCCAGGCACCGAGCACTGCAGCGGACCGTAGGGATGCGCCATGCACGCCCATGACGAGGGCAGCGATGCCGATCGGCGCGGCCCACCACCAGCTCAGCGGCGCGAAACTGGCGCCAAGAAGCAGGGCACCAGCCGTCATAGCCAGCATGCGCGGGCCGGTTCGCGCCGGGGCGGTTCGGTCGGCACGGCTCAGGCGGGCCGGGGCCGCCGCGTGACTCAGCGTCGCGGTGCGGACCGGCACGTCATGACTCCTGGTCCTGGGCCCTCGGGACCACTGCCACCGCAACGTGGAAGGGGCGTTCATGGTCCACGACCTCGACCAGGTCCTCAACGCGCATTCCCAGAGCCGATGCCGCCCGACCATGCAGCACCTCGGCGTCGGCCGCGCCATGAACCATGACGACTCGGCCGTCCGGATGCAGGTACTGCCGTAGGGGCTGCAAGGCGGTGGCAATGGCCTGCTGGCTGCCGAGGTAGTACAAGACTTCTGCCAGGACCAGGCAGTCCACCGGGCCCGGAAGGGCGCGCCTGAGCCCCTCGAGGTCAGCGGCGTGCACCACGCGAATGCCTGCGCAGTCCGCCGTCCGTTCAGCGGCAATACGGACAGCCGTCTGCGATACGTCGGTTCCGATGATCGTCGCGTTCGGGTGCCGCTCGGCGAGTGCCAGGAGGTTGTGCCCGTCGGCGCAGCCGACTTCCACGATCACCCCCGCGGAGTCTCCCACCGCCTCGAGCAGTCGCTCCTGCTTGCGACGCTCGTATGGGATCGCGGCGTAGCCCCAAGGATCCGGTGACAGGGAGAACATCGCATCGAACACTCGGCCTCGGACTCGGTCGCGAATCGCTGCCGGCAGCCACCCCAGAGACGCGAACGCAGCACGGTGGAGCCGACGTCCGATGCCGTCGGACGATGGAGCGTCCGACGGCAGCGCCACCGGCGAGGTGCGGTGTCCGATGGCCACCAACGCGATCGCGATGGCGATGGTGCAGGCTCGCCACACGAGCACCGCCGCAATGCCCACCGGAATCGCCACCCCCATCCAGGCCAGTCCGGCGACCAGGGTCACGTCAGCAACGCCGACACCGCTGCCCACGGGTACGGCAGCGACAACAAGGCGGGTGGCCAACACCACCGCCACCACCTCGAGGAGGCTCACATCGGGCACTCCGGCGGTGTGGGCCACCACGAGAACCGGCGCGGTCATCGAGACGCTGATGGCCAGCTCTCGGAAGGCAGCTCCGGCCATGAGGTGCAGGCCTCGCCGTGACAACACTGCGCGTACGGTCGACCGACGTGCGGCCAGAGCGGCGACCGACCCAGCGATCACGGAGAAGACGACCGCGCCGGTCAGTACGGCCCACGTGGCCGGCAGGTGACCGCTCGCTGCAGCAAGCATGACACCGGCGAGGCCCAGAAGCGCGCCCGCCACGACGGCCGTCACGCGAGTGGCGGTCGCAACTGCTGATTCATGCCGATCCTGCTGCCGCGCGTGCGCACGCACCGCGAGCACCGGAACCAGCGGGCGCCTGTCGTGTGCGGAAGCGACTACGGCGTTTCGCCACGGCAGCCCCGGGTGGGCAGCCTTTCGATGAGCAACAGAGCCGACCGCGTGTCCACCCACCACAGTGCCGGCGGAGGCGGCCAGCATGAGGTCGGACGCCAGCACCAACTGGGCGGCCTCGGCAACCACCCACACGCTCATCAGCCGATGACCCGTCCGACGCCGGAGAACCGCTCCTTGTACCAAGGACCGAGGAAGTCGATCAGTTCGACACCGTCGCCCGGGTTGGACGCGCTGACCATCTTGCCGTTGCCGACGTAGATGGCGACATGATGCGCACCGGACCCGAAGTAGAACACCAGGTCACCGGGCTGGATCTCGGACACGGGAACGCGTCGCGTCTGGTCCCACTGGGTGTAGCTCAGCGCGGTGAGGCCCACGCCGGCCTGCGCCCAGGCCGCCGCCGTCAACTTGGAGCAGTCCCACGAGTCCGGTGGACGCGCACTGTAGGAGTACGGATCACCCACCTGCGACAAGGCGTACTGAACGGCCTGTGCCGCCCGTGAACCACCGGTGTACCCACCACCCTGAGAATCCTGCCCGGATCCACCCCCTTGATTGCCACCTCCGCCGGAACCCGATGCAGGCGCGGAGTCGGCCACCTGCTGGGCGGCCTGCCGGGCCTGCTGCACCTGCTGCGCTCGACGCTCAGCCCGCAACCGAGCCAGCCGCTCGCGCTCCTCCTGCCGCAGGTTGGCCAGCAGAGACTCGGCCTCATCCAAACGCGCAGACACCCGGTCCTCGGCTTGCGCCATCTCCTGCTGCAGCGCCTGAGCCCTGGCTTCCTTGTCGCTGATCTCCGCCTCTGTCTGAGCCAGTCGCAGCCGCTCCGTGCTCGCTTGACGGATCTGCGCCGCCTGGTTGGCCGCGAGTTGACTCATGACAGCGGACTGCGCCAGGAACTCGGCGGGGTCCTCGGCCAGCAGGATCTGGAGCGAGGGATCGAAGCCTCCGGAGGCGTAGATGGACCGCGCCAGATCAGCCAACACGGCCTGCGTGCTGCGAAGCTCCTGGCGTTCCCTCTCGAGCCTCGCCTGGACCGAGCCGAGCTCGTCGCGCACGTCTGCCAGCTCGCTGGCCGCCTTCGACGCTTCCTCGTGTGCTGCACCGGCCTGCATCTGCAGGTCACGCACCTGCGCCGCGACCTGCTCGATGTCGGCCTGCGGAGCCGCCACACCCGCCGTTGCGCCAAGGATGAGGGAGACGGTCACCACAGTGGCGGCGCTGGCGACGGACAGGCGACGACTGGAACGTCGGAACAGCACTCGACTCCCTCTCCCTCGGCAAGGCGACGCACGCGAGTCCTTCGCGGGCCTGTTTCAGTCTGGCCGGGCCCCGGCCACGGAACGTCGGAGATTCCATCAAGATTCGATCAAGAAGGATCGATCTCCGCGACGACGGGGTTGAATCATCCGCATATCACCTGAGGTGACGGCTTGTACGTGGTGGAGAACACATCGCTGCGCACAACCACCCGGTCGTTGACAAACTGCCTCTCGACGTCGATGTGGAAGCCGTCCGAGCCCCCCTGGCCCAGACACGTGTCACCTGTGTCCGTGATGGTCGTGAACGGGACGACGTCCTTCCGGGGCCCGAACACGGCTTTGACCTTGTCGTACTGACGTGTGCCCCAGAACTCGACGGTCATGCTCGTGTCCGTGGTGCGAGCCGTGATCAGGACGGCCGTTGGCGTGGTGTTGCGGAACTGCATGTCGAACACGCCCCACGCAACAGTCGCCTCAAGACCCGGGGCATACCGGGGGATGTAGATCGAGTGGGCACGCACCTGAACTGGGTCCATACCGGCGAAGAACGCCGCTGTCCACACTGCAGTGGTGGCCGCTGACACACCACCTCCCAGTTCCTCACGGAAGACGCCTCCCGGGCCGATCACGAAGCCTTCCGTGTATCCGTTGTCGCGTGTCCGCTCCTTGATCGTGTCGTTCATGGAGAACGTCTCGCCAGGCAGCAGCACCGTGCCGTCGACGTACCGAGCTGCCTGTCCGATGTTCTGCACTCGGTAGGCGGCGTAGGGGAACTCCTGCGTGAAAGAGGAGATGCGCTCACGGATGCCCAGATCGGCAGCGCGGTCGTCAGTCAGGACCGGGGACACAGGGGTGCCGGGGACGGAGACGACACCCGACGCGGGGTACGAGGCTGCCGCGGTGCTGACGCCATTGGCTAGGTCGGCGGCATCGACTGTGCTGCCGTCCCGAGCAGGGACGACAGCAGGCACGCCGTCGCGAATCTTGAAACGCGCGTCGCTGGGCGGCTTCTCCAGGTCGGGATAGCGCTTGAGCAGGCGCTCGCGCAGGCGCTCACCGTCCACCGACACGCGAAGTTGGCCGCCCACCGCAGTGAAGGCCAGGCTGCGGGCGAGCAGGCGTCTCGGCACGTCGGCGATGACACCGTCCTTCTTCACGGTGAGCCCGCGGTCGATCAGTTGCCGTGCGCGCGAATACACACGCGTCGCCTCCTCATTGGAGACCTGCGGAGGTCTGGTGGTGACGCTTGCTATCGCCGAGGTTTGGCCCATGCGGACCGCCTTCACGACGGCACGTGTGGTCTGCTCAAGATCCATGGTGATGCCGCTGACTCCGGGGGACAGGACAAGTTCACGCCGAACCAAGGTGATCACGGGCTCTTGAGGAGCCACGGCCAGGCCTGCCAATTGGCTGGCCAGCTTCGACGTGAGTCGCGCCTCATCGACTCGGAGATCGCTCGCCGCGTCTACCGGCTCGACCAGCCACCTCCACAGTCCCGCGGGCGACCATCCTGGTCGCTCGATACTGTCGAGCGCAGCATCGCTGTCCAGTTCGAAACCTGCCTTCCCAGGCGTGACTGTGACGGACCACCCGTCAGGTCCGGTGATGGAAAGGGGTCGCGTCAGGCGTCTACCCGCGGCCGCCTCGAGGGCCCTGGACGCTTCGGCGCGCGTGAAGCCACCCACCTCGACACCGTCGACAGCTGCCTGCCTCGGCATTCGATCATTCACCATGGTGCCGAGGACGAGATAGAAGCCACCGAGCGCCACGAGACCTATGACGACCATGGCCGCCACGAGCGGTCCCCGGCGAAATCGCCTCGGCTCGATGTCGCCGGAGGCGGATGCCAGAGGAGAGGGGGCGACGAGACCAGTCGGGTCGGGCGGGGCGATCAAGATGCGGTCCTCCCGGTCGTGTCCATTGGCGTGATGGCGGCCTCTTCATCGTGCGGCCCCATGCGACGTGGCTCGCGCACGACTAGTCATCTTGACCAAAACTTCATGGACACCCACTGGGCTACCTGAGCACGACCTTGATCGAACCTTCATTGCAGCGATGTGAGGATGTGATGCAGCGGGTGAACAATGTTGACGGCGCATGCCACTCGGTCTGTCCGACGCAGTTGCGTCCATCCACCGTGAAGGGCAGCTGGTGCAGTGAGTGTCTTCATCAGGCAGCTGACGGGGATCCGGTTCGTCGCTGCCGCCTGGGTTGTGCTTTATCACTTTCACGAGCCACTGCAGCAGTTGAACCTGCTGTTCCCGGTGGTCGAAGACGTGCTGCGAGTGGGACGGCTCGGGGTCGACCTCTTCTTCGCACTATCGGGCTTCATCCTGACTCACACCTATCTTCGCCGCCTCGGTCCGCAGCTGCGGTCACGCGCCAGCGTGAGGTTCTGGTGGCTGCGCCTCGCTCGCGTGTACCCCGTCCACCTCGTCATGCTGCTCGTCGCCGGAGTTGCCGTCGTGGGACAGGCCAAGGTCACGGGTGATCCACTGGATCGCTCTTGGCTCAACCCGATCGACTTCGGCAGGAATCTGCTGCTGATCCAGGAGTGGGGCCCGAACCCGCAGCGTGGCTGGAACTTCGTCGCCTGGTCGCTGTCCATGGAATGGCTCGCCTACCTGCTGTTCCCGCTGCTCGTGTTGGTCCTGTGGAGGATGCACCGTCGAATCCCAGGGGCGGTGCTCGGTGCGCTGTGGATCGTCGTTCTGGCGCCACTGGTGCTGTATGGGCTGACGACGGGGGATTCGTACTACACGGACAACTGGGGCTCGACGATCCGGATCCTGACTGAGTTCACCGCTGGGGCGATCACGTACCTGATCGTGGTTCGCCTGCTCCCGGACGAGACTCTGCGCAATCCCGCATCGGCAGTCACCCAGCGGTGGGCGACAGCTCTGTCGTTCTTGATGCCTGCACTGGTTGTTGCGGGGGCCCTGTTCCTGGCCAACTGGCCGCCCGCCCAACCGCCGCAGGACGGGCGAGGCATCGACGCAGAACCCCTTCCTCCGTATTTCCACCTGCTGCTGGTGCCACTGCTGATTGCCTGGATCGGCGCGCTGGCACTGTCCAGGGGCCCGATGTCGCGCCTGCTGTCGACCCGCGCCGCCGTGCTGGGTGGCTTCATCTCCTACGCCCTGTACATGACCCATCTTGTCTGGTTTGGGCTCTGGCGCGCGGCGATGGACGCGGTCGGCATCAGCGGTGGCCCTCTCTACGCCGCGGGGACAGCGGCGCTGCTCCTGGGGGCGCTGGTCATCGCCTGGCTGATGTGGAGGCTGGTGGAAGAGCCGGCACGCGAATTGATGCGGAGGCTGGCCGGTGCGCGGAGGCTCCCAACGGAGGAGGCCGGTGAGAGTCTCGCCGAGACGACGGGCCGAGGCGATGACCCCACACCGGTCGAAATTCCGGACGTCACGGGTTCCGACGTTGCGGGTGGCGGGCGCTGACGCTTCCTTCAGAGATCCTTGACCGTCACCGCACGGGAAGTACGCGTTCGCAGTCGACAGTGGAGGTGAGCGTCGGAGTTCGGCGCGAAGGAGGAACTGTCATGATGCACAACTTCCCTCTCCGGCATCTGGGCATCGCCGTCGGTGTGATCGCCGTCGCGATCCTGGCGTTGACGTGGCTGGGCCTGCCGTGGACGACCGTGCTGCCTCTGGGGATCGTGGCCCTGTGCCCGCTGATGATGATCGTCATGATGATGGCTATGGGCCATCAGGACGGTGGCGGGCATTCGCACACGCGCCACGACGACCACCAGCACACCCGGCTGTGACACCCGTCCGAGCGCACGCTGGCGCACGCCCGCGTCCGTGTGCACGTCTGCATGAGGGGGCTTGGTCACGCCTCGTCGCGGGACCAAAGTCCCGCGAGGGTGGGTCGAGGGGGACCGATCGATCAGCCTTGAGCAAACCTTCATGGAGAAGTCACGAGTCAGCGACGAAGCAGTTCGACACTCAGAGCATGAACGAACGATCCTCAAGTGACGTGGCGGGCATGGCCCGGATCACCGTCGTGGACTCCATCGGCTGCCACTTCTGCGCGGATGCCGACGCCGCCCTCGCCGAACTCGCTCACGAGTTCCTCCTCGACATCGAGCATGTTCGCCTTGCCAGCACCATGGGAATGGACCTGATGGCGGACCACGGCGCCGGCATGAGCCCCCTGGTGCTGCTCGACGGGCGTTTCGTCAGTTCCGGACGACTCTCCCGTGGTCGTCTGCGCAGCATGCTCGTCGACGCCGGCTACGTCCGCGGCCCGGTGGCGTCATGACCGACCTGCTGACCACCGGCTCGGTCCTCGCCGCGTTCTTCGCCGGTGGGGTCGCTCTGTTCGCCCCGTGCTGCATCGTCTTCCTCGCCCCCAGCTACCTCGCGGTGGCCGTGAAGAACCGGCGCTGGCGCCTGCTCCCCCTGACGTTCGTGTTCGCCGCGGGCCTCGGACTGGTGCTGGTGCCGCTCACCCTTGGCATGAGCCTGCTCGCGGCCGCAATCGCCAACTACCATCAACTGCTCTACACCGCTGGCGGCATCCTGATGCTGCTGCTGGCCGTCTGGTCCCTGACCGGCCGGATGTGGTCGCTCCCCTCGTTCCTGCGCACCCCCGACACGCGACGCGGAGACTCCGCCAGCTTCTTCGCGCTCGGGGTGTTCTCCGGCATCGCTTCCGCCTGCTGCGCCCCCGTGCTGGTCGGAGTCATGACCCTGTCGGCGCTCTCCGGCAACCCTGCCGGTGGGTTCGTCCTCGGCATCGCCTACGTGTTCGGCATGGTGTTCCCGCTCCTGGTCATGGCCCTGCTGTGGGACCGGTTCCGGCTCGGGGAGCACCGCTTCCTGCAGGCCAAGCCCGTCACCATCCCGCTGCCGCGCGGTCGAGCGCTGCACACCAACACCATCAATGTCGGCGTGGCCATCGCGTTCGCGATCATGGGCGGATTCGTGCTGTACCTCGCCGACACCGGCAGCATGACGAGCGGCCCGGGATTCCAGGTAGCCATCGGCACGGGCCTCGGTGTCGTGTTCGCCCAACTCCAGTCGTGGCTCGCACCCGTCCCCGAACCGATCCTCGGACTGGCGCTGCTGGCGCTGGCCGCCAGCTTCGTCTGGGCCACGCTCCACCGTCGCCCGGCGGGATCAACCGACGCTTCACATTCGACCCCATCCGCGAACGGCGACACCGCCCACTGCCACGGCGCGACGCGCGAGCCGAGCGCAGAGACCGGGCATTGCCACAGCACCACCGCGGAGACCACTCACCAGGAGGAAGCGCGATGACCAGTGGAAGCGCCACCCGCCAGCACGCTCGCGAGGTGCGAGAACAGCAACTCAAGGACGAGCAGCGCCTGCACCGGCGCAGCACCATCACTCGTGTCGTCGTGATCATCAGCGTCGTCCTGCTCATCGGCGCGGTGGTGGCCGTCGCCATGTACTCCAGTCGCCCGGCCGTGACAGCGGCCGTCCGGCAGGCGCCGGACTTCACCCTCACTGACACCACCGGGGCCACGCACTCGCTGGCTGACTACCGCGGTCAGAACGTCATTCTGTACTTCAGCGAGGGTGCCGGCTGCCAGTCCTGCCTGGTGCAGATGGGTCAGATCGAGAAGATGGCCGATGAGTTCACGGCCGCCAACCTCACCGTGCTTCCGATCGTCATGAACACCAGGGACCAGATCGTCGCCGACATGCAGGCCAACGGCGTGACCACTCCCTTCCTCCTCGACGATGGGGCAGTGTCCACTGCCTACGGCACCATCGGCAACGGCATGCATGCGGGCCTGCCTGGGCACAGTTTCGTCGTCATCGACGCCGAAGGGATGCAGCGATGGTACGGGGAGTACCCCGGCATGTGGCTCGAGCCGACCGACCTGCTCACCCAGGCGACCACGGCACTCGCCAGCTGACTCGCACCACCACTGACACGATCGAAAGGACCATCGTGATGCGCCTGCTCCCTCTCACCGCCCTCACCGTCCTAGGCGGCCTGCTGCTGGCTGGCTGCGCGAACACCCCCACCGCGCAGCAGGTGGCACAGGCGAGCCCACCCGCGTCCACTCCCCTAGAGGCGGCTCCTGCAGGACAGGACCTGTCGAGCAAGGACGGCACGCTGGACGTCACTCTGAGAGCTGCAGAGAACCAGGTGCCTTACGACGGCGGTACCCGCTGGGCCATGACATACAACGGGACGGTCAACGGCCCGACTCTTCGCGTTCAGCCCGGTGACACGCTGAGTGTGACGCTGCAGAACGACCTGTCCGTCCCGACCAGCCTGCACACGCACGGGCTGCACGTGTCCCCGGAGAGCGACAATCCGCTCGTCACGGTCGATCCGGGCGCGTCGAAGACGTTCACCTACGCCATCGCGCAGGACCAGCCGGCCGGCACATTCTGGTACCACCCGCACGTGCATGGCACCACCGCCGCCCAAGTCGCCTCCGGACTGTCCGGGGCACTGATCGTTGAGGACGAGATCGACGCCGCGCTGGACGACGCGACAAGTGAGGACGTGCTGATGGTGACGGACCCGCCGTTGGCCGCAGAGAACCCGTGGGGTGACGGGTCTGCCACAGGTATGGGCATGGGCATGGGTGACTCGTCTGGGGTCGACATGATGACGCAGATGGTCGGCCGAGCCGGACCGCGGCTGTTGACCAACGGCTTGGACGGTGTTGATCTGAGCGCGGCCGGCGACAAGCTCGCGCGCGTGAGAATCGTGAACGGCACGGCTTCGACGCGGCTGCAGTTCACGTGGTCCGGGGGCTCGATGACGCAGCTGTCTTCCGAGGGCGGCCGCCTCAGGTCGCCTCTGCAGGTCACCTCCGTTGAACTCGCCCCTGGCGAGCGGACGGAACTGGTCCTGGCGCCCGGTGCCGACGGCGGTCAACTGACCGCGCAGCGACTCAGCAACGAGGGCTCGGGCGGAGCAATGGGTGAGCCCGAGGTCATCGCCCGCGCGAGCTCGCAGGCAGATGCAGGTACGCAGGATGCGACCTTGCCCGCTGCCCTGACCAGTGACTACGTGGACCTGTTCGCCCCCGGTGTGACGGTCGACAAGAAGCGCACCATCACCCTCGACGGGCACATGAACCCGACCATCGACGGGAAGTCGTTCGACGCCGCCAGGGTCGACCTGGAGTCGAAGCAGGGCACCGTTGAGGAGTGGGTCATCGAGAACCGGACGCCCATGTACCACCCCATCCACCTGCACGCGTGGTCGCTCCAGGTCGAAGGCGAGGACGGTTGGCAGGACGTTGTCCAGATCCCGCCCTACAGCAAGCAGATCATCCGGGTGAGGTTCGATGACTTCGGCGGAACAACGGTGCTCCACTGCCACATCCTCGACCATGAGGACACCGGCATGATGGCCGTCATCCGGGTCACGTAGGCACGTCGGCGGTGCGGATCAGTCGACGGCCGGCAGCACAATGGTGAAGGTCGTTCCCGTGCCGGCTCCATCGGAGTCGGCTCGGATGCGACCACCGTGATCGGTGATGATCGCCCGCGCGATGGTCAGCCCCAGCCCGCTTCCGCCACCATCGGCGCTTACGCGTGAAGGGTCGACGCGGTGGAACCGTTCGAACACCAGGGGCAGTTGCTCGGTCGGGATCCCTTCACCGGTGTCTGCGACCGTGATCACGGCGTCGGAGCCCTGCCGGGTGAGCGAGACGGTCACGGCTCCGCCTGACGGCGTGTGGCGCAGGGCGTTGTCGAGCAGGTTCCCCCACACCTGCTGCAGGCGCAGCCCGTCAGCGAGGACTCGGGTTGGCTGGAAGCCGGTCTGCACGTTCAGAGCGACCTGCTTGGCCGCATAGCGCGGCGAGACAGCACTGATGGCGGCCGACACGGTGTCCTGCACGTCGGTCACGGTCAGGTCCATACCGAGAGCGTGCTCCTCTGCCGCTGTGACCTCGCGCAGATCGCCGGCCAGGCGCCTCAGTCGGTGGATCTGGTCCCGCATGGTCTTCCACGACTCGGCGTCGTGCGGCAGCACGTCGTCCTCCATCCCGTCGACGTACGCCTCGAGCGTTGCCAGCGGAGTGCGAAGTTCATGCGCGAGGTCGGCCAACAGGCGAGTGCGGGTCTGGTTGGTCGCGGCCAGGCGGGTGGCCATCTCATTGAACGATGTGGACATGCGGTGCAGTTCGGTACTGAACGTGGCGTCGGGAACGCTGACGTTGTACTGGCCGGTCGCGACAATCTCCGCGCTGTCCGCGAGCTCCTCGACCGGCTGCGAGACTCGGCGCACCATGAACCAGGAGATCGCTCCTGCGGCCAGCAGCGACGTGAGGGTAGCCAGCGCGACGGAGATCGCGAATGCGGATGCGAAAGCCTCCTCGGCGTGGAACTGAACCTCGACGTCGGCGATCCCCGTGTCGATGAGGTGTTCGTGAAACAGCGTCGGCGCCACGAGAACCGCGGATATCACGAGGGTGATCGTGCCCATGCCCACCACGAGCGCCTGCGCCTGCATCAGGCGAGTGGCCAGGCGGGGCCGCTGCCTCACGTTTGGACCATGGCGTAGCCGACCCCGCGGACCGTCCGGATGAAGCGTGGTTCGCTTGGCTGGTCGCCGATCTTCTCCCGCACGTGCGCGATGTGGACGTCGACGACGTGGTCATCGCCGTACCACCCCTCACCCCACACAGCGTCGATCAACTGGCGACGGGTGAATACCGCGGTCGGGCGTGACATCAGAGCCGCGAGGAGGTCGAACTCGGTACGGGTCAGCTCGATCGGGTCACCGTCGACTGCGACAGTGCGAGCCAGCGAGTCCACCACAAGTGGGCCTGTCACGTACGGGTCAGCGCTTGCGGTCGCCGCCACCCTGGGCCGGCGGAGCATGGCGCGCACGCGTGCGATGAGCTCCCGCGGAGAGAACGGCTTGACGAGGTAATCGTCGGCTCCCATCGACAGTCCCAGGACCTTGTCCATCTCGTCTTCCCTCGCGGTCAGCATGATGATGTAGGCATCTGAGAACTGGCGTACCTGACGGCAGACCTCGATGCCGTCGAATCCCGGAAGCATGATGTCGAGCACGATGAGGACCGGAGACAGCTCACGAGCCCTGCTCACACCGTCCGGCCCAGTGTGAGCGACAGTGACCTCGAACCCTTCGCGTGACAGGTAACTGCCGACAACGGCGGTCAAAGGTACTTCGTCATCCACGACCAGCACCCGCAGGCTGTCCTCGTTCAACGCATCCTGCCCTTCACTCGCTTATGGGTGCATTGTGACGGACGATGCCTGGAGTGCATTCATCACGGGGATTGCGACGTCCCGCTGAGCTGTCGTCTCAACTCGGCGTACTGCTCGGCCGACAGATCCCCGGCGGCGAACCGTCGGTCAAGGGCGGCTCGCGCCGGTTCAGGAACGGCAACCGTGTGCTCGGTGCGCGTAGCACGAGCGATCAGCCACGCTGCCGTTGCGAAGAGCGCCATCCATGCCACGACCATCACGCCCGTACCCCAGGCACCCGCTCCCCAGTACCACGACATCATGACGGCCTCCTCGATGAGCTCGTTGCAATACTGCGGCAGAAACCCGTGGTGCAATACACAGACGCGGTGAAGGTTTCATCAAGACATGGAAGCCGACCAACCTTGACGGAACCTTGACGGTTTCTTGTCGAGAAGGCGATCCACACGGACCCATGCTGTAATCGACCGACGGCCGAAGCGCCGCCATAGCCGTTCCACCAGTACTTGAGGAGTCTCCATGCGAACCACTCGACGCACCATCGCTGTGACCGTCGCCGGAACGGCAGCGGCCGCCTTGCTCTTGGCGGGTTGCTCCGGTTCGTCCGACTCGTCGGCCAGCGATGCTGCTTCCCCGGCAGCGCAGGCCAGCTCGGCTGCCGTCTCGGCGGGTTCCGAGGCAGACATCACGTTCGCGCAGCTGATGATTCCGCATCACGAGCAGGCGGTGCAGATGGCGGACATGGCCCTGAACCAGGCCACCACCCCTGAGGTGCAGCAGCTCGCACAGCAGATCAGGGAGGCCCAGGACCCGGAGATCGCTCAGATGCGCGGCTGGCTTAAGGCCTGGGGCGCTCCCGAGCAGATGGGCGGCATGGACGGCATGGACCACGGCAGCATGGACATGGGCGGCCAGTCCGCCGACGGCATGATGTCCGACGAGGACATGAACGCTCTCATGGATGCCCAGGGCGCCGACTTCGACCAGATGTGGCTGGCAATGATGATCGAGCACCACAAGGGGGCAATCCAGATGGCCCGGACCGTCAAGGAGCAGTCCCAGAACCCCGAGGTAACCGTTCTGGCCGATGCGATCATCTCTGGACAGCAGGCGGAGATCTCTACCATGGAGCAGCTGCTCTCACAGTGAACGAGCACCCAGCCACACAAGCGATTGCCACCGGAGGCGAAGTTGAGCACGACAGCGACGTACCAGGTCAGCGGAATGACATGCGGGCATTGCGTCGGGGCAGTCACCGAGGAGCTCAGCAAGCTTCCGGGAGTGACCGGCGTGGAAGTCGACCTGCAGCCTAACGAGGCGTCCCTCGTCTCCGTCACGAGCGAGGTGCCCCTTGAGGCCTGGGCTGTGGCGGCTGCGGTGGATGAGGCGGGCTATCACCTGACGGCGCTATGAGCCGGATTCGCAGGGATCGTGCTTGGTTGGCCGTGGCCATTGCCGCTTCGGTTGCCCTGTCGGCGTGCGGCACAACTGCCGCCACGAGCCGGAGTGCGTCGCCAGAGGCGACGTCAGTGCTTGGCTCAGCGTCGTCTGGGCCCTCGGGCAGCAGCGCGGATCCGGTCGAGGCGGGTGGCATAGCCGAGCACGTGCACAATCTGGTCATGAAGGGCGAGGACCTCTTCCTCGGCACACATGAAGGCCTATTCAAGCAATCCCCGGGCCAGCAGCTGGAGCAGATATCCGAGCAGCCGTTCGACGTCATGGGTCTGACCCGTAGCGGTGAGCTCAGGCTGGCCTCAGGTCACCCGGGCGAGGGCATGGATGCCCCCGGAGACCTCGGGTTGCTCACGTCGTCCGACGGCGTCGCCTGGCAGCCGCGAGCGCTGTCCGGGCAGGTCGACTTCCATCGGCTGGCGGCCAGCGGCGACGTCGTTCTGGGCCTGTCTGCGCAGGATGGCACCCTTCTGAGATCTTCTGACGGCGGCACCACCTGGTCGGAGTTGGGTCGCCCGCCGCTGTTCGACATCGCCGTCAGTGGCAGCGATCCCTCCGTCGTCGTGGCGACGACTCCGGACGGGCCAGTGGCGAGCAGCGACGGCGGCGCCACCTTCAGCAGCCTCGAGGGAGCGCCACTGGTCGCGCTGCTGGCCTGGGACGGCAATGACCTGTTCGGGATCGATCCGGCAGGAACGGTGCTCGTCTCCACTGACGACGGTCGAAGTTGGATCGAACGCGGCTCAGTGCCCGGCCAGCCGATGGCCATTGCTGCTCAGCAGGGCAACGTCGCAGTGCTCGTTGACGGCGTCGTCCAGTTCTCCTCCGATGGAGGGCGTTCCTTCACCCCCCGCATCACCGGTCTGGCCGGGCACTGACGCACGTTCGATGACCATCTGATCAAGACCCCATCAAGATCCGTTGACGGCGGAATCCCCGCTGCGCCACGGTGTTGTCCGGGGTAGATGAGGAGGTCACCCCATGACCACCAAGACCACCACACTGGACGCTTCCGGCGTCTACTGGGCAAGCTCCAAGGCGGTCGCCGAGAAGCTGCTCGGCGAGCGGCCCGGCGTCCTCGCTGTCACGGTGAACCCTGTCTCGCAGACCGCGACGATCACCTTCGACTCAGAGGTGACCGACACTGATCGGCTGGGCGGGTGGATCAGGGAGTGCGGACTGCACTGTGCGGGAGAGTCCCTGCCCGACCATCTGTGCGACATGCACGCGGGGCACGACATGCACGCGGGGCACGACATGCACGCGGGGCACGACAGCGCATCGGCATCGGCGCCCTCCCCGCATGACGTCATGGGGCATGGCGGGCACGCAGGCATGTCCATGGAATCGATGACTCGCGACATGCGCAACCGATTCCTGGTAGCGGCCCTGCTTTCCGTGCCCATCCTGCTGTGGTCACCGATCGGGCGGGAAGTGCTCGGGTTCACGGTGCCAGCCCCATTGGGCATGCGGGATGACGTGTGGAGCCTGCTACTCAGCCTGCCGGTCATCTTCTACTCGGCATGGATCTTCTTCGACGGGGCATGGCGTGCGCTGCGCGCTCGTACCCTGGACATGATGGTGCTGGTCGCCGTCGCGGTCGGTGCTGGCTGGGGCTACAGCCTCGTCATCACCTTGACCGGCGGCGGCGAGGTGTTCTACGAGGCCGCCACCGTGCTCACGGCGTTCGTCCTGCTGGGCCACTGGCTGGAGATGCGCGCCCGTGGGGGAGCCAACGATGCTGTCCGAGCGCTGCTCGAACTCGCCCCACCACGGGCGACAGTGCTCCGCGATGGAAAGACCCTCGACGTTCCCACGGCCGATGTGGTGGTCGGTGACGTTGTTCTGGTCCGCCCTGGCTCGAAGGTGCCGGTTGACGCCGTCGTCCTGTCTGGTGAGTCGGAAGTGGACGAGTCGATGGTTACCGGCGAGAGCATGCCGGTCCACAAGCAGGAAGGCTCGGCCCTGATCGGTGCGTCGGTCAACACGACCGGATCGCTGCAGGCGCGGGCGACCAAGGTGGGGGCGGACACCGCCCTTGCCCAGATCGTGAAACTGGTGCAGGAGGCGCAGAACTCCAAGGCACCGGGGCAGCGGCTGGCGGATCGCGCCGCGTTCTGGCTCGTGTTCGTCGCCCTCATCGGAGGAGCTGTCACATTCGCCGCTTGGATGCTCGCCGGAGCCTCCGTGGGTGTCGCGATGCTGTTCGCCATCACGGTCGTCGTGGTGACCTGCCCCGACGCGCTTGGCCTGGCAACACCCATGGCGATCATGGTCGGGACCGGCCTGGGTGCCCAACGGGGGATCCTGTTCAAGAACGCGACGGCACTCGAGACCTCCGCCCACATCGACACGGTGGTCATGGACAAGACGGGCACCCTGACGCTGGGCCAGCCTGCCGTGACGGAGCTCGTCTCATTCGGCATGGAGCGCGATGACGTCCTGCGTCTGGCAGCCGCCGTCGAAGCGATGTCGGAGCACCCCCTTGCGCAGGCAATCGTGCGAGCTGCCACGGACGAAGGCCTCGTCGTGCCCGCCGTGTCCGGCTTCTCGAGCACCCCCGGTCGTGGGGCCGCCGGCTCCGTCGACGGCCGTCGAGTCATCGTGGGCAGTCGTCGCGCTCTCGACGAGAACGGCGTCAAGGTCACCGAGCAGGCACAGCAGGAGCACGGACGTCTGGCAGATTCAGGTCGCACGGCGGTGTTCGTGGCCGTCGACGGGCAGGTGGTGGGAGTCGTCGCTCTTGCTGACGCTGCTCGTCCAACAGCTGCAGCCGCAGTGGCGGAGTTGCATCAGCGCGGCATCCACGTGGTGATGCTCACTGGCGACAACGAGCAGACCGCTCAGCGCATCGCGGCCGAGCTGGGCATCGACGAGGTCATCGCCGGTGTTCTTCCCGACAGCAAGTCAGCGCACGTCTCAACCTTGCAAGCTGACGGCCGCAAGGTTGCGATGGTCGGCGATGGAGTCAACGACGCGCCGGCCCTCGCCCAGGCAGATCTGGGAATAGCGATCGGCGCGGGCACTGACGTTGCGATCGAGACAGCCGACGTGGTTCTGATGCGCTCGGATCCGGCGGATGTCCCGGTCGCGATCGCCATCGGTTCGGCGACCGTCCGAAAGATGCGCCAGAACCTGACCTGGGCTATCGGCTACAATGCCATCGCCTTGCCGATCGCCGCGGGCGTGTTCGTGCCAGCATTCGGGCTCATGCTGCGCCCGGAGATCGCGGCACTCGCGATGAGTGGCTCCTCGTTCATCGTCGCGATGAACGCCCTGATGCTCAAGCGCACGCGGCTACCCGAGGCCGTTGCGGGACCCGCCTGATCAACAAGGGTCGCATCCCGCACATGGCGCCATAGAGACGCCGTGATCTTGACGGTTCCTTCACACAATGGACAAGTCACCTACGCACTGCGCGGTGATAGTGGGACCGTACGAATGGATCAGTATCAGGAGTCCCGATGGTGAGCCTGCAGACCGCGCCGCGGACGACGGCCGCGCCCACAGCGAACGGTGGTCCCGCCCGAAGGTTGACCGCAGGATCGGTGGTGCTCGGACTAGGCGCCGCGCTGGTGCTGTCGTCGACCTACGCTCTGGTCTTGGGGACCCTGGGCGGAGCCGAGCACCTCGGCCAGCAGGCGGCGGCGGATTGGCCCTGGCTTGTCGTGCTGATCGGGGGATTCGGCGCGCAGGTGGCACTGGTCGCCGAGTTGCATCAGCGGCGACGTATGTCGGCTCAGGCCCGCGGTACGGCCGGGGCCAGCGCCGGCACGAGCCTCGTGGCGATGGCGGCGTGCTGCGCCCATCATGTCGCTGACCTGCTGCCGCTTGTCGGCGCTACGGGTCTGGCTGTGTTCTTGACCAGCTACCGGACGCCGCTCCTCGCCATCGGCGTTGCCTCCACCGCGATGGGCATCGCGGTGTCGTGGCGTCGGCTTCAGCAGTACTCCTCTACGACCTCGGAGGTCATGTCGTGAGCCAGAGCGCCCCCGCGTCAGCGCCGCAACCCGTCGCCAGCTCATCGAGGAGGAGGCGTCGGATCTGGCTTGCGATCGGTGCGACCGTCGTCCTCGTTGCTGCGTTGATCCCGATGGGCTTCGCGCTGCTGCGAACGGACGCGGTACCTCAGGGCACGTCAGGCGGTGTGGTCCCCGCTCCCGCCACCGTCACCGCCGGGGAAGTCACCGTGACGATCGGTCCGACCGCACTCGGGCCAGACGGCGCACGCTTCGAGGTGATCCTGGACACCCATTCAGGCGACCTGACGGTGGGCCTGTCTTCGTCAGCCGCACTGTCGGTGGACGGCACCCCGGCAGCGGCGGGCACGTGGCAAGGCGACCCATCCGGCGGTCATCACCGCGAGGGGACGCTGACCTTCGACACGCCGGTCACGTCAGGTGACGAGGTGACCTTGACCATCGAGGACCTACCCGGACCGGTGACGGCGTCGTGGGTCGCGCCCTGAGCGCTCACAACGTCGACGTGCTGACCCGACGACACCTTCACGCCGCAGCCATGATGCTTGCAGCAGGGCTGATGGTGGGGGCCTGTGCCACCACGCCTGCTTCGACGACGACCGAGGATGCTGGCTTCGTTGCCGGTGACGGATCCCTCCTCGTCCTGCCAACCGTCGAGAGGCAGCCAGCGCCTGAACTGCAGGGCACCACTTTGGACGGCGATACGTTCAGCCTTGCTGACCATCGCGGTGAGGTGGTGGTGGTGAATGTGTGGGCATCGTGGTGCGCTCCGTGTCGAGCCGAGGCGCCTGCGCTTGCCGCTCTGTCCAAGGAACTTGCCGACTCGGGTGTGCAGTTCGTGGGCCTGGACACCCGAGACTCGGATGTGGCCGGTCGCGCCTTCGTCGAACGCTTCGGCATCACGTACCCCAGCATCGTCGACAGCGACGGCCGGCTGCAGTTGCTGTTCGGAGATTCACTCCCGCCTCAGGCCATTCCGTCGACGTTGCTCATCGATCGGGACGGACGGGTCGCAGCACGCGCACTGGGAGGCATCAGTGAATCATCGCTCCGCGGGCTCATCGAGCCGCTGCTGCTGGCACCTCGGTAGGCCACGGCACCCCCCAAGGGGCGGCCTGTCACGCTCCCGAATGGGGACCCAACGAGGACGGTGCGGCCTCGTTCCGCGACACAGTCGAGGGAAGTGCGACCGGGCACGCGGCCAGGCCCTTGAGCCGGACCCGCAGAGCAACGATCAGCAGGATCAACGAAGCCAGCGCCAGCAGCGGCTGTATCGGTGCGAACCACGCCATGGTGCCTGAGATCCCCAGCGCCAGCACGACCAGCTTGTTGCACACGGGGCATCCGACCGCGAAGAACGTAGCCAGCATTCCCAGCCAGCCTAGCCTCGTGGACCGCTGGGCCGCCGGGAACGCAATCTGGGGGACAGCGACGTAGGTGGCCATCAGCAGGCCGCTCAGGACAGCGGTGACGGCCAGGACCGGCCATGCCCACCAGGTGACAGGCATGCTCCGGGTGAAGTACGGGTTCGCAAGCATGTCTGTGGGAATGGCTACCAGCAGAACGGTCGCCACAGCCGCGACTGCTCCAGCCAGCCACCGGCGAGTCGGCCACGTCGCCAACTGTGCGGCTACGTCGGGCACGCGGGTCTCCCCTCCACTCCAAGCACAGGTACCCACTATGCCCATGGGCCGGCTCTGTAGACGGCCCGTGCAGTGAAGATTCGATCAAGGTTCCCAGCAGCAGGGAACATGGACCGTCATGGGCTGCGTTGATAGGCAGTGGGCCGTCACTGCACGGGTGGCCCCACCACATGGATGAAGGGACCGGCATGCCTGCCACCACGACCGACACGCAGGAGCCGACCGACGGGCGAGTGGTCGACTTGCAGTTGTCCGGAATGACGTGCTCGTCGTGCGCGGCACGCATCGAGAAGCGACTGAACAAGGTTCCGGGCGTCAGCGCCACGGTCAACTTCGCCTTGGAAACCGCGCACGTGCGGGCTTCTGCCGAGGTGCCCGACGAGGCCCTCCTCGCGGCAGTGGAAGCGGCCGGATACCAGGCCGCGCCACTGAGGCCCTCATCCGACGTCGACGCCCCTACTGGCGAAGAATCGGAACAGTCACCCGAACTCGCGAGCCTGCGTCAACGCCTCATCGTGTCGGCACTGCTCACGCTCCCGGTAGTCCTTCTGTCCATCGTCCCGCCGCTGCAGTTCACCAACTGGCAGTGGCTCACCCTCACCTTTGCGGCGCCGGTCGTGGTGTGGGGCGCGTGGCCGTTCCACCGGGCCGCGATTGTCAACCTGCGTCACGGTGCTGCCACGATGGACACACTCATCAGCCTGGGGGTCACGGCGGCGTTCGTGTGGTCGCTGTACGCACTGTTCTTCGGGCACGCCGGAATGGCCGGCATGACGATGGGCTTCGAACTCGTCCCCACGCGTGGTAGCGGTTCAGCCCACCTCTACTTCGAGGTCGCCACGGTAGTGACCGTCTTCATCCTGGCGGGACGCTATCTCGAGGCGCGCGCCAAGTCACGGGCCGGGGCTGCGCTGCGCGCGCTGATGGATATGGGTGCCAAGGACGTAGTCATCCTGCGGGCGGGAGCGGAGGTGCGACGCCCCGTGAGCGAACTGGTCGTCGGCGACCAGTTCGTGGTCCGACCCGGCGAGAAGGTCGCTACCGACGGTGTCATCGTCGACGGGGCCTCTGCGGTCGACACGAGCATGCTGACGGGTGAGCCGGTGCCCGTCGAAGTGGGGGCCGGAGACTCGGTCGTGGGCGCCACCCTGAACACGTCCGGTCGACTAATCGTCCGGGCGACCCGGATCGGTTCGGACACGCAACTCGCCCAGATGGCGAAGCTCGTTGCCGAGGCCCAGGCCGGAAAAGCCCCGGTCCAGCGACTGGTCGACCAGGTCTCGGCAGTGTTCGTGCCGATCGTCATCGGACTTTCACTGCTCACCCTGGTGGGCTGGCTGGCGGCGGGAGCGGGGCCCGAATTCGCCTTCACGGCCGCCGTGGCCGTGCTGATCATCGCGTGCCCCTGCGCCCTGGGTTTGGCGACGCCCACCGCTCTGCTGGTGGGCACCGGCCGAGCCGCGCAGCTCGGCATCCTCGTCAAGGGGCCCCAAGTGCTGGAATCGACAAGGCGCGTCGACACGATCGTCATGGACAAGACGGGCACGGTCACCACAGGCCGGATGTCCGTAGTGACTGTGCTCTCCAACGGGAATGACGCCGTCCTTAGACTCGCTGCGGCTGTGGAGCAGGGCTCCGAGCACCCGATCGCGGCCGCCATCGCCGAGCGTGGCCTAGCCGGCACGGGGGGATTGCCTGGCGTGACGGGATTTCGATCGACTGCGGGGTACGGCGCCCAGGGCACGGTCGACGGCGTCGAGGTCGTTGTGGGTCGACCGTCGTGGCTCGCTGGCGAGCTCGGTCTATCCATGCCGGAGTGGATCACCGACGGCGTCGATACCGCCGAGAGCGACGGTAAGACGGCCATCGCCGTCGGATGGGACGGAGCGGTGCACGGCGTGATCGTCGTCGCCGACACCATCAAGCCGACCAGCGCGGCTGCCGTCACCGAACTGCGCGGACTAGGACTGACTCCCGTTCTCCTCACGGGTGACAACACCCGCGCCGCATCGGCTGTGGGCAGGGAACTCGGAATCGACCAGGTCATCGCCGAGGTTCTGCCATGGGACAAGGTCAGCGCCGTGCGAGACCTGCAACAGGATGGCCGCGTTGTGGCGATGGTGGGCGACGGGGTGAACGATGCTGCAGCACTGGCGCAGGCCGACCTGGGCATCGCCATGGGGACCGGCACGGATGTCGCCATCGAGGCGAGCGACCTGACGCTCGTGACCGGGGACCTGCGCGCCGCCGCCGACGCGATCCTGCTGTCACGGCGAACCCTCAGGACGATCAAGGGAAACCTGTTCTGGGCGTTCGCCTACAACGTCGCCGCGATCCCGTTGGCGATGGCGGGGCTGCTGAACCCAATCGTCGCTGGCGCTGCTATGGCGTTCTCGAGCGTCTTCGTGGTCTCCAACAGTCTGCGACTGCGCCGCTTCCGTGGCCGCTTCAGCGGGCCCGGATCAGCGGCCTGACCGGGGAACTACTCTTGCGCGGCCACGGCCGGCACCGACAGCCGAGCGTCGGGTGCCGCCGCCGCGGCGCAGCACGCATGTGTGGCCTTGACCCGTCCGGTCAGCGCGCCTACGGCCAGCAGAACAGTGCCCAAAGCGACGAGCACCCCGATGGCGTAGATCATGGGCAGAGGATACGGGGTCGCCTGCGGACGGATCAAGGTCGGCGCCTTGTTCTGGTGGCCAATCTCGAGCAGAGCCCGAGGCGGCGTACGTGCTCTGAAGCAGCCTCGTGGTCTCTACAAACGTGCGGGTGGGTCGGCTCCCAGTCAGACCGACGGCCTGACCATTGATGTGCTCCTAGGGGTGACGGGCCCAGCACCATCACTCCATTCCAGTTCCGGCAGGCGTTCGCGGCCGGGAGGGGTACCCGGTGTCGAAGTGCATGTAGTCCGCGACGTCGATGTTCTGCCATATCCAACCCAGTCCCTGGAAGACCTCAACGGGAAGCGAGCCTGCGCGAATCACACCGGGCCCTTGCTTGGTTCTGGTTGATCGGTCACCGACCGGGTTCCAGCAGCGGCACCTAGGGTCGCGCCACGGATTCTGGACAGGATTGATGTCGATCGCCCTCCCATTGGCATGCGGGGACTTGTCCACGGGTGCGTTGATCTGCCCAGGCCTTCGGCAGTTGAATGCGGAAGTGTTGTTCGCAGCCAAGGACGCATTGACATCGCCCCCGAACCGTTCGACGGGAATCATTCGTTCGATAGGAAAGCCCTGCCGGAGCAGTTCACCGAGAGCAAGCGCCAAGTCGTCGACGCTGTCTCGGTGAGCCACGATTACGCCGCGTCCCAGTGAGCCGTCAAAACGGACGTGGTCGATCTCGAGCCGCCGCAACTGTGCCCGACCCACCGGGCAGCCCGGGCGCCACGTCCCCGTGTTCACCATCCGCTGCCATTGCTTGTCGGGGATAGGGCGTATGACGGGGT
>VFQS010000580.1_pt1 | contig 39308 bp, 32 predicted proteins | sample 3512361 | NCBI WGS metagenome assembly VFQS01 (sample SAMN10412375, study PRJNA504923) | tailings metagenome | isolation source: Relicate 1 Philex TSF3 active mining | place: Philippines
TGAAAAGAAATCGAAATTTCCTCGTCGTCGATTCTAAAATCGTTCAATTGGCCTTTGATACTATGGTTCGCACGCAATTGCTCTACGATTTCGAGTTTAGGGATTTTGGCAGTATCAGCCACCGAAACCCAGGTAGCGTTTACGCCTCCCTTTAGCTCAGAAACCACCGTACTTTCTGGAAACCAATCCACGTGATTCAGGGTCAAACCCGTCACTGAAAAGAACAATACAATAATGAAGCTAAACATCGACAAATAGATGTGCAGCCACCTCGACCACGTCGCTAAATCTCTCATTTACTTTGCTTTATAGACCAAAGATGCCGCTGTCATCTCCTCGCCACCTGGCAATGTTTGGCTAGCAGATTTCCCGTTAAACTTCATTTCTTGCTTTATCAACTGATACGTTCCGTGCTCGCGAGCCGCCTCAATGAACACGGTATATTTTCCCAAAGGTACATATTCCCCCGCATCATTCTTGCCATCCCACACTAAAGTATATTGCCCAGGGGCACGTGTTGCACCCGTCACCGAGGCCGCATCGAATTCCACTTCTCGTTTCGCAGCGAACCATGAACGCAAATCTGGCAACCAACGTGGCTTGTTATACCAAACAGCTATTCTTTTCACCGGCTTGTGGTTCTCATCTTCAATCCAAACCGCCACAAACGGGCGACGGGCGCGACCCTCGAATCGGGCTAATTCGAAATTGATGTCTAATGTCTGGCCAGCAGTCCACAATTTCTCTTTGACATTCACTAAACTGATTGCAGACTTCTCCGTGGAAGTTGCTGGCCAGTTATCACTTCTGTACTCCGCCCCGTCTTTATCCACGATTAAATAAGATGCCTCTGGATACTGCGCCGCTAAATCAATCGAAGCCGCCACGCCTAATACATTAAATGCCGTTGCTAAAGCCCCTGCCGTCACCGCATCTTTGTGCGCCACCGTTGCCGAAATCACTTCCGATGCCGGTTCCGCCGTCCGCGGATCCATAATGTGCGAATAATGTATGCCATCGATATCGGAACCTCTGCGGTAATCGCCAGAAGTCGCCACCGCCTTATTGTTTACTTGTATATAGCCCAAAACCTCCGCGTTCTCCCCCGGATTTCTCGGATCAGAAACCCCTATTTTCTCCGTCCAATCCCCTTTCACCACAAAATCACCCCCTATATTCACGACCACAGCAGCGACTCCTTCTTCTTTCATCGCCTCGTTCGCGGCTTTCTCCATCACATAGGACTTCGTGAAGCTGTGTAATTTCAATTCAGTTTCAGTTAAACGCGTAGCCCCATTTTCGTCTAGCGACCAATGCGGCTGATTTACTTCCTTCACCGCCAGTGCTAAGTCTGACGCAGAAGGAATTTCAGATGCCCACATTTTGGCAATATGCTCCGAGGCCGGATTCAAGGCTCCGTTCGTTTTTACATTCCATTCTTCGAAATGCTGTAACACCTCGCGTAATTCTGCAGAAATTTCGATGGATTCTCCGCGCGATTCGCTCCAGGATGTGAACTCGGAGGAGGACATCGAAGACAAAAGTTCATTTAAGCGATTAATCTCCGCTAATACCTTGGATTCTGCGATGTTAGCCGCGGCTTCAGAAGAAGCGATAATCTTGAGGTCTAATGAAGTGCCTAATACATTTTCAAAATGAGCGGTTAATAAACCGTTAGCGGAGGACGCGCTAGGCGTTAAACCAAGTAGACTTAGAGCGATTGAATGGATCATAGGGTTTTTATTTAGACCACAATATTGAAAAATAAACTGTTTTAAGGAATGATTTTTGCGATAAAGCATGGAGATTTGTAGATATAATCGGTGAAATAATGAAAATCGAGATTTGGAGTGATATCATGTGTCCGTTTTGCTACATTGGCAAAAGGCATTTGGAAAAGGCACTAGAAACATTTCCGGGCAAGGACAAAGTGGAGATTGAGTGGAAGAGTTTCCAATTAGATCCTACCATTCCGATGGACCTGGGCGAAGAGACCAATGTGTACGATTATTTAGCTGCCAGAAAAGGCATCTCCTTAGAACAAGTGAAGTTGATGCACGACCGCGTTTCAGACATGGCAGAAGCTGTGGGTCTGCACTATGATTTTGATCAGGCTAAAGTCGCTAATTCCCTCAAATCCCACCACCTTATTCAATTCGCGAAAGACCATGGCAAAGGTGATGCCATCGAAGAACGCTTATTTCAAGCCTATTTTATGGAGGGCAAGAACCTTGCACTGGATGATGTATTGGTAGCATGTGGAGAAGATGTTGGGTTAAAGCGAGAGGGAATTCTCGAAGCCTTACAAGACGAAAATTACGCATACCGCGTGAAACAAGATATACAAGAGGGAGAAAATCTAGGTGTTCGAGGTGTTCCCTTCTTCGTTTTTGACAGAAAATACGGCATTTCTGGGGCAGAACCCATCGAAGTGTTTACGAAAACGTTAATACAAACAGCAGCAGAATGAAACAGCTCCTCTTTTTTTTACTCCTTCTACTATCGACTGCTACCATAGCACAAGATTCGACTTATGTCTCCGTCGAACTGAAAAATGGAAAAAGTGTATCAGGGCAGTTAATCCATAAATCAGAGGCAGAGGTGACTGTCGCTACCAAGGATATAGGCAAAGTTACCCTAGCCTGGTCTGCCATCAAGTCAATTAACATGATTTCAAAGGAGGGGAAAGGGCAAAACACGCACTCCACTCGTTATTTCTTTGCCCCATCTGCTATTCCTTTAAAAAAAGGAGACAAATATTACCAAAATGCCCTTTTTCTAGTCAATTCTTTCCAGGCAGGATTAACAGATCACTTCTCCATAGGAGGAGGATTAGTCGTCCCTTTCGCGCTTTTTATTACCCCTAAATTAGGGTACCAGGTAGCAGACAAAGTCCATGTGGGTGGAGGGATTTTATTTGCGACTTCTCTGATCGGAGGTTTGAATTTTGGAGTGGGAACCGTTTATGGATCGGTCACCTACGGAACAAAAGAAAGCAATTTAACCCTAAATACAGGATTAGGCGCCTATAATGAAAATACCGGATTTGGTAGAGATGATTATCATTGGAAATTTGCCAACAATCCGATGTTCACTTTGTCTGGAATGAAACGCATTTCAACTAAAGTCATGTTAATGACGGAGAATTGGTTTTTCTCGAATAAGACCGTTAATTATGACGCGAATGGTCAATTCCTAAATTCTTCGACAGCCTATAACGGGATATGGTCCGGAGGAGTAAGAATCACATTAGAACGCTCCGCCTTCGATGTGGGTTTTTTAGTTCCTACCAGCATTGAAGATGGAGCGATTCCTTATTTAGCTTATAACATTACGTTTTAAAGACTCTTTAAGTACTTAATACTAATCGGAACGAATTGCTCCTCTTGATTACTTTCATCCTCAATGAAGCAATGCTCGATGCCATTCTTCTTGGCTAACTTGATGATCGCCTTCCAATTTCCTTGACCCGTTCCCACCGGCACATCGTTTTCCGCTGGAGTGCCACCGGTTAAATCGCCTGCCACGCCTTTGCGTAGATCTTTCACGTGCATTAGTTTGAATCGCGTCGGGTATTTCTTCAATAATTTCTCTGGCATCGCAGCGCCACCGCCATGCATAGTCCATAATACGTCCATTTCGAAAGAAACGTATTCCGGATTCGTATTTTGGATAATGTAATCTAATAGTGTCTCATCTTTGCCAAATGGCTGGAATTCATACCCGTGGTCGTGATAACAAAGTGTCAATCCGTTTTCTTTGAATTGCTTTCCTGCCTTATTGAATAAAGCAACTGCCTTTTCTGCTTCCTCAAGGGTAAATCCACCACGTACTTTGTGCGGAATCCAAGCACACATCACGAATTTTGCGCCCAGGGTTTTGGCATTCGCAATGGCCTCCGCTGGATTCTCTAATTGCTCATAACCCACGCCAGTAGACGGAACGCTGATCCCGCGATCGGCACACATTTGCTTGAACTCTGCTGCGGTCTGTCCCTTTTGAGCACCCCCTTCAATTTCGGTGATACCCATCGATTTAATCAAGTCAAGTGTCTTCGCTACATCTTTAGGAAATTGATTTCGGAAAGTATAGGCTTGAACACCTAGAGGGTAGGTGTATAATTTTTGCGCTTGTAGGAAAGCAGGTAATGCCAAAAGGCATACGGTAACAAGGTGTTTAATTTTCATATTAGTATAGGTTTTGTGTAAAAATGACTTTTTTTTGTGAATAATTCGAGAAACTCAAAAAATATTTTAAGATGACTATCCGCTATATCCCACAGCCTAAAATTAGCGTTCAAGATTTCGTCGAGATCTTAGAAAAATCAACCTTGGGCTTGCGACGTCCACTACAAGACTTAGCGGCGATGCAAACGATGTTCGACCATGGGAATGTCTATGTGGGAGCATACGATGACGACAAATTAGTGGGTCTAGCGCGTGTAATGACTGATTTTGTCTACACAAGCTACCTGTCAGATCTGGCAGTTGATATGGACTACCAGCACCAAGGTATAGGAAGGCAACTGATTATAGAGGTAAAAAAATTCATTCCAAGAGCTAAAGTTATCCTGTTAGCAGCCCCTGCCGCCGAGGGCTATTATCCTAAAATAGGGATGAGAAAACATAGCCATTGTTATGTTTTAGACGACGTGGACGAAATCAAATAGTTTGGGGATTTCTTTGATTTTTAAACATTCTGTGCGATTTTTCGGTTTGAAAACCAAATAAACGTTTGGCTTTCAGTTTAAAACCCAAATTAATTCTATCATTTTTTAACCCAATTTTTGCAAAATTCATCACTTATGAAAACAAAAATTACTAGCCTTTTGACACTAATATTAGTGTTCATGATGCAGGTATCGTTCGCCCAGAAAGCAACGAAAACTGTAACAGGTACGGTAGCAGATGAGAACGGCCAACCATTAGTGGGCGCAACTGTTATCGTAAATGGAACAAAAACGGGAACAAACACAGACAAGTCTGGTAAGTTCTCGATCGCGGCCGCGGATGGCCAAACGTTAACATTCAGCTTCGTTGGTTACAACAAATCAACTGTAGCTGTAACAAGTGCCACTTCATCAGTTCAAGTGTCCTTGACATCTGACAATACGTTAGATGAAGTTATTGTGACGTCTTACAGCACGTCTACAAAACAATCCTTTACAGGTACGGCGAAAGTCGTAGATGCAAAAAACATCGAGCGTAAAAACTTCTCTAACATCTCTAAGGGATTAGCGGGTGAAGCAGCCGGTGTGACTGTCATCAACTCTTCTGGTCAACCAGGTACTTCAGCGACTATTCGTATCCGTGGTATCGGTACTGTTAACGGTAGCCGTGGTCCACTTTATGTATTAGATGGTGTGCCTTTTGAAGGAAACATTAACTCGATTAACCCAGGTGATATCGAAAACACAACGATCTTGAAAGATGCGGCCGCAACAGCAATCTACGGTTCTCGTGGTGCGAATGGTGTGGTTGTAATCAACACAAAGAAAGGTAGCAAAACAGGTGATGCAGTGATTGAACTAGAATTAAAGTCTGGTCAAAACATGAGCTTATTGCCTCGTTACAGTACCATCCGTAACCCAGAACAATACATTGGATTGACTTGGGAAGGTTGGTATAACAGAGGTGTTGCTTTAGCCAATGCTAACCCGACTGCTTACGCAAACACAAACTTGTTTGCAAACATGCCTAACTACAACATGTGGACTGTTCCAGCGGCTCAACTAATTGATCCTACCACAAGACAAGTAGTTCCTGGTACACCACGTCGTTACAACCCAGAAAATTGGGCTGATTTTGCTTTCCAAAACTCAAACCGTAACGAAGCAAACTTGAAAATCTCTGGAGGAAATAGCAAAACACGTTATTTCGCTTCATATGGCGCATTAGAAGATGTAGGTTACTCTGTAAACACAGATTACAAACGTTATTCTACACGTTTGAACTTGACACACAACCCTAAGTCTTGGTTAAGCTCAACGACAAACATTGGATACTCGTATGGCGTGACAAACAACCCAGGTCAATCATCTGACTCAGGTTCCGTTTTCTGGTTTGTAGATAACTTGCCACCGATCTATCCTTTGTTCTTACACGATAACACAACATCTCAATACGTACGTGATCCATACTACAATGGATACCAATACGATTACGGTGTGGGTCGTGGTTTCGGTGCTTTAACAAACTCGATTGCTGATGCTAAATTAAGTATCCGTAACACCAAGTCACATGATGTAAATGCTGCGACTTCGTTGAATGTACAAATTACCCCTGCTTTGTCTTTAGAAAACAAATTAGGTTTACAGTACTCAAACGCTTCTTTGGACTACCAAAACAACCCTTTCTACGGTCCTAACGCAGGTCAAGGGGGTTATATCTACAAGCAGAAGACAGAAAACTTAAACTACAACTTGTTAAACTTATTACGTTACAAGAAGTCGTTTGACCTACACAATGTAGAGGCATTCGTCGCACACGAAAGCTATGCAACGGAAACGAAGTATATGTGGGCTTCAATGTATAAGTTAGTTATGCCGGACGGTGTCGAATTCAACAACGCGGTTATTTCTAACCCTCCACAATCGTATTTGAATAATTACACGTTAGAATCGTATTTTGGTCAATTGAGCTATGATTATGACGGGAAATACTTCTTATCTGCTACAGTAAGACGTGATGGATCGTCTCGTTTCTTGAAAAACAAATGGGGTGATTTCGGTTCAGTGGGTGCTGCATGGTTAGTGTCTAAGGAAGCGTTCATGGAAAATGTTCCATTGATTAAAGATTTGAAGTTAAAAGCTTCTTATGGTCTAATTGGAGAACAAGGTGGTATCGGTCTTTATCCTGGATATGACTTATTCCAAGTACAAAACTTGAACTCAAACATCTCTTTATCTTTCGTGTCTAAAGGTAACCCAGATTTAACGTGGGAGATTTCGAAGCAAATGCAGGTAGGTGCTGAATTCAAATTAGGCAAATATGTAGACGTAGCTATCGATTACTACACGAAGACAACTGATAACTTGATTTTTGATCGCCGTGTAGGACCTTCAGTAGGTTATGCATCACTTCGTGTGAACGATGGTGCCTTACGTAACACAGGTCTTGAATTTGATATCACAGCGCACTTGTTACAGTCTAAGAAGAACTATTTAGACTTCACTATCAACGGTGAGATGATCGAAAACCGCATGTTACGCTTACCAATCGACCCAGCAACGGGTAAGGAGAAAATCATCGATATCGATGGTATCTACGGTAGAGCAGTAGGTCACTCCATCTTCGATTTCTACACTCGTGAATTCGCAGGAGTTAACCCTGAGACAGGGGTTTCTGAGTGGAACGTATATTGGGTAGATTCAAATGCAGATGGTATTCGTCAAACCGCAGAAAACATCAAGTCAATGGCTGATTTTGAGGCAACGGCAACGGCAGAAACCTTGAAAAATGTAAAAGTTTCTCGTACAGCTACGTACGCAGATGGTACGACTAAGTTCATTAACAAGTCCCCATTCCCTAAAGTAAGAGGAGCGTTCACATTAAATGGTGGATTAGGAAATTTTGACATCAGTGCACAATTCCTTTACAGCTTAGGTGGCTATGCGTATGATGGAGCTTATGCTAACTTAATGAACTCAGGTGGTGCTGCAGGTGGTAACAACTACCATACAGATATCTTAGCTCGTTGGACAGCAAAAGGTCAGGCGACTGATGTACCTCGTTTATCTGCAGGTCAAGATGCGAACGTAAACTCAGCATCGACACGTTTCATTACGAAATCAGATTTCTTAACGTTGAATAATATTCAGATTGGATATAAAGTCCCTAGCAAATTCTTCACAAACAGCCCTATTTCAGGTGTTTACATCTGGGTGTCTGGAGATAACTTGTTCTTAGCTTCTGCTAGAAATGGTTTTAACCCTAGCTCGGCAGAAACTGGAAGTTCTGATCAATACCGTTATTCACCATTGTCTACATTGACAGCTGGTTTACGCGTTAAGTTTTAATTTTTTAAACGAAATAGAAAGATGAAAACAGTATATAAATTTTTATTTGCGGCTGTCCTAATGGGAACAGTTAGTTGTAAAGAAGAATTTTTACAGACGGAACCGACCGAATTGATTTCAGCGAATCAAATCGCAGAAGCGTCTGCTTTAAATCCTAGTTTACAATCTGCGAACGTAGCAGGTATTTATGCAACGATGTATGGCGCGGGAACGGGCGGTACTACGGGACACGATGACTTCGGTCATAAGTCTTACGATATGTATGGGGACTTATTATCAGGTGATATGGCCTTAACTTCAGTTATCTATGGCTGGTTCAGAACGATCACAGAATTCCAAACAACGGTAGATTATACTTTCCAAGATAACTACCAAGTATGGCGTTTCTACTACCGCCTTATCTTTGCTGCAAACACCGTAATCGACGGTTTAGGTGGAAGTGATGCAATCCCTGCAACAGCAGCAGGTCGTTGGTACATGGGTCAGGCTAAAGCAATGCGTGCTTTCTCTTATTTCTACTTAGCGCAGTATTTCCAAAACGAATACAACCCTTCTGAGAAGATTTTACCATTGTATACAAACACGAAAGATCCAAACTTGCCTAAGAGCACAGCTGCGGATGTCTACGCGTTAATGGTAAAAGATTTAACAGATGCACAAACTTTATTAGCTGACTTTAATCGCGCTAATAAATCGGAAGTAAACGCTGCTGTAGCGAAAGGTATGTTAGCGTATGTTCATGGTGCGATGGGTAACAACGCAGCAATGAAAACGGTTACGGCTGATGTCATTGCAAACGGTGGTTTCAAAATCATGACAGCTGCTGAAGTGACTGGAGGATTTAACAACTTATCCACTAGCCAATGGATGTGGGGTGTTGATATCACGACTGACTCAAAACTAAACTTGATCTCTTGGTGGGGCCAAATGGACGTATTTACCTACTCCTATGCCTGGGCTGGAGACATTAAAGGTATGGACAAAGGTCTTTATGACCTAATTCCAGCTAGTGACGTGAGAAAAGGCCAATTCGAGGTAGCTAGAAAATTAGCTCCAACTGGTAAATTCTATCACCCTAATCGTGTAATCGGTGGTCAGAGAACAATCGACGCGGATTACATCTACATGCGTGTAGAAGAGATGTACTTGTTAAATGCTGAAGCTTGTGCGAAAACAGGTGACGAAGCAGGTGCAAGAAAGTCTTTAAAAGCAATTATGGCACTACGTGTTCCTGATGCGTCTTACATCGATGCATTAACTGGAAAAGCGTTATTAGATGAGATTTATTTGCAGACTCGTATTGAGCTTTGGGGTGAAGGAAAGTCTTACTTATCATTGAAGCGTAATAAGGGAATTACAAACCGTGGATCAAACCACTTGAAGTTTGTAGGTACACCTATTCCTCACAACGATACACGTTTAACTTTCAAGATTCCTATCGAAGAAGTTCAAAACAACCCGAACTTGAACAAGTAATCAGGTTTAAACTAAAAAGCCGCTCCTTTACGGGGGCGGCTTTTTTTACAACTATGAAAAAGAAATGGATTTTTAGCCTGGTTGGTTTTGTTCTTACAACAGCCATGATGCAGTGGCAAGGGGCCAGCTTAAAAAATGTTGCCGCTCCTGGCGGGATCTTAGGACTAGAATTTGCACGAAATAGTGAAAGCTTACAACTGTTGCTAATATCCTGGGAATCGAACGCTATATGGACAAATATACTCCTTGACTTTATTTATATTCCTTCATACACGTTCTTCTTTGTCGCTTCACTTAGGCTTTTAAGAGCCGCCAACTTTACGGTTGTAATGGCCTCGCTTGCAGCCCTATTCGACCTGGCTGAAAATAGTTTAATGATGTTATCGCTCGCGGGCCATTATTCCTCTATTTCTTTACAAGCTACAGCCCTGTTAGCTGGCCTTAAATTCTTTTGCCTAGGATTTTGTGCCGCAGTTATTATTGCCAAAAGTCTTAATCAAGCTTGGTTGTATCTACGCGGCTAGGCGTATCTTGTCCAGAAATAATACTTGTCGCGCTCTTCGCGATAGCCTTTATAATCTCGGTCATATTGTCTAAGTCTAACGTCTGTACCTCATCACTCGGCTTATGGTAATTAGGTTCACTGTCCATTTTCGACGTGGAAATCGTATGCGCCGGAACGCCTAGTTCTGCTAGCGTGGCGTTGTCAGAGCGGTAGAACAATTTTTGGTCTGGGTAAGGATCAGGATAAAACGTAAATGGGGATCCTACTAAATTTTTCTTCAGAATTTCACCCATCGAAGACTTTTCGTATCCCGTGATATAAGCACTGTTTTTCCCCCATTTACTTTCTGTACCAATCATCTCTAAATTAAACATCGCCATAACTTGATCCGGATTAAATTGCTTGGAGAAATAGACGCTGCCATGTCCCCCACTTTCTTCTGCCGTGAAAGCGGCGAAGATCAAAGTGCGTTGATTGTCACGTTTTTTAGCGTAGTACTTAGCGAGCATCATTACTGCCGTAGTTCCTGCAGCATCGTCATTTGCGCCGTTGTAGATAGAGTCCCCTTGTACTGGTTTGCCTATGCCTAAATGGTCATAATGGCCAGAGAAAATCACGTATTCCTTTGGCCGGCTTTTACCAGGAAGGATGCCCACCACGTTAGATAGTTGTAATTTCTCTACTTGCTGAGAAGCACTCACTTTAAACTTCGCTGGAACGGAATTCGCAACCACGAAAATAAGCGTGGTTTGATTTTCACTCAGTGGACCTCTGCCCGAAAGGCGCGGGATGTATTTTGCAAAGCTCTCATGCAAAAAGGCAATCGTTGGTTTCTTCGCGGTCATAACGCGGTAGGCATTTTGGCCAAAATTATCCCCTTCCTTAATGCTCACCACTTCGAAACCCGATCTCTCGTCTAGTTCAATGGATGATTCTTTAGAAATAAGGGTGACCTTTTTTGCATCTACGAATTGGTCATCAAGTGTAACTGAAACAGCATTCAGTTCTGCTTTAAACATAGGAAAAGTCTGCAAATAGGAGCCATTCGTCTTCTGCAAACCCACTTTCTCGAATTCATTAGAAATGAATTGCGCCGCCTTTTCGATACCTGGCGTGAACGGTTTTCTACCCGCTAGCTCGTCAGAAGCTAAATAGGTTTCGATACGCTCGGTTTCTGAGCGTGTAATGATTTTGTCGATTTGCTGCGCTTGAGCTAAGAAGGGAAGCGCTAAGAGTAAGTAGATTTTTTTCATTTTTCATTTATTCATTCAAAGTCCAAAGGTAATAATTCTGCCATCCCTATCTTGCTCATTTCTCCACGCATTTCGATCGAATAGGGATTCATCAAATCGCCAGAGTTCGTTACCTGAATCTGGCCTTTAGGAATTAATATCGTGTAGGGATAAGGGGCATCCATAAAGATGGGGCGCGAAGTACGTTTTTTGTTAAACACAATTTCCATGGGTATTCGCCATTCCAACGTGGTCAAGCCTTCTGCAGACGTGACGCCTATTAAATCAGACGCTTTAAAAGCCACATGCCGTTCATTATTTCGGTCAAAGAACAATCCACGGCGCAAATTATTCAAGTATTCAGCCTTCAGCAAAAAGGCATTGAATCCTTCCTCTTCTAATCGATTATCCACCAAGGCCTTCAAAAAATGCTTCAACGAACCCTCGTAAGCCTCCACCCGATTTCGCTGCCACCTCCGCTCCTGCTTCGCATCTTCTGGCACTAATTTCTCAAAACTCGCCAAACCCTTGTACGCAGTCAAACTGTTTGTTTTCTGAAAATTGTCCATAAAATACGTGATCTTATAGCCTAGCGTCTTGTTGACAATTTGTACAGGTTGCGTGGCCTTGGCGGTAAAGACGTCCTCATTTTCGGAAAAATCGACTACTTCCCGATTCGTGATATAGACCTCTTTTCGATTATAACTTTCCCCTAAAAATCCCTTCTCAAACGCCCTAAATTGCTTTTCCCAGGTCTTGTCCTGCGAACCCACTACCCGTACTTCGTCCAATGTTTTATTGTCTTCCTCTAAATTGAAATTCAGATTCAAAATTTTTGCCGGGAATTCCAAAGAAACTAGTTTAGGTAAATACCCCACCATCGAAGCTACTAAACGGTGCCTTCCCGGTGGAATATTCTTCAAAAAATAATGCCCATTCGCATCCGTCTGAGTGCCTATAGTAGTGCCTTCCAGGAACACACTGGCTCCGGGAATAGCCGTATTTCCTTTCTCTACGACAGATCCTGTTAACTGATATTTTTGCTGTGCGAAGAGGAAAAAGGGGACAAGAAGCAGGGTGATTAGCAGGCGCATCATTTATCTTTGACTAAATTTAAGCAAATAAATTCAAGAATGATTAACCGCCTATTTTACGAGCCCCTAACGCCTGATAACAGTATCACGCTGGATCTAAGCGCAAAGAATAAGGAGCTAAAACGCCGTATTTATTCGAAAATCGACGCATTTTGTGCGTATATGGAAGAAAAATTAGGGCCCAAATACGGTGTAGGCGGTTACCTCGAACACCGGGTCATCTACGAGGCACATGAGAATTTTGCGACGAATGCGGATGATTTCAGGAACATTCACTTGGGGATTGATCTATGGGCACCCGCTGGAACACCCGTTTTCGCGCCTTTAGCTGGTATCGTTCACAGCTTTCAAGTCAATCGCGGATCTGGGAATTATGGGCCTACCATTATTCTTTACCATCCAGCTGAAAACATCTACAGTTTATATGGCCATCTAGGCATGGAAGATATGGCCGAAATAGACGAGGGAATGCCCGTTGCCGCTGGAGACCTGCTTTGCCACCTAGGCAACTCGGACGAAAATGGTGGCTGGCCTCCGCACCTGCACTTTCAACTGATTCGCGATCTGCAAGGCTATCGTGGCGATTATCCAGGCGTTTGTGCTAAGCGGGATGTGGCCTTTTATGCGGAAAATTGTCCGGATCCTTTGGGATTTAGTGCTGCTGCAAATAGCGCCACTCTTTAATTAGGTGACAATTTTGAAAACAAGAATTTCGCGAAATCGGTCTTGCCTTTTAGTCCTAGTTTCAAAATTTACTTTGAACTAACTTCAAATTCTTTCTGAGAATTTACATTGATACTAGTTAATATCCCTATTTCCCCCTTCTCTTCATTGGTTTTTCGGGTTTCACCAACACTTGTGTGTACAGTATAGGAAATTCTGAACAGCTTTTTTACTGCCTACATTCAAGTCTGCGCTCAAGAATATAGCCTGAAATGAATCCGAAATCAACTAGGCCTAAACGGTAATAGCCTGGTGAAAATCACCGGCTATTACATAATTCTATCATTTTTTAAACTCGTTTTCGCTAGGGCTTTTTAGTCGTAATTTCGATTACGCCATTCGCCCCTTTTTCTGCATATTTTGCCTTCGCGCCTTCTCCCTTCAAGACATTCATCGATTGAATGTTACTAGGATTAAGGTCGTTTAGATTTAGATTTGTAGCGATAACACCATCGATGACGATGAGCGGCTTGATATTGTCTCCTGAAGATGGCTTCAATACTATGCCTGATTTTTCACCAGGCGAAGTAGCGGTATTACCTACTTTCTCTGCTCGAAATACCATCTGCTTGCCTTCGCTATTTTTACCTTTAAATTCTACTGTGGTTGAATCGAGATAGATCAATTTGACGTCGGAACCAGAGCCGTGTAAAGTAAGAACAGGCGGAGTCGGCGGTACTGGCGCAGCAGCGGGTGGCGGCGGAGGTGGCATGTCACGAGTAGCCACAGAAAACACTTTCTTCCCCGTTTTAGGATCTGAAAAAGTAGTGGAATCTGGTCGCATAGTAACTGTGTACTGTGTTGCCATTTCCTTTTTTGGCTTAGGTTTTTGAGCGCTTAATTGGATCGAGAATAAGACCAAAGAAATCGCCACTAGAGGCAATACGGCCACCCTTCTTAGGTAGGCGTATTTAGGGGCTTGTGAGGTTGTTAACATAATAATTCTTCGTTTAATGGATGAGTAATAGAATGAGTGACTCGGGTTTAAAAAATGATTACCGTAATAGGTTTGTAAGAGCATTTTGGCAAAAGCATCCACCTTCCCGCTGCCCACCGCATCGCGATCAGCAATAAATTCATGAATGTTTTGCAACTCTTTTTGAATGATCCAATTGAAAGGGTTCATCCAAAAAATAGCACAAATCAATTGAGAGAACAGGCGATCCCACGAGTGTTTATCACGCATGTGAACGAGCTCATGTTGCAGCATTTTTTGGCCACTTTCGTCTTCTATGGAAATGGATTTTTTCCAAAAAAGGTTTGAGAAAAAGGAGAACGGCGCCTCGTCTAAGTCTGTTTCGATGAAGGTAAATTCACCCATCTGCTTTTGGGCACTAACCGCTTTCAAACGGAAAACTTTCAGAATAGAATAGGCTAAATAGCCCACAAATAAGGTACTAATGCTGGCAATAAGAAGGAATTCCCAAGCAATGCTCTCTTCTTGTGCTTGCGCTGCGGGAAGCTGTGTAAAATAGATCAGCACCTGCTTCGCACTTGCCGCCTGCTCCTCAGAAACAGTAAACGTGGACAGTTTAAAGAAAGGAATGGCAAGACTCAAGGCCATCGACGCTAACAGGTAAAAACGATTATACGAATGATAAATCGTGTTCTTCAAAAACAGCGTGTAGTATCCGAAGAAAATCCCTGATAAAATCATCGACTTCAACAGGTAGATAAAAAGTTCCATCTTATTCATCGCCTTTGGATTTTAAGTTTTGTAACAAGAGTTCTAAATCCTCTATCGACATTTGCTTTTTGTCCACTAAATAGGACACCACATTCGCGTAAGATCCGTCGAAAAACGATTCTGTTAAACCGGCCATTCGCAGGCCTGAATAGTCGCGTTTCGAGACTTTCGCGGAATACAAGTTGTTCCGATTCGGATTAGTGATTTGGACAAAATCTTTCTCCACTAAAATCTTTAACAGCGTGGCCACCGTATTCGAGTGTGGCTTCGGCTCCGGCAACTGTTCAATGATGTCCTTTAAGAATCCGCCTTGCGGCAAATTCCAAATGACCTGCATGACCTGCTCCTCTGCTTGTGTTAGTTTTTTCATTTGTTCAACGTTTCATAATGCCATTCGTTGAGGCAAATGTATAACTAAATTTTTAGTTACAAAATATTTCTAACTATTTTTTTAGTTATTATATTTTGCCAAGAAGCTGTTTAAATAGCGAAGAATTAATGTGGACATTTGGAAATACAAATATTAAACGTAACTTTAAAGTTACAATTTCAAATGGAGACAATCCGACAAATAATTGCCTATAAAAACTATTTTGAAGACTTTCTTTTGGCATTAGATATTCGTACCCAGAACAAAATTTATAAAATAATCAGTCTCCTGGAAACGATGGAAAAAGTGCCATCAAATTACTTTAAACACATTTCGGGGACGAAAGGGCTCTATGAAGCTAGGGTTCAATTAGGTAGTAATACATGGCGGATATTTTGTTTTTTAGACGAGGGAAATTTAGTCGTCTTGTTAAATGGATTCACTAAAAAAACAGAGAAAACTCCGAGAACAGAAATTGAAAAAGCTAAAATTTTAATGAGTACTTATTACGAAGAAAAAAATGGAAACTAAATCGTGGAAAAAAATAAAAGACTCCGTCTATGGCGAAATAGGTACAGAGCGCAGAGATGGACTTGAGAGAGATTTTGAATCTTTTAAAATTGGTCTTCTTTTACGTCAAGCAAGAGAACAAAAAAGAATGACTCAGGAACAGTTAGGGACTATAATAAACAAAAAGCGATCCTACATTTCTAGAGTTGAGAATGACGGAAGCAACGTCACAATGAAGACCTTGTATGATATTGTGGAAATAGGTTTAGGCGGAAAAGTCAATATTTCTATCGAAATTTAAACCACTATGATACACGAAATCGCTACCTGCCTCTGGTTTGACAAGAACGCAAAAGAGGCTGCCGACTTTTATCAAAGCACTTTTCCAGACTTTGAGCCCCTTTCTGAAAACCCGATGGCGGTGAATTACCGCCTCTTTGATCGACGATTTATGCACCTGAATGGCGGTCCTGGTTATCCGATTAATCCGTCTATTTCCTTCTTTGTCAATCTAGAAGATGAAGAGGAAATCAAACAGGTATGGGGGAAATTAACCGAAAAGGGTACTGTACTGATGGACCTCAATACGTACCCTTGGAGCCCCTTATATGGCTGGTGCGCGGATCAGTTTGGGGTGAATTGGCAAATCATGAAAAACCACGAATCGCATGCAAAACTGGCGCCTAATTTCATGTTTAATGGGGTTAATAATGGCAAAGCAACGGAAGCCATTGATTTCTATACGTCTCTTTTTCCTAATTCTGAAATACTATACAAAGCACTTTATGAAAAAGGCGAGCATGACACAGAGGGAAATGTAAAGTATTCTCAGTTTACGTTAAACGGCAAGCCTTTCCATTTAATGGAAAGCTCGATGGCTCATCAACATAATTTTAACGAGGGGGTTTCGATGATGGTGACAGTCGATACACAGGAAGAAATTGACCACCTGTGGGACCAATTAGTGGCTGGAGGTTCGCCGGGAAGATGCGGTTGGTTGAAGGATAAGTACGGGGTTTCTTGGCAGATTGTGCCTTCGGTTTTGGGAAAATTAATGAGCAATCCGGAGACGGCACCTAAGGCTACGTATGCCTTTTTACAGATGTCTAAATTTGTGATTGCTGATTTAGAAGCAGCTGTCAACTAAAAAACGGGGGCACTAACAGCGCCCCCATTTCTAAACCCTTTTCAACAAAAAATTTCTTATTTTTTCTCTGCAGCCTGCATAGCTGCATACTCATCCATCGCGAATTTCGTGTCATAAAAATGGATTTCTTGCGCGATTTTATCATTCTCCCATTTCAAGGCTTGGTGGATGTTCATTACCATTTCTTTCCCTGTGAACTTCCCTTTTGTGTGCCAAGTGCCCCAAATGTTTGTCCAAGTTTCTCCATTGTTCATTTTCAAGGTAACTACACGTAAGAAGGTAAACCGAGGATCACCCCAAAGTTTGCCATTCAATGCAAAATCCTCCAAGTATGCTTTCTTTCCCTGAATATCTGGAATTGTGTCACTCGGGAAATAAACAGCAATGTTATCCGCAATTTCGTCCCACTTGTATGTTGTGTCATTAGCTAAAGACGCTTTAATCAAATTTTGAACAATCTGAGATTTTTCATCCGTAGAGGTAAATGTTCCTCCTAATGAATCTGCACTTGCTTCTGTAGAAGTAGACGCTGCCTCTTGCTTTTGACCGCAAGAAAATAAGGCTGTAGCCACAGCCATGATCATGATAATTTTTTTCATTTAGCGTGATTATTTAGTAGATAAGGCAATTTTCGTAATCATTGTCGAATTAATAGCTCTTTTCACAGTTGCTTGTTTCATGAACTCTTCAGGAGAAATACCTAGAGCCTTTGGAATTGCTTTGTAATAGCTATCCATCATTTCATCCAATTTTGATAATTTTTCAATACTTTGAACAGTGGTGTAATTAAACTTCACCTCATCAGAAGAAGGATAAAGGTTCTTATAGAAAGACCAGCCGGAAATATTTCCCGCTGAAACTCGTTCTTCGTGTACTTTTAATACTTTCTGCTCAAACGCTTCGTAAGCTGCAGCGTCTGTTACTTTCATCATATCAAAAATGATAAAATGGTCTTTATTTGTACCTTTTGCTGTGCCCGTAATTTTCTTACCTATTGAGTGACGAAGAATTGTTTGAGTGCTAATAGTAGAGGCTGATAATTTCTTTAAACCTGGATCTGTTTTTAAGATGTTGCCGAATAATTCCATCGGATAAAGATGAATTTTGTCTAAATCGGAGCCCCAGTTTACAGTCATATAATCGAAGTCAATTCCTTCAGATTTGATATTATTGTATGGGACATACATGGCCCAGCCATCAATAATACCAGCCGACTTACGGGCTTCATGAATAGGCAGCCATTGTTTTTCATTTGCGATGGCATCGTCCATCGTTTTTCCCGGTTGTAATTTGTGGTACGCTACCATCGTGTAACGAGTTTGCGCAAAAGTCGCTGCAGATACCAGCAGGACTAGCGCTAGAGAGGTGAGTAGTTTTTTCATTTTGTTTAAGGTTAATGTTTCTCAAACCTAAAAACATTGCCCTCAAAAGAAAATGGTAGGCGATTAGAAGATGTTCCAAAATCCGTAAAGGGAACAAATCCTCTTCTCTACTGCAACGATTGAATCCAGGATCGAACTAATTCAACTCCCTCATGGTGAGTGAGTTGCCTGCCTAATTCCGGCATCATCACGCCTGGATCGCGCGATGCCATTCGATAGTGTAAAATACTCTGTTCCGGCTTACCAGGAACAATGTCATAACTCAGATTCCCAGATCCACGACCTGCAGCGACCGGTGATTTTAAAAAACCGTAGGCGGTTCGATCTTTAGAATCCCACGTTAAATAGAGGCCAGAAGAACGAGCAGGGCCGGTGGGATTATGGCAGTGTGCACAATTGATATCGAGGTAAGCCTTCACGCGATCGTCTAGCGAGGCCGTTGTATTCGAATAATTGACAAGGGCGGGAATGTGATCTTTAGGTAAGCCTTTTAAGATGCCCGCCGTCTCCCAATGTTGCAACTGCTGGCCATCGTTTAACTGGCGAACGGAGGGCCCGATGGGCGTTAGATTGCCGGAACGTTCATGGCAACCTTTGCATTGGTTCATATTAGGCACTTGATATTCGAAGGATTGCTTTTTACCAGAAGCATCGATCCAGGCTACTTGATCACTGCCTCCAGCCACTTCCAGCATGGCCTCCGTTTGTTCTTTGTTCCAAATATAAGGAAGCGCCACCCAGCCTTTCGCTTCATGCAATAAAACGCGGGTTTCCATCAGGCGACGACCTTTCTTAGGATTACGTTCGTCAATGGGATAGTAGAAGGTTTTGACGATGGCGGTGCCCACCGGGAATTGTAACACGGAATCGGGATTGTAAGAGACTGATTGTCCAGGAGGCAGTTTAACAAAACGCAGTTTGGAGGCATAATCAGAAAAAAGTGGGGAATTCAAGGCATAGGGAACCACGCCGTCAGCCGGGATTTGGTCCTTTAAGCTGCCTTTGAAAAACCCGTAATCAGACAGGTTTTCTCTGTAATTCGTTTCTGCCGAAATAAGCCCAATAAACGCTACCAATAAAACGGCTAGTTTTCGCATTAGAATTTTGTCGATTTCACGTGTTCAAAATCGCAATCAAACAAGTCTTTGCCTTGCTTCAAACCCTTGAAATTATGCTCAGCATCGAGGAATGCGGTGCTTTGGTTTACATTATCCCGCACGCAAATGGAATAGTCTAAGGGATACTTCCCGTCTGGTCCCACCTTCGTTGGATTTAAAATGCCATCGTAAACGACCGCAGGCACCTGGCGACCGAAACGCAAAACGAAACGGTACATTTTGCCAAAACGGCTGTCCATAGGCACCCTCCTCGGCTTACGCTCGAAGGTATTATGGTGAATCGAAACTGCCGTCGGATAAGGGTCGTAATCCTTGTCCTTAATGGCATTTTCGGTCATATAATAGGAGATAATGGCGACGCCTATCGTGGCGTTGTTGATGATTAGGTTCTCAAAAAACTCGACATGACTCGCCGCTAGCACCATCATTCCTGTTCCTCGAGGCACATTCCCCACGATATTTCCTTTAGGGGCAAAGTTCTTCAAATTATTTTCCTTCACCAGGTTATGGTGGACACGAACATAGCCCCCCTTTTTTTGGACTAAATCCGGTAAATCAAACACCAAAATGCCGCCCGTATTTCCTATTGCCTTGTTATTATAAACATCCGCATACAGTGAATTTTCAATCTCAATGCCTGCCACGTTTTCGTATGCCTCTGAATTACGCACAATAATGTGTTTAGATTGCCCTACATAAATGCCCGCATCTGAAGCTCCAATCGCGATACACGAGTCGATCAAGACATTCTCACATAAAACGGGATAGAGCGCATAGGATCCATTTGTGGACTTAGGGCCACCGGTCCAAGCCGCTTTTACCCGGCGAAAAGTGATGCCTTTTACCTGCATCGTTTTGATCAAATCGCCTTTCGAATCCTCCGTCGTCATATCCTCAATGACGATGTTTTCGCAGTTCGAAACCCGGATGCCTTCTGCGCCTTGGGTTTGACCTTTAAAGCTCAAGATGGTCTTGTCGATGCCCTTTCCGCGCAAAGTGATCTTCTTCTTCCCCTCTAAAGACAAGGATTTAGTTAGTTGAAAGCGGCCTGCCTCGATCTCGATGGTTGAACCATCTTCGGCTAAAATAAGGCGCTTTTGCAGGCTTTTTTCAAAATCTGCTTGAGCTAAAGCGGTAAAGCTCAACAGGCTGAGCAAAAAAGTCAATCGTTTCATCAAATAGGATTAAGGTATTCGAAATTAGGAATAATTTCATAATATTACTTCTAACAACCCTTTTACCTATGAAATTCAGTATGTTAAGCGTTCTATGCGCCTGGGCTTTTTGTGCTACCGCTCAACAAGTGGAAAAAGCCGCTTTTATCTACGACACTGCTCCCTACCCTTCTTGCCACGCTTCCACGCTGGCTGAAACACCCACGGGTTTAGTGGGCGCTTGGTTTGGGGGAAAGCATGAGAAAAGTCCGGATGTAGGGATTTGGTTTAGCCATTATGTGAATGGAAGATGGGATACCCCGGTGGAAATCGCGAATGGAATTCAGGGGGATGGTCGCCGTTATCCGCTTTGGAACCCTGTATTATACCAAGTTCCCGGAAAAGAATTAATCTTGTTCTACAAAGACGGACCAGCCCCAGACGAGTGGTGGGGGATGTTAAAACGATCCTTTGACGGGGGAAAAACCTGGTCCGCGGCTGAACGCTTGCCAAAAGACATCTATGGCCCCATTAAAAATAAGGCAGTATTATTAGCAGATGGCACTTTGTTATGCCCATCGAGTTCCGAAGACGACGATTGGAAATTGCACATGGAATTCACCCGCGACTTAGGGAAAACCTGGTCCAGAACGGGACCATTGAACGATGGCGTGACCACCTCAGCAATTCAACCAAGTATTTTATTCCTACCGAATGGACGATTACAATTAGTTTGCCGCTCTGAAAATGGTTTCATTTTACAGGCTTTTTCTGGCGATCAAGGTCGCACTTGGACAAAGCTAGAACCCTCCACTTTAGTGAATCCTAATGCTGGAATAGACGCAGTTACCTTGAAAGATGGCCGACACGTCATCGTCTACAATCCCACAAAAAGAGGCCGCTCTCCTATCAGCGTGGCCATTTCTAGTGATGGAAAGACTTGGAAAGATATTGTAACCTTAGAGAATGAACCCGGGGAAGAATTCTCCTATCCGGCGGTTATTCAAACAAGTGATGGGAAAGTACACATCAGCTATACTTGGAAACGTAAGAAAATAAAACACGTCATTTTTTCGCTCTAATGACTGTACTTGACCTCTTGTTGATTCTCTTTTACCTGCTGGCCATGGTGGGTATAGGAGTCTATTTTTCACGAAAGAATAAGAGTTCGGAACAATTTACGACTGCCTCCGGATCGATTCCAGGATGGGCTTTAGGCTTAAGTTTTTATGCCACTTTTCTAAGTGCGATTACTTTTTTAGGGGATCCGGGGAAGTCCTTTGGGGCGAATTGGAACCCCTTTGTTTTTAGTCTATCGATTCCGCTCGCGGCCATCGTCGCCACGAAATGGTTTGTTCCCTTTTACCGAGAAAGTGGTGAAATTAGTGCGTATACCCATTTAGAGAAGCGGTTTGGGAATTGGGCTAGGACCTATGCAATGGTGTGTTTTATCATGACGCAGCTGGCGAGAATGGGAACCATTTTTTATGGCATCGCCCTGACTCTAAACGCGCTGACTGGGATCGATATGCGCCTAATTATTCTGGTGGCGGGGCTTTGCATTATTCTGTATACGGTGTTAGGTGGGATGAAAGCGGTGATTTGGACAGAGGTAATTCAGGCTGTTTTAAAGACGATGGGAGCTGTGATGATTTTGTATTTGATTACGTTGCAAACACCCCTTAGCAGGATCATTGAAAGGGGGATGAAGGAGGATAAATTCAGCCTAGGGACCTTTGATTTCGATTTTCAGAGTAGTTCCTTTTGGGTGATTTTAACGTATGGATTTTTTATCAATCTGACGAATTTTGGGATAGACCAAAACTACATTCAGCGTTACCACACCACGCAGAATCCAAACGATGCGGCGAAAAGCATTTGGCTTTGCGTGCTGTATTATGTGCCTGTTTCGTTTCTGTTTTTCTTTATTGGGACTGCGCTGTATAGTTTTTATGCAGAGAATCCGGCGCTGATTTGGGAACTGAAACAACAGGTTTCTATGGAGAAAAACATTCCGCTGGATTCCTTGCAAGCGAGTGATTATGGCGATCGGGTATTGCCGTATTTTATGAAGACCCAAATTCCCGCCGGGTTCCTCGGCTTGCTTATCGCCGCCCTTTTATCTGCGGGAATGAGCACGATGAGTAGCGGGATGAATAGTTCCGCAACCGTGTTTTTGAAAGACATCTATTTACGATACATCGATCCGGCAGCGGGCGCAAAAATACAGTTTCGAGTTTTGTTAATCGCCACAACCTGTATGGGCGGATTGGGCATCGTTTTTGGGATAAGTATGATCGGGGTAAAAAGCCTTTTAGATGTGTGGTGGAAGCTATCTGGGATTTTTGCGGGAGGTATGTTAGGGATCTTTTTGCTGGGTTTTTTGGCGAAAAATGTATGCAATTTCGAGGCTAAAATCGCTGCAGTTGTGGGGCTAATCTTCATTGCCTTAATGTCCTTCAAAGAGGCCTTGCCTTCCTTTTTGCAAATTCCCTTAGATAGTAAAATGACCGTGGCAGTGGGCACAGTAAGTATTGTAAGCATAGGCGTCCTCGTTCAAAAAATGCGCAAAAAATGAAAACGTAAACTCCATATATTCTCCTAAAATTTTTGAATGGCGCTGACAACTAGTAAATTGAGCTAAAATCTAAACCTATGAAAAAAGTACTTTTACTATCGCTGCTACTCGTGAGCACGCTGACTTACAGCCAAACTTACACCCCTTCTCCGGCTAATCTAGCGGCAAGAACGGAATTCCAAAACAATAAATACGGTCTTTTCATCCACTGGGGCATCTCTTCAATGCTGGCAGATGGTGAATGGGTAATGAATAACCGCAAGATTCAAAAGAAGGATTACCAGCGCCTGTTAAAGGGCTTTTATCCGTCTGAATTCAACGCCGCCGAATGGGTTTCAATGGCTAAGAATTCCGGCATGAAATACATCATTTTCATCACACGCCACCATGATGGTTTCTCGAATTGGGACACACAGCAATCGGATTGGAAGATCACGAATACGCCTTTTAAGCGCGACGTGCTGAAGGAATTAGCGGCAGAATGCAAGAAGCAGGGGGTTAAACTAGGTTTATACTATTCGACTTTAGACTGGTACCGCGATGATTATCCACGGGAAACCGGGCGCACGGGACAAAACTCCGGAAGAACAGGGAAGAGTGATTACGCGTCTTATTTGAAATTTATGAAGGCGCAGTTAACCGAGTTATTGACGAACTATGGGGAGATTTCGAATATCTGGTTTGATGGGCATTGGGACCAAACGAATCCAGAGGGAAATAAGGATCGCAGTTCGCGGATCGATTGGAAGTACGATGAGATTTATGGCCTGATTCACTCCATCCAGCCGGCGTGTATGATTGGGAATAACCACCATTTGGATCCGATTCCGGGGGAGGATTTCCAAATGTTTGAGCGGGATTTGCCAGGTGAAAATCTGCATGGCTTGAGCTTCCAAAAGGCCTCAGCTTTGCCTTTGGAAACTTGCGAAACCATCAACGGAGCTTGGGGATACAACATGAACGACCACCAATACAAAACGCCTGAAAAAATTCACCAACTACTGGTGGGCGCGGCGGGCCGCAATGCGAACTTATTATTAAATGTGGGGCCCATGCCTACGGGAAAAATTCAGCCGGAGTTCACAGATAGTTTAGCCGTTGTAGGCAAATGGCTAGAGGCGAACGGCCGTTCGGTTTATGGAACACGCGGAGGCCCTTTGAAACCTCAAGCCTGGGGAGTAACGACAGAAAATCCGACGAGCGTCTTCGTGCATTTATTCACTTTACCAAGCGAAGAAAGCCTGTTCATTCCGGGCAAATACAAGAAGGCTTCTATTTTAAATGGCGCCGAATTAAAGGCCAAAATAGAGAAGGAAGGAATACGGATTATGGTGGCGGATGTTCCGGTAGGAACACAGGTAATTGAACTCAACAAATAGAAAGAAGGGCCGCTCTATAAAGAAGCGGCCCCACCTTTTTTATCTCAATGCTCCGTAGATAATATTCTCTACTTTTTCTTGGTAATCACCGTGGGAGTTAGGCGTGTGCTGGGTCATAATCAAGACAATCATTTTCTCCTTCGGATCTGCCCAATAGGTGGTTCCGTAGTAACCGCCCCAAGCGAATGATCCTTTGTTGCGCATTCTGCGGTTAGCGGTTTTTTCGCCGGTGATTTGGAAACCTAAACCGTAATCGTCGTTACCCATGTTAAAGTTCGGACTCACCATCAATTCTGCGGTGCGACGGCCAATGATTTGTTTGCCATTGTATTTTCCTCCATTCAATATGCATTGCAAGAAGATGGCATAGTCAAAGGCGGTAGAGGAAAGTCCTGCGCCACCCGAGAAGAATTTCTTCTTAAACAAAGGGTAGTTCGGGTTAATGCCGCGGTAGGTAGGCGACCAAGTGATAATTTCATTCTTTTCATTTTCCGTATATACCGTAGGCAAACGGGATCCTTTATCCGCAGGCACATTGAAGTAGGTATCCTTCATGCCTAATGGGATGAAAATGTGGTTAGTTAAATAGGCTTCCAAAGTCTCTCCGCTAATCACCTCAATCAAACAACCTAACACATCCGTGTTCAATCCATAAGTGAATTTTTCACCTGGATTGTGAATCAAAGGCAAGGTGCCTAATTTCGTGATAGCCTGCAATAATGTGGTTTCATTGTCGCCTAGGCCAGAGGGAACACCGGCTTTTGCATAAATCGCCTTCATTTTTTCGGATCCGATTCCCGCATAGTCTATGCCGGAAGAGTGCGTTAATAAATCGCGGAAAGTAATCTCGCGCTTCGCTGGCTCTGAAGTGTAGCTCGTGTCAGCGGCATTGAAATCCTTCAAGACGCGGGGTGATTTGAAGGATGGAAGGAAGTCTGAGATCGGTTGATCTAGACGTAATTTTCCTTGTTCGAAAAGCTGCAAGATGCCTAAGCTGGTTAAGGCTTTTGTCTGGGACATGATTCGGAAGATCGCGTCAGCCGGCATCGGTTTTTTACTTGCCAAATCCGCGTAGCCATGGCCCTTGTAATGCACCAATTGGTTGTTTTTCACGATCAAAGTAACCGCACCTACGAGGTGGTTTTTCTCCACGTAGGATTTTAGTAGCGCATCTACCGCTTCCAGTTTTTTGGCATCAAAATCTGCCGTGGGTTGCACCACCGGCGATAACACTTGCGCCGCTAGAGAAAGCGGAAGCAAGAAGAGGATTAAAAGTTTTTTCATTCGTCTGTTTTAATTTTCGAGTTAAATGGAAGGTTTAGTTGATAGGCAAAAGATTGGTCTTTGTCGTTTTCTAATACGTCAAGGCCGTAGGTAATTTTATCCATCGGTGTAGCATCAAAGGTGCCGAATAAACGATCCCAAAACGCGAAGATATTTCCATAGTTCGAGTCCGTCTGAGGGCGCTCAAAGTGGTGGTGTACCTTGTGCATATTAGGCGAAATGATCACGTATGATAGGGCCTTGTCAAGCCAAAGTGGCAAACGGATATTCGCGTGATTAAACTGGGAAAGAACGACGCTGAGGCTTTGGTACAAAAACACAATCCACATAGGTGCGCCACACACTAAAATCGCCAAAATCGCAAAGACCGCGCGAATCACACTCTCGCCCGGATGGTGGCGGTTCGCCGTAGTCGTATCCACCTGCGTATCCGCGTGATGCACCATGTGGAACTTCCAAAGCACCTTGATTTTATGTTCGATCAGGTGAACTAAATAGGCCCCCACTAAATCCATCAGCAATAAACCCACGATTAAATAGGCCCAGCTGGGCATTGCAAACCAGTGCAAAATGCCAAAATTCGCCTCCACCGTCCAATCGCTAGCCGCTACTAATAGGCGGGCAAATGGAAAATTAATCGCAATCGTCGTAAAGGTCAAAAAGAGGTTCAACTTTGCGTGCGCCCATTTATTTCCCTTGAAATTCACTAAAGGTATTCCGGTCTCAATCAACCAAAATAACATAATTCCCGCTGCTAAAATCAAGCCGCGGTGTGCGCTAGGGATGGTAGCAAAATAGGATTCAATCATCATTTTTTCTCGTTACGTAAAACATAGACAAAATTCTTCACGGTAGGCCTTTTGTCATAAAAGTCCAAAATATAGTAGTAAGTTCCATCTGGAACTTGACCTGTTTTCTCAAACAAAGAAGTGCCCTTGGATGTTTCGCCGGCCCAATTGTTTTGGTAATTATCCGTCTCATACACTAAATTCCCAATCCGATCAAAGATCGAAATGTGATTCGGAATAGGCTTTGTTAATAGCCCCTCAAAGATCAAGGCATCATTTTTCCCGTCTCCATTAGGCGAAATCCCTTGCGGTTCAAAGAACGGACAAGGATCTGGGTCTAAGCGGTTTTCGATCCCATCACCATCGCAATCCGGTTTGTACTTCAATGGGTTTTCCTCGTCCTCGTCATAAATCCCATCACCATCCGTGTCCAAAGTCCCTGCAGATAAAACCGTCACTGTCAAGGATGTCGTGCTGTTACAACCTGTGTTATTCGTTCCTTTGATGGAGTAGGTGGTCGTCTTGATCGGATTCGCAATGACGACCGCTTTGTCTACCGCCGAAAGTCCATAACGCGGCGACCAAGCATAACGATCTGCGCCAGAAGCGGTAATGGTGATACTAGACCAGCGAACCACTTCCGCCGGATTTGGCACAAATGTAATGACAGGAATAGGGTTAATGACGACCACCGTTCCGGAGCTATAGGCCGTTCCACAGACCGGCTGGGTAATCACCGCGCGGAAGTATTTCGTATTAGGCAAGTTTGTGGCCGTATAGCTAGAATCCGTATTTGCAATATCCGCAACCCCTACTAAGAAATCTGGTGTATCCGCGGATTGCCATTTAGCGATTGTACCTATGTGTCCACTGAGTTTCATTAATTGGCTATTCTTATCCCCACAGAAAGTGCCGGTGCCTGTTAATTTCCCGCCCGCAATTTCCTCCGTTCGAATGACGACAGCATTCGTAAATTCCAAACTGTCTACCGTGGATCGTGCCCCCCGGCGATAGTAATACACTATTTTCGAAAGGGGTGGCGTATAGGTTTTTGCGGTAGCTCCCGGAATCTGGGTAAAATTGATATTATCCGTACTCACTTGCCATACATAGCTAATAGGCCTAGGAACGCCATAGGCGTCTATTTTAGAGGTGAGAGGTACGGGTTTTGCAGGATAACAGAGTGCCTGATCCGAGGCAATTTCGCCAGGCCAAAGATAAGGCAATATCGTCACCGTGTCCTTTTGGACGGCATTCGATCCATTAATTGTGAAACTAATAATCGCCGTTCCTGCGGTAAGTCCACCTGTTAAAATAGCCGTATAGGTTCCGTTGTTATTGTTCACCACCGCAGAAACCGTTCCTAAGGTAGAGGAGATCGTAACCAAGCCTCCATTTCCCGTTAAATTATTGCCTTTGAAATCTTTTAATTGGACAAAAATCGTGGAATAATCCTTATTGTTTGCCTTGATGATTTTAGGGCTTGCATTAATCGTCGAATTAGTGGTATCGGCCACATTAGGAACAGAGCCACAAAGGTCTATGGTAGGAGTTTGGTCGCAATTAAAGATAGGTTCTTTGGCATCAAAAGATGTGCCATCCCCCATGGATCCATTAATGCGGTGACCCACATAGCAAAACTTAGAGCTTCCCTCTTTTACGTACAAAAGGGTATGTCCGCCCATTTCCGCAAAGAGCGCTTTGTCTGTACCTTGGTTAAATCCTCCTGCCAAACCTGGATCGTAGGACGCATTCTCAATAGGTCGGCCAAGCATGTTACGTGCATTATAGCCCCAAGAATATAAATCCCCTGCTTTCGTGATAGCCGACGCGGCCGGTACGGAATTACTGTGTTCTTGTACCGTTACAAAAATGACGTTTGTGAGGAAATCATTAGGGGCTGCTGATTTTTGGGCCTGAACCCAAGTTAAGTGGACTAAATCCCGTGTAAATGCACCGCATTGGTAATTTTTATTGTCCCCCATGGCATACAGGTTACCTGAGTTACTCAGAACATAATAGGTGTTGTATGAACTACCACCCATAACTCCACCAGTTACCCCTATCATGCGAATTCCCTTGTTTTTAACGTCGTCAGGTAAAGTCATCTCCGTTGCATAGGACCTATAAGCTACCCCTGAACCATCCCCTAAAAATGTAGTACGTCCCCAGGTATATAATTTACCATCGTTCGTTTCCGCTACCAATGCATTCAAGTTCGTATTTCCCACATGCCCTCTAACTGATTTTACCCCCGTTAAATAGGTATTTGCATCTATTTTAACTCGCTGCCAAACATTCGATCCCGCCGTTCCTTGTATGGCCCCATTCCCATCTAATGCCCCTGATATATACCCTAAAACATAGACATCTCCTGACTTACTTAATAGAATCAAGGTTCTATACATCGCAAAAAGCATTTTAACATCCGAGGGCTCTAGCCCTATAGGTAAACCAATGGGAGAAGATCCTACAGGCGGGGTAATTTGAGCTACTCCAGGGGAGGTGGTCAATGTGGGACTAAAAAGAGAGCCCACAGCACCCCAAGCAAAAAGACCTGTCGATGTCAGTACGACTGCTTGATCTATTGAGTTGCCTGTATAAGAGCCGCCTATCCCTGCTTTGTAGATGGTTCCTGATATTCCACCATAATTCGTTGAGTTGATTTCCAAAGGAGTTAATTGCCCTGTCAATCCAGAAGGAGCCATGTTCGCCCCCCAAATCGAATATTCCCCTGAACTTTTAATCGCTACAGAGGCATGGTATCCACTGATAAGCTTATCATAGGGGTCGTTTACGTTACATTGGGCTGCTGCTGTGAACATCCCACAAAAAAATAGGATCATCCAGCCCCATACCCTAAAGTAAAAGTGTGTGCTAGATGATCCCATTTATAAATATCAAATTTTTTAGAGCCTAAATATAGCCTTAAAATATTGAAATTTATTATTTGATGATTCTAATTTCAATACGGCGATTCAGTGCCATTCCTGCTTTGGTTTTATTCGACGCCACAGGCTTATCTTCTCCATACGCATTTACTTTCAAGCGGGAAGCCGCGATTCCGCTTTTCACGAGGAATTTCGCAGCGCCTTGTGCTCTAAAGCGTGAGGCCTTCAAGTTGTTTTTCGACGTTCCATAGGCATCCGAATGGCCATCAATGCGCACATTGATTTCTGGACGAGCCGTTAACGCAGATGCAACGACTTTCAACTTAGCCTGCGATTCTGCCGTTAATTCCCATTGGTTGTTCATGTACAGAATGGTCGTTTCTGCCATGGCTTCCTGATCCGCTTTTAACTGCGCAGCTGCTTTAGCTTCAGCGTCCGCCTTTGCGATCGAATCTGCTTTTGCTTTTGCTTCAGCCTCCGCTTTCGCAATAGCCTCCGCCTTTTCTTTAGCCTCGGCAATAGCCTTCTTCTCCGCTGTCTCTCGTGCAATACGTTCTTGGATGGCTGCATCAGCCGCAGCTTTCGCTGCTGCTTCTTCTGCCGCTTTTGCTGCTGCTAAAGCTGCTGCCTCTTCCGCTTTCTTCTTCGCTGATTTCCAGCCGAAGTGGTACACGACACCGAAAGAAGTACTATTATTAGACCCTCTCACGGACGCGACCTTCACTCCTGCTTCCGTAGACTGTGCCATGGGAATAGCTAAGTTTGATTGGAAGAGGAAGGAGAAATCTTTCGCGATTTTTATATCAATTCCCAAGCCGCCTAAAGCACTTAATTCGTAGGCGTTTCCTGGGAAACCGTAATCACGGCGCGCGAATGCATCCGCACCGATTTGGAAGAAGGGATTAAGAATGGACGTTTTTTTGCGCGGCATAATGAAATAACGCATGTTCACTCCGGCAGAAATAAATTTTCCATTCCAGCTTCCTGGACTAAAGAAATCCCCTTTAAATCCAGCTAAAGAAGTATAAACCACGTCCATGTTCGCGGATTTACGCTTCGAGAATTGTAGGCCTAGGTTCGTGTAAGCATTGAACTCATCTTTCCCCGTTAGGCGGTTATTCGTCCACAAATCCGTAGGACCTCCTATAATGACAAGCGTTTTGTCATTTTCTTGCGCAGCGAGTGTGCCGCTTAGCAACAATAGAAACAGTATAATTTTCTTCATAATGGATTATTTACAGTGCTGCGCTATCGCCGCTGCAGCATCTGGATAGCCTTTTGCTTGTGATCTGTTAAAACTGGCACAGGCATCTGCTTTCTTACCTGTTGAAAGCTGAGACATACCTGCAAAGTACGCTGATTTTCCGGTATTATTTCCGGGGTGTTGTTCGGATTTGGCAAAATAGAACAAACTTTCTGCGAATTTACGACCCGCGTAATAACAGATTCCCACATTTTCTAAGTGAGAAAAATTACCAGGATCCAGTTGTGAAAGTTCCTGGTAGACGGCTGCCGCTTGCGCGTATTTTCCTTTCACGAATAGGGCATTCCCTTTTGTCATTAAACCTTGCAAGTCGCGGTTGCCTCCGCGCAACAAGTTTTTCGTTGGATTTAATAAGGCCGTATCTGCCGGGAACTTTTTCAAAGTCATTTCTAATTGCGCGAGCAAATTTTTATCCGCCCCTTGCTTCACTTCGAACATGCCTAATAAGTATTGATTCCAAACCAAAGCGTTATCGTTATGTACGTCCAAAGAAACCTGCAAAGCACGCTTAATTTCATTTGTGTCTTTGCGTTTCGCGGAAGTGAAAATGATGTTCTTGTAATAACTCGATGCGCGTGGCCAAGCATCAAAGGCACGTTTCGCGTAAAAATGAGCAGAATCCATTTTATTCAAAGAAGCGTAAATGGACGTGCGCAAAAAGTCGTTATAATGCAAGAATGGATTATCCTTCTCGCTCTCTTTTAATACCCGAAGCGCATCTACCCACCGTTTGTCTCGGATATAATAACGGGATAACATCGCTTTCATGGGCAAGGTGGACGAAGATAGATTCGGAATATCAGGCAACTTTTCCACCTCGATGGTCGCCATTTTAGGGTCAGCGTTTACTTCGCCCATCACGAATTTTTGGATCTTCAAGGATTCGAAGGTTTCATTCGCGATGTAGATGGATGGAACTAATAAGGCGACGCCTATGACCGTAAATCCAATAGGTAAAGCGCGCAGATTTAGGGAGGTTTTGTCCAAAGGAATCAAGACCAAAGCCGCCGCTAATGACAGCATCGTCTGCATCGCCGTGCGCTCTGCGGGGAAGTTCAAGAGCGCATCTACGCCGTAGCAGGTAACGGCCAAAAAGGCAATGATGACCATCAGTTCGTCGCCACGTTTTTGGTTTATAAAATGTACTGTGTAATAAAGCAAGAGTAGGAATAATCCGGCAAAACAAAGTCCGCCTAACAGCCCCAAATCCGCAAACATCTCAATGAAATCATTGTGCGCATGGTAGGGCACAAATAATTCGTTTGCCCGCTCTCGTTCGTAAGGAATCGAGGCTAATTTCCAGTTCCCATAACCCGCACCTAGAACGGGGTGGTGCAGCGCATAATCCATAGCCGTTCCCCATAAGTGAATCCGCGAATTCTGTTCAGAGGCGATATTGATGTCTCCAATACGCTTAGTCACAGTGCCATAACCAGTGGCCGTATCTTGTGCTGCGACGGCTAATTTCAAGCGCATATTCGCAGCGAAAATCGCTAAAATCGCTGGCAATAAAACGAAGAGTAGTGCCGGTTTTAGAGCTGATTTTTTCTTCCAAATTAGCCCCGTTAAAAACAAGATCATAATCAAGGCAAAGCCTACATAGGTAGAACGGGTGTTCATTAAAAACAGGCCGAAAGTGCCTAGAAATAAGGCGAAAATTCCGGCGATTTTACCTAGCCATTTGGCAGACATAATCACATACATCGCAAACGGAATCAATATCAAAAGCGCCGCCGCAGTCACGTTCTTATTCCCGTGGTATTTATTTAAGCCAAGAATAGCAGCGTCTAAATTCATCGTGCGCAAATTTGCGCTGAAACCCTTGATCACATAGATGGCATCGAAGAACAAAAAGGCAGTAATCGCATACGCAATCCCAGTAAACAGAAACGTGCGGTCTTGGTTATAATACAGAATCGAGAGATTCAAAAAGACGAAATAGGTCGTGATCAATCTGGCCAAAGTCACCAACGTCTCCGTCGGATTTATCGCATAGAAATAGGACCCAATCGCCCAAAAAACCAACAACGAAAACACCCAGGTAAACTTATAGGAAAGCACCTGCTGGATGGCCTCCTCGTAAGCCTTGTACCTTATCGCAATAAAGGCAACAATACCTAGGCTCAAGCTACTCGAATACAACCACTGCGCTCCCATTACGTCCGATCCTCCCATGTCAGGAATGAAGTAGACGGCGAGGTAGAGGACGCTGGCTAGAATTGCGATGAAGGAGGAGAGGGTGGGTTTCATGGGGGGAAGGTTGAGATTATACAACTTTCTCAAAAATAAACTTTAAAATACACATCTTCAACAGAAACCATATTAGCTATAAAAACAATCTCAGGATTCAAATCACGTTCCACCTTCTACGAAGCTTTCAAAGCAGAAACGGGCATGACGCCTAGCCAGTATTTGGAAAATTTAGCTTAATTTTAAGCTACATGAAGAAGCTGATCTACTTTCTATTACTATTCGCTTACTTTCCGGTTTTCTCGGATAACATCAGCCTTTCCTACTCGGGAGAAGCGCTAATCGAGTATTCAAAACCCTACATTTACATCATTGAAAAGAATCAATACCGAAAGATTAAGATTCCAGAAATGACGTCTTCTCTGCCCATCCCGCTGAAATTGACAGATTCTACCTTAATTAAAAAATTTGAGCCTTCCAGCCATACTTTGCACAAGGTCAATGGCAAATTCTATTTAGTACATAATTTAGGAGGTGCTGTGTATGAATTAATGGGTGATCGACTCATTCGTAAAGACCATTCATTTGAACACAAAATGCAAATAAATGCACAGACATTTACCTATGATAATCGCATTTTTAAATTTGGTGGCTATGGCTTTTGGTCCGCTAGAAATTTCTTTACTTATTTTGATTTAAACTCCAAAGAATGGGAGGCCTACACACCGGTTCATGGAGACAAATTACCCCCAGGATTATTTGATGTCAACCAATTTAAATACGGCAACGAAATAACTTATTTTAATGGGGTTACCATTGTTCCAAATGATAATTTGCGATTTGAAAGAACCCAAGATATTTGGCATTTTAATTTGAGCACTAAAACGTGGACATACAAGGGAAAAACAGCCCTCTTTTTTGGGAATAATCCTCAAAATTTTCAGCATGAAAATTATTACTACGCTTTCACTGAAGAACGCAGAATTATTCGCGTTAATTTTTTAGAAGATACCTATGAAATATTTACAAATGAGGCCGTTTCCAGTAAAATTTCGAATAAATTTAAACCGATAATAGAAAACAATCGAATCTATTTTTTTGCAAATAATCACTCCACATCTGATATCGAACTTGTCTCCATTTCCTTGCCAGAATTTTTAGGGAAAGCACAAGAAAAGCACCGTTTTGTAGAGCACAATTTTTGGGAAACCTATTCTCACTTAATCGGTGGATTTTTCTTGACCCTATTTATTGGTTTAGGGGTTTATCTTTGGCAAAAATACCAACCTACCAGAGCGAAATATATTTCGGATAAAGAAGGTACATTGTACTTAGGTAAAGCCGCTATCAATTTCGATGAAACAGAATTAAAAGTTATTTCTTATTTGTTAAAAAATGATGACGTTCCTAATTCCGAATTACTCGAATTAGTAGAGCAAAAAGGCGTACATTTTTCACACAACATTCGGATGAAAAATGACATTTTAAATCAATTGAATTTAAAGTTGAAGGCCATTCTGCAAGTCGATGAAAATTTCATTGTATTCAAAAAATCAGATACCGACTCTCGCTTAAAAGTGTATCGTTTAAATAAGCAATACTTCAAGGTGAGCGAGGAGTTTTTGAACATGTAAGGTATGATCCAAATCTTTGTAACCGGCGGCACTTTTGACAAGGAGTACAACGAATTAAATGGGTCGTTGTTCTTCAAGGATACGCATCTACCGGAGATGCTCGAAAAGGGTCGGAGTAGACTCGATGTTTCGATTGATACCTTACTCATGAAAGATAGTTTAGAGTTTAGTGATGTCGATCGCCAATTGATTTCTATTGCTTGTTCATCTGCCTCCGCTGAACGGATTTTAATTACCCATGGAACGGATACGATGGTACAGACAGCACAGTATTTAGCCGCCCAAAAAATCCCCAAAACCATCGTTCTCACCGGCGCCATGATTCCCTACAAATTTGGTAGCTCAGATGGGATGTTTAATCTGGGTAGTGCATTAGCTTTCCTCCAAATTCTAGAGCCAGGAGTCTACATTTCGATGAATGGCAAGATTTTTGCGACGAATAACGTCCGTAAAAACCTGGAGAAGGGTGAATTCGAAACAATTAATTAATACCTTGCATACTCATAAAACCCTGTTAATCATGAAAAACAAAATCATTGTTGGCTTAATCGTTGTATTAATCGCCATTCAATTCGTTCCTACAGAGAAAAACCTATCGAACGATAACACTTACGCCATCGAAACGAAGTATGAAGTTCCGGCAGATGTAAAAGTCTTATTAGAAAATGCCTGCAACGATTGCCACTCGAATAAATCCACTTACCCTTGGTATAGTAACGTGCAGCCGGTTGGTTTTTGGCTAGATCATCACGTGAATGATGGTAAAAAGCATTTGAATTTCGCGACATTCACGAAATTGCCTATCGCGGTTCAAAACCACAAATTAGAAGAAACAATCGAACAAGTGGAGTCTGGCGAGATGCCGATGCCGTCTTACACGTATTTCGGTTTACATAGTAATGCCAAATTATCTGACGCAGACCGCGCTAAAATCATCAACTGGGCTAAATCTCAAATGGCGATGCTGAAAGCAAGCTATCCGGCGGATAGTTTAAAGATGCAACCAAGGAAGAAGAGCTAGTCGCCGCTGCGCGACTAGTCATCGCTTCGCGATTTAGTCGACCCGGCGCATGGCGCCTCAGTCGCGGCTGCGCCGCTTAGTCACCTTCGGTTTAGTCACGACGGTGTCGTTTAGTCTAAAATGGTCATTACGGCGCCTAATGGCACTATGTAGTGAAATAAACCTCGAAGTATTCAGAGGACCTTTCGCATATTGACAAAATCTGTCAATACCTGAAAATCGACTTTTATACTTTGCGATTCATCTTACTCAATGTGGCTATGAGCACTCCGCTAGCTACATCAGACTAAGCCACGAAGTGGCGACTAAATCGCGAAGCGATGACTAAACCGCAGGTGACTGAGTCCGCAGGACGACTAAGACGAAGTCGACTCTGCGCTTTGCGCCTTAGTCGACTAGTCACGCAGCGATTACAGCGACTTCATATCAATCACAAAGCGGTACTTCACATCCGACTTAATCACGCGTTCGTAGGCCTCATTGATCTCTTTCATATTAATCATTTCGACGTCAGAAAGGATGTTGTGTTCGGCGCAATAGTCAAGCATTTCTTGTGTTTCCTCGATGCCACCGATCATGGATCCGATGATGGAACGTCTTTTGGAAATCAACGTAGCCGCGTAAACTTGAGCCGCCTCTGGAGGAATTCCCACTAAAAGCATTTTGCCTTCCACTTTTAATAGCCCCAAAAACTTATTCAAATCATGTTGCGCCGCCACCGTATTCAAGATAAAGTCAAATGACCCCTTCAAAGAATCCATCGTCGCAGGATCCGTAGACAAAGCAAAGTGATGAGCACCCAGTGCCCGAGCATCTTGCTCTTTAGAAGGTGATGTACTCAACATGGTCACTTCCGCGCCAAAAGATGCCGCAAATTTCACCGCCATGTGGCCCAAACCACCTAGCCCTAACACCGCCACTTTATGACCCTTGCCCACGCCAGCATAGCGCAAAGGCGAATAAGTCGTAATACCAGCACATAATAAAGGAGCAACACGCTCCAGCTCTTTGGTAAATGGAATATGTAAGGTATAGGCCTCGTCGATAACATAGGTAGAGGAATATCCACCAAAAGTCTGCGTCACACCATCACGGTAATAGCCATTATACGTAGGCGTCATCTCCTCATCGCAGTACTGCTCCTGGCCTTTTTTACAGGACGGGCATTCGCGGCACGAGTCCACAAAAACACCCACACCCGCTAAATCTCCCACCTTAAATTTCGTTACTTCTGATCCCACTTCCGTAACTGTTCCCACAATTTCGTGACCCGGAACAATGGGATACACTGACGGTCCCCATTCCGAGCGCACCATGTGAATATCAGAATGACAAACCCCGCAATAAAGGATGTCGATTTTAACGTCTTTAGGGCCTACATCACGTCGCTCAAATTCAATTGGAGCCACCGGCGCCTGCGGATTTACCGCGCCATATCCATGTACTTTTATCATAGTCTTGTTTATAAGTATAAGGTAAAATTAGTCGTTTAATACTGACATTTGTATCAGAATTTAACCTTTTACTAGTAAAATTGTTTTAGACCAAAGAAGGGGCATTTATTGAAATCCCTTCAAGCCATCCAAGCCAATTTTGGTCTATTGACACTTTCTGTCAATAAGCTACTTTCGATTATCAATAACCTGATAGGTTTAGGTTGAAAATTGTTAGAGGTTTGCAAAAATAACCACTAATAATATAGACCTAATAGTTAGTATCACGGCGGGCCTCGCCTCATCCTATTTTTTTCTCGTATTCTTCCTCTACCAGAAAAAGCCAATCATTGCGATTTCAGAAAATATAAGCCTCGTAAAATTCAACGGCGAAGACAATTACACGTTCAAATTTGTGAACTTAACGCCTGCCGTAATTTTCGACGTGCGTGTAGAATTAACATTTTACAAACCGGTGGGAGATTTTAAGGGGAATAATTTACAAGGAAGCGACATAAAACTTAAGGATAATTTTATCGCCTATATACCACGAAGCAACGATAATGATTCCTTTAATCTACACGCAGTGAGGCTTAGAACAACTGATAATTTGCTAGATTTGTGAAAAGATAAATCATCTATTATCCGACTCACAATTATAGGAAAACATGCCCTATCTGGCTTTAATCAAGTATTTGTGAAAGATTTTTTGAGCATAGATTGTATCACCACTAAGAAATTCCAATCCGGCAATTATTTAACCGTAAAATAAATCACACACAATCACCATTAATCCATTTTTCCTCCTACCTTTACCCCAGTTTTAAACAAACACAAAATGAAAAAAGATGTAATTGTAGGCTAAGCGCCTAATTAATATTCGAATTGAAAAAGCCTGAATTATCAGGCTTTTTTTATGTCCTGAAAACACGAAGATTATTGACACATTCTGTCAATACCTGAAAAGCCCTCTGCGATCCTCAACGTTTATTTCACTAAAAGTTGCGATTAGACGCTCTAATGACCCTCTTGACTAAACCGCAGGTGACTAAATCGCGAAGCGATGACTAAGCCACGAAGTGGCGAGTCGACTAAGTCCGCAGGACACCTTCCGCCAGCACCCTGTCATTCGAGAGGCGGGGAACCTTGTTTTGGCCCCCTAATTTTCCTTGCGACTTCATGTACGAAATAAATGCTCCCGCAGGCAGCGAAGTAAGCACTAAAGGACGCAAGATGGAACCCGAAATCAGGTCGCGGTAATAGATATTTTGAGCGCACATCGACGCATCCAAGGCTTCCTGAAAGGTAGCTAAAGACGACGGAGGAGACGAAAACTCGATAAGCCACTCATGGTAGGGCAAACCTGAAGCAGGAGAAACCTGCGGTGCTACTGTAAACTCCACCACGCGGGCCTCTGGACAAGCTGCTAGGCCAGCCGCGAGCGCTTTTTCGACTTCCTCTGCAATAACATGTTCGCCAAAAGCCGAAATAAAGTGCTTAATCCGACCTGTCACCACAATGCGATACGGATTCAGTGAAACGAACTTGACGGTATCCCCGATGGAATAGGACCAAAGACCAGCATTCGTCGTTAACAATAGCGCGTAATTAACGTCTAATGACACCTCTGTAAGACTAAGGCGGACTGGATTAGCCCCAAAATACTTTTCCGTAGGCACAAACTCAAAGAATATTCCCCCATCCACGTTCAATAGAAGCCCTGGTTCGCCTGAAGAGTCGTCAAACGCAATGAACCCTTCTGAAGCAGGATAAGTCTCCACCACGTCAATTTCTCGACCTATGGAGGCCATTATTTTCTCCCGGTAGGGCTCGAAGTTCACGCCGCCGGTCACGAAGACCTGGAAATCGGGGAAGAGGTCGCCTATTTTTTGGCCGGATAATTCTTCTAAACGATCGAAATACATCTGCACCCAAGGCGGAATCCCAGAGATCAATCCCATCCGCTTTGAAATCGTCTCCTGCACGATTGCTTCGAGCTTTTGCTCCCAGTCTTCGATGCAATTGGTCTTATACGTCGGCATCTGATTGCCGCGTAAATAGCCCGGCACATGGTGATTAACGATTCCGGATAGGCGGCCGGTAGGAACACCATTCGTCTTGGACATTTCCGGCGAGCCGCTTAAAAAGATCAATTTACGGTCTAAAAAAGACGCATTCCCACTGTAATACACATAATGCAACAAGGCATCCCGCGCAGCAGTAATGTGAAAAGGCATGGAGTCCGATGAAATGGGAATGTATTTGATGCCGGAGGTCGTGCCAGAAGTTTTGGCAAAATACGCCGGTTTTCCAGGCCAAAGGATGTCTTCCTTCCCTGACACCACTTCATCGATATAGGGCTTAATGTCTTCGTATTCGAAGATGGGTACGTTAGACCGGTAATCGAGGTAATTCTTAATTTTAGAGAAGG
>VFQS010000581.1_pt1 | contig 39287 bp, 31 predicted proteins | sample 3512361 | NCBI WGS metagenome assembly VFQS01 (sample SAMN10412375, study PRJNA504923) | tailings metagenome | isolation source: Relicate 1 Philex TSF3 active mining | place: Philippines
ATCTGCAATTACATCGTATACTGTTACATCGAGCCCAGGAAACTTTACACAAACAGGTTCTGCTTCGCCGTTAATTGTTACGGGATTAACAAATGGAACATCGTATACATTTACAGTTACAGCAACGAACGGATTTGGTACAAGTGTAGCATCTGATCCTTCTGCTGCAGTTGTGCCAGCAACAGTTCCTGGTGCACCTACTGCTGTTTCTGCATCAGGAGCAAATGCAAGCGCGACTGTAAGTTTCACAGCCCCTGTAAATAATGGCGGTTCTGCAGTCACATCCTATACAGTAACATCTAGTCCAGGTGGTTTTACTGGAACAGGTGCAGCCTCTCCTGTTACTGTTACTGGACTGACAAATGGTATAGCGTATACATTTACAGTGACAGCTACAAATAAAGCAGGTACTAGTGTTGCTTCATCAGCTTCTGCCTCATATACACCAATGCCTGATTGGAAAAAAGTTGGTGCTGATATTGATGGTTTAGCTGTAAATGATGGGTTTTCTGTTGTATCATCGTCATCAGATGGTACAGTTATTGCGATTGGTACATACCTTGGTAGTGTAAATATTGGTTATGTTAGAGTTTTTGGGTGGAACGGTTCTTCATGGGTACAGAGAGGGTTAAATCTCACAAATAATGGTAGTGGGGACTATTTTGGTACAGCGATTTCACTGTCATCGGATGGTTCTGTATTGGCAGTGGGAGCACCCTATTCAGATCCTTCAGGAAGAACAAATGCAGGACAAGTGTATGTATATACATGGAACGGTACAATATGGACACAACGTGGAACTAGTATTATTGGTCTTGCAAATGATATCAAAGGATACAGTCTGTCATTATCTTCAGATGGTACAATTTTAGCAATAGGCGCACCATATGCAGATACTACAGGTAAAACTGACGCAGGATCTGTTGGTATATTTGTTTGGAATGGAACTTCTTGGGTACAACGTGGAACAGATATTTTTGGGGAACTCGCTAGTGATTATTCAGGATACGAGAATTCAGTTTCATTGTCGTCTGATGGTTCAATTGTTGCAATAGGAGCGTATGCGAATGATGGAAATGGATCCAGTTCAGGGCATGTTCGTGTGTATTCATGGAATGGATCGTCTTGGGTACAACGTGGTTCAGATATTGATGGTGAAGCTGCATCGGATCAATCAGGAATGAGTGTATCAATGTCTTCAGATGGGTCTATAGTTGCTATCGGTGCTAATTTGAATGACGGAAATGGTAGCAATTCTGGACATGTTCGTGTGTATTCATGGAATGGGTCGTCTTGGACACAACGTGGAACAGATATTAATGGGAAAGCTACAAACAATTCCTTTGGTCAGGCTGTATCATTATCATCAAGTGGTAATGTTTTAGCAGTTGGAGGACCTACAAATACCAATGCTTCAGGAAGTATGGCTGGTCATGTGATGGTGTTTAGTTGGAATGGAAGCACATGGGTACAACGGGGTTCAGATATTATTGGTGAAGCCGCCAATGATAGATTTGGAACATATGTTGCATTGTCTGCTGATAGTAAAACTGTTGTTGTTGGTGCACCATTGAATGATGGCAACGGTTCAAATTCAGGTAGTGTTCGTGTCTACACATTCCCAACAACACCCAATGCACCAACAGGAGTATCTGCAGTTGCAGGCGAACGCCAAGTAACTGTAAGTTTCACAGCTCCAACCGACGACGGCGGTTCAGGTATTCTTAATTACACTGTAACATCCAATCCTGAAGGCATTCAAGTAACAGGTGCATCCTCGCCTATCACCGTTACAAATCTCCTTACAAATGTTCCATATACATTCACAGTGACTGCAAACAATGCAGTTGGTTCAAGTACAGCCGCCGTAACTAGCGCAGTGACGCCAACTGGATATATACCAACAATGGGTTTAGCTTGGATTAAGATGAATCCATGGAGTTCACAAAGTGCAGATAATGTACCGGTCATTGTTAACGATGCAACTGGTAATGCATATTGTGCATATTATTGCTACGGCTCTGCAAGTGGCGGAGTTAATTCGGGTGCAGACGACATTGTTGTTTTTAAAATCGATACAAATGGCAACCAAATATGGTTAAAACAATTTACAGCTATAAATACTAACAATTGGGATCAATTTCCAATGATTGCAGTAGATTCAAATGGGAATTTATATGTAACGTATATGACTCAAGGTACAATACTTAATGGACAATCTTCTGGTAATTATGATGTTGCAGTAGCAAAAGTAGATACAAATGGTAATTTGCTATGGGCGAAACAAATGCGTCAATTTAATACATCAGGGGAAGACCATCGTCCATCAATTGGCGTCGATTCATCTGGAAATTCAGTTATAGCGTATCGTGTAAACAATGCTACAGTAAGTGGCGGTACATTTATGGGCGGATCATATGATATTGTTGTATTTAAACTAGATACAAATGGCAACCTTGTATGGGTCAAACAACAAAATGTATTTAACACTACTGGTGACGAACGACAACCTGTTGTTGGTATAGATTCTAGTGGTAATGCATATATTGCATACGATTCATCAGGTACAGTGAGCGGTGGTATAGGTGGTAGCGGTGCTACATTGATGAAAATGAACGCAGCAGGCAATATAGTTTGGATTCGTAAACAACAAGTTATGACAGCAGGTGGTGATAATGTATATTCAATTGCGGTTGATGCAAATGGTAATTCACATGTGGTTTACACAACAACCGGTACAGTAAGCGGTGGAACACAATCTGGTTCCAATAGTGTTGTTTTTTTCAAAATGGATACAAATGGAAATATGATGTGGATTAAACAATTAGCCTCTGTAAATATTGCCAATTCATATAACAGTTTACCACGTATTGCCACAGATATAAATAGTAATGTATATTTGACATTTTACACAAATATGAGCGGTGGTCAATCCGATATTGTAGCCTATAAATTTGATAGATTAGGCAATGTATTAACAGCATACAGAGATTCTATTATTAGTACTTCTATTGGTGATACACACACATCAATTAGTGCAGATGCTGCAGGTAACATGTATGTTGCATACAATACGAATGGTGGTGTAATTAGTGGAGGATCTACAGGTACTGGTTGGTGGGATGTTGTGATATTTAAACTTACACCTGGACCAAATGCACCAACCGATGTAACAGCCACAATCAATAATCAAACTGCAACACTAACTTGCACAGCGCCTTCCGATGATGGTGGAGCAGATATTATTGAATATATCGCATCATCAAGTCCTTCTGGTTTTAGTATAAAGAATCCATCATCTCCAATTGATGTTCCCAATCTAATTTATGGTGTACCGTATACATTTACAGTTCGCGCAGTAAATGCAAACGGTGTAGTTGGTTCAGATTCTATTCCTTCAAACACAGTAACTGCATTAGGACCACCAGAAAATGTTACAATCGGTTATTCACCAAATTCAGGTTTACGAGTATCTTGGCGCGGAGGTCCAATTACATATAAGGTGTATAGAGACTCAAATTCGTCTGGATCAACAAAAGTCTTACTTGGATCAACAACAAACGCATATTTCGATGATAATTTTTACACTGTTGGAACACAATATTACTATTTCGTTAGTTTAATAGTAGATGACACTGAATATGTATCATCGGCGGTAACTATAACTCCATTGGTTACATTAGATTGGGTAAAACAAGAAAAAATATACCAAGTAACTAATCATTACTACAATTCTAAAAATGCTTCAATTACCTGCGATTCAGAGTATTTTTATTTTGCATATCAATCTGGAGGTCCTGTACAGGGTGGTATACATTCAGGTAGTGATGATATTGTTGTTGCAAAATTAGATATGAATGGAACCAACATTTGGCTAAAACAAATTCCAGTAACAAACACTACAAATACAGACGAATTACCTTCACTTGCGGTTGATTCAAATGGAAATGTATATGTAGCCTATCAAACAATATCTACAATCAGTGGCGGCACATTAATGGGTAAAAAAGATATTGTTGTTTTCAAGTTGAATTTCAACGGCGATGTTGTGTGGACCAAACAGACACCTTTATTAAATACAATAGAAGATGATTATACACCTGATCTGAAAGTTGATTCAAACGGTAATATTTATATATTGTACATGACTGACGGAACAGTCAGCGGCGGATCGATATATGGATATACACAACGCTTTGTTATAACAAAAATGGACACTGATGGAAATATTATATGGTTGAAACAAGAAAGAGTTCTCAATTCCACCTATATATTAGGTAATATTCCAAGTATTTGTGTTGAGTCAAATGGTACAATATATGGAACCTATTACACAAATACAGCCGTAAGCGGAGGAACTTCAATAGGCGGTTGGGATGTAGTTGTGTTTAAAATTGATGCAAATGGTAATATGATTTGGATAAAACAACAAGCTGTGACAAATACAACAGGCAGTGAATTTCATCCAGTTATATCCGTTGACACTTCAGGGAATGTGTATATTGCCACATATAGTAATGGAACTGTAAGTGGTGGTACAAATATGGGTGGTAATGATGTATATGTTTTCAAAATGGATTCAAATGGAAATAATGTTTGGGTCAGACAAACGCCAACTATGAATTCAGCTGGTGGTGAACAATATCCAACAATATCAACAGATCCAAATGGAGATGTCTATGTCGCATATAATTCATCAGGTACTGTAAGCGGAGGTACAAACTTACGAAATAGTGCGGCTGTAATTATGAAAATAAATACAAATGGTAATATTGATTGGGTATTAGAACAAGCTAGAACTCAGCCATCTGAAGGTTATGGTACAATAAATAATGATATTACAATTGCGGCAAATGCATATGGAAGTGTGTATATGATTTATTCAACAACAGGTTTGGTAAGTGGTGGCACAATTGCTACATCTGTAGGAAATATATACAACTTGGTAATTTCCAAATATAATGGTCCTGTAATTGCTCCTGTACAACAAACACCATCTGTATTTTTGGCTACAGTCAGTAAATATAATGCTTTATATGTTGATCTAAAATGGAATTACAAGTATTCTGCGGATTCTGTAAATATATACAGAGATACACAAATATCTGGCGCAACCAAACAATTAATTGGTACAAGTTCATCATATTCATTTATGGATACTTCTTTGCTCACTGATCGCACAACATATTATTATTTTGTATCAGGTGTATATAATGGCGTTGAAACAGCAGTTAGTGCAGCAATACCATTTTACTATTTATTGCCGTATGTTATGTTGAGCTGGACGAAACAAATTCATACTCTAAATACTAATTCTTCGGAATCAAATCCATCTATGGTTTCTGATGCAGACGGAAATGTATATATAGTGTATTCAACGCCTGGTACAGTAAGTGGTGGTACAAACTGTGGCTCAAATGATATTGTAGTGGCTAAGATGGATACACATGGTAATGTTATTTGGACTAGACAAACATTGACTATGAATACGAATAACTATGATTCTATACCTGAAATCGCAATAGATTCAACAAATACAAATATATATGTGACATACTTAACAAATGGTGTTGTGAGTAGTGGTACAAGTGCAGGTAGTAATGACACAGTTGTTTTCAAAATGACTACAGATGGACAGTTAGTATGGATTAAACAATACACTCATGCAAACAGTACAAATGTTGAAAACAAACCGTCAATTACAGTCGACACGAGTGGAAATGTATATATCGCACAAGAAACAAGTGGTGTTGTAAGTGGTGGTACAAATTTAGGAGCACCTGATATTAGTATTTATAAATTAGATAATAATGGTAGTCTTGTATGGGTCAAGCAATATAAAAACATGAACTCTGTAAATTATGAATGGACTCCAACGATTATAGCCGATTCATCTGGAAATATTTATGTAGCATATCAGACATGGGGTGGTACAGTCAGTGGAGGAACAAGCGTAGGTGCATATACGATTGTTTTGGTTAAATTAGATACAAATGGTAATATTGTATGGATTAAACAAGATGGTTCAATAACTACAAAGTCAATAGATTATTATCCTAGACTTGCTATTGATTCAAATAATAATCTTTATTTGACATTCCAAGGGTATGGTAGTTCAAGTGGTGGAAGAAATATTGGAAATTTTGACATTGTTGTAATAAAAATGGATAACAATGGAAATGTAGCATGGATTAATCAAAGCGCAAATTTAAATACACCTGCAGGTGAAGGTGATCCCCGTATATGTGTAGACAGAGGCGGCAATGTATATATTGCATTCCATACTAGCAGTAATATTAATGAGGGAATAAATACAGGTGGTGAGGATATTGTTGTTGTAAAATTAAATACAAACGGTGCAGTTGAATGGACAAAACAAGAAGGTATAGTGAATACAGGATCAAATGAATATCCATATGGAATAGCTATAGACTCTTTGGGTAATGTATACGTTTCTTACCAAACAAATGGAACAGTGAGTGGCGGTTCATCTGGTGGACAGGATATTGTAGTATTAAAATACACAACAATTGCTCCAAATCCTCCAAACACAGTGACTGCAACTGCAGGAAATGCACAAGCCACAATCACATTTACCTCACCAACAACGGACAACCCCATCACGTTGTATACAGTGACATCCATTCCTTACGGTGTACAAGCATCAGGTGAGTCATTACCACTCACCGTAACAGGTCTTATTAATGGTGTATCCTACACATTTATCGGTACTGTGACAACCATTATGGGTACAAGTGTAGCATCAGAGCCTTCAAATGCAATTCGACCCATTGGTCCGCCTACAAATGTGGTTGTCGGAATATCACCCATCAGTGGTTTACGTATAACTTGGCTAGCTGGTCCAATTACATACAAAGTATACCGTGATGTACGAGCCTCAGGTGCAACTATGCGATTATTGGGTACATCGACAACAGGATTTTATGACGACACAACGTATATTCCTGGCGCACAATACTATTACTTTGTGACATTAAATATAGATGGTATAGACTATGTAAGTAGTCCAGCAACATACACGCCAACAATAAATCTTGATTGGGTAAAACAAGATGCAATTTACCAACCCACCACAAATGTAGCAATTTCCAATCCTGCAATGGTATCTGATGCAGATTTCGCATACACGACTTACACAACAACAGGCACAGTCAGTGGAGGTGCATTGTTAGGAAGCACAGATATTGTTGTAGCCAAAACACAGCTTACAACAGGTGCAAATATCTGGATACGACAATATTCAGCAATGAATTCAACAGGTGCTGAAGAATATCCACAAATTGCAGTTGATCTGAGCGGAAATGTATATGTTGCATACCAGACTGGAGGAACAATTAGCGGTGGTACATTCCTAACAGGTGGTTCAGGTACACTGCGTGATATTGTACTTGTTAAGTTGAATCCTGCTGGAAATGTGTTATGGACACGCGAAACAAGTATAATGAATACAATACAACCTGATCAATATCCACGATTGGCGGTTGATGCAAATGGAAACATTTATGTATCCTATTTCACAACTGGAACTGTGAGCGGAGGTACAAACCAAGGTGGAAATAACATTGTTGTATTCAAAATGAATACAAATGGTGCTATGGTATGGACACGTGAAGCTACACTAATGAATACAAATGTAGAAGATACATATCCTTCTGTTGCAGTTGATTCATCTGGAAATGTACACGTTGCCTATATGACAACCGGTACAGTTAGTGGTGGAACACAAACCGGTAGCAGTGATATTGTTATTTTCAAAATGGATACAAATGGAGCCGTTATTTGGATTAAACAACAATCGCCACCGAATCCTACATCAAGTGTTGTGGATAGTTACCCAGTTATAGCAGTAGATTCAACTGGAAATGTATTTGTAACGTATCAAACAGCAGGAACAGTCAGTGGAGGAACATTTATGGGTGGAGCATATGACATTGTATTGTTCAAGTTGGATTCAAGTGGAAACCTGGTCTGGATCAAACAAACACCGACAATGAATACATCCGCAAGCGAAGAAACACCGTCATTGACTACAGATTCATCAGGTAATGTGTATGTGGTGTATTCAACAGGTGGCACAATTAGTGGTGGAACAAAGATCACAAGTGGAGCCCTAACATATTTATTCTCCAAATTTGATACAGATGGTAATATGGAATGGATACTACAGCAATCACGTGTACAGCCAACAACAAATGGTACATTAGGACTTGGACTAAACGTTTCTGCAAATTCTGTTGGAAGTATTGTGATTGCATATAATACAAGTGTTGGAACAGTGAGTGGTGGAACAAATAGAACAGGTACTACAAATTTGGTTCTAGCTAAATACTCTACACGTGCGCTTCCACCCCAACCACCTTCATTAGTATCTGCAGCATTTAGCACATACAATAATGCAAATGTAGAATTGTCTTGGATATACAAGAATGGAGCCGATTCCGTACGTATTTATAAAGATATTCAAGCGTCTGGTGCAACAAAAACACTTATTGGAACATCAAGCGGATATACATTCACAGACACTACTGAATTTAAAGATAAATTTACATACTATTATTTCTTGTCTGGTGTATTTAATGATGTTGAAAGCTCACTTACATCTGGATTAGCGTTTTACTATGTAGCTCCTCGTATTTCATTTTCATGGATAAAACAAATGAGTATGATGAATACAACATTAGACGACATTATTCCAAAAATCGCAATCGATTCTTCTGGAAATGCGTATATTGCGTTCCAAACATCTGGAACAGTTAGCGGTGGTACACTAACAAGGTCTGGCGATATTGTTGTTTATAAGTTGGATATATCAGGAAATATCGAATGGATCAAACAACAGTCTATTATGAATACTACACAAGGTGATGACACTCCAAACATAGCTGTCGATACAAATGGAAATGTGTATGTTGCATATAGAACAAATGGAACTGTCAGTGGAGGAGTGGCAACGGGTAATGGTGATATTGTTGTATTCAAAATGGATACATTGGGTAATATGGTATGGATAAAACAAGAAAGAGTAATGAATACTACTTCAAGTGATCAGCGCCAAACCATTGCAGTTGATTCAAATGGAAATGTATATCTTGCCTACAATACAACAGGAACCGTAAGTGGAGGAGTATTTATGGGAGGAGCAACGGATGGTGATATTGTAGTAGTCAAGATGGATACAAATGGACGTGTTGTATGGATAAGACAAAGACCAGCAATGAACACAACAAGTAACGATTATTATCCATATGTTTCAGTTGATGCAGCAGGAAATGTATATGTTTCGTATCAAACAATTGGAACTGTTAGTAGCGGAACAAATAAAGGTGGGTTTGAAAGTGTTGTTTTCAAAATGGATACATTAGGTAATGTTCTATGGGTAAAACAACAGCCAAACATGAACACAACTATGGATGAACAACAATCGAAAATTAAAGTTGATGCAGCTGGAAATGTATATGTAACATACAACACAAATAGTGGAACAGTCAGTGGTGGAACATTCCTTGGTGGTACATATGATATTGTCGTGTACAAATTGAATACTTCGGGTACTTTGGAATGGATCAAGCAACAATCTATTATGAACACTATTGCAAGTGACATTGATCCGCAAATTGACATAGATGCATTAGGCAATGTATATGTAGTGTACACAACATCAGGTACTGTCAGTGGAGGGCTATCCTCTGGAGGAACCGATATTGTTTTCTTCAAATTAGATAATAATGGAAATATGTTATGGATTAAGCAAGAGCCCATTGCAAATACAATTACTAACGATTCAGTTCCTGCAATAGCAGCCGATGCATTAGGAAATCTCTATTTATCCTATCAAACTGTTGGAACAGTAAGTGGCGGTACATTCTTGGGAGGCACAGGTGATATTGTAGTTGCTAAATACGCCGCTATACCGGAAGTGTATGTACCTGATCCACCTACAAATGTAACTGCAACAGCACTAGCAGCAGGCAATAGCGCTCTTGTTTCATGGAAAGCTCCATTATACAATGGAAATGCAATAATTACACAGTACACGGTTATATCATCTCCTGGCAACATAAGAGTAACATCGCCAACAACATCCGCAACAGTCCCAGGATTAATAAATGGTGATTCGTATACATTTACTGTATATGCTACAAACTATGTTGGTGATAGTATAATATCGGATCCATCTTCAGCAATAATTTCAGCCGCTGTTCCATCTGCCCCTAACAATTTATCTGTAACAACGGGCGATAATCAAGCGTCATTGTCATGGACTATGCCAGATTCAACAGGCGGAGTAGCATTATCAGGATATAGAATAACCATCAATCCTGGTAATATTGTGGTAAATGTATCTTCAGGAACATATTCAAGAACAATTACTGGATTATATGATAACGTCAATTATAGTGTTTTAGTACAGGGTGTGAACTCGACGGGTGCAGGTACAGCTATAAGTGACTCGTTCCGTTTATCAAATAATGGTGCTGTGAGCGCGGTGCAATCTGCAAAAATAAATGCGACAAGTTTCCAAACATATATTCAAGAGAAGACTACAAAGACATTGCTGCAAACATATCTTGAATTACGTAACACAATCAAAGAACAGAACTTGGAAGTACAAGATGAACGCCCAGTACGTCAAAACTTCATTAATACAATTCGTAATCAGAATGCAAATACAATTCTGACAGTTCCACAAGCAGATGCGTCGATTTTGACCAATTCAATGAAGACAGTGAACAGCGTGCCTCTGGATAAAGATGTACAAGTCGTACTCCCAGTATACGACGAAGCAGGTGTAGGAAGTATAAATGTGAATGATTTGACAACAGATGGCTCGAAATTTACAAACTTTGAAATTCCACCCAACAATAGTCTAGTCTTAACAGATGGTACAAACTCAATAACTTTAACATATGACGGTACAACAGTCAGTGATGGTTCACGCACATACGTGAATGGAGATGTGTTGCGATTGGGTACAACCTATTACAAACTGCTTGGTATTGGTTCATTATTCTTTGATGTGTTTCCAGAGAGATACCAACTTGTGATCGGTCAAGGCTGTATGCAGATTCAAATGCAGGGAGTAAATAAGGTGTTTGTCTTCCAAATGCAACGTGGTTTCTAATATCATAAAAATTTTAACCAATTAAAGGTATTATTTAGAATCTATACTTTAAAATGTTTGAAATATAGATTTTAATCAAATATATATAGAATTCAATTACATATTCAAACGACGTTCAATTTCTTCCATGCGTAACGCAAGTTCTTTTACAGCGCCCGTCAGTAAGCTTGTTAAACGATCATATGCTACAGCCAATGAACCTTTTTCATCATCACGTACACTTACAACGTTGGGAATTATTTCTTCAACTTGCTGTGCAATGAATCCTAATTCCTGGAATCCAGCGCGTAAGTTATCACGCGATGTCCAGTCGTAAAACACGGGTTCTAAAGAACGCACAGTTGATAACGCACCCAACACTGGAGTAATATTTTTCTTGTAACGTCTATCGGATGTTGTAACCATGTTTTCAACAAACAAGTTCCCAACATATGATGTTGCACTTGAAATGTTGACAATTGTTGCGTTTTGTGTTGATAGCACTGAAATATACCCCGTGTTTGTTGACAGGGTATTTGTACTTACTCCTTGCGCGTATACATTACCAATGAAGGCGTTGCCCGATGATACTTGAGCCGTTGATAGACCGCCTGTGAGAACTGCATGGACACCTGCAAGATTTGTTACATAACCACTATTGGTAGACAATACACCTGTACTTACTCCTTGCGCGTATACATTACCAATGAAGGCGTTGCCCGATGATACTTGAGCCGTTGATAGACCGCCTGTGAGAACTGCATGGACACCTGCAAGATTTGTTACATAACCACTATTGGTAGACAATACACCTGTACTTACTCCTTGCGCGTATACATTACCAATGAAGGCGTTGCCCGATGATACTTGAGCCGTTGATAGACCGCCTGTGAGAACTATGTGAACGCTTGAAAGATTTGTTACATAACCTGTGTTTGTAGATAACGATCCAGTACTTACACTTTGAGCAGTTACAAAATTTGTTGATATTGTGTTTGTGCTCAATCCAGGTGTAATCACTGAGCCATGATCAATTGTTAAATTCGCCGTAATAGAACTTAAAATATTAAAATAACCAATAGCATTCGATGAAGATGTATTGGAGTTAAATTCAATCATAGGGAATACATTTGAGTTGTTATTAACAAATGCAACCATCGAATCCACATAATTTACACCAGTAGATGTGAAAATACTCATTTCATTGCTTCCTGTAAAGTCTCTAAAACGCACACCATCGTACGCACTTAATGATGTTACACCAGCTTGACCTGCAATCGCAAGTGTTGATCCGACAACTACACTTACAGTTGATTGGAAACGTATATACGCATTATTTGTAGACAATGAACCTGTGCTTACACCTTGAGCATACACATTACCAATGAATGCATTACCTGAAGAAACTTGAGCAGTTGACAGACCACCTGTTAAAACTCCATGGACTCCTTCTAAATTTGTTATATAACCGCTGTTTGTTGACAGTACACCAGAGCTTACACCTTGAGCGTACACGTTTCCCATAAACGCGTTACCCGATGATATAGCTACTGTTGAAATACTATTTACATTAATAGCAATTTTAGCTGCGGCTGAATTAGCAGCACCAACAGTAATGAAATTATACACATTACTGTTATTCACATAGTTTAGAGCAGCTGTATTTGTTTGAGAATTATATGTTTTGAATTCAAACCCATAATCTTGATTTGTTCCATAATGTGTGTATAGAACAATAGACGATTGAATATTACTATTTCCTAAAAAATCACCTTGTTGGGATGAACCAAATCGAAGTTGATGTTGTACCGCAGAGTTTGACTGCGTCTGAAGTACATTATTGGTCAAAATAACACGGTCCGACATTGCGTTTATATTAAAGAAAAATATTTTATTTTCCCGGCAAACTCTGCAAAAGGGTGTATGGACAGAACATATTCAAACCCAACAGATCTATTTTCAAGAAAGAATTTAAAACTTTTGAAATTTTACAAAAATAAAAAAGTACTGTGATGTAAATATAAAATTAAAATGTATATTAAATCCGGGAGAATACTGATGAACATAAAAATGTTTCATAAACCACGACACACAGAACGTAGCTGTTCAAGGGTCTAAGATCCAAATAGCTTGAGTATATTTCGTGAACGTTCAAAAAGTGGTATATTGTTTGTAACTGATTTAGCCAAATCTGAATATGTATCTAATTGTCGTGTGAGCATTGGTGTTGATGATAATGTTTTGAAATGTACTGAATAATATTCATCTATTTTCTTTGGATAATGTGCAGAATCATACTTTAATATTTTATCAAATGCACTGTTATTAACTATAATAAATTGTGCTGAAATCCAATGTTTAATATCAAGAATTGTCGACTGTCCGCAATGGCTGGGATTGCTGCGTTGAACAGAACCTGGATTAGGACCTCCATTATATAATTCCCAATTATCTTTATTATTCCATAAATATGTTAATAGATCGGCGAAATGTGTATGAAATTCAGGATATGGATCACAATCATCTTCAAGTACTAAAACCCATGGATAATCACGTTCTTTTGCAAGTCGTACAACTGCTAAATGAGATTCCCGGCATCCAATTTCTGGATCTTCATGGCAGATCGCATTAAATCGTTCAATATATTGATTTGGGAAGGCTTTATGTAATAAATCCAACCGATCTTTACGATGTTCCATATTTATAACAATCCATGGAAGCGGTTGCATTTATTTTCTATTTATTCTTTGTAAAATAGAATATAATGAAAAACATTGTATGGATTTTGAATAATTATCCTCCGGTTGTACTTGCTGGCGCAGAATTTGCAGCACATCGTATCAATAAATGGTTGCTTACAAAAGGATGTACTATTACAGTGTATATAATATCAAACGACGTGTATCCAACAGAATTTGAAGGAATTGGCATAAAACCCTTGAAACCATTTGACTGTTATAGTTTAAATCTTGAACCAAATACTGTTTTGGTTTCACAATTATGGGCAACACGATTTGCACACACTGTATTTGATCACAACCCTCACTGCAAATATGTTGAATTTGTTCATTATGTGGATGCTACAGTTATTTCACCCTATCCATGGACAACACGTGAATTTACAATAGTCTTTAATTCAAATGATACAAAACAACGTTCGCTAGAAATAGGTAATTGGCTGCATTCAAAACCATCATATGTAATTTCACCGTTAATTGATCAACCACTGTCAACCACAACAGTGAAAGACGGCTGGATTACACTTGTCAATTTCAATAAAGATAAAGGCGCTGATATTTTTAATCAAATAGCTGCAAATGATCATACACGGAAATATGTTGGAATCAAAGGTAGTCATGGAACACAGGAAATTCCACATTCCAATCTTGAATTGCGTGATACAACATTGGATATGGAACAAATTTGGAAAAACACGTCTATTTTAGTTATATTGTCAACCTATGAAACATGGTCAATGGTTGCTTCTGAAGCGATGAGTCGTGGTATTCCAGTCGTTGCAGCCAATCATATTCCAGCGTTGAAAGAAAATTGTGGTGATGCGGCGGTGTATGTGAACCGCACAAATGTTCAGGAATGTTTGGATGCGTTTCAAATAATAGAATCAAATTATAATGAATATAGTGCAAAAGCGTTAGCTCAATCAAATTCAAAATCAGCTCCATTGGAAGAATTGTCCAAGGTTTTTTTCATGTGATCCCAATGTAGAAATACCCATGTCTGTATTTTTAAAATCAATATTGACATGTGTTTTGTTTTCTTTAACAAATGCAATATCGTGTCGCGACGAATCTGGTGCATCCGTTGATTCCTGGCAAGCATTGAAATATAATAAAGGAACACAGTATTTATACGCTGATACAAATCAACCGATGCCCACGCTTTCGACACACTCCATGAACGACACAACGACTGGTGCGCTAGCTCATACTACGCGACAACTATGGGACACGACCACATCAACCTATATTGCATACAATGATGAGCCGCCATCTGCAAATGGCGGTCAACCAGAAATGACACCTGGACATACCAAAGGATACGCTGCAGTCGCAGAGGATGGTTCCGCATTCTTGGTAATTCATTCTATACCTAAATTTCCAACAACTCCATCCAATGTTTCTGAGTATATTGGAATGGAATCAAATGCATGGATGTACGGTCAATCCGCTGCGTGCTTTACACTTAACGACACCACACTTGCCAGTATACTGGAACAAATGCAGCTAAATGCGCCGCAAGTCTATGATTGGCGGGCAGGCGCTAACCCCGCAGCTGCAGCCGTGACTGCGCTCGGAACGGGCATCATCAATACCGCGCCGAATTGTCAACCAACCATGTTTGAAACACAGGGAGGCGCATCATTCACGTATTTTGCAAAATCCAAGCAATGGAATAATGAATTGTACTCGGAATGCGTTGCGCCGTATTACAAAGCACCGCTGATCGTGGAATCCTGGATTCGCGGAAGTGCAGTCGGTCCGTCATGTTCCAGGAGTACAGAACAAGTGTTGGATGTACAGAATTTAAATTACGACGGATTTGCTTTATCAGAATACAATGACCATTCGAAATGGGCAGTGAGTTCAGATCAAGATAGCGCAATTGTATGTATTGGAGATATTAATCGTATGACAACCCAGTATGGGCGCGGTGGTGGTACTGCATGTATAGAATCACTGCCGCTGGCTAATTTTTTACGTGCGTCGATTACAAGCACGAATTCCTGCTGACAGACCTTTTACAAAACATAATTGGATTCATCTTCAATTGTAAGAATTTCAGGAAAATCGTCAACGTACTCATTGCCACTTGTATTTGGAACTGAATACAAAGTGGCTCTACATGCACCATCATCTCCCTTATAGTAAATGGATGGTTCAAACACAATACGAAATGTAGTATAACGAGATTGAAACCGTTCAACTGCACTCAACAAAGACGGTTCTAATTTATATACACCGCCGCCTTCTTCTGGCTCCTTTGGACACTTCAAAAACTTGTCGTGGGATTTATAATACACTACTCCGTCAGCCATGACGTAAAATTCCCGATGCGGAATTTGTACAAGAGCCCGCGCTGTGTATTTGGAAATTTCCCCAGTTTTTTGTTCGCGTTCGTCCAACTTTTTCTGTTTTTGTTGGACGTGTTTTTCGTAAATGTCGTTAAGCCGGTGTTCAGTTTCGGCTGAAGTAAAAAAAGTATGAAACACAGATGTCATAATATCTATATTTTATAATATTTTCAAGCGTTTATATATTAGTCGCGTGAACCAGATGTTACTATACCATTATACAATACATATGTTGTTTTTGCTTCTATGTTATATAGTTCCACATCGGCGATGACGGAATTTACTTGAGCAACCATATAATGCATTCGCATTAATGAGTTGTCAGAATTAGGTATAGAAAAAGGATAAAGTGAACATCCTTTGTAGAGTTCGCGTGCATATACTTGTGTTTCGATACCGGTTTTCATCATGTAATACATTTGTAATATGTATAGTCAAGCGAAGGAGTAACTGTTATTTCTAATAGTTCGTGATGCAGTTTTTTATTTTTCGTTATTACATTCACCCATTCAAATCCGTTCCAAATTTCTACATGGCATCCGTTGTAGTTTTTGATCGGTTCATATCCTATTTTCGTCAAAATTTGTGTGTCACCAATAACTCCTTGTGATTCCATTTCCATTTGTTTTATTTAATAATACAAACATTTGCGTTTAAACATTTCTGGAAAAATTGAAGAGTTGTCAATCCCACTTTGAATCAGTCCCCCCACACATCCGATAAAGCACACCCACCTCCTGACAACCTGACAATCATTCCTTTCCTGGATTTCTTTCAAGATTTCTTTCAAGATGGACAAGTTCTTCATCAACCTTGCCGATCTCGCCGACCTCATCGTCATGGTAGCTCCGCCGCCGCCTTCTGCACTCCGCGTCCGTCAGATTCTGGACGGCGTTGGTGCTGCAGGATGTCGTGCGCTGAAGAAGCATCTGCCGGCTGATATGCCTGCAATGCCTTCGGCGGCTGATACGGCAAGGTACCCGAATGCGCTGCTACAGTTCTTCCCGAAACCCAATAACTACTCGTTCCTCGGCTTAGTGGCTGAGGACTTGCTGCGTTTGCCTTGCTCTCAAATCAATATGACTACATTGCTTGCACTGCTTCCACGCTACCATCCGACGGCAACGCCAGCAGAAATCACAAAAATCCGCACAAGTAAAACCACGCAGCCGTTCCTGGATCTGCTTGTTGCAACGCGTATCCAGATGGACGCGGTGTTGGGCGGTGCGGAGCTTCGCGGCGAGTCTGTACTTACGCACGACAAATTCATGGGTCACCCCGATGCACGTACCAACACCATCATCTTTGAAATCAAACTGACCGGTCAGCTCATGAAGAACTGGTCCTACTTTACACTCCAGGCGCTTGCCTATGCAGCTCTGGATCCCGCGGTCATGACTGTATGTATCGTTCTGCCTCTCCAATCCACCGTTTGGCGGTGCGATGTGAGCGGCTGGGCAAATCGCCTCAAGTACCGCGATGCGCTCAATGCTGCAGCAACCAAGTTACTTGTACCTGCTGCGGCGGCTCCTGTCGCACCTGCGATGGGCAGTGCAGGCGGTCCTTCTGCTGCACCCGCACCGGTGTTCAACCCCGCACTTGCACTCGCACTCACAGAAACCTACAAAATCGGTCACCATGCACCCAAGCTTCCCACACTTATGAAAACTGTTGCCGAGTTTCCGGATCCAACCAAGCCGTACCAGATCTTCCTTGGTGGTCCGCAGTCGTCCAAGATGAAGGTCACAGACGGCGAGCTTGCAGCTACGTCATCTCTGATTGCAGCTGCGCACTTGAAGGTTTATGTTCACAGTCAGTACATTATCAACTTAGCCAATGCAGCAGCACCTGATGATTGGAATGTCGCACTCCTTGCGCGGAATCTGCAGTATGCAGCAGCTATCGGGTGTCGCGGTGTTGTTGTCCATGTCGGTAAAGCGACCGATAAGCCGTACGCAACGGCTCTTGAGAACATGCGGGTGAACATTGCCCGTGTGCTGGAACATGCCACACCCGAGTGCCCGCTGCTACTGGAAACTCCAGCTGGACAAGGTACTGAGACGCTGAAGGGTGACGATGAGTTTATCGGCTTTGTAGAGTCGTTCGGCGGCGATCCACGTCTGCGTGTGTGTCTAGATACGTGCCATGTGTTTGCATGCGGTCACAAGCCGCTGACGTTCATTGACAAGCTTGCAGCCAAGCCAGATCTTCTCCGGCTCATCCACTTCAACGACTCGCTGGAGCCGTGCGGCTCATGCAAGGATCGCCATGCGCCCATCGGCGGTGGACACATCGGCTACACCGGCATGGAAGCAATTGCGAAGCGTTGCCACGAGCTCAGACTGCCAATGGTCATTGAGTAACCAACCATGCACGCGATTTATCCCACTAAAATTTGTAAGTATCCAACCATGATTTCTTATATGAACTATGAACTTATCAAACATCCGTTTTCATACGAAGCAAACTATATTCGTGAGTACAGACCGACTTGAGGAAACGAGCAATATATTCTTGATTATATTACATTCTTCTGCATTACCATTGATACATATGTGATTTCCACAATTGTATCACTGCTTTGGTTTAACAGCTATTGGATTTCCGGACATGCAGTGTTCATGTTGGTACAATCTATATGAATCATACACTGGCACCGCCGCATCAACATCCGTACAACACTCGGTCTAAAATACGGACACGTCCGGTGGCGTAAATTTCTCCGGTGAACGCACCGCGTTATTTTTTTCTCCACTCTGTATATAAACGAAATGTTCTCCCAAATCGATGCTCGCGTAGGCTTTTTCCGCAGTGTGTTACCCACTGGCACCGATAATCTAGTGAAAATTGCAAATGCACAAGCCACAATGGTCAACAACAACAGCACATCATCAGGTTCTCAATACGGCACCACTACAGTAATGCGTGATATGGGCAAGACAGTCACATTTGTGAACGCGGATGGTCAAGCCACACACCGCTACCGCGCGGTTCGCATTGTGAACAACCCTGATGCAGAAGGTGTGTGTTATCCCGCTGATGCAGAAACAGAATACGTTCTGGTATGGGCTGCTTCTGGTTCTGGTGTCAACGTTGTCCGCCTGGGTTAGACCCGCTGAATTTCTCCGGCGAACGCATTTCTGCGTTAAATCACACTTTTTTTAGTCATACCGTTGTTCAAAAAAATTTTTTTCTAACAACAGTATATAAAAACGAATGACATCCCGTGCTCGTGCTCCTTCCCAAATCGATAGCCGCGTTGCATATCTACGTGGTCTAGCCAGCGGTTCTGCATACTCAATCACAAATCCCGAAGCCATTTATCGCACAGGCAATGGCAATACAATTTCAACTGCAAGTCGTTCCATCGCTGCTGGTGATCTCTACCGTGATATGGGCAAGACTGTCACACGTGTAAACGCATCTGGACAAGCCATTGAACGCTACCGCCTGGCTCAATTAGTGAACAATGCAGCCGCAGAAGGTGTACAAAACGCCACTGTATATATTAAGGTATGGGCAGCCGATGGTGCTGGTGTAGTTGTTGCTCGCTCAGGTTAAAGATCATTGAAATCGCCATAATCGTAATCCCCAATGCATGCCATATGCACCTTGGGCTCGTAAACGTTCCAAATACATCAATGATTGTTTGGAAGGTGGATGAAACATTGCAGCACGTGGAATATAAATACTAGTATCATCAGCCGAATACGCACGCCATGTATTATAAACAAATGTAGATCCTGTTCCAAATTCAGAATCTACATTTGAATCATCGTCAAAATCAATGGAAGTGTATCGATCAATTGTAAACAACGAATCCATTAGTTTTTTCCAGAATGGATGACCTGGACGCGATGCAAGTATACAGTTACCAACTCCCACAATATGACCGTCATATGTCTCCTTATCAGCAGGCAGCAGCACTTCCTTTTTTGCATCACTCATAGCTGCAAACAACCCATCAAGCGGACGTAGCATATAATAATCCAAATCTACATAGATTCCACCATACTTATAAAGCAAAAAGTAACGGAACATATCAACCTGCATAATCACGCGTGGCAATGCTGAAAATTTACTCCAATATGTTGGAAATTCGGTGCGCATAAATGCATACATTTCGTCATCCGTCCAAAATTTATAGTCATAGTCTGGATGTAATGCGCGCATTTGTTGCGCACACAATGCATAGATTTCGGGCAATTCATAATCATGATATGTTTGATGAATTAATTTAGGAATCATTGCGATTGCTACATTATTTCATTTTTACTATGTTTAAATGTTTATACACAAGCATCCTTATTCAAACCAGTATTTCCAACACAGTCTTCGCCCCATCCACATTCCTGTGTAAAGGGTGCATCAGGCGAAGACCAAAATGGATGCGATTTATCTAAACTCAACACCGAAAACGAAAGCCCTGTAAAATAACAACTTCCGTTATTACTGTATGCATCAGCGACCCACTGCTGCGATCCCATAAATCCCAACTGCAGAAATCCAGCCGAATCAAATTGTGCATCACCCCAACGTCCGCCCCAAACACGTTCATGTACACGGAGCAACGCACGACGAACTTGTCCCCATTCTAATGACGGCGGTAAACCGACATGCACAGCGCAAAACGAAAGCACATGAAAAACAGCAGTTCGGTACACAATACTTCGTCCAAATAGCGGAAATGTACCATCGCAAGCAATTAAACGCTCCAGCCATTCTGCATGACGGTGTAGTCGGACAACAATATCAGTAAATCGTGTTTGAAACATAGGTATAATTGATCGCAGCTGTTTATAAATAATATACAAAAACGGTAATATGACAAATGAATTGTAATAATTCATTCGAAACGTTGGTCCATCTTTGTACCATCCATCACCTGCATACCAAGTTTCAAATTCATTTAAAATTCGGTATGTATTTCGCAGTGATCCAATTTGACGATTCTTAAATAAAAATATATCAACAACACATTTGAATAAATACCAATTATTTGTATGCGGCGGAATTTCAGCCGCAATATGTAAAATTTCAAATATTTTTGTTTGAACGCTCACAGGCAACATGGACCATGATTTAGGATACAATAAAAAGCCATACACTAAATTTGCAGCTTCAACAAGCAATTGATCACTACATTTCCATTCCGCTATAGTAATGTAATCCTCACAAACGGATTTCCACGCTGCAATTGTAAGATCACGTAACTCGGAATCGGAGTTAAAAAACGGCGCAACGCTCATACACGTTCTACAAAAGGCTTCAACACACGCAGCGGACGGTGGGCGACTATATTTTGGCACAGCAACTTGTTGAATAAATGTTGTTTTGAATGTTTTGTTTGCAAAACCACTCAAAACAGGAATTACAATACGACGAAATTGTTCATCCATCGTCCTCTCGTGACTTGAAATAATTCAGAACGACCGTATTTAAATGATTGCGAAATGGTGGTTTCCATTCAAATAATCCATCCGTGCCAACATCAACTGCATCACGTAATTTCGAAATGGAAAGTGCGCTCATGGCTCGTGAGATTGTGTCATTGCGTTCTGCATATCGCCGTTTTTCAATGACACCGTGTGGTAAATGCCAAATTGTGTACGGTAAATACCACGTGCGACTTGAATCACCGAGCGGTGGTAAATCACTTCTGTATGCGCCTCCATTCCATTCAAGATGAATTCCAGCCATATGCGCCAGACATTTATCGCCGCCACCAATAAGTGCATATTCATATAGCCCGCCAACACGATCATACCAATCACGTCGGAACGCCCATACATATCCGGTATGTCCGCCAACCGGATTTAACACAATAGATGCCTTGATCATTATAGATTTGAATTTTAAATTTAACATGTTTGCCCATTGAAACGGCTGCACGACATCATAACTGTCAAGAGCTGTACTGATTCCATCAATCCAATCGGGAGTATCAAACACAATATCACAATCCATAATTACATATTTTGAATATCCCTTGACTATATCGCGGCGCAGCATACATGAAATCAAGTTTTCCTTTGCAAACATATATGAACCTCCGCGAAATTGGAATATATTTGGTGTCCCCGGTTGAAATACATAGGGTGCATCATTATACGCGAGTTCGCCAATAAAAAAGGGAATATGTGCAATTTCTAATTTTTGTTTGATGTATAGTAAATTTTGAACTATTCGATGTGACCCAGCCGGATTGAAAAAAACTAGAATTACGGCTGTATCTGTACATTTTGGCATTGTATAATGAATTGTTTCCAAATCACGTTTTGGAGGTGGTGTTGGGATAATAAATTTAGGTTTATCTTTTCCAGACCCAGTTCCAGATCCAGATCCAGATCCAGATCCAGATCCGTAATGCAAAGTATTTTTTGATTGAAATCGGGAAAGACTTGACATTGCTTCCTTTTCTACTAGCCTTTCATATTTCAAGTAATATGAAAACGCGTTTCAAATTGTTTTATATTCAACACAAGCAGTAAAGCCCGCAATGTTTTTTCCACCACGAAAAACTGTCCTTTCGTATTTTTTGGAACCGCAGACAGAACAGACACTCTCTTCTCCTCCACCAGAATCATCCCCATTTCACACAACGCCATCAACTCCTCAACCCCCGGCAACAACACCAAGTGATACAATGGACATTTTCTGTGACGGGGCGTGTATAGGTAATGGTAGTGCACGAGCTCGAGCAGGATTCGGATTATATGTAACATTACAAGGTAAACGATTGACAGAAGTGTCGGAAGCACTGGATCGATCTGAACTTCATACAAATCAACGAGCTGAATTGCGAGCCTTAGAGCGCGCACTTGAATTTGCGGTTGAATCGGAACACAAAAATCGCATTTTCACGGATTCCATGTATAGCATTAATTGTATTACAGTATGGGCACCGCAATGGAAAGCCCACAATTGGTGTAAAACGGGTCAAAAAGAAGAAATTCAACACAAGGATATTATTACACACGCATATGAATTGTGGTTGCGTGTAAAAGACCGTACAACGATTGAACACGTACGAGCCCATACAGGCAAATCTGATTGGAAATCTGTTGGAAATAATAGGGCTGATCAATTAGCCACTGCTGCTTTGCGGTCGCGACATTAGACATAAAGTGTGTAAGACACAATTATTCAGAATAAAATGTCCGTTTTTCGTAATATAGCACTATTTACATGTGGATTGTATATTGGAAAATACTATCCACATTATGTTCCACTTCCGCAGTTATCAAAAGAAAATATTGACAAAGTCCTGAAATATTTGGAATCCATGGAGCGGCGTTCTAATACCCCAAACTGAGCCGTAATCGCCGAAAAATATCCCACCAACGCATATATTTTGTTGAATTTACAACACGATACAATAATGCATACCGGAAATAATCAGCCATGTTTTTATCATCTTCTTTGGTGATTAACGCATTTGCATACATGGCTCTGCATTCTTCGGGAGTGGATATAATGATGGGCTGACCTTTACGGGTTCGTATAGCTGTATGAAAATTAAATAAAAAAGTGCGGACGTATGTTTGAAGATCACAGCCTTTCAAATCTTTTGTGATGAATTTATTTTCAAACAAGTATGTCCGCGCATGTGCTTGACAATCTGGACATGGAATAATATCTGGTAATCCAGAAATTAAAAGTTGTATTGAATTTGCAGAATCGGCTTCTAAAATGGGATTACTGCTGTTTCCAATCCGTTCAGCAGTTATGTGTAAATATTTCCATAACAACGGACCCCATTGTTCCACTTTAAGTTCAGTTAGTATTGTTGCACCACCTGATTTCGGAGGTTTCCGACAATTGCACATCCTTTCAAAATATCCTGATATAGGATTTCATTATATTTTGAAAATCTGGACGGCTGCGGAGAAAAAATGAAATTTGGTGCAAATGCCTCTTTCCCATTTCTACGTGTATTTGTATGTGAACAAGAAATCCAAAAAGATCGGAGATGTAAAAGCAATGCTTCCCGCGGATGCAGATCTTGATTATATTATTCGTGCAGTATTGTACGATGGTTTGAAATCGACAATACATAAATGTGGAAAAATTGAATTTAATGTTTTTGATTATTTAACATGGTGCGCTAACGAAACAGAATTCTTTCCATTTTCCTGTCCGTCATAAAATGACAATCACAGCCGAAGCGCTTTCTGCAGCCCTTGCAAGTTCATTCAAGGATCCGCTTGGACCAGATGACGCAACCTTGGTTGATATTGCGCAGCGGAGTGTGTTACGCAGCATCTCTGACACTGCTTCGCTTTCAGAGCGTCTTTTGGCTGCATCTGTGTCAACATATGCAGTTTCCCGCGTTCTACGCATGACGGCTAATACTATTGCGCTCCATGTCAATCGACTGATCATGGAGGTGGAGTTGAATCCCCTATTTCTTCTGATTAATCCAGTTAAGGATCTGGGTGATCATGTACGAATCCATGCAGTCAATACACCCGAGTTCATGTCCAAGATTCAGCGTATTTATACGACTCGTCCATCGCCAGAGTTTCCAGAACCGATGTCTGAAGCACAAGCAGCCGAATTGATGGCAGAACTTAAGACACACTTTCTGGATCCGTTTCAAATTCGTATTGAAAGTGCAATTATGGTAGCCACAACATTTCGAGGTGCACTTAACCATGTAATGAAGTCACTAGGTGAAATTGCAGCAACTATGCTGAATAAGTGGGTACACGGAGCAATCAGAGGTGCATTGAATCTGGATCTTGGTCCTGTGAATCATACAATTGTGCGTAACGAGGCTGCTGCATTCTTGTTTGGAATTACGTACGAGTACAACAGCAACGAAATTGAATTCAATCGTATGTCTGCCACAATCGGTCATTACTTGGCGCAGCATCTGGATCGCGGGTCGTATGTTGTGAGTGGATGGCGTGAGTTGTGGACACCGAGCGCGATCCATACAGCTGTGGGATTGGAAGAAACCAATCCTGCGCGTCCTTGGTCAACACCGATGAAGTACGTTGTGTCGCATGCGGATCGCAGTAATATTGCTAACGTGATTGTACTCAGTGAGTTGACTTATTCACTCCATGCTGATTATCGCGATGTGTTTGATTCTGATGATCGTGTGGCTGCAGCCCGTGTCATTGTGGATTTGATGCGTACACATGCATTCATGCACGCGGTTCGCATAACCCGCGATCTTCAGGAGAACCAAGCCAGTCCGCTGTACGGCTATGCGTTGTATCCGTACACTGTTGCAGACCCGCGACCATACGATTCGTGGCCGTCGGTTTGTGCTCGTGTTCGCAAATCGCTACGTGATCGCGAAACCGTGGAAGCCCTTCTTGCACAAATGCGCGGTGCGATTGCATCCAATTCAGTAAGCGAAGTTGAAGTTCCACGCGATGCATGCGATACATTAATGGCAGAAGAGTGGGAAACGGGACAACTTGCAGTTGCACTGAACGGCGATCGTCGTCCTGAAGTCCTGGTCCGTGTAGCCGATTACGAGCGCATGCTTCTTCACGGAACAGCTGAGAATCCATTTGATCGTCGCGAGGTCAAGACGATCGATGTTGTGCGCATTCGTGTGGTCTAAACTACTACTCGCATCAAGAAACTAGAAATGCAGTCGTCTTCAAAAAACACCTATCTACAACTACGAAATCATAAATATTTTTACGTCTATAAAAGTGACGGCGGACAGGAAAATGCCCATGAATTACTACGATCCGATCTCACCCCGCTACTGATTCCAGGTGATACAATACAAGTCGAAAATCACCAAGCGATCACAATCATAGAACGCAAACCACAACATACAATCGGAATTGTGCGTGGTATAATAAACGGAAATGCTTTTTTCTATTGTCCGTTGTTATCACCATTTTATAATCCGTCTGTCCCACTTTCTGTATTTCAAACAATTCCAGAAATTGGATCGCGTGTGTTGCTGTACATTACAAACGATAAATTGACCATACTGAAAACATATACGCGCAAACGCAGCCAAGATTTTGAATGTATTCGCGATATGTATTTAACAGCCGAAGCTCCACTAAGTTCTGTGGCTGACCCTGCAGCCGCCCCAACACCGCTCTACACAAAACCATTCCGAAATCTGAATGACTTGCCAACATTCACTGTTGATCCAGCCGAATCGCGCGACTTTGACGATGCAATATCAATCGTAGGAAGCACAGTGTTTGTCCATATAGTAGACATTCATTCACAAATGCCCGCTGGCAGCGCAATGGACCAGGAAGCCGCGCGGCTGGCATTCACATTGTACACGCCTGAAGGAAACCATAATATAATCCCGCCCGAAAAAGCCGAACATGAATGTAGTCTAATCGCCGACGAAGAACGCCGTGTTATTACAATTGAAATCCAATATAACGGTGATTATCAAGTAGAATCATATGATATTTATCCGTCGTCAATTATCGTTAAGCACAGGTACGCATATGAAAATGCCCCGTATGTGTATTTAGCCAAAGTCCTAACAGAACGTGCAAATCGTTCGATATACGCGTTACCGCAATTAAAATTCACGGTCAACCAAACTACAGGACAAGTGTCTGATGTACAGCACATGTATAATACCGACGATGCACACCGTATGATTGAGACATTTATGATTACCGCCAATATGATTGTAAGTGATCATTTACGTTCGCATTCGCCTGCGTATGCACAGGTGCCACAACGATTTCATACAAAGTTGCGCGGGCTACCAACACATCCGCCCACGGGTGATCCTGTTGTAGATTCATTTTTAGCCATTAAGACATACGCATTTGCAGTGTACGATCCTGAAAAATGTGGGCATTACGGCTTGAATTTGTCGTCCTATACACATTTTACCAGCCCAATTCGGCGGTACTTTGATGTCATAATGCACCGCATCTTAGCCGGCGTTCAGTACAGTCCGTTGGAACTTCAAACACTTCTAACTCATTTGAATCAGCGCGAATCCTTAATTGCTAGCTTGACAAAATTATATACACAATGGAAATTATTGGATTTGCTACATGTGGGCGATTTGCTTGATGTCACAGTGACGCGTATATGCCCATCCGGTGTATATTATTTATACAAACCCTACATGCTAGATGGATTTATTCATGTTAGCGCACTCGGCGGTGAGCGTTGGAATTTCAGCGACGGTGATCAAAAAGAATTAGTAGGTGCATCCAGCAAAAAAGAAATTAAATTGGGTACATGTTTGAAATGCAGAATTACATCACTTGATCCAATTAAACAAGTATTAGTTCTTGCGACGACGTGATGTTTTACTTTTCCGTTGTTTCCGTCGAGTCAATCGCCGTTCGCGTACTTGTTGCTGCATCGATAATCGGCGCAATGGTGCTTTACGTGCAATAGAATTTGTTGCAAATTCTATATATAAGTCAAAAAATGGTTCTGTAAAGTATTTTTTATCACGAAGTGCATTTTTTACAGAATCTGGAATATCCTCTAATAAACTCAATATAGCTTGTTTCTTAACCATATCATCAATAGGACGTCCAAGTAAATCATTTATACTTCGTAGCGTTTCACGCACATAATCAAGATCATAGTCCGAAATTCTATATTTATCATAAAATACACGTGGGTCTTCTCCGTCATGTTCAACTCCAGCATTGTTCTTAAACACAATCCAATCTGGATGAAGAATTTGAGACAATTCCATAACTAAATTCTGTATTTGTGCATTATCTTTTGAGGCTTCTTCACTTGATGCTCTACATACTATAAAATAATATATACCCGGACCATGCATTTCAAATAGATCTGTTAATTGCACATCACCTAATGCAACACCTAATCCGCCAACAGATATTTTAGGTGGTTTTGCTGTAAATGTGGATAATACATCCGTTAAATATTCAGGTGTTGGATGTAACGAGTGTTGATAAATTTCACGAATTTCGTCCAATTCCAAATTATCGGGGTAAATCTTTCGAAACGGAAGACATTTTGTTTCATGTGCATAACCAGAATTTTTAGTACGGAGATTATTTGGTGTTATATTTGTAACGCGTCGTGAAATTGGAGACGATTGGTCTTCAAATGGCGGAATTGGAAACTCGTATATTCCAGATTTAAATATTTTAGTATTAAATATTGTTTGGAATTTAGGTTTTTCTGGTGTGCTATCGGCTTTTTCTTTTTTAATAGCGGATCTAAAATTACCAAGTAACTTTACGGACAATTTTGGCATACGTTGACCTGCTGTATATACTTGAAAATGTTCAATATCGTCTTTTAGAAGACGTTTTATATCAAATCGTGCTGCAACTGGGTTTTCAACCATAGGACGGTTTTCTTCATGACTCAAAAAATCTATCATTGCACATGTTTCGGGCATAGTGCTTCCAACACCAGCCAAAATAGTTGTAATAAGCGTGTACCCTTCAGGAACCACCGGGCGTTCTTCAAATGGAACTAATTCTTCTTGCCCATGCCCAATAATTACATAAGGTCCGCGATGATCTCCTGGACGAAATGGTGGATTATATCCTTGTGTTCGAGAAAGTTCAAATGCAGCTTTTCCAGCTAAACTTCCTTTTTTGAGAGAATATTCACTAATAATTTTTGGAGGTTCTTTGTATTCTGGATCTTCATTATTGTTTACCGGATCTACAACTACAGGCGCAGCCGCTGGAGCACCAGCCCCAGCTGCCAATATCCGCAACACTGGATTATTCATTTTCTTTTTCTAATATATAGAATCAAAAATGATTACTGAGTTGTTTTTATTGGCTTGCGGTATGTATATTGGTAAATATCATCCAGAATACGTTCTAATTCCACGAATCAAACAAGAATACATTAATGCATTATTAGCGTATTTGAAAACGGTTCAAACGCCAACGCCAACGCCAACTACAACAAATGAACTGAAAAATGCGTAGTATTTGCGCTGCCTATACAAATTAGCACTTGTATGCACATTCCATTGGCCACTCATCGTTGTCAAACAGTTCGTCCAGATAATCTTCTACTACGTCGTACAGATACTGAACTGCATTGTGCTTCTTGAGAAGGACACATGACAGACCAGGAATTTCAACCTGAATATATGTACATGATTCCGCGTCACAATCGTATTTCAGACCCGTAAAGAAGGATTCTAGATACGATACTACATTATCATAGTCAATCCAATGCGATGTCTTCATTGAGGTCGTGTTTTGGAAGAACGTTACATTGAAGCCGTTAGACGAATTATCCGGTTCCAGTACCAGAACATCGTCAGACTTACCAGGTACAAACTGTAGACGAATATGGATCTTTGCAGGAGTAAACTTTGTAGGAGTAGCGACAGGGGAAGTGTAATCAATGGTATGACTCATTTTAGAATCAAGCGCGTGTGTACTAACTTTAAATCCCCGTTTTTACGCGTGTCAATTTTCTTGCGATCCCCATAGAAAAGTTAACCTAATAAAATCTATTAGACCAACGGGCATTTTGGAAACAAAAAATTGAACCCAATAAAGTTGATAGAAAGAATAAGGCAGCCCATGTAGATATGCCATCTAAGAGTGACACACCACCAGTTTCAGCAGCAAAAAATGAGGCTAAAACTGTTGTAATTGAGCATAATAATACTATTACACATGACATAATACCTCTTAGTTTGTATGGTCTTCATACTAGCAATTGTTGCAGTAAAGATCTAACTTCGGAAAAGATTGCGAATGCTTTACTTCCTATAACCGTTGGTATATATTCGGAAAAAAACGCATATTATATACCTTTGTGTGATAATATAACGATTCGACCTATTGGAATATGTTTGTGGTGAGTAGCAATGATACCCGCTAATGCTTCCGAGAATTTTGGTGGTACAGCGTTACCAATAATTAGAGAATTATTTTTATTCATGAATTTGAATGAAGGTGGAAATGTTTGAATTCTGGCAATCATATTCCAGTCAGGTGAGGCAACCGATTCTCTTACATTTGTTGTATCACCGTCATGGAAAGTATATGTGGGGGGCATTTTCCGAAGACAACCACGAACAGTTGGATATAGTTCATCAATGGAGTAAACCCCGCGCCTACTATAATTGCGAGGATGTCTATAAATATGTTCTTTGCCGTTCAAACCAATATCAATCTTGGTTTCTTTGATATATTCACGAATGCTTTTGATTGGTTTTTTTGCCTTAGTTAATAGGGAATCAAATACACCATCTTCACCATTGCGTTTTCCAATAATGACTAGACGTTTTCTTTCCTGTGGAATACAGTAGTCAGGCATATATATTACATTTATGGAAAGCCCATAGAATGCATCTTTTAACTTCTTGACGATTTTGTCATAAACAGTCTTGCCGATTGTTCTAATTGTGGGAACATTTTCCATGACAAAGTACAGGGGCTTATACTTACAAATAATATCTATATACGTTTCTGTTAGATTTGCCCTATCCCCAAGTGTTTTTTCTCCTGCTACACTAAAGTCTTGACAAGGTGGTCCACCAATAATCACATCAGGCTGAAAGCCTAGATGAAAGTCCGGTTTCATAAGCTCTTTGACATCCAGTTGCTCTGCTTTCGGAGTAAAGTTCAAGTTGTATGTTTCAACCGCATGTTTCATTGAATCATATGACTTCATAACGGCAAATTCGGATCGTTGATGAAATCCATAATCCAGACCTCCACAACCACTAAATAGTGATAATACTTTCAATTTATCATTTGAAGTGATAATAGAGGTGGAATGCTTATTTGTAATCAGTTCAATAATATTTGCCTTCTTTTTCCCCGAATACCCCTTAATTCCTTTCTCCTTACACAGAGCAGTAAGTTCCTTAATATTCATGTTGGAGTATTCCATCATACTTGATGTGGGTTTGGTGGTGACTGGGGTGTCAACTTTGATGGGTTCAATTTTTAGATGATTTGATATAACCTCTTGCACTTTCTTCTCTACAAGTTCTTCAAGTGTGATATCTTTTTTACAGGGGCGCTTCCGTTTCAAATGGTCTTCAAGATGACCTTTTTGAGCAAACGATTTTTTACAGTTGTCGCATGTATGCGTCGTCATTCTTCTTAAACTATAAACTCACAAAATCTTTAATCCGTTTCACGAATTTTTAACGAATTCGTGAAGCCGGGAGTTCTTGTAGTTCTTCTACTAGTGATACTTCGGGGTATACGGTTGTTGATTGGCAAAGGAGTCGATGTTTAAACATTCAACCACGATCAAATTGTAAGAAGCACAGCATCAAACCATGCCAATCCTTCCTCCTTACACAATTTCATACAAACCAATTGCATCCACTGGAAAAACAGTCATGATTGTTAATTTCATGTCAAAAGATCGAATGAATGAATTGCTTGCACCCATTTCCAATATGTATGAAGGCGCACTAAAACAGAATCGTGAAGGACATAATTTTCCATCTTTTTATGTTCCACGTGAACATGTGCTGTATAAACATATTGAATCGGCTGCAAATTGTGCATATGTAATTGGTGTATACAATCCATTAGCACTTCAACATGAATTATTACATGCACGATTTTATGCAGATGCAGCATACAAAGAACATATTATCAAAGAATGGAATAATTTGGATGAAGATGTTCGTGATGATATAACAAAATTCCTAAAGCGTTTGGGATACCGTGATTCCGTTATTATTGATGAATATCAAGCCTACAGATATACTGAAAAATCCAACTTTTTTGGTGTTCAGTTTGATTGATCTGCGTTAAAATAAAATCGCACAACAACATATAAATTCATGGTTAACTATTATGTATCGCCCACTGGCAACAATGCAAATGATGGATTATCAACCTCAGCACCTAAACAAACCATTGACGCAGCGCATACAGCTGCGTCAAATGGCGATACAATTATTTTAATGGATGGAACACATTCATATTCTGCAAATTTGACACTTACAAAAAATGTATCCCTGACTTCGTTAAACGGTGCAGCAAGTACCGTGTTGTCATTTAGTGTTGCAGATAGTTCTATAACATTTCAGGATGTTTCCGGAGTGACCATTTCAAATATAACGTTTGATGATATTAATACATTTTTAGCTGTATTAAATATTACATTTCCTTCATCGGGTGCGACAAAACCTACCGTATGGCCGACGAATGTAACTGTTCGCGGGTGTGTGTTCAATACAAGTAAATATGCTATAGCAACAAAGGGAGAAAATATTTCAATTTATAATAATACAATTAATCGCAAATCAGGTGTAACAGCTTCTATTAGTGCAATTTTAGTATACTTTGTACGTGGATATTTATTTATTGATGGAAATACATGGACAGACAATATAAATCCAAGTCGTTTTGTGTACTTTTCTTCGGTTGGTACTAGTCCATCGCCATATTTACAATTTGTTAATTCTCGTGATGGAAATGTAATAATCACAAACAATCAAGTAAATATGAATACCGAAGGAACTGTTTCAGAATCAACAAATAGAACAATGGTTTTTGTTATTCAAGATTCTTGGAATATAGCCGATACAGCACCACCACCAGGAGGTCAACCTGGCTTAACATCATCCGAAGTTAGTACTTTCCGTTTAGTATGGAGTGTAACTGGAAATATTATTAATGCCAACAGTATTGGTGGAACCATAGCTGAACGTTTGCGAACAAGATGTGTGATAGCTGACATGACCGGATTAACAAACGGAAATGATAGTAATGGGAACAATGCAATACTTCAATGGTCGTCTGCATATTTTACAAACAATACTTTCAACTGTACAGGTACTGCAGGAAACAATGAATCTATTTTAGCACTCAATGCTGGAACAATGACTATAACTGATTATGCAACACCTAGATTTTATTTTACAGATAATATTATTACACAACCTGTTGATGTAGGTGGTGTTTATCCAATAAATACAAATTATAGTGGTGATAGAAATTTCGCTCAACGTATAACAATTTCGCCTACAGGATTAAATCTTGAACCTTGGATACCTACATCATTCCCTCCCCCATCATACCCAATAACTGATAATTTGCTACTTTTACCAAATAACATTGATTTGACATTGGTGGGAACATATGAATCATATGCAGGAAAAGCAGGAGAACCTGAAGGCACAACTTCTGTAACAATTCCATTTACAAATGCAGCCGCTTCACAAGTAGTTGTTTCAAATCTAGACACCAATGTATTTAAGGTTGTGATTGGTGTTTCACCCTCTGTGGAATCCAATTCATTCTGGTTTTTCATTCGCGTATATGATATTAATGGCGTGCAAGTTACATCATTTTCATCCCCTATTACTGTACAGATTACTTCATCTATGATTCAAGGCAGTACGTTAACAGTACAACTAAATGGTACAACATTTACAACTACTGCAACCGAAGTTTCAACAGACGTATATGAATTTTCATTGTCCTCCAACAGTGAATACTTGCTTACAGGGCAACTCCAAAATTCCTTCATGCTGTCAATTCCAGGTGGGTTTTTAGCACTTGATACCGCATTTGTGTATACAAATCAGACCGTTGTCGCTTTAGAAAATGGACGGTCGGTCCCTACATCCGCTCGTGTAGTATGGGCTCCTGATGGATTAGCAAGCGGAACAATCTGCAGAGATATGGGAGTATCCAAGACAATAACGTCAAATAATTTACACGTCTACAAATTCCAAAAAGTTCAATTGATTCAAGGTCCTATTTCAGAAGGTGTACGTGAATCTGCAGATAACAATTATAGCACTGGGTGGATCTGCACTTGGGCAGCATCAGGTGTTGCACCCCTTTATGACTAAAATTTGAAAGAGATAATTTGTAGATTGTTTGTTGTATAGAAGTTGAAGCAAATGTCCAAATCTGTAAACGTACTTTCAATTCTAATGGCGGCTCAAAAAGCCCCTACAACCACTGCAGCTGCTGCGAGAGAAACCGTTGCACCTGAATTCACAATATTAAAAGGATCCAATGTTTCAAACACTCCATCCTATTTGCTTCAATTTGATGGATTGTCGGAACCGAATCCTGGTGCATCCTCAGGTGGTGCTGTATTGTTTGCACCTGACGGAAAAGTCGTATTTGAAGCAGGTGAATTTATTCCGCATGCGACCAATAATCAAGCCGAATATAGCGGATTGATTCTTGGATTAGCCCATGCAAAAACGTTCCCTGCAGCAGCTTCAAATCTACGCATTGAAGGTGATTCGCAACTAATTATTAACCAAGTGACTGGAAAATGGAAAATCAAAAACGATGTACTCAAAGCACTTCACACATCCGTGTTGGAAATACTGGGCGATCCTGCATTTGTTAATGTCGTTATTCGGCACGTGTATCGTGATCAAAATAAACATGCAGATAAATTGACGAATGATGTGATGAAAACACGCGAATCATTTTACAGATCTGCTGTCTAAACTCGCACACACCTAAAAAGAACAAAATGACTATATCGTCTGCTGCCAGCCTGGCGGATTATACACGTGTACTGTGTCTTTCAAATGTACTGACATTTGATGCACTTCGCGATATTCGTCCATATCCACGGCGGATTGTGTACACCATTTTTGGAAGCGGTACAATCATTTGTACATTTTATGGATTTCAATCAATCCCATATGTATTGATTGGATGCTTTATTTCAACCGAAGTTGTATTTCGCCTACTAATATTTGGATTCCTACTAGTACATGTATATGTACGTTCGCTATAACCCGGCAAAAATTGAAGTCTCCATATCTGTATATTAAAAGTTGACACAATATTTTTCATTAAGTGCATATTTCTTCCCTATCCATTTTCCTTATCCCTCCCTGTAAGCAAAATGGCAGCCGCAAAGGCAAAGATTGCAGCCGTATCGGCTGACGCTGGTGATTCGCTGTTTATTGAAATTCCCAATTTCCTCAGTCCCGCTGAAATCGCACATTACGGCGCGCTTCTAGAGTCCACAGCTGATTGGAAAGCCGGCGAATTTGCAGGCGGCAAGACCCCGCGGCTCCAGAAATGGTTCCAGGACGATGCCCGTTATTTCTCCAAGCACTGGAATAACCAGGATCTTGAACGCTGGAAGTCAGCGCCGGCTGATACCTGGTTGGCTGAACTGCGAACGCGAATTCAAGCAGCAATTGACAAGTTGTTTGAAACACAGATTGACGGTACATACAGTGGTTGTAGAAAGCCGTTGTTTAACAGCACACTCATCAATTATTACCGCGACGGCAACGATTATATACGGTATCATAAAGACGATGAGAAGGTATTTGGTGACAACCCTACGATCGCCATGCTGACATTTGGATGCCCACGCGAACTGAAATTCAAATGGACCATATCACCTAAGGATCGCACCTCTGCAACATTTACTAATATCCATCATGAAAAGGATAGGGAATATTGCGTCGAACCTGGAACATTGTTTCTTATGGCAGGTTCAGTCCAGAAATCGTACTGGCACGGTGTAGAACGTGATCCATCAATCACAGCTTCCCGCTTCAGTCTAACCTTTCGCGAACATATTGACTAAGTAGAGAGCCAGATCACAAACATGGACGACATTGTCCGTGATGCAAAGCAAATAATTGATCATGGTGATCTAACTGGATTACAAGAATATTACAAGGATATTTTTGAGTCTGTTGAACATGTAGAAGACAATATTGATATCCCGTACTTGTTTCGGCATATTTATGTTCACGCCTGCTTGAAAAAGAAACCAGATATCGCAATATGGTTGAAAGAACTGTATGAAACAATGGATCCAATCATGAAAATTGCATTGCGACAAATTTTTGCATACGGGGATTATTTATTGAGAAAATGATATAAGATTACAGTTTAAACATAAAATAGGTATATTCAACCAAAACATGGCTGTATATAAACCTTCGTATACATCAATCAAAGGGTTCAATGAATCATTGATTGATACTGAACATACAGTATGTGGATGGGTACGTAATACGCGTTTCTTGCCAAAAGTTGCATTTGTCACGATGTTTGATGGTTCATCGCCACGCACACTTCAATGTATTTCTGAAAATCCAGAACACATTATACAACTCAAATCACTTACAACAGGAGCCGCTGTTTCATTTCGCGGAACACTGGCTAAACCACCGGCTGGTACAAGCGCTGAACAATTTGAGTTCCGAATCCTGGATATCAAACATATAGGTCTAATTGCAGATCCGGTCAGTTATTTACTATCAGCCAAGACATTGACGTTGGAAACGCTGCGTGATAATCAACATCTGCGTGCGAAAACACGTTCGTTCAATGCCATTTTTAGAATTCGGGCTGGACTGTCCAAAGCCACGCACGACTTTTTCCATTCGAAAGGATTCCATCACTTGAATCCCAATATTGTAACGACAAGTGATTGCGAAGGGGCTGGTGAAGTGTTTTCAATTACCAATTTGTTTAAACATCCGCCTACCAATTATCTCGTTACCGACTCTTCCGGATCCAAAGCGGCGGTAGATTTCAGCAAAGACTTTTTTGAAAAACAAGCGTTCCTGACGGTTTCATCGCAACTACAACTGGAACTATTGTGCGCAGGTTTAGGGAAAGTCTGGACATCCAACAAATCATTTCGTGCAGAACATTCAAAATCAAATCGTCATTTAGCAGAATTTGAACATATTGAATGGGAATTTGCATGGGTTGATCTTGACGACTTGATGAATTTTTCCGAAGAATATACGCGCCATTGTTTCAATTATGTCTTGGCTGAATACACAGATGATATTAATGAACTGGATAAATTTGTCAGTCGCGGGCTGGCTGCAAAACTCAAATCATTCGTATCGCGTCCCTATGCACGCATTACCTACGATGAAGCTGTTGCGATGATAGCCGAACACGGCGAAACAATTAAATCCAAATATGGGCTTGCCACACTGCCGGTATGGGGTGACGATCTTGGATCATACTGCGAAAAGTACATAGCCGACGTGCTGATTGGTCGTCCTGTATTTGTCTATAATTACCCGAAAGAACTCAAATCATTCTATATGAAACAAAACTCCGACGGCGGACGCACAGTTCAAGCGTGCGATCTATTGATTCCAGGACTCGGTGAATTAATTGGAAGCAGCGTTCGCGAAGAATCTTACGATAAATTGTTGGAAGTAATGGATGTGCGACACATGGATAAATCCAAACTAGATTGGTATTTGGATATACGTAAAAACGGAAGCTTTCCGCATGCAGGTGCAGGTCTGGGTTTTGACAGACTTGTATCTGTATGTTGTTTAATGGAGGGGAATATTCGCGATGTTGTTCCATTTCCAGTGAGTTACCAGGAATGTAAGTTTTAGATGTGACGTGATTTTCTCGATTTTCTTGATTTCTTTGAACGCGTACGTTTTCGTTTATTTGAATGACCTTTCCCTGCACCACCAGCTGCTTCCTTGGTAGGTTTCAATTCTAAAAGTTTTGCATATCCATAATTGTTTAGAGATTCTCTTGCAATACTTAAATTTTCAAGTCTTGGATAATATCCTGGTGTGCCCGATATTGTATTTCGTTTTTGTCCAATAGGAGTAGCTGATCCAAGATCTAATAAATAAGCTGGTCTACTTTTTTCATCTGGTATCCAAACATTATTTGGTGAAATATCTAAGTGTGCATATCCACGAGCATGTATTGCTTGAATAGCAGCTTTAATCTCAGCTTCGCGTGTACTACGGTCTTCAGCAGGTGGATTTGATTTTATCCATTCAAAAAAAGTTTTACCGGGTACATGTTCAAAAACAATGAATGCGCTATCATCATAAATCTCTGCACCCAATATTTGAGCTATACGATGATTGCCTATAAATAAAGATAAAATTCTAACTTCATCAAGTGCTAGATCTGGCGAGTAAAAATGAATTAGATGCTTTATTATATATTTAGTGCCATTACTTGCTGTAATTGTTTGAACACGACTATATCTTCCTCCTGTATTTCTTGCATATGCTCGTTTTCTAATTTTTTGAATTGTTTCACCGTCTGTTGTTGTAAATGTACTATATACTCCCGGTGCTATTACCGGCTCACCTCTTTCATTAATGGATAATGAATGAATAGGTATTTTATCAGGCTCCGGAGGCTCCGGATCTGCTTTTACCGCTGGTGTAGAAGATATTTTCTTAATTATGCTCATTCTACTTTTACATGCGTTTTTTACTTCCAACAATATTCTTCGCAGATTCTGGGAGGTGTGCGAATACATTCGACTTTACGAGTTCCGTCCGGTTCGCGTGGCTAGTGCATCTACCACCCATTGATTACATAAAATTATACTATAATTCTATGTAATCTTACCACGACCTTATATTCGTTACACGAAGAGTAGGTAATAATGATACCATTTCAGGAATTACTTTTTTAAGTTGTTTCTTCAAGTCTTCGGGAACTCCATTCCACTTTCGAGTACACGTTTAGCGCTTCTTGCTTCTTTGCAACATCAGCCGTATAATATGCAACTTGTTTGGTATCTATACAAACTGTTTACGCCATTTAACGTTTAATTATTTCAGCTCTTCCTGATAATATTTATGCCAACGTAATCATGGACGTTTTCATCTATTCAGTTCACTTATTGAATCAGGAGCCGATATTCACTTCAACGACGATGAAATTCTATTTTATATAACAGCGTTTTACAATAAACCCTATTATATAAAAACGAAGAAAGAATTACCGGATCTAATTGCTAAGTATAACCTTCAGAAAACAAGTAAAAATTGCGGATTTTCACGTGATGAGTTTGAAACACTTGGTAGCTGTTGATAAAAATTGAGGAAAATGTGATACCAACTTCTTCTAAAAACCAAAGAGAAATGACACCAAGTGAAAGAAAAACACGCGCCACATTCCGTGGTGCTGCGATTGGAATAACATTTACAGTGTTGCCAGTTATGGGTGTTATTTACGAACAGGTGTTTCCACCGGCTCATTTATTATGGATAGTTTGTGTGTTAGTAGCATTGGGTTATTGGATTAAGAATAATAGAGAATCCCTTTAGATTCAGTGCTTACATTACATGCTTTACAATCTGCAAACGAAAAACATTTTTGCATTTTATATTATATTTTGCTGTGCTTGCTGATATGG
>VFQS010000582.1_pt1 | contig 39283 bp, 28 predicted proteins | sample 3512361 | NCBI WGS metagenome assembly VFQS01 (sample SAMN10412375, study PRJNA504923) | tailings metagenome | isolation source: Relicate 1 Philex TSF3 active mining | place: Philippines
ACCCTTTAGTCGCCTCGGCATACACCAGAGCCTTGGACAAATATTGATTGAATAAAAACCGATTCGGCAACTTGGTCACTTCATCATAATGCGCCAGTCGAATCGCTTTTTCTTCGGCTCGTTTGCCTTCAATTGCAATACTTGAGACATCAGTCGCAATGCTAATCAAGCTCAAGTCTTCATTACTGAGTGCGGCGGAAGACTCGGTGAATAAAGTGAATGTACCTAAGATCAAACCAGTCTTACCCATAATCGGCCATGAACCAACTGCGGCATAATTCGCCAACAATTTCCGTTGTGCGATAAATTCCATCGTTGGTGATTTGGGTATATCTTGCGTCCAGACTGGAATCATCTCAAGCACCGCCTCACTCCAAACACCATTGCCATGACACACTGGTGCCTCATTGAGCTGTCGACGTAAGATCTCTGGAAAATGATGTCCGACCGTTTGCGTGAACACACGCTGATCAACCGACAATAACTGCACACCACAATGCCAGTGAGGATTATTTCTTTCAACGAAATGACAGGTATCGATCAAAATCGACTCTAAGCTTTCACTACTTCCAATCAATTGCAAAAGCTGATTTTGCCCTTGTAACAATCGTTCAGCATGTTTGCGCTGTGAGATGTCACGCATCACACAAAACACCATAGGCTCGGTCGAAATCTTCACGCGACTTAAGGTAACTTCACTAAACCAATCTTTGCCACGACGGTGGGCGATCCATTCAAATTTTTGCACCTTGCCCTTAAACGCAAGATCAACAAATTTCTTAATTGACTCTGCTTTTTTCGCAGCGACAGTTGGCTGGGTGTAACGTAAATCAGCGGAGAATTCCTCAATATCGAGACTTAACAAATCGGCTTTATTATCAACCGCCAACATATCCAATGCATTTTGATTGCCATCGACAAAATGATAAGTTTTATCGATTAGTAGAATGCCGTCCTGTGCATCTTGAAACAGCAAACGATAACGACGCTCACTTTCTGTCAGCTTTTCTCTCGATAACTTAAGATGATGCACTTTTTTGTATAGCAGCACCGCCAGCAATAATGTGAAGATAATCGATAAGCTGGCGAATAATAAGCGCTGCTCCAAGCGTTTCTGCCAATCTAATAGGATCGTATCTAGATCTCGCCCCAATACCACCACCAGAGGAAAATCCTTCATTTTTAGATAGGTATAGCTTGTACGTTTATCTGCGCCAATAAGCGCACTCTCTAAGCGACCTTGCTCGTCGAAACTACTTTTCACGCTCGCCACCACGGCTTCGTCGGCCTCCGCTTTCAAGTTCGCATGGCGCGTCATTGTTTGTACGATCACAGAGCCATCTTTATCATACAAAGAGATTTTCGCACCTGCGTCTTTTGCTACGCGCTCATAAAAATCTTGAAAATAACTCAAACTAATTTCGGCCTGTATTTGCCCAATTGGCTGTCCGGTCGTAGAGAAAATATTTCGCGCTAAAGGAAGAATCGCTTGCGCTGTCTTTTTAGGAATATACGGCGAACCGAGCTGAACTGTTTTTTGGTAGGCATTAATTGGTAAATTCAAAAATACGATGTGATCTTGCTTGGATAGATCAGTAGGTTCAACGGGAAAGCGAGACGACGATGCGCGTAACATACCTTGCTTATCAACCACCGACAGTGCCGAGATAAATTCCGAATCACGGCGCTGAATACTTAATATTTGGCGCAAATTCGCTTCTTCATTGAGGATTTGATCGCCTTTGGATTGCAATTCTTCTGCGGCTGCGATCGTGGCGCGACTAGCGTCGTGCAGCACGCGGTTGGCATGCTCTTCGAGAATCCTCAAATTCAACAAACTATTTTTGTTAGCGATAGCCAAGGTCAAACTACGGTCTTGTACGATAGACCACCAAGTTTGCCCCACAATCGCGGAAATAATGAGCAGTACGCAACTAACTAAGAGCCAAACTGGTACCTCTTTAGCTTCGTGCTTTTTAGTACTACGCACCATGCATCACCCCTTAATGAAAGATCGTATTTGTTTCTGCAAAGCGTGCAAGCAAGCATACGAACAAATCTGACAAAAGCAAATAATACGAAAACTCAGCTGAACTTAGATGAACAAGAATAAACATCAAGTGCCACAAATTCACAACAAACTGATAGAAAACTTATAGCAAATTCGTAGCGAAGTGCACGCAATGACTTTTGTTCCTCAGTCACAGAATGCTCACTGAACTAATCGTATCTAATTTATTTCTTGAAGTGTAACACTGGCATGTCTTCATACCAAGAAATCCTGCTCTTGCGATGCCTATCAAACACCGAGTCAATATCAAATAGATACGCTATGCATCAGCAACCGAGAAATAAATAATGGAGGAAAAAATCGAAGAGAAGTACAAAAATGAAGCAGGCCGGTAGGCCGGATTCTGTTACGGCGTTTTGCATTGCTGCATCACGCTATGACAATCATTCCTCTAGGCGACGGATTACTCCGCCGCTCAAGCTTTCTACCCGCACGCTCAGCGAGCCACCTCAACGCGTGCCTATTTGAAATTGCTCCGAGTGGAGGTTACCGCGTTTCACCCTTTGTGGTTTAGCATAGGCTTGCGCCCGCTACTCCCCAAAGACTCGTCTCTGTGGCCCTATTCCTCGTCTTATACCTCAGCTTGCGCCTTGGCTTTCAACGTACGGCCGTTAGCCGTCACCCTGCTCTATGGAGTCCGGACCTTCCTCCCGTCATCGTGTCAACACGATAACCAGCGATTGTCTGGCCTGCTTCACGCGCTATTGTAACAGCTCGCTCTTGAATCCCTAAGATAAGCTGGAATTTATTCGCCGAATTACTCTCCTAAATACCTACCGAATTCCTTCGCGCCAATGATCAAATTCAACCAATACCATGCAAAACTGTTCGATAAGCAAATCGAATCAGCATAAAAAAACGTCAATTCACAAGCGTAAATTGACGTTTCTGTTTGCAAATTTAAGCAATAACCTACAGCACTAATTTATCGAGCTAATGTATTGCACTTAGTTTTACCAAGTGCCGCAATAATCATCGTAAAAATTAAGCAGCTTTCGCATTCAACATTTTTTGTTTCAAAGCTTCATCAGCAGGTTCTTTGCCTATCCAAATACGCAAGACTGCGTTATAAAAGCTCAAATCATTGATCGTTTCGCCTATCTTTTGACCATTAAACTGGCATACCACACCGGTGCCTGGCACCCAGTCAAACGTCAGGATATCGCCCTTCTTTAATACTGGAACCAAGGAAAACATTTTACCGAAGCTAATCATCGGTTTGATTAATTTGGAACGCTCATCAATATCTAGGTTGGCTCGCAGCCCATCCATAAAGCGCTGCCCTAGATCATCATTACTCAATTCTCGCATCATCACCAGCGTGACACGTTTTGCGCCGGGCATTGCTAAAATGTCCGCTGTAGTATTTTTTTCCTCTGGCAGATAAAGGGCTGCGACATATACTTTGAAAAACACTTTATACCGAACCCCTGCTCCATTCAGTTTCAAGGATTGAGAGCCAACTTGTACCGAGTCGTCGAGCTTAACTCCGGATACGGTTACTGTATCGGCCCCTGCACTCAATGAAAACATCGAAGCACATACCATTGCAACGTTGACTAAGCCGATTTTGAAGATGAGTGAAAGTTTCATGCTGTCTCCTAAGTTTCTATAATGTCATTCAACAATTTGGCTGAATGCTGATATTTTTTTACTTTTAGAAGATAGTGAAAAAGCCTAGGAGGTGCAAGCAAATGCAGCAGGAAAAGACAGGATTGGAATAGTTACTCGAAAACTTGCAGCAATTTTCTTAATGAAAGACTATGCAATTAATATTCAACCTAGCTAAAAAATAATCAGAGCCTTGGTTCTACACAAGCATCGAATACGCAACAAGGGAGCAATCAAGAAACAACAAAGTTCTTTGGCCGGCAACATCGACAGCATCAATCAACAATTACCCACAAAACCTGATCAATTTGCGCAGAATCAAGCAATCAATGATGCTGGAGATCGGTAATCCGACATACACTAGTCGTTTAATACCTTTCCCTTAGTGCGAGTCCATGAGTTACAACATTTATTACAGACACTCTCTTTCACTCGCCTATCTAAATTCACTGGATACACTGTACATAGTCAGGACAATACAATGAAAATTTCATTCCACGGTGCCAACAAAGATGTCACGGGCTCATGTCATTTAATCGAATGTGCAGGTAAGAAAGTCTTGATTGATTGTGGCTTATTTCAAGGTGGTCGCGATCTTTCTGATGAGAATACCGAAGACTTTGGATTTGATCCTGCAGAAATTGATTACTTGCTGTTAACCCACGCCCATCTGGATCACTGTGGTCGCATTCCTTTGCTGGTAAAGCGCGGCTTTAGAGGAGAAATCATCACGAGTGCTGCTAGTAAAGACTTGGCTCGTCTGGTTTTACTCGATTCTGCACATCTACAAGAGGCCGATGCGCGCGCACAGTTACGCAAACAACAGCGGCACTCACAAAAACGCGTGGTGCACGATGAACCGCTCTACACTTTATATGATGCCACGCGTAGCTTTGATTTTTTTGGCAGGGTCGCGCACTACAATAAGGCGATCAAAGTTGCTCCCGGCATTACCGCAACTTTCTATGATGCAGGTCATATACTCGGTTCCGCTAGTATTTATTTAGAATTAAAAGAAGGACGCAAAACGTGTTGGATTGTGTTTTCAGGCGATATCGGCAGCAAGGGTCGTAAAATTTTACGTGATCCGGTGATTCCACCTCCTGCAGATGTCGTCGTCATGGAAACCACCTACGGCGACCGTCTTCATCGCTCACTCGATGCGTCAGTGGAAGAATTTTATCAAGCGATTAATGACACCTTTCAACATGGTGGCAACGTTATTATTCCGACCTTTGCGCTTGAACGGGCGCAAGAGATTTTATGGTATTTGCGTGAGGGCGTTGAAAAGGGCAAACTGCCTGCTGCCATGCATATATTTCTTGACTCACCGATGGCGATCTCCGCAACCGAAATCTTTCGGGATCATCCTGAATGCTACGACGAAGAAACCGCCAAATTACTCAAACAAAAACGCGATCCATTTCAATTAAATAATTTACACATTACACGTGATGCAGCGGACAGCATGGCAATCAATCGCATCACTAGTGGTGCAGTTATTTTAGCTGGATCTGGTATGTGTACTGGAGGTCGAGTAAGGCATCATTTAAAACATCATTTGTGGCGCAGAAACGCGAGTGTGATTTTTGTTGGTTTTGCCGCACGAGGCACCTTGGCGAGACAAATTATTGACGGAGCTAGAAGTGTTCGCTTGTTCGGTGAGGAAATTGATGTCAACGCCAATATTTATACCATCAACGGTTTTTCCGCACATGCGGACCGCGCTGAATTATTGGCTTGGCAAAAGAAAATTACGCCAACACATACAGTCTTAGTACATGGCGAAGAAGAAGTTATGCAAAGCTTTGCATCCCACTTAAAAAATACTGAGATACATATTCCTGAAAAAAATCAGCAATTTAGCCTGCCTGATTTTAAGATTCTAGATTAAGCAAACCCGTATTAAGCATACCTATGTAAAACATTAATTATTCACTACGATTCGAGCGAGCAAGGTAAAATTTGAATTCGCTTAAATATGTTTTCACAAAATTGATTTGGGCGAGCTGATCAACGAATTGGAGTTTCTATGTTTTCAAAAAAGAGTTTGCGCGTTGTTGGTGGTGGATTATTGTTAGCTTGTTCTGGTTGGGCATCGGCGGGAAATGACTTTGCTCAACTCAAAACATTAAGTCAGTCCGAGTTCAAACGACTCGCAAGCGATTTCACTTCGGTGGCGAGCTATAAAGCGGTGACGCCGGCAGCTGCATTAGGCATTACTGGATTTGATGTAGGTGGCGAATTGTCTGTTACGCAGTTAGGTAATAGCGCAGTATGGAAGAAAGCCGGGAGCGACGTGTCTACACTCATCGTTCCGCGATTGCATATTCATAAAGGCTTACCTTTAAATATCGATGTCGGCGCATCCCTAAGTGCAGTTCCTGATTCCAATATCAAATTAATGGGCTTAGAAGCACGTTATGCCCTTCTCGAAGGCAATGTCGCCTTGCCAGCAATTGCGGTCCGTGGTGCTTACTCCAAATTATCCGGTGTCAATGAATTGGGGTTCAATAGTAAAAGTGTCGAATTCTTGGTTTCCAAAGGCTTTGTTATGTTCACACCTTACGTTGGTGCGGGACGTGTGTGGGGTAATCTATCTCCGAATGTCATTGGTTTGAGAAAAGAAAGCACCACCGCGAATAAATTATTTGCGGGTCTAAATGCAAATTTAGGCTTGATGAACTTAGCTGCTGAAGTGGATCGCACCGGGGACAATGATACTGTCAGCGTCAAACTCGGATTCCGTTGGTAAATTTCTACACAACTTGAGGCTCTCAGTGAATGCAACGCATCAACAACATCAAACATTGAAGCCTCAATTTTCCTACTACTTGCTCGGCGAAAGATCGGCTGTGATGCAGTCGGTTTCCACACACATCGACCTCGATTGCCAGCGCCTAATTTGGGCGATTGCGCAAAAAATACAAACACGAAAGATTTGTATCGATGTGGTTCCTGGCATGAATAATCTAACGCTAGTTTTCGATCCAATACACCATCCACCGCAAGCCATCTTGGCACAATTAGCCGAACTGGCTGCAACTACTGAAGTGACAGAATCAGCGACACGGCATGTACAAATTCCCGTGAAATATGGTGCGCAATATGGTCCGGATTTGGCGATCGTCGCAGATCATTGCCAGCTGAGTGCCGATGAAGTGATTCAACTACATAGCGAAGCTAACTACTTGGTTTACTTTCTTGGATTCCAGCCAGGCTTTGCCTACCTTGGCGGCTTAAATCCGCAATTAGCAACTCCAAGAAGAACCGAACCGCGCACAAGAATCGAAGCGGGTTCAGTTGGGATTGGCGGCAATCAAACTGGCATTTATCCGGCAGCTAGCCCCGGTGGTTGGCAAATTATTGGTCACACCTCACTACGCCTGTTTGATCCACATAGATCGTCTGCTAGCTTGTTGCAACCCGGCGATACAGTAAGCTTTATTGTCGAAGACTGAGCATGAACAATCAAGCTGCGCTATCGCAAATTAGTATATTGAAATCGGGTATCCAAACCACGATTCAAGACCTTGGCCGAACTGGCTATCGTCACCTTGGCATCGCACAAGCGGGCGCACTGGATCGCTATTCACTGATTCTTGCCAACAAACTGGTCGGCAATCCTGAACACTGTGCTGGCATTGAAATAATGATTGGTCCGGTTGAAATTCAATTTCATCGCGACACTTGGTTTGCCTTATGCGGTGCCAATTTTGGCGCAGAACTCAACGGTCGACCCATCGCCAAGGCGTGGCGACATTTTGCTCGTGCCGGTCAAATTTTAGTGTTACGTGGTGCCGTCAAAGAAGCATTAGCCTACATGGCAGTAGATGGCGGCATTCACAACGAAATCGTCCTCGGTTCTCGCGCCACTGACTTACAAGCCGGTATTGGCGGACATTTCGGCAGAGCATTGAAGAAAGGCGATCTGCTCAATATCGGTATGCCTCAGCAATCGCAGCAAACTCGGCGCTCCGTCGGTGTTCAGCAAAGAATATGGACACCCGAAATCCGCGCAATCCGCGGTCCAGAGTATTCCCACTTCAATAGCGATTCACAAAAGAAATTTTGGCAGCAAGCTTGGAAAGTAAGTAGCCAAAGCAATCGTATGGGTTATCGCCTGATCGGCGAAGCCAATGACAAACGCAGTAACAACCAACTGACCCGCATCGAACAAAAAGAATTGCTGTCGCATGGTGTTATACCCGGAGTGGTCCAAGTACCCGCTAACGGCCAGCCTATCGTCTTACTGGCCGATTGCCAAACCACTGGCGGCTATCCAAAGATAGCCTGTGTGATCGAAGCCGATTTATGGAAAATTGCGCAAACCCCAATTGGCCAACACTTTTGTTTTATCGAAGTCGACCACGCACTTGCGATTGAAGCACAACAAAAATGGCAACGCGAACTTGCAAGAATTCATGGTGCACCCAATGTCTAAAGCGATACAAAAAAATTCCAGAGTCATCGATCTCAATGCCGATCTAGGTGAAGGTGGTGCCTACGATGCAGAAATTCTCCAGATCGTAAGCTCTGCCAATATTGCCTGTGGCGGTCATACTGGCGATCAACAAAGTATGCGTGAAGCGGTACGATTAGCGAAGGTACACAAGGTTGCGATAGGCGCACACCCCAGTTTTGTCGATAGAGTCAACTTTGGCAGAAGCGCACAGAACCCGCATCCTGATCTGCTATTCCAGCAGCTATGCGAGCAAGTAAGCCAGTTAGCAAACATTGCCAAACAAGAGAACTACCCCCTGCAACATCTCAAGCCACATGGTGCTTTGTACAATCAAGCTGCGCATGACGCCGTGTTAGGGGAAGTCATCATCCGCGTAATTCGCGCTTGTGACCCATCACTGACCTTAATTGGCTTAGCCGGAAGCGCACTTCTGACACAAGCGCAAAACGCTGGAATAAAAACAAAAGCAGAAGCGTTCGCCGATCGTCGCTATAACAAAGACGCAACTCTGCGTGCGCGTAGTTTCGCCGATGCGTGTATTGAAAGTGACGATGATGCGATACAACAAGTACTGAATTTAATCGAACAGCAACAAGTTGTTTCTGTAGATGGGCAGAAGATACATATAGAAGCCCAGACTATTTGCGTACATGGTGATGGCGAACACGCCTTACATTTACTCAAAAGCATACGTGACAAATGCACTGAGCTCGGCTATACAATCCAATCAGTATGTCATTAGCGATGCTCGCAACAAGATTGCTACGAGAGCATCGGGACATCGGGGCATCGGGGCATCGCTATTCAACTTGACGAACAACTTATCCATAAATCTAAAAATACGTAAGGGAGATAAAAACAATGGACAGCAATCTATGGTTGCCGCTGATTGGTGTTCCAATTATTGTCGCCGGCTTTGCGCTACGATTTAATCCGCTTATGGTTGTCATCGCTGCTGGCATGGCAACCGGTTTAGCAGTTGGTATGGATCTAGGATTATTGCTAGAAACTTTTGGCGAGAAATTTATGAATAGCCGTCAATTGGCAAGCATCTTATTGATCCTTCCAGTGATTGCGATCCTTGAGAGATACGGATTAAAAGAGCGCGCGCAAAGCTGGGTTAGCGGAATTCAAAGTGCTACCGCAGGACGCATCTTGATGCTGTACTTTGTACTGCGTCAATTTACTTGCTCACTCGGACTAATTAGTTTGGGCGGGCAAGCCCAAACGGTTCGCCCTCTGCTGTTTCCTATGGCTGAAGGCGCGGCATTATCGAAGTATGGTGAATTACCAGAGAATTTACGTCAAAAAATAGCAGCTCATGCAGCCGCTTGCGACAATGTCGCCTTATTTTTTGGTGAAGATATTTTTATCGCATTCGGCGCAGTTTTATTGATGACCGGCTTCTTGAAAGAAAATGGCATCACCGATGTTGAACCTTTAATGATTGGCCTATGGGCCATTCCTACTGCGATCTGTGCATTGGTAATTCACTTAATTCGACTGTCATGGTTAGACGCACAAATTGCACGTGATGTACAAACTTGGCAGCAACAACAAACTGGAGTACGCGCATGAATGCGACAAATCAAAGCGCGCTTAGCATTATCAGCATTCAAGTCATTTTTTACTTAATCGGTATCGTCGTGATGGCAATCGCTTGGTTGAGCATACGTGATCGTAGCAATCCCAAGCGTTATACAACGGGGCTGTTTTGGTTTCTATTCGGCATAGGATTTTTATTTGGCGATGCGATGATCGCGACTTTGGGCAGATCATTGAGCTACAAGATACTTGGTGGCATCGTGATGCTATTGGCATTGATTGCTGGTAGTAATTTACTAGGTAGCGGTCAACATCCAGCCCAAGCGAACTGGGATAAAGCGGCATTCGCAGGTCGATTCAAAAATAAACTATTCTTGCCTGCAATCGCGATTCCGATTATTACTGTGATTTTGAGTAGTCTAGGAAAAGACCTCAAAATTGGTGAGTACTTTATACTCGATCAAAAAAATCTGACCTTGGCTTGTCTCACTATCGCCTGTGTTTTCAGCCTGATCTATGCTTACTTCATTACCGGTGGAACACCAGTGGTCGCAGTGCAAGAATCAAGACGTTTAGTCGATGCGATGGGTTGGGCGCTGATCTTACCTTTGATGTTAGCAATGTTAGGTGGCGTGTTTGTTGCTGCCAAAACAGGACAATCGATCCAAAACCTAGTGACGATGTTTGTTGATCCAAGCAGTCGCCTCGCCTTAATCGTGATTTACTGTCTCGGCATGGCGCTGTTTACGATGGTGATGGGAAATGCCTTTGCCGCATTTCCTGTGATGGCAGCAGGGATTGCCTTACCGTTTTTAATCCTGCAGCATCATGCTAGTCCAGCACCATTAGTAGCGATTGGCATGCTATCTGGCTATTGCGGTACTTTGATGACGCCGATGGCAGCCAACTTCAATATCATCCCAGCTGCGCTATTAGAATTAAAAGACAAATATCTAGTCATCAAATATCAAATTCCAACCGCGATAGCCGTCCTAATCTGCAATATGATTTTGATGTACTTTCTGGTTTAATTTTTTCATACACAAAGTGCGAGCTATGCCAACCATCTTACTCACTGGCTTCGAACCATTCGATCGAGAAACGATCAATCCATCTTGGGAGCTTGTTCAACTCTTTGCCGAACGAAGCTTTGGTGATCATTATCAAGTACAAGTGGCACAACTAGCCTGTGAATTCGACAATGCGATTGATCAGCTAGTTGATTTGCTCGATCGCCATCAACCAGAAATCGTCGTATGTATAGGGCAAACTGGCGGCAGAACGGATTTCAGTATTGAAAGAGTGGCGATCAATCTCGATGATGCACGGATTCCTGATAATGCAGGTGCTCAACCGATTGACCAATCCATCGTCGCCGATGGACCTGCGGCCTATTTTTCAAGCTTACCGCTGAAGAAAATTATTAGAAAACTACGTGATCACGGTATTCCTGCCAATATCTCTCATACCGCTGGCACCTATGTCTGCAACCACGTGTTTTACGGTTTGATGCATTATGCCAACACCCATCCACAATTACGACATGCGGGATTCGTCCACATCCCCTACCTCCCTGCGCAAGCCTGCCACCATCCAGGCGCGGCCAGCATGTCACTGGAATCACTAGAAAAAGCGCTCGTTCTCCTAGTAGAAACGATCTTAGATGAAGATCCATTCACAGATACTTCGATGCAATTTAGCACAGGAACTATTTGTTAATTACCAACTTATCAAAATTGAGCGTGCAATGTGAATATAAAAAATTTCCTTCACGCAGTTTTTTTCATGCAATAAGCGCAAAATATTGTTTAGAATCATTTGTAGAGGAGCTAAGACTTCATCTCGAAAAAGATCATAGAACGCAGGTAAATGATCCAATCGAGAAAAGCTGAAGAGAAAAATTAGACGAACTAGCATCAAGCTGGATACCCAGCTCCTAAGAAATTTAAGGTGTCGGGCTGCAAGTTGTTAAATAAAAAATTAATGCAAGATTGAATTGGGATAAGTGATTATGCAAAACGATTTTTTTCGTCAACCCACTTTTGCCTATCTGGCTGGATTCATAGGCATCGCGACTAGCTTTACGTTAGCGTGGCGTCAATCTAGCCTACTTAGCTTTTCTTTATTTGCTTTATCCGCATTAGTGATTGGCTTGCTTGTCCTCAGCCTACTGCGCAGTTTTGCGATGCTCAATGCAGACGAACTCACAAACGAACAATTCGGCAGCAGTGCCAACACAGTCAATGAATTACGTGAGTTATTAACGAATGTTCTGCCAATTTGGGAAGCGCATGTAGAGTCAGTGCGGTCACAATCAGAATCTTCCGTGCATGATTTAATTAATAGCTTTTCTTCGATGGTAAGTGAGCTCGACAAAGCGGGCTTTGAAGGCGTCAGCAATGTTGATCGCCACAGTGTGCAAAACTCGGATGTCACAATCACTCTACTTCAGCTCTGCAAAAAAGAATTGGCACCATTGATTAACTCTTTATCGCAAATGATAGAAAGTAAGGACGAGTTATTAACTTGTATTCGCGATCTCGCCAAAGCAACCAGCGATATGTCGAGTATGGCGCAAGACGTGGGGCAGATAGCCGCACAAACAAATCTACTGGCGATCAATGCTGCGATTGAAGCAGCGCGCGTTGGCGTGCAAGGCAGAGGCTTCGCTGTGGTAGCAGATGAAGTGAGAAAACTATCGCAGCGTTCTGCAGAAACTGGCAAACGCATGACGGAGCGCGTCAACCATATTGCGAACGTAACCAAAGTCGCTCTAAATACAGCGGACCGCTCGGCAGTGCAAGACAAACGTATCTTAGAAATTTCAGGCGATGTGGTCAGAGACGTTTTGTCTCATGTGCAAACACTAGGCGACACCGCCGAACAAATGCGACATCACGGCAATATCATCCGCTCTGACATTGAAAACCTGATGGTGGCATTACAGTTCCAAGATCGAATTAGCCAAATTCTACAAGTCGTCAAAGATGACATGGATAAGCTATCTCAACTTGCAGACAATCTTCATCAATCCACAGTACCCACACCAGACACATGGCTGGCGGGATTAAAAGATACGTATACGATGGAAGAAGAACTGCGTCGCCATAATAAGGCGCCGCAAGCGAATGAAGAAAAGGAATCTGAGATTACCTTCTTCTAAACTGACTCACCACTTGAACGAATCGTAAAAATAAAGTGAACGATAGCTAAGTTAATCTTGTTAGTTGGTCTTAATAGCTAAGCACTATAAACTTGTTTTCTTGATCGACGCTACTACGGAGTTTTGCATGTGGTCTTCTTTGAATAAGCCGAGAATTCTGATAGTAGAAAGTGATGAGCTAGTTTCAATCTTCGTGCAGTTAAAACTGGAATTATTTGGCTACCAAACCATTGGCCAAACCAATTCTGGAACCAATGCGATTCGCTTAGCTGGCGAACTCCGCCCAGATTTGATTTTGATGGACACGGAGCTTTCTGGTGACATAGACGGAATTACTGCTGCAGAAACGATACGCGCGCAGTATGCGCTGCCAGTGGTATTCCTCACCGGTAAAAGCAATGATGAAGCGATCTCGACCGCAAGTCGATTTCAAGGCTTCACTTACATCACAAAACCTTTCTCGGATCAAGAACTACGTGCCATTATTCAGATGGCACTCTACAAACATCAAGCCGAGACAAAATTACAGATCAGCGATCTCGCATTAAAAGCGATTTCACAAGGCGTCATTGTTTCTACACCTGACAGAAAAATTGTCTCTGTCAATGATGCCTTCACCAAACAAACCGGCTACAGCATACAAGATATTTTTGGTAAGACTTGCCGTATCCTACAAGGTCCTTTGACCGATGCAACAATGGTGGCAGCAATTGAATCTGCATTGGCTGCCAACTTACCATTCTTTGGCGAAATCCTGAACTACCGCAAAGACCAAAGTATTTTCTGGAATGAACTAACAATTACGCCTGCATTTGACGAAGTTGGACAAGTTACTCATTTCATCGGCATCACCCGAGATATTACAGAACGCAAGAAAACGCTTGAAGCACTGAGACAAAGTGAACATGATTTATTAGAAGCTGAACGTTCTACCCATGTAGGTCATTGGGTATGGGATGCCGACTCAAAGAAGATCCGCTGGTCGGATGAAATGAATCGTATTTGGCAACGGGAAACGACGGAATTTGACGGTGACATCTTTAAAATGATCGCACAAACTGTGCATCCGAATGATCAAGCCAAAGTCATTGCCACCTGCAAAGAGGCATTCGAGGATCGTGAAGAATATGATCCGTTTGAATACCGTATATTTTTACCTGACGGCAGCATTCGCACTATCTGGGCAAAGACGGGACGTAAACAAAGAAACGCGGCTGGTAAGATTGTTCGACTAACCGGTACAGTTCAAGATATCACCGAGCGTCGACAAGCGGAGGAAGAACAACGCCTAAATCACGCACTGATGGAGCAAGCTTTTGGTAGTTCGCCGATTGGTATGGCTCTGATCGATATAGAAGGAAAATTTCTACGTGTGAATCGCATTCTTTGCGATATGTGTGGTTACAAAGAATCTGAACTGTTACATCAACCCACACTCAAATTTACACACCCCGATGATGCCAACGTCGATAAAGAACTGATTCTCCAACTAATCAATCGAGAATTAGAACGCTTCGAAGTACATAAGCGCCACTACCACAAAGAAGGCCATGTAATATGGCTGCAAGTAAATGTCTCATTGGTCAGAGACACCAATGGCAATCCAGTGAATTTCGTCACGCAAATACAAGATATTACACAACGCTTAATGGCCGAAGCGCAACTCAATCAATTATCACAAGCGGTCGAACAGAGTACAGAAGCCATCATTATCACCGATGTCATTGGCAAAATTGAATACGTCAATGACACCTTTGTTTTGAAATCGGGATTTAGTCGTGAGGAAGCCATCGGACGTTATCCCAATATCCTGAATTCTGGTCAAACGCCAAGAGAAGTATTCTCCGCACTTTGGAGCACTATTCGCGCAGGAAAAACTTGGAAAGGCGAATTGATCAATCGCCGAAAAGACGGCTCGATTTCGATTGAGTACGCAACGATTTCTCCATTGCGCCAAGCCGACGGTAGTATTTCTCATTTTGTTTCAACTCAAGAAGATATCAATGAGAAGAAAAAGCTCAGTGAAGAATTGGATCAACATCGGCATCACTTAGAAGAATTGGTTGACAGTCGCACCCATGAATTAGCCATTGCACGCGAACTCGCCGAAGAAGCAAACCGTGCCAAGAGCGCATTCATCGCTAATATGAGTCATGAAATCCGAACACCCATGAATGGCTTACTCGGCATGACTTATCTTGCGTTAAATAGTGCAACCGATCCAAAACAAATTGACTATCTACAAAAGATTCATTTATCAGGACAACATTTACTTCACATCGTCGATGACATCCTCGATTTTTCTAAAATCGAGGCGGGAAAAATGCGTATCGAAGGAGTTGACTTTAGCCTAGATGATTTGATGGCAAAACTCTCCGCAATGATGAATACCAAAGTGGCAGGACGTCAATTAAGTTGGCGCATCGCAATCGACCCAAATGTCCCAAGAGAAATGCATGGCGACCCGCATCGCCTAAATCAAATCTTGATCAATTACACGAATAACGCGATCAAATTTACAGAGCATGGTGAAATCACCGTCAGTGCAAAAAAAGTATGCGATACACCGAGTGGCTGGTTAGTGCGCTTTGAAGTCAGTGACACTGGAATCGGCATGAGCGCAGAACAGCAAACCAAACTGTTCCGTTCCTTTGAGCAAGCCGATAGTTCGACCACCAGAAAGTATGGTGGCTCGGGCTTGGGCTTAGCAATTAGTAAGGAGTTGGCGCTATTGATGGGTGGTGAAGTCGGCGTCGAAAGCGCATTAGGGGAAGGTAGTAAATTTTGGTTCACCGCAATGTTAGAACAAATAAAAGGGCCGCCAATCAAGCTCAAGCAGGCGACAAATAATCAAAATGCCTTACAACGCTTAAGGTTGATTACCGAGCACAAAAAAGTACAAATCTTACTGGTTGATGATAACGATTTTAATCAACAAGTTGGCAGCGAGCTACTAAAGGTAGCTGGTTGCCATGTGATTCTCGCTGATGATGGACAAATGGCATTGGAGCAACTGACCGAACATAATCAGCAAATCGATTGCGTCTTAATGGATATTCAAATGCCCGTGATGGATGGCTTGGAAGCGAGCCGTCGCATCAGAGTGATTCCCAAATACGCACAGTTACCGATTATCGCCATCACGGCCAATGCGATGAATCAAGATCGGATTCACTGCCTCGCAGCGGGCATGAATGACTTTATCGCAAAACCCTTTGCACCAGATCTACTATATGCAACGGTACTTCGCTGGCTGGGTGGTATCGCAGAACAAATCTCTCATACCGAGCTTACACAAAATCCGATTGCTGAACTCACCAAACCCAATACAACTTTCGATCAGAATAGTGAAAAACCTAAAGTCGCAATTGATCTCAAAGTATTGGCAAATCTAGTAGGCGACTCACCAGAAAAGATCGGAAAATTTGCACAGAAATTTGTCGACTCAGCGCAGGCAGGCCTCATCGATATTCAGCAGATGGCTGACGCTGGTGATCTACAAGGTTTAAGTGCTTTAGGTCACAAATTAAAATCAAGCGCCAGAACTGTGGGGGCGATGCAGTTTGGTGAAGTCTGTCATCAGCTAGAAGAATTGAAAAACCACGGCAAAATCGAAGATGCGACTTCCCGTATAGAAGAACTACAACGCCTTTTTGAACAAATAAAAATCGAAGTAGAAGCGTATCGATCGCCAGCGACTAAGCTTACGACCGTCAGCGAAAATAGCCAAGCAAGTTACGCGCAAACTGTGGCAGATGATGATTCATCTTCTTTGAGTCAACTCAAACCCAATTTGCATGTCTTAGTCTTGGAAAATGAAATCGGTGACATGGAGTTAACCTGCACCAGCTTACGCAAGCTAGGAGTAGCGCGCGTCTCAAATTGCACTGAGGGCAATCAAGCCTTAGCAGTACTGCGCACCTACGAGCCTGATGTGTTGATTTGTGATTTGACGCTACCTGGTATGGACGGTATTAGCTTTTTACGCATCGCTGCAGAAAATGCATATAAAGGTAGCGTGATTATTCTCAGCGCTGTCGATAAAAGCGTCATGAAAGCAGCAGAAAATTTAGTGAAAGCGTATGGTTTAAATTTGATTGGTACCTTACGTAAGCCATTGGTAGAGAAAGAGCTATTTGAGTCTTTAGCAAAACAAGCTCCGAATCCCGCGGAACAAGCAAAACGTTCAAAAGTTCCAACGCTTGATCTCAACGAATTGCAAGCAGGATTTTCTGAAGACTGTCTTGAGGTATTCTTCCAACCTAAGGTATCCATCAAAACTGGACGCGTGATTGGCGCGGAATGCCTTGCGCGTTGGCGTCATCCGACGCGTGGCTTATTGGGACCGAATGCATTTATTTCTGCGATGGAAGCAAATGGCATGATCGATGACTTGAGTAAGCTCATTCTAGAGAAAAGCGCGATTCATTTACGCAAATGGTACAACCAAGGCCATCAACTGAAATTAGCCGTCAATGTGTCAATGGATAACCTAAATCAACTCGACTTGCCTGAGCAATTTGAATCGATTCTGAAGAAAGTCGGCATTCGCCCTTCGCAATTTATTTTAGAACTTACCGAAACACGCTTGATGGCTAACTTAACCGTCAGCTTAGAAATCTTAACGCGCCTACGCTTAAAAGGCTTTGGTCTTTCCATCGACGATTTTGGAACTGGCTTCTCTACTATGGAAAATCTGAAGCAATTACCATTTACAGAACTCAAAATTGATCGCGCCTTCGTCCACGGCACCAGCGAAGATGAAGCGTCTAAAGCGATCTTAAATTCGAGCATACAATTGGGCAAAATCTTCCATTTGAATTTAGTAGCAGAAGGCGTAGAAACGCAACAAGACTGGGATGTGATCGTTGAGTCGGGATGTGACGAAGTGCAAGGCTACTTTATCGCACAACCAATGCCGCCTGAGCAATTTATCGATTGGAAGATTAAATGGGAAAAACAAGCAAAAAAGGAAATTCTGTATTAACCCAATTCACTACCCCTAAATGAGCTATCGAGTTATCCATCTTCGTAAAAAAAACTTTGAGAAAGTTCGGTGTATAGTAACGCGTTAAATATCGAAAATCGTTCGCACTTTTTTACAAAGTAAAACGAATTCTGAGAAATATCGAAGGCTTCTTAAAAAAAACAATCAAGAAAGTTATACAAAATGACGAAAAATTATGAAAACCTGAGCGTACTTATTGTTGACGATGACGAGTTTCAAGTTGATTTTGTATCTGATTTGTTGACAGATTTAGGTGTAAAGAAAATTATTGCCGCCAATGGTGGCAAGCAAGGCTTGGCAGCATTCGACTCAGCTTCAGTGAAACCCGACTTACTGTTATGTGATATTCAAATGCCCGATATCGATGGTTTTGAATTCATGAGCGCAATGCGAGACCGTGAATTTAAAGGTGGTGTGATTCTGATGTCGGGTCAAGGTTCACGCGTCTTGCATTCGGCATCTCTGGTTGCACAACTCTCTAGGCAAAATTTCTTAGGCAACATTGAAAAACCTGTTAGCAAAGAAGCACTCGTTGATAAGATTAAAAACATCTTAGAGTGAGGATGCAAATTTGTTTTGCATCATCTAAATTTTTGTTGTCGTTTTGATTATATTCGCCTGTCTTGGCACAAAATTAGCACAAAAGGCACAGAAATATTGTTATTTATCGTTATTCTTACGCATTGCCTTATAATGCCCGCGAATTATTTGCGGGCATTATTTATTTAACTTTCCCTTATTTTTATCTATTCCATGAATACTCTGCTTTGGCTAGTCGTCATTTACTGGGTTCTTTCTGTTGGTCTCGGGCTCTATGCCGCCCGTTACGTCAATAATTCCAAAGACTTTGCGGTTGCTGGTCGGTCTTTACCCATGTATATCGTCACCGCAACCGTGTTTGCGACTTGGTTTGGTTCAGAAACTGTTCTAGGAATTTCCTCTACCTTCGTAAAAGAAGGTTTAAAAGGCGTGGTTGCCGATCCTTTTGGTTCTTCGCTTTGCCTAATTTTTGTCGGCCTGTTTTTTGCACGTCCGCTGTATCGGATGAATTTACTGACCATCGGTGATTACTACAAAGCCAAATACGGTCGCACTGTCGAAATCTTAGTTTCTCTCTGTATTGTAGTGTCCTACCTAGGTTGGGTAGCAGCACAAATTAAAGCCTTGGGCTTGGTGTTTAGCGTGGTCTCAGGCGGTGCGATCGATATGAATACGGGCATGATTATTGGTGCTGGCAGTGTCTTGATTTACACATTAATGGGTGGCATGTGGTCAGTTGCTATTACCGATTTCTTGCAAATGATCATCATCATGATTGGTATGTTGTACATGGGATGGGAAGTTTCAAATATGGTTGGGGGTGCAGGAACCGTGATTACGCACGCCGTCAATGCAGGAAAAATGGAATTTTGGCCAGCACCAACCACGCGCGAAGTGCTTTGGTTCTTTGCAGCATGGATTACGATGATGCTGGGATCCATTCCACAGCAAGACGTATTTCAACGTGTTGCGTCGGCAAAATCTGAAAATGCAGCTGCTAACTCTGCGGTGCTAGGCGGCAGCTTGTATTTCTTATTCGCGTTTATTCCTATGTTTTTGGCTTACTCGGCAACCTTAATTGATCCAGCGATGGTTGCAAAACTGATCGACACCGATTCTCAAATGATCTTGCCGACTTTGATCATGACGCAAATGCCGCTGTTCGCCCAAGTCATGTTCTTTGGCGCATTGCTGTCAGCGATTAAGAGCTGTGCTAGCGCAACTTTGTTGGCGCCGTCCGTCACGTTTTCAGAAAATATTTTAAAACCACTATTTCCAAATCAAACCGACAAACAATTCCTATTGATGATGCGAATTGTGGTTTTGATCTTTACCTGTATCGTTACTTTGTTCGCAATGAATACCAGCTCAAGCATTTACCAAATGGTTGAAAACGCTTACAAAGTCACCTTGGTAGCTGCATTTATTCCTTTGGCTTTTGGCTTGTATTGGAAACCGGCGACGCAACAGGGTGCCCTACTATCTATCATTTTCGGCTTGCTCACCTGGATTTTCCTAGAAATCTATGCACCTGAAGACTTCTGGCCACCTCAGTTAGCAGGCGTGTTGATGAGCTTAACCGGCATGTTGCTGGGTTCTTTGCTACCGCAATTTATCGTCGCAAAGCAAGCACCGTCCGCACACTAAATGACCAAGCCTCTAAATTAATCAGCGTTGAATCGGCAATCTATGCGCGCTTTTTGTAAAAGGCGCGCATAAACCGTTATAATTCAGGGTTTTACGAGTTTTCCTGAGGATAAAAATGCCTATCTATGCTTATCGCTGCGATGCCTGTGGCTTTGCCAAAGATGTGCTGCAAAAAATGTCAGAAGATCCTTTGACTGTTTGCCCAGAATGTCATCAGCCTAGCTTTAAAAAACAAGTCACTGCCGCTGGTTTTCAATTAAAAGGTTCTGGCTGGTACGTCACTGATTTCCGTGGTGGCAATTCAGATAAAGCCAGCACAGGCGCCGCCACTGGCGCAACTGCAAAAACCGAAGACAAATCCAGCGAAGCCAAGCCCGCGAGTTCAGCTGAAGCAAATAGCGCTAGCAGTAGTAACGAAAGTGGTAGTACTGCAGCGACCAACTCAACGAGCGGTAATGACAAAGCGGCATAACAGCAACACAATTTATCGAGCAAAATCTTGATCTATGCGTAAATACTTTATAACTGGCTTGCTGACTTTAGTACCGATTGCTATTACGGCATGGGTATTACATGCGGTTATCAGTAGCATGGATCAGACGCTATTGCTGTTGCCAGAACAATGGCGTCCAGAAGCTTTAATCGGACTCAAGATTCCTGGCTTTGGTGTTGTATTGACGGTTTTGATCATCTTCATCACTGGCTTATTAACACGAAACTTCATTGGCAATTACATCGTCAGCGCTTGGGAAGCTTTGTTAAATCGCATTCCTATCGTCAATTCAATTTATTCCAGTGTAAAGCAAGTCTCCGACACCTTATTTTCCTCGTCTGGAAACGCATTTAGTAAAGCTTTGTTGATTGAATATCCGCGACAAGGCGCTTGGACTATCGCGTTCTTGACTGGCAAACCCAGTGGTGATGTCAGCAAACATCTGGGCGAAGACTTCATCAGCGTCTATGTACCGACTACCCCCAACCCGACATCAGGGTATTTCTTAATTATCCCCAAAAAGGATGCGATTGAACTCGATATGAGTGTCGATACGGCGCTTAAATATGTGGTTTCTATGGGTGTTGTGGCACCAGAAGTTGCAGAAAAGGTGGCAGAACAAAACAATGCGACAAAAAACAATTGATCGCCCTAAAAATTGCTAAAATGGAATTTAACTCCATTCAATTTAACTAAATATTCACATCAAAGCTTTTAACTTTTAAGAAGACAGGTAAGAAATTATGTCCATGCGTACCAACTACTGCGGCCTTACTACTGAAGCATTACTCGGCCAAACCGTCAGCCTGTGCGGCTGGGTGCATCGCCGTCGTGATCACGGTGGGGTGATTTTTATTGATTTGCGCGACCGTGAAGGTTTGGTGCAAGTGGTGTGCGATCCAGATCGCGCTGAAGTCTTTAAAAATGCAGAAACCGTACGTAATGAATTCTGCTTACGTATTACCGGTATCGTACGCAATCGTCCAGACGGCACAATCAATGCCAATCTGAAATCAGGCAAAGTGGAAGTCTTATGCCATGAATTAGAAATCTTGAATGCATCGGTCACGCCACCATTCCAATTGGACGATGAGAACCTGTCTGAAACCACACGTCTGACACATCGCGTATTAGATTTGCGTCGCCCTCAAATGCAAAACAATTTGCGCTTGCGTTATAAGGTAGCGATGGAAGTCCGTAAGTTTTTGGATGCCAATGGTTTCATCGATATCGAAACACCGATGCTGACCAAATCCACGCCAGAAGGCGCGCGTGATTATTTGGTACCGTCTCGCGTGAATGCAGGTAACTTCTTTGCCTTGCCACAGTCACCACAATTGTTTAAACAATTGTTGATGGTGGCGAACTTTGACCGCTACTACCAAATCACCAAGTGCTTCCGCGATGAAGATTTGCGTGCTGATCGTCAACCAGAATTTACCCAGATCGATTGCGAAACTTCGTTCATGTCTGAACAAGAAATTCGCGATATGTTTGAAGGCATGATTCGCGGCGTATTCAAAAACACCTTGGATATCGATTTGCCAAATCCCTTCCCTGTCATGGATTTCGCGGAAGCGATGGGTCTCTACGGCTCAGATAAACCAGACATGCGCGTGAAATTAAAATTCACTGATTTGACGGACGTAATGAAAGACGTAGATTTCAAAGTCTTCTCAAATGCCGCCAACATGACTAACGGCCGCGTAGTCGGTATGTTGGTACCTGGCGGTGGCAGCATGCCACGTTCCGAAATCGACGCTTACGATCAATTCGTCCGCATCTACGGCGCGAAAGGTTTGGCGTACATCAAAGTCAACGATAAAGCGGCTGGCCGTGATGGCTTGCAAGCACCTATCGTCAAAAACTTGCATGATGCGGCTTTAGCAGAAATCATCGCTCGCACAGGCGCGAATGATGGCGATTTGATTTTCTTCGGCGCCGACAAAGCTAAGATCGTGAATGACGCAATCGGTGCATTGCGTGTCAAGATCGGTCATAGCGAATTCGGTAAAGCAAACGGTTTGTTCGAAGATGTATGGAAACCATTGTGGGTCATCGATTTCCCGATGTTCGAACACGATGAAGAAAATGATCGTTGGACCGCAACGCACCATCCATTCACCGCACCAAAAGATGGTCACGAAGACTTGATGGAAACTGATCCAGGCAAGTGTATCGCTAAAGCTTATGACATGGTCTTGAATGGTTGGGAACTCGGTGGTGGCTCAGTACGTATCCACCGCGCTGATGTACAAAGTAAAGTATTCCGCGCATTGAAGATCAATGACGAAGAGGCGCAATTGAAATTTGGCTTCTTGCTCGACGCTTTGCAATACGGCGCGCCTCCACACGGTGGTTTAGCGTTCGGCTTGGATCGCATTGTGACCATGATGACTGGCGCAGAATCGATCCGTGACGTAATCGCCTTCCCGAAAACCCAACGTGCACAATGTTTGTTGACGCAAGCACCGTCAGAAGTCGATGAAAAGCAATTAAAAGAATTGCATATTCGTTTGCGTGCTGCCGAGCCTAAAGTGGTTTAAGCAAATTCAGCGCATCTAGTATTAGTAGGGCGGATTGAAAACGGCAGACTTAGTTCTGCCGTTTTTTATTGTCGACTCTCAATACAGTTTCTTGTCGATGACGATCAGTGTTTTGTAGATAGGTTGTGATCAAAGAAAGTTGAAGCGTATTCGATTACATTCGGCATCCAGCCGGAACCAAGCAGCACTGCTAATTTGTGGCATACTGCGATCACACAAAATCGCGCACACTTCATCACAAACCATGAGCAGCAATTACAAAATTCCCGAATCCGTTTTAGTCGTAATTTACACCCCAGAACTCGACGTCTTATTATTAGAACGCGCAGACAAACCAGGATTTTGGCAATCAGTTACTGGGTCTAAAGACAGCATAGATGAAGCGCTTGCATTGACCGCACAACGCGAAGTTATGGAAGAAACTGGGATCGATACCAACCAGCATCGTTTGAGCGACTGGCAACTCTCGAATGTGTATGAGATTTATCCAACTTGGCGCCACCGTTATGCGCCCGGTGTGACGCAAAACAAAGAATATGTTTTTGGACTTTGTGTACCGAGCGACACCTCGGTTACACTAGCTCCAAGAGAGCATCTACAATATCAATGGTTGCCTTGGCAAGAAGCTGCTGATCGGTGCTTTTCTGCCTCGAATGCGGAAGCCATATTGCAACTGCCGCAACGCCAGCGATAGCATCAACAGCCACGATAAATATCGATCTAGTGAGCCACATGCAACCCATCGACAAACGATCAAAAGAATCGAAAGTAAGCGTATGAAATTGCGTATTGCCACCTACAATATTCATAAAGGTGTCAGTGCTTTTGGTCGCAAGACACGCATTCATGATCTCAAAGAAGCGATCAAATTACTTGATGCTGATTTGATTTTTCTTCAAGAAGTACAAGGTCAACACGATTACCACGCTAAAAAGCATGTGAATTGGCCGGAGCAAGGGCAGCATGATTTTTTAGCTGGCGAAACACATACCAGCGTGTATGGCATGAATGCTGTCTATCAACACGGACATCATGGCAATGCCTTATTAAGTCGGCTTCCGATTCTACAATCGACCAATTTTGACGTGTCCGATCATGCTTATGAACAGCGCGGCATTTTGCATGTGCGGATACAACTAGGCGCACTTCATGCACATTGTTTTGTGATTCACTTAGGTTTATTCGCGGCCAGCCGTCGACGTCAAGTACAAGCATTGATTGCACAAATCCAAGCCGAAGTCGACAGTAGCGAACCACTGATTATCGCTGGTGATTTTAATGACTGGAGCAAAGGGCTTAGTCGAACCCTGTATAAAGAATTAGGCGTGATCGAGGCCTTTGATATCGCGAACCACAGCCACGCTGAGTTACCAATTAAACGTAGTGCACTGAATTCGGTGAAAAGTCTTTTTAAATCGACCAACAATCACGCTCGCACCTTTCCGGCTGGTTTGCCTTGGCTTAGTCTAGATCGCGTTTATTTACGAGGTTTTGAGGTCGAACAAGCAAAAGTCTTGAGCGGCAAACCGTGGTCGAATTTATCCGATCATGTACCGATCTGTGTTGATCTGCAACTCCAACAATCAGCAAACCACCATGGCTAAACTTGTTTTTTGCGATGGCAATCAAATCCAGTTACTACACACGGGAAAAGAGTTCTTCGCATCACTGATTGCGGCTATCGAACAAGCGCAGCATGAAGTAGTGCTAGAAACTTATATCTATGCCAATGATCAAACCGCACAACTAATTACCCAAGCTTTGTGTGACGCCGCACAACGTGGCCTTTGTGTGCAAGTGATCATTGATAGGATAGGCGGTGGCAAGCACGCGACACAACTACAATCGATATTTTTGAACGCTGGTGTGGAATGTCGTCTATTTAATCCGTGGTTCAAACGCGGTTTGGCGCGCACTCATAGAAAACTCGCGGTGATTGATCAATCGATAGGATTTGTTGGCGGCATCAATATTATTGACGATTGCGTCACCGACGACGGTAAGAACACGCCTCTGCCCTACCCGCGCTGGGATTTTGCAGTGCGTTTAGCTGGTACCTTGGTACCAGCGCTGCACAAAGAAGTGACTGCCCAATGGTTAAAAATGGGAAAACTTCAATTGCTGCAAAGACTGAAGCTGGCGGTCAATTTACGTAAGCCGCCCATGAGTGCAACCCACCACTCCAGCGAAGCCGCCCTCGTGATTCGAGACAATCTACGAAACCGCAGTACCATTCAAAAAGCCTATTTAAAAGCCCTCGGTTCTGCACGTGAAACAGCGATTCTTGCCAATCCTTACTTCGCGCCAGGCAGAAAAATTCGTAATGCTTTAATTCAGGCAGCGCGACGTGGCGTCGATGTCAGCTTATTATTAGGTGTCGGCGATTTTGAATTCCAAGATGCGGTTGCACAATCGTATTATCCAAAACTACTTGCTAGTGGTGTCAAGATTTACGAATATCACAAAACCAAGTTACATGCGAAAGTTGCCGTTATCGATCAAAACTGGGCCACCGTCGGCTCCAGTAATTTTGACGGTTTAAGTTTATTCGTCAATCACGAAGCCAACATCGTCGTGCTCGATCCCGTATTTTCCAGCGATCTTCAACGCCACTTACAACAAGGATTACTTGATGCGACCAAAATTGACCCGCATTGCGTCATTCGTTTATCTTGGCCAAAGCGATTAAAACACCGCTTGGCATATTGGTTTTATCGGATAATCATGCGTATTGCCACACTAGGCCAATATCGCTAATCTGGTTTGCTGATCGTTTTACTTATCTACTAAATAAGCTATGTCACAGTCAACTTTAGTTTCTATCCGTATCGATAAATGGCTTTGGGCCGCGCGTTTTTTTAAAACCCGCAGTTTGGCGACAAACGCGGTTGAACTAGGCCGCGTCTTACAAAACGAGCAAAGAGTTAAACCAGCGCACGCAGTGAAAGTTGGTGACATGTTGGAGATTCATCATGCTGATCAAGTATGGCAAGTCGAGGTTTTAAGAATTCTTGAAGTGCGCGGCTCCGCCAGCATTGCACAAACCATGTATGCAGAAACTGCTGACAGCATTACCAAACGCCAGCAAAGAGCCGAATATCGTCGTCTACATACCGAACCAGCTGCGCAACTTCAACAACGCCCAACCAAACGTCAACGCCGCCAATTAGACAATATCGCAATCGACTAGCTCAATAACGATCATTTAGTTTCTATACAAAAACAAAGTCAGACTCTTCTCGATCTAGATAGATATCCATACCGAATCATCTCAGGGTGGTTGATAAACAACTTTGATTCTAATTTGTAATACTTATCTGAAATTTTAATCAAATTTAAGCGTATATTATTCCTCGGCAAGCGTTCCTATTTTCCTTACCTGAATTTCATTAATATCGTTCGAATAACTGAACACAAACCATCTAGCTCTATTCTGAAACATTGTAGTGATCCTCGAAGGAGATTCAAATGCAAGCGTTTTACGATCTAAAAATAGCCACTAAGCTCATCTTTGGTTTTGTCGCAGTACTCATATTGACCTGTTTATTAGGTGTTTTTTCTATCATCCAACTGACACGGTTCAATAGCGCCGCCGATGAAATGGGAAACGATTTGATGCCAAGTTCGATTAGTGGGATGGGCATGAAAGAAAGCGTCTCACGGATGCGATCACAAGAAGCGCAACTAGCCACTGCCGAAACACCAGAGCTAGCAAAAACCTATCAAGAACGAACCAATGAAGCCATTGAGGCTTTTCGTAAAAATCATAAAGAATTTCTGAAAAACGCTGACTCGCCCGAAGACAAAAAAGCATTAGATGAATTATTGATCGCCTTCAATGCCTATGCACAAATCTCGGAAAAAATCAGCAATTTGGCGCGCGAAGGAAAAACCCAAGACGCCGTTGCGCTATTGCGCACAGAGTCATCTGCAAGCAATCGCAAAATGCGCGGCATGCTCGACAAAATCGTTGACGCACAATTACTTGCGGGGCAAAAAGCTGCTGAAAACAGCCACGAACTATTTCTTAAAGCACGCTTATTGATCATCGTCGCGATCGCGATCAGTATCGCGATAGGTTTTATCATGGCGATTTGGTTGGCGAGAATCGTTTCTAAACCATTGCAAAATGCAGTGGGATTAGCGCAATCAATCGCTGCTGGAGATTTAACCAATAAAATTGAAGCAGAAAGCACTTGTGAGACTGGTCAGTTGATACGCGCACTGGCGGACATGAATACTAGCCTACTGAATGTGGTTACCGAGGTACGCGCTGGCACAGAACAAATCAATCATGCTGCGACAGAAATTGCCAGCGGCAACTTAGACCTTTCTAGCAGAACCGAAGAACAAGCTAGCTCTTTGGAAGAAACTGCATCCTCGATGGAAGAAATCACCGCGACCGTCAAGCATAATAGTGAAAACGCAAAGCAAGCGAATGTATTGTCTCAAACCGCTACGTCGATCGCTGAAAAAGGTGGTACTGTCGTTTCAGAAGTCGTATCAACGATGACATCGATCAACGAGTCATCCAAAAAAATTGTCGATATCATTAGTGTCATCGATGGCATTGCATTCCAGACCAATATTCTCGCCCTCAATGCGGCGGTAGAAGCCGCCCGTGCTGGCGAGCAAGGCAGAGGCTTTGCGGTGGTTGCATCCGAAGTGCGCAGTCTGGCACAACGCTCCGCCAGTGCGGCCAAAGAAATCAAAGAGTTGATCAATGATTCGGTAGAAAAAGTCAGCCAAGGAACGCGCTTGGTCGATACCGCTGGCAGCACAATGCAAGAAGTGGTTGAAAGTGTAAAACGCGTCAGCGATATCATTAGTGAAATCACGGCTGCTGGTCAGGAACAAACTAGCGGCATAGAACAAGTGAATCAAGCCATCATCCAAATGGATGGCGTAACGCAGCAAAACTCTGCCTTAGTAGAAGAAGCCGCCGCTGCCGCTGCCACTCTGCAAGAACAATCTGCTAATTTAGTACAAGTGGTCAGTGTGTTCAAACTAGACAATCAAAATTCTTATCAAAATACAGCCACCTCCGCTCGCCATAGCACCCGCACCAATCCGGCGAAAAAAGCCGCACCTGCCGTCAGAAAAGCAGCACCCACAATCGCGCAACTCAAATCATCCAACACCAAAGCAGAGGCCAACGCCGATTCTTGGGAAGAGTTCTAGCGGCTAAATTGTGATCAAAAGCGCATAAGCGCTAGCCAAATCAGCGCCATCGTCTTCACTGAGGTGAGATGATGGCATTACCTTATAAACAACAAAAAACACATGGCGTTGTGATCTCGCACACTGTTGTAGGTATTCCATTCTAATGACTTTTTTCTGATTGACTTTTAAAGTCGCATGTTGAATAGTACGGTCGTTCGATTATTTTCTGTAGCGTAGTCAAGTTGCTTCAATTTCAGCATCGCTAAAGAAGTTTTCTGAGCACCGATTTAGCAAGCACGAGCAACCACAAGTAACAATCAGAACCGCATTTGATTCTATGAATATCACATCGAAGTTTATGCGCAAGGGAGAACTTACCCGCGCAGCGATATTAGAAACGGCATTGCAGTCGGCAAGTCGGCATGGGCTCGAAGGCTTAACTATTGGTTTGCTCGCTGAACAAATGAATATGAGTAAGTCTGGCGTATTCGCTCATTTCGGCTCACGTGAAGACTTACAAATTGCGGTACTCAAGCTGTATCACCACTTATTTGAACAAGAAGTGTTTTACCCCAGCATGAAAGAAGATCGGGGCTTGCCACGCTTGCGTTCGATGTTTTCATTGTGGGTCAAGCGTGTGACCCAAGAAATTGCATCTGGCTGTATTTATATTAGCGGGGCGACCGAATACGATGATCGCCAAGGACCGATCCGCGATGAGTTAGTTGGCATGGTCAACGCTTGGCAAGGCGCACTATTGCGCGCAACCATGCAAGCACAAGAATTTAAGCATTTACAAGCGGATATCGACCCCGCACAAATCGTGTATGAGATGTATGGCCTGATTTTGGCATTGCACCACGATGCCCGTTTCTTAAAGAAATCAGGTAGTGTCAACCGCGCAGAAACAGGTTTTGAAAGAATGATCCAATCGTACGCGCCGTATAAATCGGCAGCATAAAAAATACAGGCACAGAAAATATAGCAACAGATTTTATTGATTACGGCAATTGTCACTTTTTATTTTTAGAACTTATTTAGTCCAGAGGAGAAAATCATGGGTCAATACATCGCTCCATTACGTGATATGCAATTCGTTTTACATGAATTGTTGGGAGTAGAAGCAGAGTTAAAAGCACTGCCGAAATACGAAGAGATTGATGCCGACATCATCAATCAAGTGATGGAAGAAGCGGGCAAGTTTTGCTCTGAAGTGATTTTCCCATTGAATCATTCTGGTGACCGCGAAGGCTGCCATCATGATAAAACTACGCACTCGGTAACGACACCAAAAGGTTTCAAAGAAGCTTACAAACAATACGTCGAAGCGGGCTGGCCTGCACTCTCTTGCGACCCAGAATATGGTGGTCAAGGTTTGCCACTGGTGATGAATAATTCATTGTATGAAATGATGAATTCTGCGAACCAAGCATGGACTATGTACCCAGGTTTATCACACGGTGCGTATGAATGTTTGCACGAACACGGCACACCAGAGCAAAAAGCTCTGTTCTTGCCAAAATTAACGTCTGGTGAATGGACAGGCACGATGTGCTTGACCGAGCCACACTGCGGTACCGATCTCGGCATGTTGCGCTCTAAAGCTGAGCCACAAGGCGACGGCACTTACAAAATCACCGGCGCAAAAATCTTCATCTCTGCTGGTGAACATGACTGCGCAGACAACATCATTCACTTGGTGTTGGCGCGTTTGCCAGATGCACCTGAAGGTTCCAAAGGTATTTCCTTATTCCTCGTACCAAAATTCTTGGTCAATGCAGATGGCAGCTTGGGTGCACGCAACCCTATCTTCTGCGGCGCGATCGAAGAAAAAATGGGTATCCACGGTAACTCCACTTGCCAAATGAATTTGGATGGCGCAGTCGGTACTTTGATTGGTCAACCACACAAAGGATTGAACGCGATGTTCGTGTTCATGAATGCAGCGCGTTTAGGCGTAGGTATGCAAGGTTTGGGCTTGACCGAAGTCGCTTACCAAAATGCTTTGATCTACGCAAAAGATCGTATTCAAATGCGTAGTTTGTCTGGCCCTAAAGCACCAGACAAACCAGCTGATCCAATTATCGTTCACGCTGACGTCCGTCGTATGTTGTTGACGGCAAAAGCATGGGCCGAGGGTGGTCGTGCATTGTGCTCACACGCGGCAATTTTACTGGACAAAGAATTGAATCATCCAGATGAAGACGTGCGTAAGGAATGTGCTGATGAAGTCGCTTTGCTTACACCTATCATCAAAGCCTTTATCACTGACAATGCATGGACAGCGACTTCTGAATGCTTACAAGTCTACGGCGGTCATGGTTACATCGCTGAATGGGGCATGGAACAATATGTACGTGATGCACGTATTAATTTGATCTATGAAGGTACCAACACAGTGCAATCTTTGGACTTGTTGGGTCGTAAAATTTTGCAGGACAACGGCGCGAAACTGCGTAAGTTTGGTGCAAAAGTGCAAGCGTTCGTGGAAGAAAATGGCACTGATGAAGCGATGTCTGAATTCGTCACACCACTGGCTGACTTGGGCGACAAATTGACCAAGTTGACGATGGAAATCGGCATGAAGGCTTTCCAAAATCCTGACGAAGTGGGCGCAGCTGCGGTTCCTTACTTGCGCGTTGCAGGTCATTTGGTCTACAGCTATTTCTTCGCGCAAATGGCGAAGATCGCTTTGGCGAAACAAGATTCTGGCGATACCTTCTACAAAGCTAAGTTAGCGACGATTCGTTTCTACTTCGCACGTTTGTACCCAGAGACAGCGATGTTGATCCGTCAAGCACGTTCTGGTTCTGCGAATTTGTTGTCTTTAGAAGCTGATTTATTCTAAAAATGTCTCGATAAATCCAATTCTAGGGTGCCTCACGGCGTTGCCAATACTCGCAATATCGACATATTGCTCCGTTTGGCGCCTTGTGATGCATTCCGATAATTGAATTTCTAAAGACATTTTGCTGCGATGTTTTTATAGGGCGGCACGAATTCATTCCGCCCTACCCCAACCAAGTTTGACTTCGTAACCCTGTATTTCAATTTTATTAGAAGGTACGTCAATGCCTAATTTCATCGTCAAAAAAGTCGCCGTACTCGGCGCTGGTGTGATGGGAGCGCAAATTGCTGCGCACTGTGTCAATGCCAAAGTTCCTGTCGTTTTGTTCGACCTGCCAGCGAAAGAAGGTCCAAAAAACGGTATCGTTCTCAAAGCGATTGAGAACCTGAAAAAGCTCAACCCAGCACCACTCGGTGATAAAGATGATGCAGCTTTGATCGAAGTCGCCAACTACGAAGACAACCTCGATGTCTTGGCTGGCTGTGATTTGATCATCGAAGCGATTGCAGAACGTATGGATTGGAAACATGATCTGTACAAAAAGGTTGCACCACACATCGCGCCAAATGCGATCTTCGCTTCTAACACGTCCGGTTTGTCGATCACTGCTCTGTCTGAAGGCTTTGATGCGAATCTAAAAGAACGTTTCTGTGGCGTGCACTTCTTCAATCCACCGCGCTATATGCACTTGGTCGAATTGATCCCAACAGCGGCAACACGTTCTGACATCCTCGATCAACTCGAAGGTTTCTTGACGACGACTTTGGGTAAAGGCGTGGTTCACGCGAAAGACACACCGAACTTCATCGCCAATCGCGTTGGTATCTTCGGTATGCTGGCAACGATTTATCAAGCGGAACAATTTGGCTTGAGCGTTGACGTCGTCGATGATTTGACTGGTAAAAAATTGGGTCGTGCATCCTCTGGCACTTTCCGTACAGCAGACGTAGTCGGTCTCGACACCATGGCGCACGTCATCAAAACGATGCAAGACAACTTGCAAGACGATCCTTTCTTCGCGGTCTACAAAACGCCTGAAGTCTTGGCAAAATTGGTCGCCGCTGGCACGCTCGGTTCCAAGTCCGGTGCTGGCTTCTACAAGAAAGTCGGCAAAGATATTTTGCGTTTAGATTTCGCCAGCGGTGAATACGTTCCAGGCGGCGCTAAGGCAGATGATTTAGTTGGCCGCATCTTGAAGGAAAAAGATCCCGTCAAGAAGATGAAATCTTTGCGTGAGTCGACCAATAAACAAGCACAATTCTTGTGGTCCATCTTCCGTGACGCATTCCATTACATCGCGATTCATGGTGCGACGATTGCGGACAATGCACGCGATATCGACTTCGCTATGCGTTGGGGCTTTGGTTGGAATGTCGGTCCATTCGAAACATGGCAAGCTTCTGGTTGGCAGCAAGTAGCAACTTGGGTCAAAGAAGATATCGATGCAGGTAAAGCACTGTGCGCAACACCATTGCCAGCTTGGGTATTTGACGGCCCTGTCGCAGACAAAGGCGGCGTACATACATCAGAAGGCTCTTGGTCGATTAGTCGTAGCACCTTCGTTCCACGTTCGAACTTGGCAGTCTACGATCGTCAAGCTTTCCGCGCTCCTGTATTGGGTGCTGGTGCCGAAACAGGCGCGACCGCTGGCGTTACTTTCTTCGAAGATGACTCCGTCCGTATCTGGCATCAGAATGATGATGTCTTGATCTTGTCCTTCAAGACCAAGATGCATGTGATTGGCCCAGGTGTGGTCGCTGGTATGGAAAAAGCGATTGCTGAAGCCGAGAAGAATTTCAAAGGTTTGGTGATCTGGCATGCCGACGCAGCTGAAGGCGGTGCTTTCTCTGCTGGTGCAGATTTGCAAGCGATGCTGCCATTGTTTATGTCTGGCGGCGTGAAAGCGATCGAACCAGCCGTATCACAACTGCAAAACGCACACCAAGCGTTGAAATACGCGAACATCCCCGTGGTTGCTGCAGTAGCTGGTTTGACACTCGGTGGTGGTTGCGAGTTGATGATGCACGCTGCAAAACGCGTAGCCGCACTCGAATCCTACATCGGTTTAGTTGAAGTTGGCGTGGGCTTGGTTCCAGGCGGTGGCGGCTTGAAAGAAGCTGCTGTACGTGCAGCCAAAGATGCAAAAGGCACTGACCTCTTACAATTCTTGAAGAACTACTTCACGAATGCAGCAACAGCGAACGTGTCGAAGTCTGCTTTGGAAGCACAAAAAATGGGCTACCTTGGTCAAGACGACGTTATCGTTTTCAATGCTTTCGAATTGTTGCACGTGGCAAAAGTAGAAGCACGTGCGATGTTCGACGCAGGCTATCGTCCACCAATGCGCAAACTGGTACCAGTAGCAGGTCGTCATGGCATTGCGACCATCGGCGCGCAATTGATCAATATGCGTGATGGTGGCTTCATCTCTGCACACGACTTCAAACTCGGCAAGATGATTGCAGAAGTCGTTTGCGGTGGCGATATCGACAATGGCAGCATGGTCAGCGAACAATGGTTGCTCGACATGGAACGCAAAGCGTTTATGGAATTGTTAAACCATCCAAAAACACAAGAGCGCATCATGGGCATGATGCAAACTGGCAAACCAGTACGTAACTAATTCATCGAGGACTCGACAATGACTACTCAATTACAAGACGCATACATCGTTGCGGCAACTCGTTCTCCTATTGGTAAATCCGGACGCGGCTTTTTCCGCAATACTCGTCCAGATGACTTGCTGGTTGGTGTATTGAAATCTGCTTTGGCGCAGGTGCCAAATCTCGATCCAAAATTGATCGAAGACGCGATTGTTGGCTGCTCCTTCCCAGAAGGCGCACAAGGTTTGAACTTGGCACGTATGAGCGTGCTGTTGGCAGGCCTACCAAACACCATCGGCGGCGTAACGATTAACCGTTACTGCGCTTCCGGTATCACGGCAGTGGCTATGGCTGCGGACCGCATTCGCGTTGGCCAAGCTGACGTCATGATCGCGGCGGGTGTGGAATCCATGTCCATGGTGCCTATGATGGGTAACAACCCGTCGATGAACATGGCGATTCTCAAAGACGAAAATGCCGGTATCGCTTACGGTATGGGTTTGACTGCAGAGAAAGTCGCGGCGCAGTGGAAAATTAGCCGTGAAGCGCAAGATGCCTTCGCTTTGCAATCCCATCAACGTGCATTGGCTGCACAGGCGGCTGGTTACTTCGATGCGGAAACTACACCATTCGAAATTATCGACCGCGTACCAAACTTGGCAACGGGCGAAATCGAACTCAAAACTCGTACCGTGAATCGCGACGAAGGTGCCCGTCCAGATACTTCTTTGGAAGGTTTGGCGAAACTGAAAGCGGTTTTCGCAGCCAAAGGTTCTGTGACTGCAGGTAACAGCTCACAAACTTCGGACGGCGCTGGTGCTTTGATTTTGGTTAGCGAAAAAATCTTGAAGCAATTCAACCTGACACCATTGGCACGTTTTGCGTCCTTCGCTGTACGCGGCGTACCACCAGAAATCATGGGTATTGGTCCGAAAGAAGCGATTCCAGCGGCATGTAAAGCAGCTGGCATCACACAAGACCAAATCGACTGGTTCGAATTGAACGAAGCGTTTGCGGCGCAATCTTTGGCAGTGGTACAAGACCTCGGTCTCGATCCAGCGAAAGTGAACCCTATGGGCGGCGCGATTGCTTTGGGTCACCCATTGGGCGCAACTGGTGCGATTCGTTCTGCGACGACGATCCATGCTTTGCATCGTAATAAGTTGAAGTACGGTATGGTGACGATGTGTGTGGGGACCGGCATGGGAGCAGCAGGCATCTTCGAACGGATGTAAATCCAATTCTGGGGCGCAAGGCGTCGTTGCAAATGCTCGCAATATTTCAATATTGCTGTGCTTTGCGCCTACTGCGGCATCCCTATAATTGAATTTAGCCGGTTGATACGAGTTTATCGGGCAAACAACGCCTTACGATCGAATCCCTTGCACGAAACTAAACCGCACATCCAAAACTGTGCGGTTTTTTTACGGAGTCTGTATGAGCACGATTGAAACGACGACCTTGATTGCGAAAGATGGTACCGAGCTGGTGGGGCGCAAGTATTCGCCTGAGGGTGCGGCGCGTGCGGTGGTGTTGATTCCTGCGGCGATGGGGGTGAAGCAACAGTTTTATGCGCCTTTTGCAGAATTTTTGTGCGAGCATGGATTTGCTGTGTTGAGCTTCGACTATCGTGGTATGGGCGAATCTTTGGATGCGCGTTTTAGCAAGTCTTTACGTGGCTTTGAGGCGGATATTAGCGATTGGGCTGAACTCGACTATAACTCGGCCTTACATGCAGCGAAGGCTTGGCATCCTGAACTTCCGTTTTTGGTGATTGGTCATTCGCTCGGCGGTCAACTTGCTGGCTTGCTGCCTGATAATCATTTAATCGATGGATTACTTACTGTCGGCTCAGGCACCGGCTATTGGCGCCATAATGCACCACCAACCAAACGTACGGTGTGGTTGCTGTGGTATTTCTTAGTGCCGCTTTATACCAGCATCTGTGGCTACTTTCCAGGCAAGAAGTTGCGCAAAGTGGGCAATCTTCCTAAAGGTGTGATTTATCAATGGTCGCGCTGGTGCAAAGATCCACGTTATTTTGTCGATGAAAATGGCAAAGCGATGCGCACCTACCATCAGCAATTTACCGCCCCGATTCTAAGCATGAGCTTTACAGACGATGAAATGATGGGTCGTAAAAACATTGACCGACTGCACGATTATTTCAGCCGTGCGCAAGTCGAACGGCGCTACATACAACCGCAAGACGTACAGGCAGAACGTGTTGGACACTTCGGCTTTTTTAGAGCGGAGTTTCGACACAGCTTGTGGCAACAAGCTTTACAATGGCTGACCCAACAAAACAAACAGCATCCCTCCGCACAACCTAACTAAATCAAGAGACATCATGGAAATTCTGACCAACATCAATGACGGCATTTTGACGATCAATTTCAATCGTCCAGAAAAGAAAAACGCGATCACGTTTGGCATGTATGAAGCGATGGCAAATGCGATCAACGCAGCGAATGACGACAAAAACGTCAGCGTGATTTTGATTACTGGTAAGCCAGAAATTTTCACGGCTGGCAATGATCTTGAAGATTTCATGAAGCATGCCGGTAGTTTGGCGTCAGCAGAAATGCCGCCCGTGTATCAATTCATGCATGCCTTAAACGATGCGCAGAAACCAGTGATCGCTGCGGTCTCAGGTGGCGCGGTTGGTATTGGTACCACCTTATTGATGCATTGTGAGTTGGTGTACGCGGCAGACAATGCAAAATTCTCTATGCCATTCACGCAATTAGGTTTGTGCCCAGAATTCGCATCCAGCATGGTCTTACCGCAAATTGCAGGCTATCAACGCGCAGCGGAAATGCTGTTATTAGGCGAAGCATTCAATGCGCAACAAGCTTATGAAATGGGCCTAGTGAATAAAGTCTTGCCGCTCGAAGAATTATTGCCGTACGCAGAAAAACAAGCAGCAAAAATCGCCGCTTTGCCAGCCAAATCAATACGCTTAACCAAGAGTTTAATGAAGGCAAACCAACCGCAAGCGATACGCGACAAGATGAACGAGGAAAACGCGCACTTCGGCGCAATGCTGTCGCAACCGGAAGCACGTGAAGCGATGATGGCGTTTTTCCAAAAACGTAAACCGGATTTTAAGCAGTTCAATTAATTCAAATCTTGTCCCAGTTTCAGGCAGTTTAAGGCTAAAGCGTCGATCAACCAATTCAGCGAGATGATCACGCTAGCCACAATTGTTGATTTCCACAGATATTAATGCCAGAAGACCATTTACGCCTAACCAAACCAGTGCGAGCTTAAATATGCCACGCAACCATACTTAAGCGAACGCCAGACAAAACTACCATCATTTTTCGCGAAGTTACTCGAAGGAATCATCAACATGCGTTATCCTTAACGCTCTTTTGCTTCCTTCGATTTTTCGCTATGCTGAAATTCAATTCCAAAAACACTCCTTCAAAATTACGTCGCGGTTTATTAGCTGGTTTCGCGACATTCGCACTCAGTAGTCATTGCTACACTGCCCTTGCTGCAAATCTTAGCCAAGGGCCACAGATCGCTAAAGCGCCAAAATTAATCTTGGTGTTGGTCGTTGATGGCTTACCCAATGAGCAAGTACAACGCTATCGCCACCAGTTTGGTGAAGGTGGATTTAAACGATTATTGGAACAAGGCGCATGGTTCGGCAATGCGCATCAAGCCCACGGCATTACGGTGACCGCGGTTGGTCACAGCGCCGTGTTGACCGGCGCCTATCCTTATCAACATGGGATTATCGGAAACAATTGGTTCGATCCAAATACCTCTACTTCAGTGTACTGCACCGAAGATAGACAACATACATACATCGGCACAGAAACCAAATCCAGCGATGGCACCTCGCCAGCGAATTTGAAGGTAAGCACAGTTGGTGATGAATTGCGTTATGCCACCGGCAATCGTTCTAAAGTGTTGACCGTATCTGGGAAAGATCGTGGTGCGATTTTATTAGCGGGTAAAACTGGCACTGCCTATATGCTGATGAAAAAAACTGGCGCGTTTGCTAGTAGCACGTATTACATGAATCAGCATCCTGCTTGGCATACGGCATTTCATGCGAACAAACCGCAAGATCGTTTTTACGGTAAGCAATGGACCAACGTTTTACCAGAACATGCCTACCACGATGACGCACATGATGACGTAGTGGCACCCGCCAATACAACTAGCAGCAAACGCCTGCCCTATACCTACGATAGCGCGTCAGGAAAACCCGATGCCGAATACTATGAAAAGTTGTTCACTGGCCCATATGTCGATGAACTCACTTTGGATTTCGCAAATGCGGCTATCGATGGAGAAAAGCTGGGGAACAATCCAACCGGGGCAACGGATATATTAGGTGTCAGCCTATCTAGTCATGATTATGTGAATCACACTTGGGGACCAGAGAGCAAAATGTCGCACGATCATTTACAACGTTTAGATCGTTTGTTGGCAAAATTTTTGAATAACGTCGATAAAAAAGTTGGCTTAGACAATACCCTCGTCGTATTAACTGCGGATCATGGTTTCGCCAATGTGCCGGAATTTTCGCAAAGCATTAAACGCGATGCAAATCGACTTGATGGCAACAAAATGTCAGCAGCTTTAAATCAACACTTGTTCGAAAAATTCGGTGTTGAAAAACTCATTCGCAAATGGTCCGCACCTTACTTCTTTTTTGATTACAGCAAAGTTGAGTCAAAAGGCATTACGCGAACCGAATTAGAAAATGCTGCTGCACGGTTTATTCTCAATTATCAAGGAGTCGCATCGACTTACACTCGCACTCAATTTGAACAAGGGCAAGTACCAAATGACCGCATCAGTCGTTTAGTACAAAGAGCTTGGCACAAACAGTTGTCAGGTGACTTGATGGTGGTGGTTAAACCTTATTGGTACTTTGGATCAACGAATTCAGGTACTTCACATGGCACGCCATATACCTATGACACTAATGTGCCGCTAATTTTTATGGGTAAGCCTTGGATCAAGGCAGGAGCATATAGCCACTATGCCGAAGTTATGGATATCGCGCCAACTTTGTCGCACTTATTAAGAATACGCCTGCCATCGGGTTCCGAGGGACGCGTATTAACCGAAACACTCAAGTAGACGCCTAAAAAATGACGTAGTGTATCGCCAATTCTAGCAGCACAAAAAAAGCCGCAAACTCTTTTCAAATATCATGAAGAGTTTGCGGCTTTTTTATGACCAAATTTTAGTGTCTGTTATGCCTTGCGATAATTATCTAGCATACGATAATTGCGCGCATACATCGCGAACAAGAAGGCGGCAAATAGACAGAATCCGGCAAAGAAGAACATTTGGAAGGCGGTCACACTGAGCCCCAAAGATTCAATGTAACTGGTCACGGTTTCGCCCTTCACACTCGAATTTGCCAACAACACCCACAAGTTACCTATGGTTACCGACAAATACCAAAAACTGGTAATCACACCTTTCATCGATAAAGGCGCCTGACTATAAGCAAACTCTAAACCAGTAGCAGAGACCAACACTTCACCAAAAGTCATTAAGGCATACGGAATAATTTGCCACACGATGGTAATCGGATCACCACCA
>VFQS010000583.1_pt1 | contig 39251 bp, 36 predicted proteins | sample 3512361 | NCBI WGS metagenome assembly VFQS01 (sample SAMN10412375, study PRJNA504923) | tailings metagenome | isolation source: Relicate 1 Philex TSF3 active mining | place: Philippines
TTGAGGAAATCAACAAGGCATTTGAATTGATGCATGCGGGGAAAAGCATCCGCAGCGTCGTGGTGTTCTAACCTAGGGAGAAGTAATAATGTATAGTCATATGATGGTGGGCAGCAATGATATTGCCCGTTCGAAAAAATTCTACGACGCGACCTTCGTTGCCATGGGCGGAAAGCCCGGCATGCAGGACCCCATGGGTCGTTTGATCTACATGCACAATGGATCAATGTTCTTGGTCACGCCGCCCATCGACGGCAAACCGGCCACGCACGGCAATGGCTGCACCATCGGTTTTGCGATGACCCCTGAGTTGGCAGATGCCTGGCATAAGGCGGGCGTCGAAAATGGCGGTGAAGCGATTGAAGATGCACCCGGTATCCGTGAAGGCAATGGCATGAAACTGTATCTTGCCTATTTGCGTGATCCGGATGGTAACAAGCTGTGCGCCCTGCACCGCGTTACGGACTGATAGTGATACGATCATGAACGATGCCGAAGCGCAGTTGTATAAAGATTTGGCCGCGCTCGGCATTGCTTATGAAAAGCACGAGCATGCGCCGGTATTCACGGTGGCGGAGAGCGAAGCGCATAATCGCGACATTGCCGGCGCGCATACCAAGAATCTGTTTTTGAAAGACAAAAACGGCGCATATTTTCTGGTCACCGTCCCTGCTGAAGCCCGCGTTGATTTAAAGGCGCTGCCTTCGGCCATCGGTTGTGGCCGGATCAGTTTTGGTAAAGCCGAAGATATGGAACGGCTGCTCGGCATTACGCCGGGATCCGTAACCGCTTTGGCGGCAATCAATGATAAAGATTGTGCAGTTCAATTCGTGCTGGATGCGGCGTTGGCGCAAGCCGACATTATCAATTGCCACCCACTGCGAAACAGCGCGACCTTAAGCATTGCGACCAGCGATCTTATACGCGCGCAAACCTATTGGCAGCATCCGCCCCAGATTATTTCCATCCCGACATTGGAGCCCGCATGACTTTCGAAACCGTCTCTCAAAATATCGCCTTTGGCGGCGTGCAGGGTGTTTATAAGCACCATTCATCAGCCACCGGCACCGACATGACTTTTTCAGTCTATGTCCCGCCGCATGCAGAAGGCCAGGTTTTGCCAGTGGTGTGGTTTTTGTCGGGCCTGACCTGCACCCATGCAAATGTGACCGAGAAAGGCGAATTCCGCCGCGCCTGTGCAGAGCTGGGTTTGATTTTCGTGGCGCCCGACACCAGCCCGCGCGGTGAAGGCGTGCCCGACGATGCCGATGCCGCATATGACTTTGGCCTGGGTGCCGGATTTTACGTTAACGCCACCGCATCGCCCTTTGACACGCATTACCGGATGCAAGATTATATCGAGCGTGAGTTGCCCGATATCATCGCCGCGCATTTCCCTGCGGATATGCAGCGGCAAGCCATTATGGGGCATTCCATGGGCGGGCATGGCGCACTAACGATCAGTCTGCGTAACCCCGGCAAGTATAAGTCGACATCAGCATTTTCGCCGATCGTTTCGCCGTTAAATTGTCCGTGGGGTGAAAAGGCTTTGGGTGGCTATCTTGGCGATGACCGTGCGCAATGGCGCGCCTATGACAGCGTTGCGTTGTTGGCAGATGGCGCACGCTTGCCGGACCTGTTGGTCGACCAAGGCCTGGCTGACAATTTCCTCGAGACACAGCTCAAGACGCATTTGCTCGTCGAACAATGCGCCGCGGTTGGGCAGCCTGCCGAAATTCGCATGCAGCCGGGATATGATCACAGCTATTATTTCATCTCGACCTTCATGGCCGAACATCTTGCTTGGCATGCGGAACGGCTAAACGGCTAAAGCTTTGGGCATTGTCGATTCTGTTGTGCATATGAAGATCCCGACAGATCGCCCTTATGTGCTGCTCGACGATGCCCGCATGCACGGTGCGTCGCCGGCACGGCTATACACCGACCCGGTTGAAATATGGACCGCCAACAGCGTTGATGAAGTCGATGCTTTGTTAAATGCCTTGCGTGATGCGCAGCGGGGCGGGTTTCATGCCGCAGGTTTTTTGGGCTATGAATGTGGACAGCATTTCCTCCCAAATCTTGAGCAGGAACGCAGCGGGCCACTGGCGTGGTTCGGTTTGTTTCGCAGCTACAGCACAATCGCGGCTGACGTCGTGCCGTCATATCTACCCGATCCGGCGGGTGCATATTTGTCTGAATTGCGTCCCGCGATTTCGCGCGCAGAATATGGCGATGCCTTTGCGGCGGTTCAGGATTTCATCCATGCCGGGGACATTTATCAGGCCAATCTGACCTTTCCGCTGTCGGCCGATTACGCAGGGGATCCGCTGGCCTTATATGCGGCGCTGCGCAGTCGCGCGAAGGCGGGCTATGGCGGTGTTATCTATACGGGGGGCACACATTATCTGTCCTTCTCACCCGAACTGTTTTTCGCGCTTAAAGACCAACGCGTAACCACGAAACCAATGAAGGGCACGGCACAAAGGCAGGATGATCCGCAACGGGATAGCGATGTCGCAGAGACCTTGCGCACCGACCCGAAACAACGGGCGGAAAATTTGATGATCGTCGATCTCCTCCGCAATGATCTGTCCCGTGTGTGCATCGCGGGCAGTGTTGCCGTGCCGGAATTGTTTCATGTCGAAAGCTATCCTACGGTTCATCAGATGACCTCGACCGTTACCGGCGTGCTGAACGAGGGTTTGGATGCGATTGACGTCATAACGGCGTTATTTCCATGCGGATCGATTACGGGCGCGCCGAAAATCCGCGCGATGCAGGTCGTCGAAGACGTGGAAACCGCGCCGCGTGGAATATATTGCGGCTCGATCGGGCGTATTGATGCCAATGGCGATGCCGCCTTCAATGTTGCCATTCGGACTTTTACCTTGTGCGATTCTACAAAGACGCTTTCACTTGGATTAGGATCAGGCGTTGTTGCCGATTCCAACGAAGCAGACGAATGGGCAGAATGTTTGGCCAAGGGGGATTTTGCCAAGGTGCACGATAGCGGATTTGATCTGATCGAAACCATGCGTTTTGAACCGATGGCCGGTATCCTTCGGCTGGAGTTGCATCTGGAACGCATGAAGACCAGCGCGCAGTTGTTCGGATTTGAATTTGACCGGCACGCATTGCGCAACCGGCTGCACGCCAGCATTTTCCACCTCGATCAGCTTTCGAAAATCCGGCTGATGGTTTCCCGGTATGGTGCAGTCGCGATTGAGATCAGCCCGCTGCAGGATGTGACCGACTGGCGCGTTGCCGTTGTTCCACTGCCTGTCGCCGCGGAAGATTTCCGGCTTCGGCACAAGATAAGTGATCGGGCTTTTTACGATAACGCCCGAAAAGTGCGCACCGATTGTGACGAAGTTATCTTCGTTGGGACTGATGGCCGTTTAACCGAAGGTAGCATCACGGCCTTGTTTGTTGAACGGGATGGCATTCTGCTGACGCCGCGGCTTGAGACCGGGCTACTGCCATCAGTCCTTCGCCGCGCGCTAATCGACGCTGGTGAAGCCCAAGAGGCTGATCTGACAGCCGACGATTTGGCGAATGGTTTTTTTGTCGGAAACAGTGCACGTGGATTAATAAGAGCGCATAGGGTTGCGTAACTTTTAGCGAGGCTTTAGGGGCAAGCGCGCAACTTCTGTTCAATTTTTGCCCGAAAGTTTTGATGATGATTGACCGTCTGTCGGCCGCGCTCGGCCGGATTGCCCCTTCAGCGACGCTTGCCATGTCCGGACGCGTGATTGACCTTAAATCGCAGGGCATCGATGTTATTGGACTTTCGGCGGGTGAACCCGATTTTGACACGCCAGAATTCGTCAAAGACGCCGCCATTCAGGCCATTCGTGACGGCATGACGAAATATACCGCCGTGGACGGTATCGCGCCGCTCAAGCAGGCGATCATTGCAAAATTCAAGCGCGACAATGGCATCGAATATACGCCAAAGCAGATCACGGTAAACTCCGGTGGCAAGCACACATTGTTTAACGCCCTGGTCGCAACGATTGATCAGGGCGATGAAGTCATCATCCCCGCACCTTATTGGGTGAGCTATCCCGATATCGTGCAATTTGCCGGCGGAACGCCCGTGATCGTGATGGCGACTGCGGCGCAAAATTATAAAATCACGCCCGAACAACTGGAAGCCGCGATTACGCCGAAGACGCGCTGGTTGATCCTGAACTCGCCGTCCAACCCGACCGGCGCGGCTTATGATGCGGCTGAGTTGAAAGAATTGGGTGCAGTGCTGCTGCGCCACCCGCACGTCTTGCTGCTGTCCGACGATATGTACGAACATATTTGGTATGCGCAGTCGCCCTTTGCGACGATGCTTCAGGTGTGCCCCGAACTCTATGATCGCACCCTCACCATGAACGGTGCGTCTAAGGCCTATGCCATGACCGGTTGGCGCATCGGCTATGCCGGTGGCCCGGCATGGTTGATTAAGGCGATGGCGGATTTGCAGTCGCAATCGACGAGCAATCCCTGTTCCATTTCACAATATGCAGTGTTGGCCGCGCTTAACGGCCCACAGGATTTCTTGCGGGAACGCAATGTCGCTTTCCGCGAGCGCCGCGACCTTGTCGTCGCAATGCTGAACGACGCGCCGGGGCTTAGCTGCCCAACGCCAGAGGGCGCATTTTATGTCTATCCCGATGCAACTGGCGTGATGGGCAAGACGACGCCCAAGGGTAAGAAGATTGAAACCGATGCCGACCTCATCGATTATTTCCTCGATGATTACCGCGTGGCCGCGGTGCATGGCGGGGCCTTCGGTCTGTCGCCAGGCTTCCGGATTTCTTATGCAACATCGTCGGATATCCTCAAGGAAGCGTGCACGCGTATCCAAGCAGCGTGCGCCGCACTCACATGATCGCAACACGTGCATCACGCTGAACGGCGTTCATGCACGTTTAATGTGTTTTCTGGTGAAGCCTTCCAAAGCCGACGCACATAGCTGTTTCGGCGCCCATTTGCGCAATATGTCAGAGATAAAATATGGACCGTCTTTATAACTTCGTGCGATCGGATCTTTTCCTCAGTCTGGCCGGCGGATTTGCGTTAGGATTGGCTGGGCTGGCCATCATCAAACCTGCCAGTGCTAATGATCACAACGCAGAAGCCACGCGGTCTGTGTCCGTTGGAGGTCCATCATATGAAGCAGCTGCCCCGAACCCCTAAATACGTTATCCGCGCGGCACATGCCGCGCTGCTGTTTGGCTTGGTGACAGGATGCGGGTCAGACTTTGGGTCCGCCGTCGGCACTGCGCATGCCGAAGAGGGCATTCGGATCGCCGCTCCCTTCACGAAAATTGTTGAACCAAAGGGCATACAGACGGCTGTTTTTGCCGGTGGTTGCTTCTGGGGTATGGAGGCCGTGTTTGAGCGCGTGAAGGGCGTGACGCGCGTGGAGTCTGGTTATTCCGGCGGGACGCGATCAACGGCTGACTATGATCTCGTTAGTTCGGGGACCATGCGGCATGCTGAATCTGTGCGGATCCAATATAACCCTGCGGTGGTGAGCTATGGCGAACTGCTCCACATATTCTTTTCCGTGGCGCATGATCCGACGCAGTTGAACCGTCAGGGGCCAGACCGCGGCAAGCAATATCGATCCGCGATATTCCCTGCGAACGCCGCGCAACAAAAAGTGGCGCGTGCTTATGTGGCGCAACTGGACAAGGCGGGATATTGGAAGAAACCCATTGTGACGACGCTGGAGCCTTTCAGTTTCTTTCCGGCCGAACGCTATCATCAGGACTTCATGGCGAAGAACCCAAGGCACCCCTATATCGTGCAATGGGACAAACCGAAAATTGCGAATTTGAATAAGCTTTTCCCGAACCGCGTTCGGTAATTAGGTCCTGACCCTAACCCCGATAGGCGGGGATTGCCCAGCCTTTCCAAATCGCCATCGCCCGCAGGGCAAAACCGGCAGTCGCGCTGAAAATCGCGGCGGGCAGAACGGGTAGCCCAACAAATAACAATAGGCCAAACAGCCCCGATGCCAGTGCCGCAGCGGTCACATAGATTTCGGGTTTCAGCAGGATCGACGGCTCACCCGCCAGCACATCGCGAATGATGCCGCCGACGCAGGCCGTGATGACGCCCATCATCATCGCCGGTAGCAATGGAACGCCAAGCGTAAGTGATTTCCACGTGCCGAACACCGCGTAAATGGCAATGCCCACCGCATCGAACCAGTCCAGCGCACGCGGCTTCCAAAGATGCTGCGGCGTTACCCAGACCAGCCCCGCGGTCACAAGACAGGTTGCTGCAAAACGCCAATCCTGAACCCAGAAAACGGGCGCACCGATAAGCAGGTCGCGAACGGTGCCGCCACCCGCGCCGGTAACCAGCGCAAAGAAGGAGAACGTCACCAGCGTCTGTTTGCGTTGCGCCGCGGCGAGAGCGCCCGATGCCGCGAATACAGCGATCCCAAATAGGTCCAGCCATGAAATCATGGCCGGGGCTATTTGGGCCGCTTGGGTAATCATCACATGTGGATCGGTTTGCCGGTCACGGCCATGGCCGCTTCCTTCAAGGCTTCGGCATGGGTCGGGTGGGCATGGCAGGTATATGCGATGTCTTCCGAAGTCGCACCGAATTCCATAGCCACAGCTGCTTCGGCGATCATGCTTCCGGCAATCGATGCGATGATATGCACGCCAAGCACGCGGTCGGTTTTTGCATCGGCAATGACTTTGACGAAACCGTCCGTGGTGCGATTTGTTTTCGCACGGCTGTTGGCCATCATCGGGAATTTGCCGACCTTGATCTCGCTACCCGAAGCCGAAGCATGTTCCTTCGCTTCTTCCTCGGTCAGGCCAACACTGGCGATTTCGGGATAGGTGTAGACCACACCCGGGATGACGTCATGGTTGACGATACCCGTCAGGCCCGCAACAAATTCAGCCGCGGCAATGCCTTCGTCTTCCGCCTTATGCGCCAGCATGGGGCCGGGGCAAACGTCGCCAATCGCGTAGATTCCGGGAACACTGGTCTGGAAATCATGGTCAATTTCAATCTGCCCGCGCGCATTGACCGCAAGACCCGCTTTCTCCAGCCCGAGGCCATCGGTGTTTGGACGGCGGCCAATCGCCACGAGGACGCAATCTGCCTCAATAGTTTCGCTTGCGCCGCCTGCGGATGGTTCAACCGTCAGCGTGGCCATGCCGCCCTTTACCGTTGCGCCAGTAACCTTGGTACCCATGCGCAGGTTGAAGCCCTGTTTCTTGAAGATCTTGGCGGCTTCCTTGCGGACTTCGCCGTCCATGCCGGGCAGGATCTGATCAAGATATTCGACCACAGTCACTTGCGCGCCAAGACGCAACCATACGCTGCCAAGTTCAAGCCCGATAACACCGCCGCCGATGACGACCATGTGTTTGGGCACCTTTGGCAAAGCCAGCGCGCCGGTGGAATCGACGATAACCTTTTGGTCTATTTCGACGCCGGGCAATGGCGTTACCGATGATCCTGTCGCGACCATGATGTTTTTCGCGGTGTAATTTTTGCCGGATACATCAATGCTGTTGGCGGACGTGAACGCGGCGCGGCCCTTGAGCCAATCAACCTTGTTCTTTTTAAACAGAAACTCGATGCCGCCGGTCAATTCGGACACAGCCTTCGTTTTTTCTGCGTGCATTTGGTCGAGGTTGAGCGAGACGCCCTTAAAATCGATTCCAAATTTCGCCAGCGAACCCGATTGTGCCTCATGATACATTTCGGACGCATGCAGCAACGCTTTCGACGGAATGCAGCCGACGTTGAGGCATGTGCCACCCAATGTCTCGCGGCTTTCGACGCAGGCTGTTTTCAGGCCGAGTTGTGCGGCACGAATTGCGGCAACATAACCGCCCGGACCTGCACCGATAACGATCAGGTCATAATCATGTTCTGCCATTGCTCAGCTCCTTAAAGGTCGATCAACAACCGGGTCGGGTCTTCAATCGCCTCTTTGACGATTTTCAGGAAAGTCACTGCCTCACGGCCGTCGATGAGCCGGTGGTCATAGCTTAGCGCCAAATACATCATGGGGCGAACGACAACCTGTCCGTCGCGGACAACGGGGCGGTCTTCGATACGGTGAAGACCAAGCACAGCAGACTGTGGCGGGTTGATAATCGGGGTCGACATCAGGCTGCCGAACACACCGCCGTTGGAAATGGTGAAGGTTCCGCCCGACATATCTTCCATGGTGAGCGCGCCGGCCTTGGCCTTTGTACCAAAATCACCAATGGCCTTTTCAATCTGGGCAAAGCTCATGGTGTCGGCGTTGCGCACCACGGGTACGACGAGGCCATTTGGCGCGCTAACCGCAACCGAGACATCGAGATAATTGTGATAGACGATTTCGTCGCCATCGATCTGCGCATTAACGGCAGGAACGTCACGCGCTGCCAAAGCAACAGCCTTGGTAAAGAAGCCCATGAAGCCGAGGCGTACGCCATGCTTCTTTTCAAACAGGTCTTTGTAGGTCGCGCGCGCTTCGATCACGGCGGACATATCGACATCGTTAAAGGTCGTGAGCAGCGCCGCTGTGTCTTGTGCAGATTTCAAACGCTTTGCGATCGTCTGGCGCAGGCGCGTCATCTTCACGCGCTCTTCCTGACGCGCACCTGTTGGCGCAGACGCAGCTGGCGTTGCCGTTGATGCCGAAGTGGCTGCAGGTGCAGGCGCACCCTTTGCCGCCGCAACAACATCTTCCTTGGTCAGGCGGCCGTCTTTGCCGGTGCCTTTGATCTTGCTTGGGTCAATGCCGAGCTCAAGCACCAAGCGGCGAACCGCAGGTGACAAAGGCAGATCGCTATTTTCTGAAGCAGCAGCCGGCGCAGGTGCAGCGGTGCTCGTAACGGCGGGGGCCACAGCGGACGCGGCTGCAGCAGGTGCTGCGGCGGCTCCGGTGCCCGCATCGATCGAACCGATGACCGCTCCGACATTAACGGTCGCGCCTTCCTCAACGGCATAGGCACCCATGATGCCGGCAACAGGCGATGGCACTTCGACCGCGACCTTGTCGGTTTCAAGGCTGGCGATCGGTTCATCGACCGCAACCGGCTCACCGGGTTTCTTCAGCCATTGGCCAAGGGTCGCTTCAGTGATGGACTCGCCCAATACGGGGACTTTAACTTCAGTGCTCATAATTCAATCCTCAGGAGGATGGAGGGGTAACCGGCTTGGCTCCCCCGGTGCGTTGACGGCGGATTTCTTCGCGGACATTGTGGCCCAATGCGTCTGCAACCAATGCGGCCTGTTCGGCTTGGTGGCGCTTGGCAAGACCTGTGGCTGTCGCGGCTGCGGCTTTGCGTCCGGCATAACGGGCGCGGACAGGGCCGACATTGGCTTCTGCCAGGCATTCTTCCAAATAGGGGTCGACGAAGCTCCAGCTGCCGGCATTGCGCGGCTCTTCCTGGGCCCAAACGACCTCTTCCAAATTGGTCATACGCTTCAACCGGACAATCAATGGTTCGGCGGGGAAGGGATATAGCTGCTCAATGCGGACAATGGCGGTGTTTGTGTCACCCGATGCATCGCGCGCTTCCATCAGGTCATAGGCAACCTTGCCCGAACATAGGACCAGTCGTTTGACATCCTTGTCCGCAGGCGGGTTGATATCCGACAGGATGCGCATGAAATGGCTTTCGCCTTGGAAATCCTCTGCCTTGGAAACCGCCAGCTTGTGCCGCAACAATGATTTTGGCGTCATGACGATAAGCGGCTTGCGGAATGGCCGTGCCATCTGCCGGCGCAGCAAATGGAAATAATTTGCAGGCGTCGTGCAATTTGCGACCTGAATATTGTCTTCGGCGCACAATTGCAGGAAGCGTTCAAGCCGTGCGGAGCTGTGTTCCGGACCTTGTCCTTCATAGCCATGCGGCAACAGCATCACGAGACCATTGGCGCGCAACCATTTCGCTTCACCGGAGGCAATAAACTGGTCGATCATGGTTTGCGCACCATTTACGAAGTCGCCAAATTGCGCTTCCCAAAGCACCAATGTCTTTGGTTCGGCACCCGCATAGCCATATTCAAAACCCAGCACGCCGAATTCCGACAAAGGACTGTCGAGGATTTCAAAACGGCCATGCGGCAATGTTGCCAGCGGGATATATTTTTCCTCAGTCGTCTGGTCGACCCAGACACCGTGGCGTTGGCTGAACGTACCGCGGCCCGAATCTTGGCCCGATAAGCGCACGCCATAGCCTTCGGTAAGCAAAGACCCGAAAGCGAGCGCTTCGCCTGTTGCCCAGTCAAAGTTCTCACCGGTGCTGAACATGGCTTTTTTGGCATCAAGCACACGATTGAGTGTGGGGTGAATATTGTGGCCTTCGGGCACAGTGGTCAGCGTGCGGCCCAGGCTATCGAACAGCTTTTTGGACACGCTGGTTTGCACATTCCGGCGCGCGGTTTCTGGATCGGCTGGCTTGGACAGGCCAGACCAGCGCCCACCAAACCAGTCAGCGGCATTGGCCTTATAATCGGCGGCGCTGGCAAATTCCTGCTCCAGCGTCTGCACATAGCGCATGGCATGCTCGTCCGCCCAGTTTGCATCGATAACACCCTCGGCCTCAAGCCGTTTGGCGTACAAGCTGCTGACGGCGGGGTGGCCCTTGATGACTTTGTACATCAATGGCTGCGTGAAACCGGGTTCGTCGCCTTCATTATGGCCAAAGCGGCGGTAGCACCACATGTCGATGACGATGTCGCGGTGGAATGTCTGACGGAATTCAATCGCAATTTTACACGCGAAGGTAACCGCTTCGGGATCATCACCATTGACGTGGAATATTGGCGCCTGAACGCCCTTTGCGACGTCGGATGGATAAGGCGAAGACCGCGCATATTGCGGGCTGGTTGTAAAACCGACCTGGTTGTTCACGATAAAGTGCAGGCAGCCGCCAGTATTATACCCACGAATGCCCGAAAAGCCGAGGCACTCCCAAACGATGCCCTGACCAGCAAAGGCCGCGTCACCATGCAACAGCACGGGCAGCACTTGTTCATGCTTGCCAAGGTCATCGCGTGCGGTTTGGTTCGCGCGCACCTTACCGAGCACCACTGGGTTCACCGCTTCAAGGTGCGAGGGGTTTGGCACAAGGCTCATATGCACCTTGATGCCGTCAAATTCGCGGTCGGTGCTGGTGCCGAGGTGATATTTCACATCGCCCGAACCGCCAACATCATCCGGGTTCGCGCTTCCGCCCGAAAATTCGTGGAAGATGATGCGGTATGGCTTTGCCATCACATTGGCCAAAACGTTGAGACGGCCGCGATGCGGCATGCCGTAAACGATTTCGCGCACGCCGAGCTGACCACCATATTTGATGACGGCTTCGAGCGCGGGAATCATCGATTCGCCGCCATCAAGGCCGAAGCGCTTCGTGCCTACATATTTGCGGCCAAGGAATTTTTCATATTGCTCCGCCTCGATGACTTTGCCGAGAATGGCTTTTTTGCCTTCGGGCGTAAATTGGATGGCTGCATCTTTGCCCTCCATCCGCTCTTGCAGGAACCGGCGCTCTTCGACGTCGGAAATGTGCATATATTCGAGGCCAACTGGCCCGCAATAATTGGCGCGCAGCGTATCGACGAGTTCACGAACCGTGGCCCATTCGAGGCCAAGCGTGCCGCCAACATAAACTCGCTTGTCGAGGTCTGCGCCAGAAAAACCATGATATTCGGGGGTAAGGTCAGCGGGAATATCCTGCTTGGACAGACCAAGCGGATCCAGATTTGCCGCCAGATGTCCGCGCACACGATAGGTGCGGACCAACATCATTGCGCGAATAGAATCGCTCGCTGCGGCAACGGCGTCGGCCTCTGCCATGGGCTTGCCAGCAGCCTTCGCCGCGGCCTTAACCGCGACCGCCATCTGCGTCGGATCAAGCGAAGCCGTCAGGTCATCGGTGATGGACAAAGGCCAGTTCGAACGTGCCCAGCTTGGACCTTGCTCAGTTTCAAAATCTTGGTTTTCAAGACCCATGTTACTTCTCCAAATCCTCCCCATATGCGGGGAGGGGAACCATCCGCAGGATGGTGGAGGGGAGTTGCCGCTCTAACCCAGCGTCAGACGGAAGGCCCCTCCGTCACCCGGTACTTACGCACCAGTTGCTACCTCCCCGCGAACGGGGAGGATCAAAATCAACCCTTCAGCACTTCGACCAATGTCTTGCCGAGCAATGATGGTGACGGCGATACGCGGATGCCGGCTGCTTCCATTGCTGCGATCTTGCTTTCTGCATCGCCCTTGCCGCCCGATACGATGGCGCCAGCATGGCCCATGCGGCGTCCGGGAGGTGCCGTGCGTCCGGCGATGAAACCGGCCATTGGCTTTTTGCGGCCCTTCTTGGCTTCGTCGATCAGGAACTGTGCAGCTTCTTCTTCTGCGCTGCCGCCGATTTCACCGATCATGATGATGGACTTGGTTGCATCATCGGCAAGGAACAGCTCAAGGCAATCAATGAAGTTGGTGCCGTTGACGGGGTCACCGCCAATGCCAACCGCAGTGGTCTGGCCAAGGCCTTCCGCCGTGGTCTGGAACACGGCTTCATAAGTGAGCGTGCCTGACCGTGAGACGACGCCGACCGAGCCCGCGGAGAAAATGCTGCCGGGCATGATGCCGATCTTGCATTCATTGGGTGTCAGAACGCCAGGGCAGTTCGGACCAATCAGGCGCGATTTCGAACCCGACAATGCTCGCTTTACCTTGACCATGTCGAGCACAGGAATGCCTTCGGTGATGCAAACGATCAACGGGATTTCCGCGTCGATGGCTTCAAGGATTGAATCGGCCGCAAAGGGTGGCGGCACATACACAACTGACGCATCCGCGCCTGTGACTTCTTTCGCCTCAAGCACCGTGTCAAACATCGGCAGGCCGATGTGCGTTGTCCCGCCCTTGCCGGGGGTAACACCGCCAACCATCTGCGTGCCATAAGCAAGCGCCTGCTCAGTATGGAATGTGCCAGTGGCACCTGTCATACCCTGCGTGATGACCTTGGTGTTTTTGTTGATAAGGATGCTCACATATGTCTCCTGAATTCGGGGGTTCGCTTAGTTCAGCGAGGAATCAATTGCCTTACATGCGACAAGCAGTTCTTTGACCGCATCGACGCTTATCGCAAGGTTACCCTTGGCTTCGTCATCAAGCGCGATTTCGACGACCTTTTCAACGCCGCCTGCGCCAATGACGACAGGTACGCCGACATATAGATTATCAACGCCATATTGGCCGGTCAGATGCACAGCAGCTGGAAGAATGCGCTTTTGGTCGTTCAAATAAGCTTCGGCCATCGCAATACCGCTGGTTGCCGGCGCGTAGAACGCAGAGCCGGTTTTAAGCAGACCAACGATCTCACCGCCGCCGCTGCGCGTGCGCTGCACGATTGCGTCAATGCGCTCCTGGGTCGAAAAGCCCATTTTGATAAGGTCTGGAACCGGAATGCCCGATACGGTCGAATATTGAATGACGGGCACCATCGTGTCGCCATGACCGCCAAGCACGAAGCTGGTGACGTCCTTGACCGACACATTGAATTCATCGGCAAGGAAGTGGCTGAAACGTGCAGAATCGAGAACACCTGCCATGCCGACAACCATGTGATGCGGCAGGCCGGAAAATTCGCGCAGTGCCCATACCATCGCGTCGAGCGGGTTGGTGATGCAGATGACGAATGCGTTTGGCGCGTTCGCGGCAATGCCTTCGCCCACGGCCTTCATGACCTTTAGGTTGATGCCGAGCAAATCATCGCGGCTCATGCCCGGTTTGCGCGCGACACCGGCGGTGACGATGATCACGTCTGCGCCAGCAATGTCGGCATAATCATTGGTGCCCGTAATCTTGGCATCGAAGCCTTCGACGGGGCCACATTGCGACAGGTCAAGCGCCTTGCCCTGGGGAATACCTTCAACAACGTCGAACAAGACGATGTCGCCGAGGCCTTTCAATGCTGCGAGGTGAGCAAGCGTGCCGCCGATATTACCGGCGCCAATAAGCGCAATTTTTTTGCGAGCCATATAAAACTGTCCTTCCCTTAGGGCTTTTTAGCGGAATTGCGGCGTCGTTACGCCGAATCGCTGTGGATAACAACCCAATAAAGGTCCAAAGTTCAGGCTTTTTCTGATAATAGTTCGCAATAGCGATAGCGTTTATTTTCCAGCGAGTTCGGTGAGCATCAACTTCCAGTGAACCACGTTATCATGAAGGGCTTGCACCGGAAGACGCTCGTCCTTGCCATGCGCTCTGAAATCGACGGGAACCACGACCCATCCACCATTTACACCGTAAATCGGGATGCCTGCGATGCGGAATGGACGTGCATCGCTCGCCCCGGTCGACATCTCGGGCGAAATCGGTGCACCGGGATGCAACGTGTGGATGGCTTTGGTAAACGCATTCACGACGTCTGGCCGTAATGGCGAAGATAGTGACGCAACATAATCGTCGTTACGTGTCACGATGACCTCTGGATCCGCGACGATCGCCGCCAAATTCTTTTGGACGTCATTTGGATCAACACCGGGAAAAATGCGGCAGTTAATCATCGCGGTCGCCAATTGCGGCAGGGCATTGTCAGCGTGACCTGCAAAAAGCCGTGTGGGAACGCAGCGTGTACGGGTCAGGCCAACCTCGGCCTCGTCAGCTTCAATGATGTCCGCGGCGGCGCCATCATTGGGGTTTGCCAACCAAGCACGCATGGCATCGCCCAACGCACCCTTTTCCTGTTTCTGTCGTTCGGTAAAATATGCGCGCGTTGTTTCGCTGAGCATTGGTTCAAACCGGTGCGCTTCGATTTTCTCCAAGGCATGTGCCAGACTGTAGATGGCATTATCTTTGCGTGGTTTGGATGAATGACCGCCACGATTGCGCACAGTCAGCGTGTAACCGGCAAAGGTTTTTTCAGCCGTCTGCATCAGAAAGCCGGCACTCCGCCCGTCCGGAAAAAATCCGCCGCCGCCGCCATCTGCGTTCAGGCCATATTCGACGTTCAATTTGTCTTTCCATTCGGACGCGCCTTTATCGGCGCCGATGCCATTGGTTTCTTCGTCCCCTGTAAAGAAGACGACGATATCGCGGGTCGGCTTGAAACCAGATGCTTTCAGGTCAATCAGCGCTTGGGTAATGGCAACGATGCCATCCTTCATATCGATGGTGCCGCGACCGTAATAATAACCATCCTTCTGCGTCAGAACGAAGGGATCGGTTGTTGAATCTTCGCGCTTCGCCTCGACGACGTCCATATGGCCCATTAACATGATCGGCTTCGCCTTGGCTTTGCCCGGCGCGCGCCAACGAACGATAAGTGCAGCCGTTTTCTCTGTTACCTTGGCAATAGGGTCAGTGCTGTCATAGGAAACAACTTCGACATCTTGAGCAGGAAAACCGGCGGCCTTATATTGGTCGGCAAGATAGTTCGCCATTTCAGGAACTTTACCCCGACCAAAGACCGTAGGGATATTGACCACGTGCTCGAACATATCATGCGTCGCCTTCTGGCGCTCAGGTGATACTTTCACTATTGCCGGTGTTGCAGCCATCGCAGGCACAGCGCCCAACAAAGCTGTCGAAATCAACAAGGTTTTCACGCGCATAAATACTCTCCTATTCGTCGGCACCGTGACCCAGTGCTAGATATTCTTCTGACTGCATCTCCAGCAATCGAGACACCGTGCGTTCAAATTCGAAACGTCCATCGCCCTGCGTGTATAGAGCATCGGGCAAAGCATCGGCGCTTGCAAGCAGCTTTACGCGGTATTCGTACAACGCATCGATCAGTGTCACAAATCGCGCCGCTTCATTGCGGTTGTGCGGCCCAAGCACCGGAATGCCCACCATCAAAACGGTGTGGAACCGCCGCGCAATCGCCAGATAGTCAGAGGCACCACGCGCCTCCGCGCACAGACGCTTGAACGAGAACACGGCAACACCCTTCAGCGCCTTTGGCACATGCAGCATCCGACCGCCGCCCACGTCGAGTTCTAACGAGGGGACATGTGCGCGGTCCTCGGGTGGGTAATCCGTCATGCGGAAGAATGTTTCCGAAAGCGCGGCCGTCGCCTCGGCACCATTGGGTACGAGCCAGGTTTTGGCATTGCCTAAACGGTCGCGCCGATAGTCTGTCGGGCCATCGAGCGCAAAAATATCTAACCTGTCTTTGATTAACGCGATGAAGGGCAAAAACAGCTGGCGATTGAGGCCATCCTTATACAGGTCATCGGGGTGCCGGTTTGATGTTGTGACCACGGTGACGCCTGCGGCAATCAATCCCGCGAAAAGCCGCGACATAATTGCCGCATCGGCCATGTTGTTGACGACCATTTCGTCAAAACAGAGCAACCGCGCTTCATCCGCCAGTGCCGCGACCACCGGCGGAATAGGATCGCCTTTTTCTTTCGTGCGCTCAACCTTTAGCCGCGCGTGGATATCTAACATGAACTCGTGGAAATGGGCGCGACGTTTCCGCTGTATCTGAACGCTGTCAAAAAACAGGTCCATGAGCATGGACTTCCCTCGCCCGACGCCGCCCCACAAATATAGCCCGCGGGCCGGGTCCGGCTTGCGCCCCAAGAAACGCCACATTGTGCTTCCGCGGGGTGGCACAGCCTCAAGCTCTGCTTGCACTTTCGCCAGCGCCAAAACGGCTTTGGCTTGATCAGTATCAGGCTTCAGTTCGCCTGCACTGACCAGGGCGGCGTGCCGATCCGTGACCGAGGTGGGCATCATTTCTGACTGGGTTTTCGGATCGTCCCTGAAAACGCGGCGACGCGGGACTCGCCTTGCGAAACGATGCCGCGCATGAACAGCAGGCGACCCGTTTCTTTCAAAAGTTCGACCTCTGCTTCAAGTGGTTCGCCGATTACGCCAGCACCAATGAACTGCACCGATAGGTCAAGCGTAACGGCAGCGCCCGCTTCAATCAGGCCAAACATCCGCGATGCGCCAAACATCGCGACGTCGATAAAACCGAGCGTGACGCCGCCATGCACCGCGTCGCGCAAGTTGCTGTGGCGGTGTTCGGGAAACATGCGCAGGCGTGCTTTATGATGGCCTTCACTGCGCACCAGCATTTTACCAAGCACCGTGCCATTATAGCGCGTGGCATCGGTCATCTGCCAGTTTAGCCAACCGGGATTGTCCGGATCCGGACTGCTATCAAAAGCGGGTGTGTCCAACTGCCATCCCTTCTCTTAAAGGTGGCGTTCGGCAACCATCTTCTTGGTTTCGGCAATGGCCTTTGCCGGGTTCAGACCCTTGGGGCATGCGTTCGCGCAGTTCATGATCGTGTGGCAGCGATACAGACGGAATGGATCTTCCAACTCATCCAAACGTTCACCGGTCATTTCATCACGGCTATCGGCCAACCAGCGATAGGCCTGAAGCAAGATGGCCGGGCCCAAAAACTTGTCGCTGTTCCACCAATAAGACGGGCAGCTTGTCGAGCAGCATGCACACAAGATGCACTCATACAGACCATCCAGCTTTGCGCGGTCTTCCGGCGACTGAAGGCGCTCTTTGCCCGATGGTTCAGGTGTCACCGTCTGCAGCCATGGCTTGATCGACGCATATTGCGCATAAAAATGGGTGAAGTCAGGAACGAGATCCTTAATAACTTCCATATGCGGCAGCGGAGTCAGCGTGACTTCACTTTTGCAATCTTCAATCGCCGTGGTGCACGCGAGGCCATTTTTGCCGTCGATGTTCATCGAACATGACCCACAAATGCCTTCGCGGCATGAACGGCGGAATGTCAGCGACGAATCCTGTTCGCCCTTCATCTTGATCAGCGCGTCGAGCACCATTGGGCCGCAGGTTTCGGTATCGACTTCAAAGGTGTCGTAACGCGGGTTTTCGCCACTGTCGGGATCGTAACGATATACCTTGAATTTCTTGACTTTCCCGTCGGTTTTCGCGGCGTGAACAGCGCCCTTTTGGACCTTGCTGTTCTTTGGGAGGAAGAAATCGGCCATATCAATATCCTGTTGTCGTCGTGACGTGTAATTCCATATCTGCCGAACGCCCTAACCAAGCGTTTGTGCAATCACAAGTCCTCAACTGCGTCTGTTCGGGTTGCTTTTTCTGCAAGTCGGACGCGCAGCTTGTCGATTTTGCGGCCATCCATATCCACAACTTCAAAATGCCAACCTTGGTCGCGGAAGGATTCGCCCTCTACGGGCAAGTGTCGCAAGATGTGCAGAACATGGCCCGCAGCGGTCGCGTAATCGCGGTCTTCGGGCAGATCAATCGACAGCGCGTCTGCCATTGCGTCGGCGGACATTGCGCCCGACACGAGCATGGAGCCATCGTCTAATGTGATGATGTTCGGCGCGCTGCCTTGCGCCTGATCCGATGCAAATTCGCCCGCAATCGCCGCCAAAAGGTCGTTGGGCGTTACGATTCCTTCAAAATGCCCATATTCATCATGGACCAGCAGCATCGGCACATCGGACGAACGCAGGATTTCGAGTGCATCCATGGCGTCAAGTTGATCAGGTATGATTTCGGCGCGACGCATCAAGCTGCGGATATCCAGACTTTCCCCACGAATCTGCGCAGCAACAATATCGCGTGATTGGACAACGCCGATGATATCGTCACCATCTTCGCCTGTGACGGGCAGCCGCGTGTGCAGCGAATTTAACAGCGAATCGCGGACATCATCTTCCGATGCGTCCGCTGCAATACGGTCGACGTCGGTTCGTGGCGTCATGACCTCACGCACCGGACGGTCGGCCAGCCGCACAACGCCTGCAATGACCTTATGTTCATGCTCTTCAATGATGCCGGCGTGGGTCGCCTCGGCGAACACCATACGCAGTTCCTCGGCGCTCAGTGCGTCACGGGTATCGCGGCGCAGCCCAAGTGCGCGGAATATGGTCGCGCTGGATGTATCAAGGGTCCAGACAATCGGTGCGGTTACGCGTGCCAGCATCTCCATTGGCCCCGCCATGGTGACGGCGATTCTTTCGGGCGCAATGAGCGCAAATTGCTTCGGGACCAGTTCGCCGACCACCAAGGATGCGTAAGTCGTGATGCTGATGACAAGCCCGAAACCCAAAGTTTCAGCCCATTCCTTGTCCATGCCCAAAAGAGCGATGCGCTCGGCCACTGGCCCGCCCAGCGTAGATCCCGAATACGCACCGGCAATAATACCAATAAGTGTGATGCCGATCTGTACGGTGGACAGAAATTTGCCGGGGTCTCGCCCCAACCGAAGGGCGGCCGCCGCGCCGCGCTTTCCGTCTTCCGCCATGGCCTTTAGTTTCGCTGTGCGCGCTGAAACGATGGCAAGTTCAGACATGGCAAATACACCGTTCAGGGCAATGAGAGCCAATATCGTTGCGGCATCAAACCACGGGAAAGGATTAAGAGGTTCCATAGGGACGAGATTCTCATAGTGCCAACGCCAGCGCTTTGGCAACAAAATGCCGCAAAATCTGTTATCGTTAGAAGATGCAACCCGGCCAACGATAATCGCAGGTTCATCATGGGCGTCCCAAATGGGGCATCCTAGCTGAAAGGGAAAATGATGAAGAAGAATCAATTGATAACACTGTCGCTCATGGCCGCCATGCTGCCATTATCGGCATGTGTGACCGACCCGAAAACGGGCCAGCGCACGATTTCGAAGGCTGCACTTGGTGGTGTTGGCGGCGCATTGGGTGGATATTTGCTTGGCGACCTCATCGGCGGTCGCAGCGATCGCACGGAAAAGATTGTCGGCGCCGGTATTGGCGCTTTGGCCGGTGCGGGCGTTGGATATTATATGGACGAACAAGAAAGAAAGCTGCGTCAGCAAACCGCGGGTACGAGCATCAACGTTATTCGTGATGGCGACAATCTCGTCCTCGATATGCCGTCAGAAGTCACCTTTGGCCTCGATAGCGCGAACATCGATGCGGGTTTCCGCAATACGCTGGATCAGGTTGCATCGACGCTGACGCAATATGAAAAAACCTATGTCGATGTGATGGGTCACACCGATTCTACCGGGTCGGATGCCTATAACCAGTCGTTATCGGAACGCCGTGCGTCGGCTGTTGCAAACTATCTGATCGCACGCGGCGTGCAGTCCGCGCGTCTTGCAACGCGTGGCTATGGTGAGAGCCAGCCAAAGGCGAGCAATCTGGACGAGGCCGGTCGCGCGGCAAACCGCCGTGTCGAAATCCGAATCGTACCGGTTACCCAAGGATAATTCGGATTTAGACCACAACACCCTGAAGCAATTTGGGCAGCGCGCCACTCTCGCCCCGCGCCTCGGCCATGAAAAATGCCTTGGCCGGGGCAGCGCGCTGCACCATGGCCATTCCGAAACGCCGGACCGCCGACGCGGTTTTGCCGGGAATGGAAAAAAGGCGGTTCAAGCCATCGGTCGATACCGCGATCAGCAATGTATCAATGCTGCGCCACCGGCTATAGCGATCAAGCAATTGCGCATCGCCAAAATCCAGACCAAGCCGCATCCCGTCGACCAATACTTCGGTCAACGCCGCAACATCGCGCAGGCCAAGGTTGAGCCCCTGACCCGCGATGGGGTGAATGCCATGCGCGCTGTCGCCGATGAGCACCAGCCGTTCCGCCGTGATGTTGGCCGCATGGTGGAACCCAAGCTTGTACGACGACAAAGGCGCGGCGATCTCAACTGCACCCAATATGCCGCCCATCGCCTTTTCCAGCTCCGCCGCATATCCACGCGGCGATAATTTCATATATCCCGGCGCATCTGCGGCATCGACAGACCATACGATGGCTGAACGGTGCCGCCCGTCGTCCGCATCCAACATGGGCAAGACGGCAAATGGGCCTGACGGATAAAAAATCTCGTAAGCGATGTTGTTGTGCGAATGTTCGTGGAAGATCGCACCGACCATGGCGCTATGGTCATATTGCCAGTGCGCAATATTGATTCCCATTTCCTCGCGCGTCTGGCTTTGCCGCCCCTCGGCGACAATCATCAGATCAGCGGTCAAAACTTTGCCATCATCCAGATGCACGGAGGCGCGCCCTGAATCCTGTGATTTTTGGGTGATGTTGGCGGGCATGTGCAATTGGATCGCATCGCTTTCCAGCGCCGCATTGTACAACACGCCGCGCAAGAAGCGGCTTTCAAACATTTGGCCCAAGAAGCCGTCGTCTTCGGCTGGTGCGAAATCCAGCGATCCGGGCTTCAGGCTATCGCTCACCCAAATTTTTTCAATCGGGCAGCCTTTTCCCGCCAATGCGTCGCCCAATCCAATGGCTTCGAACAGTTTATAGCTCGAGCTCGATATGGCAAAAGTGCGGCCGTCAAAGCCTGCTTGCAACATGCTTGCCTGATCGGCGCGGTCAATGACATGGCTGGTGATGCCATGTGCAGCCAATGCCAATGCTTGCGTAAGCCCGATGAGCCCGCCGCCGATAATGATGACGTCTGCTTTATGATTCATATTGCCCCTATGCCGCAACAGATGGGCGGACTCAAAGGAGGATTTTGACCGTAGGCCTTCAGTGTTGGCAGCAATCTTCAACCTGTAATACTTGACGGCGAGTCCAGCGAAGGCGAAAAGGGGGCGTTCGGCCGTTGGCGGCCACCCATAAATGGCAATATAATCATGGCCTCGCGCATTTCTAAATTTACGTCAAAAACGAACATGGCCAATTGGCGGAATATGATGCGCGCGTCGCTTATCCGCAGCAGCACCTTGTTTGGCGCGGCTGTGCTTGGCCTGTTTGCGGTATTTTATGGCTTTGCGGTGCTGAGCTATTCGGCTGGCGATGCGGCGTTCAATAGCGCGGCTGCAGATGTGCAGCACAACTGGATGGGCCAAAGCGGCGCTTATGTGTCCGACATTGTCCTGTTTTTATTTGGCGTTCCGGCCATTTTCCTGTTCCCGCTGATGCTGGTGTTTGCGCGACGCTTGTGGCGCGCCGTCCCACAGCCGCAGTGGAAACGGCAGCTGACATTATGCCTGTGCGGCATGCTGCTGATCGGGTTTGGCATGGCCTATTGGCAGCACGGCAGCGACATCGGCTTGCCCGCCGGATGGGGCGGCGTGATGAATTTGCTGCTGGCAAATGCCGCCGTCGCTCTTGTGGGTCAAATCCACAGCGTATTCGGCACTATATTGCGGGTTCTGCTGATTTTGGGCAGCTTAAGTGGCGGTGTGGCGTTGGTTATTCGCGCACTTGAGCTTGAGCGCCCGCTGTTCCGCATTCCTACGCTGGCCATGCCTAAATTTTCAGGCATCAAAAACGATCTGGGAGCCTTTGCCGCAGACGATTCGGATGTTGCCCAAATTATCGAGCCAAAGCCGCCACGTAAGGCTGTTGAGCCCGAATTGCGCAAGCCCCCCGTGATTGAAGACCGCACGCTGGCGCCGAAAAAAGCGGCGTTCTCAACCGGAGCGCGGCAGGGCGATTTCTTTGGTAGCTTTGTTTTGCCGTCGCTTGACCTGCTGGATCCGCCGTCCGCCATTTCAGTGCCAAAGCTCGACAAGACGGCGCTGGAAGCAAATGCGCGGTTGCTGGAATCGGTGCTCGATGACTTTCACGTCAAAGGACAGATTGTTGCGGTGCGTCCGGGACCCGTGGTTACGATGTACGAGTTGGAACCTGCAGCGGGTATCAAATCCAGCCGCGTTATCCAGCTGGCAGAAGATATTGCGCGCAACATGTCCGCTTTGTCCGCGCGTGTTTCGACGATACCGGGCCGCACCGTCATGGGTATTGAACTGCCCAACGCCCATCGCGAGGCTGTGGTGTTTCAAGAAATGGTCGGATCCGACGCCTTTGCCGATCAAAAGGGTGCTTTGCCGATAATTTTGGGTAAGAATATCTCCGGCGATCCCGTGATCGCAGATCTCGCCCCGATGCCGCATTTGTTGGTCGCAGGTACAACCGGATCCGGTAAATCGGTTGGCCTCAATTGCATGATATTGTCGCTGCTCTATCGTCTGACGCCGGACCAGTGCCGAATGATCATGATCGATCCCAAGATGCTTGAGTTGAGCAGCTATGACGATATTCCGCATCTGTTGTCGCCTGTCGTCACCGAGCCTGCCAAGGCCATTCGCGCGCTCAAATGGGCGGTTGAACAGATGGAAGAACGCTACCGGATGATGTCATCGCTGGGCGTGCGCAACCTTGCAAACTTCAACGAAAAAGTGCGCGGCGCAAAGGCAAAGGGTGCGCCATTGGGCCGCAAGGTGCAAATTGGCTATGACCCGATGACCGGCCAGCCGCAATATGAGGAAGAAAGCTTGGCTTATGAGCCAATGCCGCAGATCGTCATCATTGTGGACGAGCTCGCCGACCTGATGATGACCGCGGGCAAGGAAGTCGAATTTCTTATTCAACGCCTCGCGCAAAAGGCGCGTGCCGCGGGTATTCACCTCATCATGGCGACGCAGCGGCCATCGGTTGATGTGATCACCGGCGTTATCAAGGCGAACCTGCCCACGCGCATTTCGTTCCATGTGACCTCGAAAATCGATAGCCGTACCATCTTGGGTGAACAGGGTGCCGAACAGCTGCTGGGTAAGGGCGACATGCTCTATATGGCGGGCGGCCGAGGGCTGACGCGTATCCATGGTCCGTTTGTCTCCGATGATGAAGTCCGCCGCGTCGCAGACCATTGGCGCGGCCAAGGGCAGCCCGAATATATTCAGGCGGTGACCGAAGAACCCGAAGATGGCGGTTTCGATTTTGGCGGAATGGGCGGCGATGACAACGAAGAAGACGTGCAATATCGCAAGGCGTGCCAGATCGTGTTTGAAAGCCAAAAGGCATCAACGAGCTGGATTCAGCGTCAGCTGCGGATTGGTTATAACAGCGCAGCTCGGTTGATTGATCGTATGGAAGAAGACGGCTTCATCACCGCGCCGAACCATATTGGCCGCCGCGAAGTGCTGCGTGACCGAACCGGCGAGCCGCTGTAGACGTTAAGACGGGGTTCAAGGCGGTTGCCGTAGCCGCGATTGAACCCCTCCCAAGGAAACCAGAATGACCTTTCGAAATTACGCCTTAATGCTCGCGCCCGTTGCCTTGATCGCAGCCGCACCGTCGACCGCGCAATCGCAGGCGGATCGCATGGCGCGCGTGACCCAGCATATGCAGATGGTGGGCACAATGACGGCCAACTTCACCCAGACCGATCGCAACGGCGGGGCTGTAACGGGCAAGCTTTTGCTCAAGCGCCCAGGTCATGTGCGTTTTGAATATCAAAAAGATGTGCCGTTGTTGATCGTCGCCGATGGACGCGCGCTGACCATGGTCGATTATGAAGTCAAACAAGTGCAGCGCTGGCCAATCCGGAACAGCCCGCTCGCCGCGTTGCTTGACCCGGGCAAGGATTTGGCGCGCTTTGGCAAACTGGTTCCCACATCGACCGATGATGTCATCAGCGTCGAAGTTCGCGACCCGAAGCGGCCTGAATATGGCACCATTACAATGATATTCGTCAGCAAGCCCGGCGCGCCGGGTGGATTGACGCTGAACGGATGGGTTGCGCTTGATTCCAAAAACAATCGCACAAGCATTCGACTCAGCAACGTCACTTATAATGGCGCAATCGCCGACAGCGCATTTTCATGGAAAGACCCACGGCCTGTCCGACGGAAATCTTAAAATCGGTCGACGAACCGATGCTGATGACCGACAAGCTGCCAATCTGAACACATTTGTTCATGTGAACGACAGGAAAGTCATCCTATAATTTGATAGTCAGCGATTGAGAGTTCGTGTGGTTTTCCCCCCTGTTGCCCACGATGTTAAATCGTCGCTGATACCCGCGTGACGAACGCAAGCTTAGCCCTCATCCCAAATGCCCCCGGGATGAGGGCTTTGCTTTTTTGGCGTGGATTTCACTTCACCGACTTGCTCCGGTCGCTTCTGGCATATAGGGCCATATTCTTATGTCCCAGACCATCCGTATCGCCTCGTGGAATATCAATTCGGTTCGCGCCCGCATCGACATTGTCGAACGCTATCTGAAAGAAGAAGCGCCCGACGTCCTGTGCCTGCAGGAAACCAAAGTCATCGACAGCCTTTTCCCCGAAGGATTGTTTCGGCAGCTTGGCTATCGCCATATGGTTTTGAACGGACAGCCGATGCATCATGGTGTCGCGATTGTCAGCAAGCTGCCTTTAATCAACCGCCGCGTTGAAGATTGGCAGGCGAATGGCGAAGCGCGGCATGTGGGTGCGGAGCTGAATGTCGACGCCGCAAAGGGTGTGCGGATCGACAATGTCTATATTCCGGCTGGCGGCGAAGTTCCCGACAGCGAAGTGAATTCGAAATTCGGACAAAAGCTCGGGTTCCTTTCACGCATGACCGAATGGTCGCGTGCGGTCACCAGCCCGACCATATTGACGGGTGATTTCAACGTTGCCCCGCTTGAACATGATGTCTGGAGCCATAAGCAGCTGGTCAATGTTGTCAGCCACACAAAGATTGAATGCGAACATCTTGCCGCGATTAAGGAAGCCGCGGACTGGGTCGATCTCGCGCGGCACTTTGTCGAACCGTCGAAAAAACTGTACACATGGTGGAGCTACCGCGCGCAGGATTGGGAGACATCCGACCGTGGCCGCCGGCTTGACCATATGTGGGTGACCCCTGACTTGAAGGAAAAGGCCAAGTCCCATGTGGTGCATAAGCATGTGCGCGGATGGGGTAAGCCATCTGACCATGCGCCGATCGTCACGGAATTTGCCTTTTGAACGGTGCCCCCGCAATTGAGGGCGATGCCCGTCGTGCGGCGCTGGCCATTGACGCGCTGCGTCGTGGCTGGGCGATCAATGTCGAACATCACGGCCAACAGCTTTGCCTTTTACCGATAGAAACCGCACGCGACGTTGCGGGTGCGTACGCGATCCTGCTTTCTGCCAGCCGCGCGGCCACGCTCAAACTCATGAACCAACGCGCCGCCGCCGATACCGCTTTGCCGGTCATGATAAAGGCGCCAGCGGACCTTGATATCAACCTGGCATTAGCGGTGGCGGATCCAACGCTCGATTTGCGTTATCCGATGAAGGGGCCGTTTGAAGCATTAGCCCTCGCCGATGGACCTTCTGCGGCGGCGGCTATTGAGCTTGCGCGGCTTGCCGGGTTGCTTCCCGCCTTTTTGGTGTTGCCGGATTCGGGAAGTGCGTCCGCGACCGTATCCCCGCAGGACGTCGCTGCGTTTGACGATAGCGGGGCGTTGCACATTGCGGCGCGCGCACGGTTGCCGGTGGCTGCAAATGTCGATGCTGAAATCGTCGCATTTCGAACCGCCGTGGACGCGTCAGACCATGTCGCGTTGCTCATCGGCAAACGCGATGGCACGCCGCCTGTTGTCCGGTTGCATAGCGAGTGCCTGACGGGTGATGTCTTGGGCAGCTTGAAGTGCGATTGTGGCCCGCAATTGCACGAAGCGTTACAGCAAATCTCCGACGCCAATTGGGGCATACTTTTATATCTGCGTCAGGAAGGCCGGGGTATTGGCCTGATAAACAAACTGCGTGCTTATGCGTTGCAGGATCAGGGATTTGATACCGTCGATGCAAACACCCGATTGGGTTTTGCCATTGATGCGCGCGATTTTTCGGTCGCGGCCCGTATGCTGGAACTGCTTGGCATATCCAACGTTCGGTTGCTCACGAACAACCCTGAAAAGGTTGAAGGCCTTAAGTCCGCTGGCATATCTGTCGAAGAGCGACTGCCGCTAAAAATCGCCGCGAACCCGCATAATGCGCATTATCTTGAAACGAAAAAGAGCCGCACGGGGCACGCACTTTAGCCGCTTGCTGCAAATTGCAGCCAGTTTCCGATGCCCGAAGGTTGCAGGACCTTGCTATTTGCACCTTATTGCGGTTCGCGAAGGCCCTCTTCGCCGCGTGACGATCTGGGTTCCCGGCGCCCGATAGCGCGCTCTATAAATACGTCATCCAACGGTTCCGGGTCAGTCGCCGGCATTGCACCGGGATCGCCAAGTGCAGGGTCGCCCTCAATCGGCATGCCATTTTCGTCGAGCAGCAGCCCCTCGCCCCCTTCGCCAAGCAAAAGATCTTCGCCTTCCAATTGTTCGGGGAAGGTTACTTCGGTGGCAAAATTTTCCACCGGTCGGCCGGATACTGCAACCCGCATATAGGCGGCCCACGCTTGGGCGGGCGCACGGCCGCCTTCCAATCCGCCGATCGCACGCGCATCATCGCGGCCCATCCAAACGCCGGTTGTCAAACCACTGGAAAAGCCAAGGAACCAGCCGTCCTTGTTGCTGCTCGTGGTACCTGTCTTTCCTGCGACGGGGCGACCGATATTGGCGGCGCGGCCCGTGCCCGTTGCAACCGCGGTCTGCATGAGGTCCGTCATGGCGGCGGCGACCCAATCCTCCACCAATTGCACGGATCGGGCAGGCTTTGCGGTATATAAAATCTCGCCATCAATGGTGGTGACTTTGGAGATGCCATAAGGGGTAATGCTGCGGCCATTGGAACCCACGGATGCAAATGCCTGCGTCATGTCGATAACGCGGGTTTCCGATGTCCCAAGCACCATCGACGGCTGGGTGTTGATGGGTGTCGTTATGCCAAAACGGCGCGCCATGTTGGCAATGCTGCTGGTGCCAACCTCTTGCCCCAATTGTGCCGCGACAGTGTTTTTCGAATAAGCAAATGCCGTTCGCAGTGAAATTTCACCGGCATACTGGCCGTTGCTGTTTTTGGGTTGCCAGCCTTCTATTTCAACGAGCTTATCTTCCACCATGTCTTCGGGACGGAAGCCGGCTTCCAACGCGGCCAAGTAGACAAACAATTTCCAAGCTGATCCGGGTTGCCGGACTGCGGTTACAGCGCGGTTATAATTGCTGGTGACATAATCGGTGCCGCCAACCATGGCTTTAACTGCGCCATCGCGGTCAATCGACACCAGCGCACCTTGTGCGCCGCGCGGTGCGTTTGCCGCTATCGCTGCCGTTGCCGCGCGCTGCATTTTCAGATCAAGCGTGGTCCACACATCAATGGGTTTTTCGGTTTCGTCAATCAGGCCATCCAATTGTGGCAAAACCCAATCGGTGAAATAGCGCACGCTGTCTTGCGGTTGCTGTTTCGCCATTTTCACGTCTGCCGGCTTTACTTGTGCAGCCTCGGCAGCGGAAATCATTCCGGCATCCTGCATGACTCCGACCACCACCGTGGCGCGGTCAATCGCAGCCTGTGCATCTGCTGTTGGTGAATAATGCGATGGCGCCTTTACAAGTCCCGCAATGATTGCGGCTTCGGCGAGGCTCAGATCTTCCGCGCCATGATCGAAGAATTTCCGGCTCGCCGCATCAACACCATAAGCACCGCCGCCGAAATAGACCTTGTTCAGATACAATTCGAGTATTTGATCCTTCGAAAATTTCGTTTCCATCGCCAGCGCAAGGATAACCTCGCGGATTTTGCGCCCGAATTCCTTGTTGCTGTTTAGGTAAATGTTGCGCGCTAGCTGCTGCGTGATCGTTGAACCCCCTTGGGTCCAGCGCCCCTCAACGGCACGTGCGTAGAGCGACCGCGTGATCCCGATAGGGTCGACACCCGGATGCATATAATAGCGCCGGTCTTCCACTGCGACCATCGCGTCCTTCATTTCAGACGGTAGCTGGTCAATACTCAGCCATCGGCCGAAGCTTGGCCCAAGCGATTGGATAACGGTGCCATCGGCAGCACGAACGCGGATCATCTGGCCGTTGGGCGATGCCTTTAAATCTTCAAAGCTGTCGATTTCGCCGCGGGCAATGGCGACAAAAATACCCAACACCATGACGCCGAGCAGTGCCGCGATAACGCCGGCTTTGATGATACGTAAAATCCACGTTCCCATTGGGCGACGTTCTTTCGAAATTTTGCGCGGGCGTGCCATTGTGCAGGGTGTTAATCGGTCGCGGACTCGCCGACAAGCGTGTTCTTATTCGGGGTCGAATGTCAGCGCTGCGCTGTTGATGCAGTAACGCAGTCCGGTTGGCCCCGGACCATCGGGGAACACATGTCCCAAATGCCCTTCACATGCCGCACAACGCACCTCGGTGCGGATCATGCCGTGCGAAACATCGATATGCTCGTCAATGGCTTCACCGTCTGCGGGCGCGGTAAAGCTTGGCCAGCCCGAACCGCTGTCAAATTTGGTGTCAGATGCAAATAGGGTCGTGCCGCATCCGGCGCAGCGGAATTCGCCATCGCGTTTTTCATCGGTCAATTTGCCCGCAAAGGCCCGCTCTGTTCCAGCCTCCCGCAGGACATGATATTGAACGGGGTCCAATACTGCGCGCCATTCGGCGTCGGATTTGATAATCTTTTCCATGAAACGGCCTTTCGTTGCTGCGGATGTGGGCCTGTTTGCCATCGGGTTCAAGGGGCCAGTTTAACAGATATTTTACCATGTTTGACATATGCCGTGCAGGCTATGACAAGACCGGGTCGTAAGCTACGCGCGTTGGGGGCGTTGGGGCTATTGCCGTTGCTGCTTGCGGCGGGCGAGGGAAGCTGTCTGCTGTGCACAAGCGGCGATGCGCCAACTGCATTGACCGAAGCCGAACGCAGCGTGCCGCTTTCCATCGAAATCATAACGAAACTGGACTTTAGCCGCGCTGCCTTGGCCGCTTCGGGGGGCGGCGAAATCGAACTGGATCCGCAAAGCGGCAACAAACGCGTTGGCGGCGGAATGATCGACTTGGGCGGCGCTGCTTTGGCAGGAACCGCTATCGTCACCGGTGAACCCGGCCGCGCCGTTCGGATTGATATGCCCACCAGCGCGCGCATGACATCTGCGACAGGCGGTGTTGTCGAAATCATTGGCTTACGCACTAGCCTGATAGGTGCGCCAAGGCTTGATTCCACAGGGCGGCTGGAATTTTCCTTCGGGGGCACGTTGGTTGTGCGGGGGAATGTGTCGGGCACATTCCGCACGCGCATTCCCATTACTGCGCAATATCAGTAATCAGGCGCGGCGCGATGCGGCACGCGCAATGCGAACCAGCTCTTCTTCCAATATCGTGTCTGCCAGTCCATCGCGGACATGCATAAGCTTGGATTCCACCTCAAGCAGATGGCTGTTCAACCCCGCAAGCCGTACCGATGGCCAGCGCGCAAGTTGCTGTGCGTAGCTGTCGGCGTCTTTCCAGAATATCGAACGGGTCGCTTTTACAACGGCGCCGGGGTTCGAACCATTGTCGACCTTTGCGCGCATAGCCGCGAGCAACGTCACCCGCCGCTGCATCGCGCGGATGATGCGGATGGCATCCACGCCCATGTCGCGCGCGGCGACCAGTTCACGCCCCGTCCCGCGCAAATCGCCGCCCATGACCTGATGGATTAGGCCATTGATATTTTCCTCGCCCGTTTCGGCTGACAAGGCTTCGAATATGGGAACTTCAACCGTCGCGGGGCGTTGCGGCGACGAATCATAATATAAGGACAGCTTTTCGATTTCAGCCTGCGCCAGTTTCCGGTCCTGACCCGTGTAGCGCGCGATCCGCGCGGCCAGTGGCCGGTCAATCTTCAGCCCCATCGTCGCTGCGTACGCCATCACCGCGGCGGCGGCATCGCCCTCCTCTGGCATGTAACAAATATGCACCATCGCGCGGGGGTGGCCTTCGACAAGCTTGCGCAACTTGCTGGCCTTGGTCAGGTTGCCTGCGGTCGCGATGACCGGATTGGCATCGCCTTCAAGGGCGAGCAGATTTTCGACGGCGGCAACGCCCTCTTCGCGGCGGAAGTTCAGCCGGATGTGGCGCTTATCGCCAAATAGCGAAAGTGCCGACGCCTCGTCCGCGAGAAGCGCGGGGTCATTGCGAATACGATCGCTGTCGATATCGATCCGTTCCGAACCCGCCAGCGCGGCGGACATTTGTGATGCGATGTCGGCGGCCGCCGATTCATCCTGCCCGAAAATGAAAAACAGCCGGATCTCGGGACGTGTGCCGATGGCACTTATAAAGTTGCGTTCTTTGGCGTTGCTCATTCGCCGCGGGCGTAGATCGAAAGCCGGGTGACAATCTGATCCGCAACCTTCTGCGTCAGATTTTCCAGCGCGCTGTTTTCGCCAGCTATGGTGGCATATTCCGAACCGGCGACATCGATACCTGCGTCTGAACCGGCGGTTGCATCCAACACCGTTTCACCGGTAGCGACGGAGATCAGCTGATAACGTGCGCGCAATGTGCGCCGTTCACGCGTGACCGTATCGTCGGCACGCACGCCAAAGCCTTCAATCCGGTCATCAAGTGTGACGACCAAGCGGAATTGGGCGGCGTTGCTGTCTTGCGCGCCAAGGCGGTCCGTTAACGCATTGCGCATCAACCAACCGCTTTTGCCTTCGATCGGCGCGACCGATACCGAACCCAGCGTGGTTGCCACCGCGCCCTTTGATCCGCCGCTGTACAAAGGCTGCAATCCGCATGCGGACAGCATCAACGCAAGCAAGATGGGGGCGATGAAACGGTTCATAGGACGATATTGACCAACCTATCGGGCACGACGATGATTTTCCTTATATCGGCACCATCAATGGCATGCTGAACCTTTTGGCTGGCAAGCGCAAGCGCCTCCACTTCGGCCTGGGGCAGTCCCTTGGCAACGGTCAGCGTATCGCGCAGCTTGCCCTTCACCTGAATAGCGATGGTCACTTCGTCTTCGACCAGCAGGTCAGGGTTGACCTGCGGCCACGGTGCGTCGGCGATAAGACCGCCGCCTGATGCCGCGCCAAGCTGCGTCCATGCTTCTTCGGCCAAATGCGGAACCATTGGCGCAGACAATGTGACGATTGTCCGGATCGCCGTATCGCGGCTTGCCGAAGGTGCCGCCTTTTCAATGGCATTGGCAAGGTCGTAGATTTTCGCGACCGCCTTGTTAAACGCGAGTGCTTCAATGTCTGTGCCGACGCCGGCAATGATTTGGTGCGTTTTGCGGTCCAGCGCCTTGTCGACACCTTCGGCGCCGCTGACCTGACCGGTCAGACGCCACAGGCGCTGCACAAAGCGCCAGCAACCCTCAATCCCCGCTTCGGACCATTCCAGATCGCGTTCGGGCGGGCTGTCGGACAGCATGAACCAGCGCACGGCATCGGCGCCATATTGGTCGACAATATCGTCGGGATCGACGACATTCTTTTTGGATTTCGACATCTTTTCGATGCGACCGACTTCGACTGGCAAACCGGTGGCGATCTCAAAAACACCATCTCCTCGACGTTCAACTTCTGTAGGCGAAAGCCAAATCCAATTACTTACAGTGATTTCGTGCTTTAAGTTCAACTCAGGATGTCGATCATTAGCCATGAAGGTGTCGCGTCGACCGTAGTTGTGGCCGTAGGTTTGGTGCGTCACCATGCCTTGCGTAAACAAAGACGCGAACGGCTCTTTCACATCGATCATGCCGATATGGCTGAGCGCACGCGTCCAGAAACGGGCGTAGAGCAAATGCAAAATCGCGTGCTCGACACCGCCAATATATTGGTCAACCGGCAGCCATTTTTCCGCCGCCGCACGGTCAAAGGGCTTGTCATGCGGTTGGCTTGCAAAGCGGATGAAGTACCAGCTTGAGTCGACAAACGTATCGAGCGTGTCGGTTTCGCGGCGCGCCTCTTGATGGCATTTGGGGCAGTCGACCTTGCTCCAGGTCGGGTGGCGATCAAGCGGGTTGCCGGGGATGTCAAAGCTAACGTCTTCGGGCAATTTCACCGGCAGCTGGTCATACGGCACGGGGACTGCGCCACATGCCGGACAATGGATGATGGGGATTGGCGTGCCCCAATAACGTTGGCGCGAAACGCCCCAGTCGCGCAGGCGATATTGCGTTTGGCCTTGGCCCCAGCCTTCTTTCTCGGCCTTTGTGATCACATCAGTCTTCGCCTGATCCACGGTCATACCGTTCATCCAGTGCGAATTCACGATGACGCCGGGGTTGGTGTAGGCGACATTTCCTTCAAATTGGCTGTCGGTCAAATCGCCATCGGCCACGACGCGGGTAACGGGCAAATGATATTTGCGCGCGAAATCAAGGTCGCGTTGGTCATGTGCCGGGCAGCCAAAGACCGCGCCCGTGCCGTAATCCATCAAGACGAAATTGGCGACATAAACGGGCAAATGCCAGCTTGGATCCAGCGGGTGCTCAACGGTAAGCCCTGTATTGAAGCCAAGCTTTTCAGCAGTTTCAATGTCGGCCGCTGTCGTCCCGCCTTTGCGGCATTCCGCAATAAAGTCCTGCAAATCAGGCGCGTTGGCTGCCAGCTTTTGCGTGACCGGATGGTCGGCGGCAATGGCAATGAAGCTTGCGCCGAACATGGTGTCGGGGCGCGTTGTAAACACATCAATCCCATCGTCCCCGCCCGGAAAGCGGAACCGGCATTTCAAACCTTGCGATTTGCCAATCCAGTTTTCCTGCATCAACCGCACCTTGTCGGGCCATTGGTCAAGCGACCCAAGGCCAACAAGCAATTCTTCGGCAAAGTCGGTAATTTTCAAAAACCACTGGCTCAGCTTGCGGCGTTCAACGGGCGCACCTGATCGCCAGCCCTTGCCGTCGATCACTTGCTCATTGGCGAGCACTGTCATGTCGACAGGGTCCCAGTTCACGGCGGACTCTTTGCGATAGACGAGCCCCGCGGCATACAGCTTCAGGAACAAGGCCTGTTCATGGCCATAATATTCGGGCTCACAGGTCGCGAGTTCGCGGGTCCAGTCAATCGCGAAGCCAAGCCGTTTCAGCTGCGCTTTCATGTTTGCAATATTGTCGCGCGTCCAGCTGCCGGGATGGACATTTTTCTCCATCGCGGCATTTTCCGCAGGCATGCCAAAGGCGTCCCAGCCCATGGGGTGCAGCACTTCATGTCCGGTCATGCGCTTATAGCGGGCTAACACGTCACCCATGGTGTAGTTGCGCACATGGCCAATATGGATACGGCCCGATGGATAGGGAAACATTTCCAGGACATAGGCACGTGGCTTTGTCGAGTTATCGTCCGCAACAAAGCTGCTGCGTTCTTCCCAAATCTTTTGCCACCGCGCGTCGGCGACGTGCGGGTTAAAACGCTCAACATTCGTCATAACAATTATCCGGTGATGGAAGACCGGCGAAGGTCGCGCGCCTTGGTTAGAATGACCGCCTCAAGCTTTTGAACGGTTGCGGCACGCAGCGGCGCTGCGACCCATTGGTCATTTTGCAAAACTTCGCGGCTGCCGGCGACGCGCAGGGCGTCGGCGCGCAAATCCTGATCAAGGATCGAAATGGTCAGCTTAACGCGCTCGCCAGGGCTTTGCGGGTTCACATACCAGTCGGTGACAATGACACCGCCCGACGAGTCGGTTTGCAGCAACGGCATGAAGGACAAGGCATCAAGCGATGCACGCCACAGATAGCTGTTTACGCCGATCGTGGTGATTTGGCTGGCCGCGAGATCGGCCTTTGGACGCTCCCTTCCGCCACAGCCGGACAGCAGCCCCAAGCTTAACAGGCTGCCGGTCGCAATAATGAGTGCCAAGCGATTGGTGCGCATAAAATGTCCTTGAACTATGAATATCTGAAACCTCTATAGCGGCTTGCTGTCCGGAGCAAGCTTTCTGGCTGCTGAACGGCGTGCAATTCATGTGGCGCTCAGCTTCGTGCCGCTAAGTGATCGTGGACATCATGCAACATTCGGGCAAAAATCACGATATTCGAACGATAAATTGGTTAAGCCCCTTTTGAATCGCTAAAAGCATGCGTATACCAACCAAAGACAGGAGAGTCGGTAGGCGAATATCATGGACGTAAAGCGGGCATATAAGCGGAAATACGCGACGATTGCGGCAGCATTGCTAGCAACGGGTTCGCTCGCGGTTTCGCCTCTTGTTGTTCCTGCTTTTGCTGCAAAGTCTTTTTCGCAAGAGCCGTCGGCTGGACCAAGCTGGATTTCCATGTTCACGCCTGCGGGCGGTGACAGCGTTTTGGCACAGAAATTTTCCGCGGCGCGTATTGAACCCAATGCGCGTTTCCCATTTACGCCCGCAAATGTCGGTGACAGCCGCACCATCACCGTCGCAGCGCGCGCAAACTCACGTTTGACCGCTGGTGCCGTTTCGATCCGCAATGCGCTGGCAACCAGCGAAGTCGGTGCGGGCAAGGGCCTTCGCCTTTCGGCGGTGGACTATCGTTTGACAGCGTCAAAGGGTTGGCAAGGTTTTGCTTTGCCTGCTGCACAGCGTCGCACAGTTAAAGCACCGTTGAGTGAACTTGGAAAAAGCAGCTTCTCACTGGATGAGGCTGTACGCAAACCAAGCAAGTTCAGCACCAATATCAAATTGGACCAGAGCCGCGAAATGGCACCTCCCGCGCGCGGCAGTGCAGCGTCGGGCGATTACAAGCTTGATGTGGGCGGAAGCTTCTCCATCAGCCGTAAAATCGACGTGACCGCCGGTGTTCGTTACGCCAGCGAAAATGACCGCGTCATTCCGTTGGCTGACAACCGCAAGGACAGCGAAGCTGTCTATGTCGGAACCAAAATCCGCTTCTAAGCGGTCCTTTTCTTAAAAGCATCAATCGCCGCCCAACCGTGGATCAACCGCGGGGAAAGCATCTGTGCGTTTCGGCGGTGCATGCCGCCAAGGGCGATGATGCGGCTCGATGACACCAGCTTTGCGAGCCGGTTAAAGGCTAATGGCCCAAGCGGTCGTGCGCCGGGGTGACTGTTGGTGGCGAAAATAGGCGATAGGAACAACAGGTCTGGGCGTGCTGCCTTCACGCCTGCAATTTCTCGCGCATCATGGACTGGCGCGCTGTGCAGCAATCGCGACTCACGAGGGCTTCTATGGTGAAACCCATCGGCGCGCCAACGCATCGCCGTCCGCTCGTCCCCCGCCAGCAGCAGAATATGCCCGCGCCGCCGACACATGCGCATGACCTGCCCGAACAGCAATTTTCGCGCCGCCGCGTCCAAATGATAATGCCGGAAGATGACACCCGATCGTGCGGGCAGCCGTTGAATGGCGGGCAACAGGTCATCCGCCAGACGTTCGTCGGTCATCAGCCAGATCTTCGGCAGGGGGTGGCTTCGCGGCATAGTTCTGCCTATAGCGTCGCGCTATGCAGGAAGCGACACCAGAAACAACCGCCAGCCCTTTGACCGCAATCCGTGAACGCATGGCGGCCGCCGCCAAGATGGCGCGGCGTGCGCCCGAAGACATTCATCTGATTGCCGTGTCGAAAACGCGTTCGGCGGAAGATATTGAGCCGCTGATTCACGAAGGCCAAATGCTCTTCGGTGAAAACCGCGTTCAAGAAGCGGCGACGAAATGGCCCGCGTTGAAGCAGCGCTACCCCGGCGTGCAATTGCATCTGATCGGGCAGCTTCAATCCAACAAGGCCGACGAGGCGGTTGCCTTGTTTGATATGATCCATTCGGTTGACCGGTTGTCGCTGGTGACGGCGCTTGGCAAGGCGATGGAAAAACAGGCGCGTCATATCCCCTGCTTCATTCAAGTGAACATCGGCGCTGAAGCGCAAAAGGGTGGCTGCGCGGTTTCGGAATTGCCGGCATTGATTGCGGCGGCAAAGGACAGCGGCGTTCCATTGGCGGGGTTGATGTGCATACCGCCAGCGTCGATTGAGGCCGCGCCATTTTTTGCGTTGCTGGCCGAGCTCGCAGTGCGTCATGATTTGCCCGAGCTGAGCATGGGCATGTCCGAAGATTTCGACACTGCAATCATGATGGGCGCGACCTATGTGCGCGTTGGCACAGCCTTATTTGGCGCGCGCAGCAGCCCCGTTTAAGGCAAAGCGCGCATAGCCCGCTTTGGTCGCGACCAAGGCTTCAAACGTCTCGCCATCCGCCACGCCGCAGGCGTGCATAATCGCGCTGTCCTGCACATCCAGCCCGCCGGTGAGCGCGCCAAATGCGGGCATGATGATTTTGCGCGCAGTTTTGACAAAGCACCGCCGCGCGACCATGCGCCCGCGCAAGACCTGACGGAATTTTGGGTGGAAATGCCCGGATATTTCGGGATTGGGATCACCGCGTTTCGCCTCGTGCCGAAATGTGATGCCCGACAGGCATATCTCGTCATGCGTTTTACCGCCCCAAATGCCCGAAACCGCGCGGTCGTGGTTCCCGGTAATCCAGAGCCATTCGGTATCGCAGGTCAAGTCGACCAACAATGCCGCTGCTGATTCTGCCAGACGCGCCTCCCCATCATCGTCGTGGAAATTATCGCCCAAGGATATGATTTTGGCTGGCCTATATTTGGTGCAGAGCGCCGCGATGCCCTCAAGCGTTGCGATGCTGTCATAAGGCGGCAGCATCTGGCCATTTAAGGCATAAGCGCTGGCTTTTTCCAAATGCAGATCGGACACGAGCAGCGCATTTTGGGCAGGCCAATATAAGGCGGCCTCACCGGCAACCTCAAATGACTGACCCCCAAATTCAAAAGCATATGACATCGCCTGCGGCTATGCGGATTGTCCGTCAATGGCGCAAGCCGTTGTGGGCCACGATCCTATAAAGCCAGGGCCACCCGCGTTCGTGGTTCCAGCGAAACGCCCTTCGGCGGATCGAAACCCACGCGCCGGTTGCTGAAATCAATCAACACGCGGTCAAACAGTTTCAGCGCGTCCATGCCGAGCAAGATCGCTGGCCGATCCTGAAGGTTAAGCGCCGTGAACGCATAATTGTCGGCGAAGGTCATCGGCATATCTTTAATGATCAGCCCGCCGACCTCAATTTCACGAATTTGGGTATAATCACCGTTCAGGATTGTACCTGTTACACTGCGCATCTTCACCGGAATGAAGTCAAAGGCGCGGTGCCGTTTGCGCAACTTGTCGCGCAGGGCGACATTGGCCATGCTGCTTTGCGCGCCGGTATCCAGAATGATGTCGACCTTGATGCCATCAATCCGCGCGCTCGATAATATCATCCGGCCCGCCTTGCGCCGCGCCTGCACGACAATCATGCCATTTTCGAGCTTTGTCTTGCCGCGCGTTTTACGCGACGGCAGCACATCCATTGTCTGCTGTACGAAATCGAGATGCACCCGATTATCCTCCAGACTGTCGATACCCAACAGCCCATATGCGCCAAGGTTTGCGCGTTCGAGGCCCGGAGCTTCGATGCCCTGCAAGTTAACCGACGCGGTGGAAATGCTGTCGATGAAGAAGCTGTTGACCTGATACCGTCCCGATATCGTCGCGAGCGTTAGCGTTGGGCCTGCCTCCAGCGCCAGTTTGCGCGCGAGGTCATTGGCAATGACGGTCCGTTCTGCGCCGGTATCGACGATGAAGGGGACGGCGTCGCTGCCGTTCACACGCACCTGCACCGTCATCCGGTTGCTACGGTCAATGCCGAACTCTTCGGTGATGGCGGCAACATCCGATGCAGCATCCGGCGCCACCTGAGGCAGCTCCTGCGCCATTGCCGATGTGCTTAAAAATAGGCCGATGAATCCAAGCGCGCTGCGTTGCATTTCAAATCTCCAGTACGGCCACAATACGCCTCTTTCCGCACAGCGACAAGGCATGGCCCGTCGAACCGAATCCGCCTTTTGTCGAAGGGCGCCTGTCTGCTGGTCACCCTTCGACGCAGCTCAGGGCTACGGTTGCTTCTTACGGCGTCATCGCAATACCGGCGAGGCTTTCGGCCTCCATCAGCAGCGCGTCATCGACCGACCCCTGTGCCACACTTTCGCGGCCAATCATAACGAGCAACGGCACGGCAAGCGGGCTCACGCGTTCAAGGTCGACATGCAGCATCGTATCGGCGGCGCGGTCCAACAAATCCCCAAGCCGCCCAACGTCGGTCAACCGCGTTCGCGCATCGGCCCACGCCGCCTCAAGCAGCAGATGGTCGGGCTCATATTTGCGCAGCACATCGTAGATGAGGTCAGTGGAAAAGGTCACCTGCTTGCCCGTCTTGCGCTTGCCCGGATGCTGCCGTTCGACAAGGCCGCTGATCACCGCGACCTCGCGAAAGGCGCGCTTCAATAAATAGCTCGATTCCACCCACTCGGTGAATTCATCGGCCAAAATGTCGGCGGAGAAAAGCGGGCGTGGGTCCGTGATTGGCTTCAGGCTCCAAACCCCCAAGGCATAATCGCTGGCGACAAAGCCCATGGGCATCAGGCCACGGCTTTCCATGCGGCGGGTGATGAGCATGCCCAGCGACTGGTGTGCGTTCCAGCCTTCAAACGGATAGGTCACCATATAATGACGTTTGTCGTGCGGGAATGTCTCGACGAGAAGCTGGCCGGGCTTGGGCATTTGGCTGCGATAGG
>VFQS010000584.1_pt1 | contig 39250 bp, 33 predicted proteins | sample 3512361 | NCBI WGS metagenome assembly VFQS01 (sample SAMN10412375, study PRJNA504923) | tailings metagenome | isolation source: Relicate 1 Philex TSF3 active mining | place: Philippines
ATCGTAGGAGTCATACTAGATAGCATGCGCTTATTAGGCTGAATTTCATTAGCCTTTGAACCGATTAACCCATACAGATTAGGTGCACCTGCTTTAGCAGAAAAGTCATCCATTTCATCATTCAACAAGAAACCTGAACCACCGACAAATACTTTTGAACCATAGGAGTTATTTAAGGTGGTGGTAATCGAAACTGCATTTCCATCGTTATCTACAATACTATAATGCGTTGTTTCAGGACTTTCATAAGCTGGAAATACACCTGCTTGAATATCTGCACTTTTAGTAGCTTGAGTAAAATTCATTGAAGACATACGTGATTTTGCATAAACAGGATCGATTAATTCTGTAACCGGAACTTTGACAAAATCCGGATCTCCTAACCATTTTGCTCGATCAGCATAAACCCGTCTCTCTGCTTCCACCATCACTTGGATTGTCGAATCAGAAGTAGGCCCCCATTTATTCAAGGGGTAAGGTGCCACCATTTGCAATAATTGGGCTAAGGCTACCCCACCGCTACTAGGAGGTGGCATACCAATAATTTGATAATTTTTATATTGACTCTTGATAGGTGTACGCCAAACAGCTTGGTAATTTCGTAAATCTTTCTTCGAAATAAGGCCGTTTTGGACTTTCATCTCCTTAACGATATTACGAGCGGTTTGACCCTTATAAAAGCCTTTGGCCTTCTTTTTTAAAATCAACTCTAATGTATTTGCTAAATCTTTTTGCACTAACAAATCGCCCGCTTTCCATTCTTTTCCCTCTGCAACTAGAAGGTAATTTTTTCCGGGATTCTCTCTCAAAAATTCGGTTCTTTGTCGGTTCAATCCTCTGGCTTCCTTTTCTGTTAATATCAATCCATTCCTCGCTAAATCCACAGCAGGCTGCAAAAGATCAACCCATGGTAATTTACCTAACCTATCATGCATCTCTTGCATCCCAGCTACGGTACCAGGAACACCCACAGAGAAAATACCTGTCATACTTTTACCTGGAATAATCTTACCCTCAGCATCTAAATACATATCCCGACTGGCAGCAGATGGCGCTTTCTCTCGGTAATCTAAAGCCTTCACATTTCCTGATTTATCCCGATAAACAAGAAATCCTCCCCCGCCAATATTTCCCGCAGAGGGATGCGCAACAGCTAAAGCAAAATTTACTGCCACCGCTGCGTCTATCGCATTGCCCCCTTTTTTTAATATAGCTAAGCCAATTTCAGACGCAGCAGGATGGGTAGATACTACCATACCTTGCTTTCCTTCGATCAAAGGCTTTTGAGTAGTTTGTGCTAAAAGGGAGAAAGACAGGCATAAAAGCAGAAAATACTTCGTCATTTTAGAAATGTTTTAAATGAAACGACAAATTAATAGAATCCGATGATTTACTAACATTGCGATAATAAAAATATAATTTAACTTTGTGATTATTTAAAGATTTTTTCAATAAAACGTATACTAACAGTGGATATTTTCGAGAAGGTAGCTAATAACATGGGGCCCATTGGTGCACACGCCCATTATTCCCATCACTATTTTTCATTCCCCAAATTAACAGGTGAATTAGGCCCAAGAATGACTTTCATGGGTAAAGAAATGTTAAACTGGTCTCTAAATAACTATTTAGGTCTAGCGAATCATCCTGAAGTTAGAAAAGCAGATGCTGATGCTACGGCAAAATACGGTTTAGCCTATCCTATGGGAGCTCGAATGATGTCGGGTAATACAGATGAACACGAAGAGTTTGAACGCCAATTAGCTGAATTCGTAGGAAAAGAAGATGCCTTTTTATTAAACTATGGATACCAAGGTGTCATGTCCATCATTGAATGTATGGTAGATCATAAGGACGTAATCGTCTACGATGCTGAATCTCACGCCTGTTTAATTGATGGTATTCGCCTACACAAAGCGAAAATGGGACAATATTATAAGTTTAACCACAATGACATGGATTCATTACGTAAGAACTTAGAGCGTGCCACTAAAATTACTAATGAGACAGGTGGTGGCATTTTAGTGATTACGGAAGGTGTTTTTGGCATGTCAGGTAAAGTAGGCTCACTAGATAAAATTGTGGAAATGAAAAAAGATTTCAATTTCCGACTTCTTGTAGATGATGCGCATGGATTTGGTACGATGGGGGAAAATGGCCGAGGAGTAGGTGAATACTTAAATTGTACAGAAGGCATTGATTTGTATTTCTCTACTTTTGCTAAGTCCATGGCAGCTATTGGTGCCTTCGTAGCGGCACCCAAGGAGATTATCATGTATTTAAAATACAATATGCGCTCTCAAACCTATGCAAAAGCATTACCCATGCCATTTGTTATCGGCGGAATGAAGCGTTTAGAATTGATTAAAAAACATCCTGAATTAAGAGAAACTTTGTGGGCTAATGTACGTGCCCTACAAAAAGGCTTAAAGGAGAAAGGGTTTGATATCGGTGAAACGCAATCACCCGTGACTCCTGTATTCTTGCACGGAGAATATGATATTGCAGCTGTTACAAAACTCGTACGTGACTTACGTGAAAACATGGGAATTTTCTGCAGTATCGTCGTTTATCCAGTAGTTCCTAAGGGGCAAATCATGCTACGAATCATTCCAACTTCCTCTCATACACTTGCGGACATAGATTACACCTGCAATTGTTTTGCAGAAGTACAAAAAAGATTGAAATCTGGCTATTATGCGCAATAATTGATTGATTTAACGGTAGTTTTAAGTAAAATTGGATTTTTTTGAATTTTTTTTCTGTTTTTTCTTGATTTTAATTTGCACACAACAAGTTTTTTACTAAATTTCGCTTATTAAAGCTCATTAAAGGGCATAAAGACAATCTAATATTATTTACACAACCTAAAAAACAAATTATCATGAGTAGATTTGCACAAGTAAAAGACTTAGTTTTATCTTTAGAAGGAGATTTCGAAAAATTCTACGAAAAAGGAAATCAAGCAGCTGGTACTCGCGTTAGAGGTGGTTTACAACAATTGAAGACTTTAGCACAAGAAATTCGTACTGAGGTTCAAAACAAGAAAAACGCAGGAAAATAATTTTTCCCCTCTTGAATAAAAAAAGCCCGATTTTCGTCGGGCTTTTTTTATGTTAAAATAGTTCTGCATGCATGGCTGAGGCTATACCATCGACCATTATCTTACCTCTTTCTAGTTCAAACACTTGAGTAGAAATCTCAGCGGTATGTTTAGCAGGATTAGTACTGATAATTTCAAACTTAGCTTTATAGCTTGTTCCTACATACAGAGGCCGTTTAAACTCAGAAATCTGCTTTAAATACACACTTCCCTCACCAGGAAATTCCATACCCATTACCCTAGAAAAAACGCTGGCGATTAGAGCACCATGTATAATGGGCTTCTTGAAAGGAGTAGTAGCGGCATAAGCTTCATCCCAATGTAAAGGATTAAAATCACCCGAAATTTTACAAAAGTCATTTACCTGCTCTTGTGTGAATGAGAATTCAATCTCATACGTGTTTCCAACTTCTAACATAGATTGATCATTTTTTGTAAAATTAAACCAAAATTTGATTCTATTTTTGTGCAAATTTAAATTGACTCCATGATTCACTTTATTCTAAACCCAAATGCAGGGACAAATTCTTTGCAAAAAAGGGAACGAATAGTAAGGCTGCTTAATGCTATACCTAATTCAAAGGTTTGGCAAACTGAGCGAGTGAAGCATGCCACAGAATTAACACAAATTGCCCTAACTGAAGGTGCCACCAAGGTAATTGCTATAGGCGGAGATGGAACTATCAACGAAGTAGCTTCTGCACTTTTAAAAACGAACATTCCTATGGGTATCATCCCTATGGGATCAGGCAACGGTTTAGCTAGACACCTTCAGATTCCACTCCAGTTCGAAAAAGCACTTGATAGAGCTATCGATGGTAACATCATTTCGATAGATGCTGGTATATGGAATGAGAGGCCTTTCTTTTGCACGGCAGGTATTGGATTTGATGCACAAGTAGCTTCACATTTTGCGAGTAGAGGTAAAAGAGGATTTCTGAATTACTTGTATTCCACACTGCTATCCCTCAGCCGGTACCAAGCCATTGAAATCAAGAAAATTGGACGCGTTTTTTCCTTTACTGTTGCTAATGCAAATCAGTTTGGCAATAATGCCTATATTTCTCCTGAATCCGACTTACAAGATGGATTATTAGAAACTATATTCATTAAACCAGGTGGAATTTTAGCCTTGGCCAATCTTGGAATAAGTCTATTTTGTAAAAAACTACCTTCACACCCACTTGTTACTATATCCTCCATACAAACCCTTGAATTAGAAGCAACAAAAGGATTGCCTTTTCATTTAGATGGAGAGAGTCTTACCCTCACATCGAATAAAGTAGAGATCTCAATTCTTCCATCAGCTCTATTAGTGGTGAAATAAATTTTCTTATACTTTTTCAAGGTAAAGAATGATTTACCCTCACTAAATTTGAACAATTTTTAGAAGCAAATTTTAGGTCATTTTTTTTCGAAAAAAAACTGGATTTATTTTTGTTTCCAAATTTGGAACGACATCTTATTTTACTATTTTTGTCTCCCCGCTTAAGAAAAAAGGTAGTCGTTTTCTTAATTAGAACCATTTTAAACTTATAAATGTAAAACCAAGGTGAATTCCTTTAATAATTCACCCTGAGGACTGTTTGACCCTTAAAATTAATGCAAATCGAAGTTAGAGACTTGTGGAATCAATGCCTGAATATCATCAAAAATGATATTTCAGAACAAAGTTTCGCTACTTGGTTTGCTCCTATCGTTCCCCTTAAGTTTCATAACAATACTTTAACCATCCAAGTCCCTTCACAATTCTTCTATGAATGGTTAGAAGAGAAGCATGTATCGGACTTAAGAAAGGCTATCGATCTAACGATTGGTCGCCAAGGAATGTTAGAGTATTCCATCGTTGTAGACAAGGGAGATCGCAAGAATCCGCCAATCACTTTCAATCTACCTCCTACTAATCAAGCTCAAAATCAACAGAGTAAACCTAACAACTTCCCTAATACAGCGAAGAGTCCTTTTGAGTTAAAAAACTTAGATTCTTTAGAATTAGATTCTTATTTAATTCCAAAATATACTTTTGACAAATTCATCGAAGGAGATTGCAATCGCCTGGGTCGTGCTGCTGGAATGGCCGTGGCAAATAAGCCAGGTTTAACTGCCTTCAATCCATTAATGATTTATGGCGGTGTAGGTCTAGGAAAAACTCACTTGATACAGGCCATTGGTAATCAGATTAAAGATACGTTTCCTGAAAAATTTGTCCTTTACGTTTCCACAGAGAAGTTCACTAATCAATTTGTAAATGCCATTCGGAATAATTCCATTGAAGCTTTTACGAATTTCTACTTACAGGTAGATGTGTTAATTATAGATGATGTTCAATTCCTTTCAGGAAAAGAAAAAACGCAAGAGACCTTCTTTAATATCTTTAACCATCTCCACCAATCAGGCAAGCAAATCATTCTTTCTTCCGACCGGGCTCCAAGAGACTTAGCGGGAATGGAAGATCGTTTACTATCTAGATTTAAATGGGGTTTAACTGCTGATTTACAACAACCTGATTTTGAGACGAGAATTGCCATCATCCAAAAGAAATTGCAAGAAGACGGTATTCAAATCGACTTTGATGTTTTAGAATACTTAGCCCATTCAATTCAGACCAACGTGCGTGAATTAGAAGGTGTGATCATTTCATTAATGGCACAGGCCTCTTTGACTCGTAAGGAGATTGATTTAGAATTAGCGAAGGCTACTCTAAAAAGTATTGTTAACGAGCAAGAAAAAGAATTAAGTGTAGAAAGTATTTTAGATGTTGTAACAAATCATTTTGATGTAGATTTAGATACCTTACGAGGCAAATGCCGCAAAAAGGAAAACGTATTCCCTCGTCAAATTGCGATGTACATGCTCAAAGAGTTAACGAATCTACCCTTAAAATCAATTGGTTATCATTTTGGAGGGAGAGATCACAGCACAGTTATTCACGCAGTGCAGGCGGTTTCTGAAGCAATGGAAACGGATCAAAGCGTGGAAAAAACCATTCGAAATCTCTTCACCCGATTTAATCTCAAAGGAGTTCAATGATAAAAAAAGCGACTAATCTTCATTAGTCGCTTTTTTATTGGGTGATGATAATAGCTTATTCAGCTACAGCGTCTTTGTCTAATAGAGCACTGTCATCCACTTTTACTTTGTCCTTTATCTTCGCTTCCAGTTCTTCCATTAATTCTGGATTATCCTTAATTAAATCTTTCACCGCGTCGCGACCTTGACCTAATCGATTACCATTATAGGAGAACCAAGAACCAGACTTATCAATCACATCTAAATCAACGCCTAAGTCTAAAATTTCACCTGCTTTCGATATTCCCTCACCATACATAATATCGAACTCAACGACTTTAAATGGAGGAGCCAGTTTATTCTTCACGACTTTCACACGCGTTCTATTACCTGTAATGGAATCAGCACTTTCCTTAATTTGACCTGCACGACGAATATCTAGACGAATCGAAGCGTAGAATTTTAAAGCATTACCACCGGTAGTCGTCTCTGGAGACCCAAACATTACCCCAATCTTATCACGTAATTGGTTAATAAAGATGCAGCAACAGCCTGTCTTGTTTATTGTACCTGTTAATTTACGTAATGCTTGAGACATCAAACGAGCTTGAAGCCCCATCTTCGAATCCCCCATCTCTCCTTCAATCTCTGCTTTAGGAACTAATGCAGCTACGGAGTCAATGACGATAATGTCAATCGCACCTGATGAAATCAAGTGTTCTGCGATTTCTAAAGCTTGCTCTCCGTTATCTGGCTGAGAGATTAAAAGATTCTCACAATCGATTCCTAATTTTTCTGCATAAGAACGATCGAATGCATGCTCAGCATCGACAAAGGCAGCTAAGCCACCTGCCTTCTGGGCTTCCGCAATCATATGTAAAGTCAAGGTAGTTTTACCAGACGATTCTGGACCATAAATCTCCACCACACGACCTCTAGGTACACCGCCAATTCCTAAGGCTAAGTCTAACCCCAATGAACCCGTTGAAATAACCGGCACATCCATCACTTTACTATCTGATAAACGCATGACGGTACCTTTCCCGTACGCTTTATCTAATTTCTCTAACGTAGTTTGTAAAGCTTTTAACTTTTCAGCCGCTAGGCCTTGCGCATCACTAGCTTGTTTCGCCATTTTCGTTTTTTATCTAAAAATTTAAGGGCCAAACGACTATATTTGCAATATCTTTTGGCCTATACAAAAATAGAAAATTGCCTCTAATTTTTTATACAATCAATTGATAATAAATTGTGCTTTGGCGTGAAAAATCAGACCCTTGTTATTTTTCTATTCGTATGTTCTTGCTTGAGACTTTTCGCTCAAGAAAATAATGCATTAATCGCTGGGGAAAATTTAAAATACCGAATTCATTTAGGATTTATTAATGCGGCAGAAGCAACGATTAAAAGTAGCCCCAATACGTCCACCATCGATGATCAAACGGTTCGAAAGGTGGAGATAGAAGGGAAAACCACAGGCGTTTTTGAGTTATTCAGCCCGTTAAAAGACTATTGGTCCGCTCAAATCGATATAAAATCCTTACTTCCTATTAAGACTGAAATGCGCAAACGTGAAGGGCGTTATCGAAAAGAAGAAACAGTGCTGTATCAAATGGATAAAGGTTTTGCGAAAATAACATCGCCACAAAACAAACCCGTATCCAGTATTATAGCCGGACCTAAGGATTTACTAGATCTAATTTCTGCTTATTATTTCTTACGTAGCAAACCCGTATCTGATAAAAAACCAGGTTCTAGATGGTCTGCACAGGTATTAGTTGATAGTAAGATATATGAATTGGTTTTAGTGGTAAGAGCTAAGGAAGTCATTGAAACAGAAACGGGAAAAAGAACGAGTATAAAAACGAACATTTTATTGCCGAAAAACAATTTGTTTAAAGAGGAAGACGCAATTCGTTTATGGATCAGTGATGATGAATACCAAGTACCGCTAAAAGTTCAGGTTAATTTAAAAATTGGCTTCTTAACCATCGACTTGGTTGATTATAGCATTCAAGGAAAGAAAATCTATTTTCCTAAAGCCTCCTTGTAAGCAGCTAAAACGCGTCCGCGTGCAAATTCATGGTTAACAATGGGAGCAGGATAAGTCATCTCTTGTAATTCAGGAACCCATTTCTTGATGTAAACCAAAGAAGGATCGAATTTTTGCGTCTGCAAGGTTGGATTAAAAACTCTAAAATAAGGAGCAGCATCACATCCAGAACCGGCTGCCCATTGCCATCCTCCATTATTGGCAGCAAAATCAAAGTCTAACAACTTTTCAGCAAAATAAGCCTCACCCCAACGCCAATCAATTAATAAGTGCTTCACTAAAAAGCTCGCTACAATCATTCGCACGCGATTGTGCATAAAACCAGTCGAATTCAATTCCCGCATTCCTGCATCGACTATGGGGTAACCTGTTCTACCTTCACACCAAGCTTTGAATTCCTCTTCGTTATTACGCCACTTCATACGATCGTATTCTTTTCTGAATGAAAGTCCCTCTGAAATATGCGGAAAGTGATGTAGTATGTTAAAATAAAAATCACGCCAAATCAATTCGTTCAACCATACTTCTGACTTTCCCAATGCCTTGCGAACTAAAGAACGAACCGAGACAGTTCCAAAACGCAAATGAACCGAGAGTCTAGAAGTACCAGGTTTGGCAGGAAAATCTCGGTCCTGGGCATAGGAATTAATCAACTCATCTGCCACCATAGCATGAGGGAAATGTAAACCAGATGGTAAAAAGCCAATATCCATTAATGATGGGATGCTAAAAGTTTCAGAAACATAATTTCTGCTAGCGGAGGAAGGATAATGGGGCAATACACTTTCAGCTAAAAGGGCCTTCCATTTACGAGAATAAGGTGTAAAGACGGTGTAAGGAGTTCCAGCACCTGATAAAACTTCATCCTTCTCAAAAACTACTTGATCTTTAAACGATTTAAATTCTACTCCTTTTTCTTTTGCCAATGAGTTAACTAAGGTATCACGATCGATACCATAACGTTCATAATCGTGGTTCGTATAAATACGGGCCACATCCCATTCATTCAACAACTCTCTAAAAATATCAATTGGATTACCGTGTTTGACACAAAGATGACCTCCTATCGCCTCATTCAACTGCGTGATGGATTGATGAATAAATTCTACACGACCATCGTTATTAGATGAAAGTCTATTTAGGATAGTAGTATCAAAAATAAAGAGCGGAAGAACGGGATCTTTTTCAGCCAAGGCTTGGAATAATCCAGCATTATCTTCTATCCTTAAATCACGTCTAAACCAAAATATGGAAACTTTTTTCATCCTCTATGTATCTTAAAGGGCTAAACTACGCAGATTCTATATTGTTTCAAAAATTTACCTTGACAAGCCCCCCTTCAATTTGGTATATTTGTAGATTATAAAAATTCAAACCCGCTGAGAATGAAATTATCTGAATTCAGATTTGATTTACCCCAAAACTTAATTGCCCTTAACCCTACTGAGAATCGCGAAGATGCGCGAATGATGGTGGTTAATCGTAAGAATAAGACGATTGAACATAAGAAATTCACGGATATCATCGACTATTTCGGCGAAGGTGATGTTTTGGTTACAAACAATACCAAGGTATTCCCTGCTCGTCTTTATGGAAACAAGGAGAAAACAGGAGCTCAAATCGAGGTTTTTTTATTACGTGAATTAAATAGAGAACACCGCCTATGGGATGTATTGGTAGATCCTGCACGTAAAATTCGCGTCGGTAATAAATTGTATTTCGGTGATTCTGACCTTGTAGCAGAGGTTATTGATAACACTACTTCTCGTGGACGAACTATCCGTTTCTTGTATGATGGTGATCACGATGCATTAATGCAAGCCATCCATGAATTAGGCGAGACACCACTTCCGGATGAGATTCGCTTTAAAAGAGCAGCGACTGAAGATGATCGCGACCGTTTCCAAACTATTTATGCTGAGCACGTAGGTGCGGTGGCAGCTCCTACAGCGGGTTTACACTTCTCAAAGATCGTCATGAAGCGGATGGAATTAAACGGAGCTCAGTTCACTCCTATCACGTTACACGTAGGTTTAGGAACTTTCCGTCAAGTGGACGTAGAGGATTTGACAAAACATAAAACAGATTCAGAACATTTTATCATCGACGAATCGACTTGCAACTATGTTAACGAAGCTATCGATAATAAAAAGCAAGTGTTAGCTGTAGGAACAACTGTTATGAAGGCATTAGAGTCTTCTGTATCAGCGAGTGGCCACCTTAAGCCTATTAATAGCTGGACGGATAAATTTATCTTCCCTCCATACGATTTTAAAATCCCTACGGCTTTATTAACGAATTTCCATCTTCCAGAATCGATTCTATTAATGATGGCGTCGGCTTTTGGAGGTCACGAATTAATCACAGAAGCTTATAAACAAGCCATAAAAGAGAAATACCGTTTCTTCTCCTATGGTGATGTGATGTTAATCATCTAACAGTAATAATCGGGTTTGCTTTGAAAAAATATGCCATTATTGTCGCAGGGGGCTCCGGCCAGCGTATGCAAAGTGCGGTCCCTAAGCAATTTTTGCTTTTGCAGGGCAAACCCGTTTTATACCATACCATCACTGCTTTTTACCAAGCAGATGCATCCACAGAAATAATTCTGGTTTTACCAGTTGATCAGTTTGCCTATTGGGAAAGGCTCATTGCTGAATTACCCCCTATTCCACATCGATTAGTTGCTGGAGGCAACTCTAGGTTTCAAAGTAGCCAAAACGCCATTCAAACACTGACAGAAGAGGGAATGGTAGCTATACATGATGGTGTTAGACCCTTGATAGAGCCGGCCTTGATTACGGCGAGTTTTCAAGTGGCACTTGAAAAAGGAAATGCGGTGTTAGCAGTTGCATCTAAGGATTCTGTTCGGTTTTATGCTGATGATAAAAAAAGGTATGAACACTTGAATCGAGATGCCATACGTCTGATTCAAACTCCCCAAATCTTCTCCGTTAAAGACCTACAAGAAGCCTTTAAACAAAGTTATTTGGAAGATTTTACAGATGATGCACGTGTTGTAGAGGCTTTGGGAATATACATTAACCTAGTAGAAGGATCTTATAAAAATATCAAAATCACCACACCCGAGGATTTGTTATTAGCTGAGGTCTTAATGAAATAATCTATGAAAAACGCTTGGAATTGGATTGGTAAGAGCATCCTACAGTTTAAATTTCCCCTTTTAGGATTTATACTTTTACTGACGATTGGCTTAGGATTTAAGGCGAGTCAAATCCAACTCAGCTATGAATTAGCCAAGATCCTACCTGCCTCAGATGAGCGTTTTCAACTCTACGAGGGATTCAAAAAGAAATACGGTGAGGATGGTGCTGTCATGGTGATAGCAGTGGAAAATCCTCAAATTTTTAATCCAGTCGAATTCAAAGCTTGGCGCGACTTGAGTAATGAAGTCAAAAAACAAGCAGGAATCAAGAATGTACTTTCACTTGCAACGGTGCCGGAATTATACATTGATTCCACGCAGAAGAAATTCAAAACGCGCTTGTTGTTAGATTCAACTTTGGTAATCGACGAAAGTAATTTAGCTGCATTTAAATCTAAATTAACGCAATTACCTATCTACAGAAACTTCCTTTTCACGGAAGACTTGAAAACTCATTTACTTTTAATTACGTTAGATCAAAAGGTCATCAATGATAAAGGACGGATTACGTTGGTTAGAAAAATCAAAGCCTTAGGTGAGCAATACCAAACAAAAATGAAGCATACAGTGCATATGACAGGTATGCCTTTCATACGCACCGAATATACTTCTCAGGTAACCAAGGAATTAAGTTTATTCCTAGGATTAGCCATTTTAGTAACATCACTCATTTTGTTATTCTTCTTCCGTTCCTTTCAGGTCGTATTCTTTGCGAATATCGTGGTCTTGGTAGGCATCGTGGCTTCATTAGCAACGATTGTATTCTTTGGATTTAAAATCACTTTACTTTCTGGTTTAATCCCACCGCTCATTGTTGTAATCGGAATTCCGAATGTCATTTTCTTATTAAATAAGTACCATGAAACCTATTTAGCAGGAAAAAGCAAGGAAGAATCCCTAATCGAAAGTGCTTCTAAAGTGGGTAGAACGTTATTCTTAGCTAATTTGACCACATCGATTGGCTTTGGGGTTTTTGCCTTTACCGGATCCGCTTTGTTAGTTGAGTTTGGGGTTGTGGCAGCCTTAAATGTGATGATTACCTTTTTCGTTTCGCTGGTATTGATTCCCATATTCTTTAGCTTTTTAGCTCCTCCAAAGCAGAAAGATTTAGCGCACTTTGAGTCTGTGAGAGTAAATAAATTCTTGAATCGAGTGGATATTTGGGTGCTACATCACCGGAAGTTTATCTATGGATTTATTTCAATCGTATTAGTCATCTCTTTCTATGGATTGAGTAAGATTCAAGCTGTGGGTTATATTGTGGATGATTTACCTCGGGACAATGCCATTTATACCGATTTAAAGTTTGTGGAAAATCGCTTTAAGGGTGTAATGCCCTTTGAAGTGAATATCGATGCGTTTGAAAGAGGAAGAGCTTTGACTCCGGAACTTTTGGCTAAAATCAAACGTACCGAAAAATTAATAGCCAAATATCCCGAATTCACCCAAGGCCTTTCCATCTTGACAGCCACAAAATACTTATATCAAGTATACCGTGGTGGAGACCCTAAATACTTCACTTTACCAGGAATTGATGAATTAGCCAAACTAAAGGACTTCCAATCCAGTTTAGATGGTAAAAACAACAACCTATTCGCCGGATTTATCGATAAAGACAAACGTTTCACACGCATCAGCTTTCAAATGCAAGATGCCGGAACGGTACGTACCAAACAATTATTCGATGAGATTCAGCCTAAAATCGATAGTATCTTTAGAACCGATATCGAATCTGGCGAATTACTCCCGAAAGGTGATAAAAGTGGCTACCAAGCCGATGTAACAGGTAATTCTGTAATCTATGCATTCCAAACAGAATACTTGCAAGTCAACCTTATCGAAAGTACCATTACAGCCATTATCTTAATTTGTATCTTAATGGCACTCTTATTCCGTTCTTGGAAAATGGTGTTGATCTCTACCCTACCCAGCTTAATTCCATTAATTATCACTGCTGGTCTAATGGGATATTTTGGGATTGCCCTGAAGCCTAGTACCATTTTGATTTTCTCTATCGCATTCGGAATCTCCAGCGATGGTACTATCTATTTCTTGACGCGCTACAAAGAAGAATGGGGTAAGAATAAACAAAACGTTCAAAGAGCCGTTCAAACTACCATTTTAAAAACAGGGGTTTCTATGTTCTATACAGCGATGATCCTGTTCTTTGGCTTCTTTATCTTTACGGCATCTACTTTCAAGGGAACACAGGCCTTAGGGATTTTAGTTTCAGTCACCTTATTAATGGCAATGATTTGCAACTTGATCTTATTACCTGCCTTCTTATTAGGATTAAATAAAAAGGAAATATCTACCATTTTAGAGGAAGATTTGTAAATGACAGAGACTAAACCTTCCTTATATACCTTATCCTTTTTTTTACTTTGCCTGAGTAACTTTTTGTTCTCAGCCAGTTTTTCGATGATAATTCCAGAATTGCCGGATTATTTAGCAAGCCTTGGTGGAAAAGAATACATCGGATACACCATTGCATTATTTACGCTGGCAGCGGGATTATCACGTCCCTTCTCAGGTAAATTAACAGATCACATTGGACGTATTCCTATTATGGCGTTCGGATCACTCGTTTGCTTTATCTGTGGTGGACTTTACCCGCTTTTACATACGGTTCAGGGCTTTTTATTTCTACGTTTTATTCATGGAATGTCAACTGGAACAAAACCCACTGCTACGGCAGCTTATGTTGCAGATGTCATTCCAGAGGATCGCAGAGGAGAGGCTCAGGGCAGTTTAGGCATTTTTACAGCAACCGGAATGTCAATTGGACCTGCTATTGGCAGTTTTTTAGCCTCAACCTATGGAATAGACCAAATGTTCTATATTTCCTCTGTATTTGCCCTAGCCTCTATTCTTATTTTAAGTCGAATGAAAGAGACATTGCCGAAGGCTATGAAATCAAGATTCACTCTATCACTCTTTCGAATTGGGTGGAAAGATGTGTTTGAGCCCATAGTAATTCCTGTATTTTGGGTAATGCTTTTTGTTTCCTTTTCTGCGGGCGCAATGATTACCTTGATTCCAGATACATCTAAGGAAGTAGGTTGGACGAATAAAGGCTTGTATTTCACCCTATACACCGTTTCTTCTATTGTAATTCGATTCTTTTTTTCCAAAGCATCAGATCAATATGGACGCGTACCTGTGTTGATTTTCGGCTGCCTTATGTTAAGTCTTTCGATGTTCTTACTCGTCTTTTCAGTGAATTCGTACCTTCTAATTGCCTCTGCCATTATTTATGGAATCGCCTGGGGATTCAACACGCCTACATTAGCTGCATGGACCAATGACCTAGGCGATAGGAACCATATGGGTCGAGCCATGGCCACCATGTATATCGCATTAGAGGCCGGAATCGGTATAGGTGCTTATGTTTCAGGCGAAATTTACCAAGGTATAGCAAGTCAAATACCCATTCCATTTTTACTTGCCGCCTTATTATCTTTGTTAGCCTTTTTCTTATTGTGGACAAAAAAACAAAATTGGACCTATGGAATTTAGCGACTACTTAATTCAGAAAAACATCTGTTCCGCTCGTTTTTCAACGGCTGACCCAATGCTCTTTCAAAATTGGTCAAACACCTTTATGCTGCTGCATCCTGCCAGTTTTACCGAACAAAATAAGTTCATTATCAATAAAATCAGGAGAAAATACCCTTTGAAAAAAGAGTAATTTTCCCCTTTTCTTGACTTTATATTAGTAAATAACCGGAAAATCATTGCACTATTTAAATAATTGTTTCAGTCATTTATTTGAAATGTACTAAATCCGGAAATTTGTAAAAATTAATAAGCAAGAAAATGCCAGATAGCAATTTACAAACCCTATTCCCTGTTGCAGGGGAAATTCCTAAAGAATACGATTTAACGCAACCCATTGAACAAAAAGAGTATTTAGTCAATGGAGAGATGCGTCAATGGAAAGGAAAAACGCAAGACGTTTGGTCTCCTATTTATGTAAAAACTGACAAAGGTTTCGAACAAAAACGAATCGGCTCCTATCCTATTACAGACGCAGCAGACGCAATGGAAGTTTTGTATGCCGGTGTGAAGGCATATTCTAATGGACGTGGCGAATGGCCCTCGATGACAGTTGCCCAACGAATTGAATGTGTGGAGAAATTCACACAAAAAATGATTCAAAAGCGAGACGAGGTTGTCAAGTTATTAATGTGGGAAATTGGTAAATCACTAGGCGATTCACAAAAAGAATTTGACCGTACTGTTCAATACATATACGATACCATCGGTGCTTTAAAAGATATTGACCGCAACTCGTCTACTTTCTTAATCGAAGAAGGTATTATAGGTCAAGTGAGACGTTCGCCATTAGGCGTAGTTCTATGTATGGGACCATTCAATTATCCATTGAATGAAACTTTCACTACGTTAATCCCAGCGTTAATTATGGGAAATATCGTCTTGTTCAAACCACCTAAACACGGTACTTTATTGCACTATCCTCTATTAGAGGCATTTAAAGATTCCTTCCCTGCAGGTGTAATCAATACACTTTACGGACGTGGAAATTCAATTATCCCTCAATTAATGGAATCAGGTAAGATCGATGTTTTGACTTTAATCGGTTCCTCTAAAGTAGCGGATAAATTGAAGAAAATGCACCCGAAAGTAAACCGACTACGTGCTATTTTAGGTCTAGACGCTAAGAATGCGGCAATCGTAACAGAAAGTGCAGATTTAGAATCAGCCATTAACGAATGTTTACTAGGTTCACTTTCGTTCAACGGACAACGTTGTACGGCCGTGAAAATCATTTTCGTTCACAAATCGCTAGTAGACAAATTTAATGAAGGATTAGCGAAACGTATTGAGTCGCTAAAATTAGGTATGATGTGGGAACCAGGTGTTCAAATCACGCCTCTTCCTGAGCCAAACAAACCTGCTTATTTAACCGAATTAATTGAAGATGCTAAGTTGCACGGAGCTAAAGTAATCAATGAGCATGGGGGTGAAAACTTTAAATCGATCTTCTTCCCAGCGTTATTGTATCCAGTGAATAGTAAAATGAAGGTTTGGCATGAAGAGCAATTTGGGCCGGTAGTACCAGTAGTTCCATTCGAAAGTTTAGATGAGCCTATCGATTATATCCACGAATCTTCTCACGGACAGCAAGTGGCAATTTTCGGGACAGATGTCAATCAAATATCTGAGTTAATTGATGCTACGGTAAATCAAGTTTCACGTGTGAATATCAATGCTCAATGCCAACGTGGACCGGATTCTTTCCCTTTCACTGGCCGTAAGGATTCTGCTGAGGGTACTCTTTCTGTTACGGCAGCATTACGTTCGTTCTCAATTCGTACTGTAGTGGCTACTAAAGCAACTCAATCGAATAAGGATATCGTGAATGCAATCGTAGAGAATCAACAATCGAATTTCTTGTCGACAAGATTTATTTTGTAATCAGTTTATATTGCATAAAAAAGGCCAGCGCTTTCGTACTGGCCTTTTTTTATGAATCCTTAAAGTGCGGCTCTTTGTGCTTTCACCGTAGGATCTGTTATGAACTCATCATAGGTCATTAACTTATCTAATTGACCCTTAGTACCTATCTCGATGACACGATTTGCCACCGTATTTGTTAACTGGTGATCATGACAAGTGAAAAGGATCGTTCCTGGGAACTCCATCATCCCATTATTCAAGGCAGTAATTGATTCTAAATCCAAGTGGTTCGTAGGCTCATCAAATAACAATACATTTGCCCCCGACAACATCATACGAGAGAACATACAACGTTGTTTTTCCCCTCCTGATATAACCGTACATTTTTTCAAAGCTTCATCACCGGAGAACAACATGCGACCTAAGAATCCACGTATAAAACTTTCATCTTTCTCGGTTGAATACTGACGTAACCAATCCACTAGATTCAAAGAGTCATCTTGGAAATATTTAGCATTATCATTAGGCAAATAGGTCTGCGTCGTGGTTACGCCCCAAGTGAACTCTCCTGTAAAATTCGTGTTCTCTCCAGCTAAAATGTCTAATAAAGCAGTGATAGCTAATGAATCTTTCGCTAACAAGGCTACTTTATCACCCTTATTTATCGTGAATGAGAGATTCGTGAATAAAGGAACTCCATCTTCTGTCTTAGCAGATAGATTCACCACACTCAATAATTGATCTCCTGCTTCACGTTCAGGTTTAAAATTGATGAAAGGATATTTACGTGAAGAAGGTTTGATGTCATCGACTTGTAATTTGTCTAACATTTTTTGACGTGAAGTCGCTTGTTTTGACTTAGCTACATTCGCAGAGAATCGGCGAATAAACTCTTCTAATTCTTTTCGTTTTTCGTCCGTTTTCTTATTTTGATCTGCGCGTTGACGTGCGGCTAATTGAGATGATTCGTACCAGAAGGTATAGGTACCACCATATAATTGAATTTTGCCAAAATCTAAGTCAGCAATGTGTGTACACACATTATCTAAGAAGTGACGATCGTGAGAAACTACAATCACCGTATTTTTGAAGTTCATCAAATAGCCTTCCAACCATAAAATGGAGTCTATATCCAAGTTATTCGTAGGCTCATCGAGCAATAAAATATCAGGATTACCAAATAAGGCTTGGGCTAATAAAACCTTGACTTTATCAGATCCATTCAAATCCTTCAATAAAGTATAATGCAAATCTTCTTTAATCCCTAAACCACTTAATAAGGATCCTGCTTCTGATTCTGCCTCCCATCCATTCAATTCAGCAAACTCAGCCTCTAAATCTGCTGCTCTATTTCCATCAGCTTCCGTAAAGTCTTCTTTCAAATAAATAGCATCCTTTTCTAACATGATGTCATAAAGACGCTTATTCCCCATTATCACCGTTTGTAAAACTTGAACTTCCTCGTATTCGAAGTGATTTTGTTTCAAAATCGACATACGCTCACCTGGATTCATCGAAACGGAACCTGTTTGAGACTCAATTTCGCCAGATAATATTTTCAAGAAGGTGGATTTACCTGCGCCATTAGCACCGATTAAACCATAACAGTTACCTTCCGTAAATTTGATGTTAACTTCTTCAAAAAGGACTCTTTTCCCAAAACGAAGGGACACATTAGATACTTGCAACATAGGAGCTGGATTAAATAGGGTGCAAAATTACTAATTTTGGCACCGATTATCATATTTTTTTTGCAATTTCGAAACGAATTAGAGACTATGGAACCCACAAATTCGGCCGAAACATTGCATCTGCGCCTAAACGCTGAGAATTTCCGGGAGCAATTATTAGCTCACCCGAAAAAGGATATCCGAATAAAAGCGGTACAGATTGAAATCTCAAATGAACATTTCCTATTAATTCCGAAAACCTTTGATTCACCTATCTACCGCCTAGGCTTTCTTGAAAAAGCATTAGGTGAACACGCATTAGTGGGGAAAGAAATACAACAACAAGCCATTTCAGCCGAGGATGCTAATCTGGTCTTTTTAGTCCCTAGTGATTTAAAGGACCATATATCAGCCTATTTCCCTTACGCAAAAATTAGTTACACTCACACGTTAGCCTCGTGCTTACAACGAAATGATCAACAATTAACGCTTTTTATAGAAGGTAAATTAGCTTTTGCCAGCCTTTATCAAGGAAATAAATTACAATTAGCGAATGCATATCCTTTCGAATCCTCCATTGAATTAGCCTTTTATTTGCAATCTATACGAGATGCATTTTCTTTGAATTGGACTTTATATCCACCACTATTGGTATCTGGATCAGAGGAAATTGCTGACGCATCACTCTATCAAATTCCCTATGTCCAATCCTAAAAAAGCATTTTTCCCAGGTTCTTTTGATCCTTTTACGAAAGGGCACGAAGATATCGTACTTAGAGCTTTAGCTTTATTTGATGAAGTTATTATAGGCATAGGCCAAAACTCCTCCAAATCACGCTATTTCCCACTAGTGAAAATGGAGGAATATATTCGCAAAACATTTGAAGGAAAGCCCGTTTCCGTGGTGACTTATCAAAACTTAACGGCAAATGTAGCACATGAATATGGTGCTAAATTTATCATTAGAGGATTACGAAACACGACAGATTTCGAATATGAAAACTCGATATCCCAAGTAAATAGACACATACACAATGAATTAGAGACGGTTTTCCTAATTACCTCGCCACATTTAGCCCCTATCAGCTCCACAATTATCCGCGATCTACATCGCTATGGAAGTCCTGTGGACCAATACTTGCCTTATACCTTAGACTAATTTCTTGAATTTTTCAATGACGTATCGAATCGAAGAGTAGGTATTGGTTAAAGCCTGTATTTGCTTTTTCTCATTTAACCACTCTACTTTTTCTATACCCTCTTCTGTTTGCGGAATTAGCTTACCTGTAAAGGCTGTTTTCATCGCATACCAACGCGTCTTTTTCAACACAAGCTTATTTTTATGAGTATAGGTATGGTAAGTGGTGCAGATTTTTTTTCCTAATACAGCTTTAACATTACATTCTTCTTCTACCTCTCTGACTGCAGCTGTTTCAAATTTCTCGTTCTTCTCCAATTTCCCTTTAGGCAAATCCCATTTCCCTAAACGATACATCCACAAAACGTGTTGATCCTGATTAACAACTACCCCACCAGCCGCTTCTACAAGTTGATATAGCTTGACAATTTTTTGTTTAAATAGCTTACGATCTTCAACAATTAGATAAAGTGCGTGAAAATGAATACCTGATTTAGCATGCAAATTCATCAGTATTTTCTCAACTTGATCTGTGCTTGCATTGATGATGCAGGTGTGACCACTAAAATTCTCCACTTTTAATGGGGACAAACGAGCATCTAATACTAAATCAAAATCCTCTTTAGATGGCATTTCTCCCAACTCTTTCTTCTTCACAATTCTGATCGGTCGATCATCAATAAAAATTACCATCTTTTCAATTTTGTGTGGCAAAAATAGAATTAAATAGTGAAAGATAAACTGAATAAATTATTTTTGTACATAAATTCATAAACAGCCCTCATGCAAAATTTGACGATTCCACAAGAAGTTGCCCAACACCTGTTAAAGATTCAAGCTATTCAATTGCGACCGGATCAACCATTTACTTGGGCATCTGGATGGAATTCTCCGATTTATTGCGATAACCGCGTTTCTTTGTCTTTTCCTGAGGTACGAACTTATATCAAAAACTGCTTATCCGCTGCTGTTAAAGCTTACTTCCCTCAAGCAGAAATCATTGCTGGCGTAGCAACCGCTGGAATTGCTCAGGGCGCTTTAGTCGCTGATTTTTTAGACTTACCCTTTTGTTACGTTCGTCCGGAGCCTAAGAAACATGGCATGGGAAATCAAATCGAAGGTAAAGTAGAAAAAGGCCAAAAAGTCGTATTAATCGAAGACCTTATCTCCACAGGTGGTAGTTCATTAAAGGCTGCGGATGCCTTGAAAGAAGCTGGGGCAGAAGTATTAGGCATGGTCGCTATTTTTACCTATGGTTTTGAAATTGCTTCGGATAATTTCAAAAATGCAAGTATTCCCTTGTATACTTTAAGTGATTATAATGCACTAATTGAAGAGGCCGTGAAATTAGATTATGTAACGGAGACACAATTAGTAACCTTACAAGACTGGAGAATTTCACCTGATACTTGGCGAAAATAATTAGGCAAGCATATAGCCATCTCCGTCTGTCGATCGTATCATCCCTTTTAATTCTAAATTCAATAGAATTAGCCCTAGCTCGTCTTGTTGAACTTCGGAACGTTGCAATAGTTCATTAGAAGACAATTGTCCTTCCCGGTGTAACATGGAAATGATTGTAGATTCATTTAATGTGAAAAGCTTTTGACTTAACTCAGGGTGTAATGCTATTCGATCTTTTGCTTGCTCCCAATTCAATTCCTGCATAAAATCATCCCATGAAGTATAAATAGTGGCTTTATTGTTTCGAATTAATAAATTACACCCTTTTGAGAAAGGCCGATTTAAACTACCTGGCACTGCGAAAACGGTTCGATGGTAATTAAGCGCATAATCTGCTGTAATGAGTGCCCCACCCTTTTCTGCGGCTTCTACCACCACGGTTGCATCTGAAAGACCTGCAATAATGCGATTCCGAATAGGAAAGTGATAAGATGTAGGAGGAATATGAGGGGCATATTCTGTGAGCAAAGCCCCTGTAGCTAAAATTTGATCTACATACATCGCATTTTCATGCGGGTAAATATGACGAAAACCACCTGCTAGAACGGCTAAGGTAGGAACATCAAATTTCAGACAAGCTTTGTGTAGTGCGATGTCGATTCCTCTAGCAAAACCACTCACCAGCATAACCTCATCTTTAATCGCAGACTGAACTAATTCTTCAGTTACCTTTTTACCGACATCACTCGCGTGACGCGTACCAACTACTGCCACGATACGGTGAGCGTTCAAATCTGCTTTTCCTTTCTTAAAGAGAATAAGAGGGGCATCATACAACTCTTTAATCCGCTGTGGATATTCCGGATCTTCGAAATAGAGTATTTGAATATCATCTTCCGCACATAAAAGAACCGTCTTTTCAGCTTCGCGTAAGGCTTCCGCTGCGAAAGGTTGATAAGAAGCTAATCGGAAAATATCAGATAAATGAGGGTATAGTGAAACAAGCTTTTTGCCTTTTACAGGACCTACCTCTGGAAGATAGGTTAAGGCTATCTGGTAAACAGATAAGGGATAGGTGGTTTTCATCAGCGTAATTTTCCGAAAACTACGCCTATTCCATCTCTAAATCCGCCTTCATCCCTTGTAAAAAATCGCGAATATCAGTTAGTTGATTAATAATGTTTTGGTGAGGATTCTTTTCCTTTCCTTTGAAATTCAAGGCTTGCTTTGCGCCTTCGATAGTAAGCCCCCTTTCGTCAATCAGACTTACCAAAACCTTGATTTTTTCAATGTCTGCTGGGGTATATTTACGAATACCTGAAACCGCCCGCCTAGGAGATAAATGAGGAAATTGAGTCTCCCAATAACGAATCTTGGAAGTGTTCACCTTGAAAATGGCCGCTACCTCTGAAATTGAATAATATTGCTTGCTTAATTCCATCAATAATTTTAAACCCAAAATGGGCTTCTTCAAAAAATAGACTTAATTTTGTGATTCCATTCATCAGGACTCCTTTAGTAAAAATACAAAGGTTCCTTTCATTTTACAATAAAACGCATGACCTCTTCTCAGATACGTCAACAATTTTTGGATTTCTTTCAATCAAAAGGCCATTTAATTGTTCCTTCTGCTCCTTTAGTGGCTAAAAATGACCCTACCCTCTTGTTCAACAATTCAGGTATGGCGCAATTCAAAGACTTCTTTTTAGGGAACGGGACTCCGCCTTCGAAAAGAATCGCGGATACGCAAAAATGCCTTCGTGTGTCAGGAAAGCACAATGATTTAGAAGATGTGGGCTTTGACACCTATCACCATACGATGTTTGAGATGTTAGGTAACTGGTCCTTTGGCGATTACTTCAAAAAAGAAGCCTTAACCTGGTCTTGGGAATTATTAACAGAGGTATTCAAATTACCGAAGGATCGTATATATGTATCTGTTTTTGAGGGAGATAAAAAAGATGGAGTGCCGTTTGACCAAGAGGCATTCGATATTTGGAAGGCTATTGTGGGCGAGGATCGCATTATTTATGGTAACAAAAAAGACAATTTCTGGGAAATGGGTGAAACGGGTCCTTGTGGGCCTTGTTCTGAAATCCATATTGACCTACGAAATCAAGACGAAGTAGATAAAGTATCTGGCAAATCACTCGTAAATGCAGATCATCCGCAGGTTGTAGAGATTTGGAATAACGTATTTATGCAATTTGAGCGGATGGCTGATGGTTCATTAGTTCCGCTTCCTAATAAACATGTAGATACAGGAATGGGCTTTGAACGCCTATGTATGGCGATTCAAGGAAAGCAATCCAATTATGATACAGATGTTTTCCAGGGAACCATTCAATATATTGCTGCAAAAAGCGGGAAAAAGTACGGAGAAGAGAAATGGGCAGATATAGCGATGCGCGTTATTGCTGACCATATTCGTGCGATTGCCTTTACGATTGCAGATGGACAATTACCTTCGAATAATAAGGCGGGTTATGTAATTCGTCGTATTTTACGTCGTGCAGTGCGTTACGGATATACGTATTTGGACTTCAAAGAGCCTTTTCTTCACCAATTAATTCCTGGATTAGCGCAACAATTCAAGGGGGTGTTTGATGAATTAATCTCACAAGAGGCCTTTGTTGCGAAAGTGATTTACGAAGAGGAAGTTTCTTTCTTACGTACCCTATCATCCGGATTAGTTCGTTTGGACAAATTAATGGAAGAATGCTCAGGTAAAGTGCTATCTGGAGAGGATGTGTTTGAGTTAAATGACACCTATGGTTTCCCAGTGGACTTAACCGCGCTAATTGCCCGTGAGAAAGGCTTAGATATTGATGAACCTGGATTTAATGCAGCACTAAAAGCACAAAAAGAGCGTTCTCGTAAAGATGCTGGCGCTAGTGCAGAGGATTGGGTCATTGTGAACGAAGGAGATGAAGTAAGCTTCATCGGATACGATTCATATGAGACGGAAACGCAAGTTTTAAAATACCAAAAGATTCAAAATAAGGCGGGTGTTCAATACAAAGTCGTGTTAGAAACGACTCCTTTTTATGCAGAATCCGGTGGACAAGTGGGGGATACGGGTATATTAACCTTCACCACTTCAGGCATGGCTCTTCCTGTGATTGATACAAAGAAAGAGAATGATTTAATCGTACATATCGTATCAGATCCACGTATTGAGACAGTAGCAAACGAACCTGTAAAAGCGAGCATTGCGACCTTACGTCGTCGTGCAATTACACACCACCACAGTTCTACGCACTTAATGCAAGCGGCTTTACAAGAAGTGTTAGGAAAGCATGTAGCTCAAAAAGGTAGTTTAGTGAATGAGGAATTATTGCGATTTGACTTCTCGCACTTCCAAAAAGTGACAGAGGAAGAAATAAAGCAAATAGAGCAGATTGTGAATGCCAAAATCGCGGAGAACATTCCTCTTTTAGAGGAACGCAATGTTCCTATAGCTGAAGCGAAAGACAAAGGGGCGATGGCCTTGTTTGGTGAAAAATACGGTGATTTCGTGCGTGTAATAACGTTTGATAAGAACTTCTCCGTTGAACTATGTGGAGGAACGCACGTTCCATCTACGGGCGAAATTGGCTTGTTTAAAATTACTTCTGAAAGTTCTGTAGCTACAGGTGTTCGCCGAATCGAAGCGATCACTTCCCAAAAGGCCTATGAATTATTAAGCGAGCAAGAGACATTATTAAGGGAGATTAACGATTTGTTGAAAGCGCCGAAAGATTTGGTTAAGGCAGTTGCTAACTTAATTGAGAGCAACTCAGCCCTTCAAAAAACGGTTACAGCTTACCAACAAAAAGAAATTTCTGGTTTGAAAAATAGCCTTCTAAAAGAAATCGTGGCTGGACCTGTTAATTCCATCATTAAACAAGTCTCTGCTCCTACGGCTGATGCCTTGAAGAATTTAGCCTTTGATTTACAAGAGAATCAAGAGAACTTGTTCGTACTTTTAGCAGCTGAAATTGAAGGAAAAGCTAGTTTAGCGATTTCCATTTCAAAAGAATTAGTAGCCAGTAAAGGGTTAGATGCAGGCAAAATCATTCGTGAATTAGCGAAAGAAGTGCAAGGTGGTGGAGGTGGTCAACCTTTCCTAGCTACGGCAGGTGGACAAAATCCAGCTGGCATCCCTACCTTATTAAGTTTAGCGCCTTCGTATATCGCCTAAATTCCATGAAATCAATCCCCTTTTCACCCTTTACAGAGGTAGCTAAACAGCTGGACTTTTGGGGTGAAAAGGGGATTCCTTTTGTCTTTTTTGTAGACTATTCCTTAGAGAAGGCTTGGGCCGGTTGCGAGCAAGAGGCTCATGACTTGGGTATATTTTTTGAATTTGATGGATCCGGTGTTCCATCTGAACAGGTATCCTTTCATAAATATCCTCTTACATTCGAATCGTATGCTGAAAAATTTAATCTTGTCCAAGCTGGATTAAAGCGGGGTGATTCATTTCTTCTGAATTTAACAGCTGAAACAAGTATTGAAACTCCATTAACACTAAAACAGATTTACGATAAAGCAGAGGCTGCCTATAAAATTTTGGTAAATAATCATTTTACCTCCTTTTCTCCCGAAACATTTGTCCGAATTCATGGAAATGAAATAGCGTCTTTCCCTATGAAGGGCACGCTTGAAGTAAATTCAACTAATCAGGCTTCACAACTTCAAAATGATCCCAAAGAGAAAGCAGAACATGCGACTATTGTGGATTTAATCCGAAATGATTTGAGCAAAGTGGCCTACCCGATACGAGTAGAAAAATACCAGTATATAGACAAGGTGAAAACAAATACGGGGGAACTCTGGCAGATGTCGTCTAAAATCACCGGCGAATTAATCCCCACCTTTCGAGGAAAATACGGGTCTATTTTGCTGGAATTATTACCCGCTGGATCCATTACCGGAGCACCTAAAAAAGCAACCATGCAACTCATCAAGGAAGCAGAACAGTATGAACGAGGGTTTTATACCGGAATTATGGGTAAATTTGATGGTGAGTCCTTTAATTCTGGTGTAATGATTCGATTTATCGAAAAACAATCGGACAGTCACGTTTTCAAAAGCGGTGGCGGCATCACCGTATTTTCAGATGTCAAAAAAGAATACGACGAATTAATCCAAAAAGTTTATCTCCCCTTTTAATATGTTCTCATTCTTAGAAACCATTTGCATACTCGATGGAAAAGCGCAACATCTGGATTTTCACCAGATGCGGGTGAACGAAACATTCGACCAATTTTTTCCGGAATGGGAACCCTTTGATGTAGCAGAACTTGTCTCGTCACAAACCCTTCCTGCAGATGGAACACATCGGCTTCGCATTACTTACCAAGAAGATCCTGAAAAGATTGAAATATTACCCTACACCAAGAAGGAGATCAAGCGTTTCGCCTTAGTGGATACCGGCGAAATCGATTATGGCTTCAAATGGGCAGAAAGAGGCTTTTTTCAAACCTTTTTAGAGGCACATCCAGAAGCAGATGAAGTCATTTTCGTGAAAGATGGAAAGGTGCAAGATTGCAGCATGGCGAATTTAGCGTTTTTAAAAGACGGAATTTGGTATACGCCTGAAGATCCATTGCATTGGGGAACGACCAGGGCGAGATTGATTATCGAGGAAGAAATAGAAGAAACTGATATTTTTGTCGAAGAATTAGCCTCCTATGAGCGCGTTTGTTTAATAAATGTATTTCGACCACTTTCGCTGGAAAATTCACTATCAGTAGCCGATTCTATTTTGTAAATTGACAAATGTCCACAGAAAAAAGTCCCAGCTTTTTATTGCACCAAAAGTTTCCTTTTGAACCTACTCCTTCCCAGGCGTCGCTGTTTCAAAAGTTAAGTACTTTTGTGCTTAATAAAGACGAATGGGCACCCTTAACCTTTATCATTAAAGGATATGCGGGTACAGGAAAGACCACGGTCATTTCTACTTTGATAAAAATTTTGCCTGCTTTTGGTTATAAAACACAACTATTAGCTCCTACGGGTCGTGCAGCCAAAGTAATGGCCAATTACTCAAAGAAGAAAGCGAGCACTATTCACAAAAAGATTTATAGACAAGTCAGCAATCCACATTCAGGAGCACTCCAGTTTCAACGTATGAATAATTATGCCACAAACACGATCTTTATCGTGGATGAGGCGTCGATGATTACGGATGAATCGGATTTTGGCACGAATAGCTTGCTAACTGATTTAATCGAATACGTATTTACGAATCCTGAGAATGGCCATACGGGTAATAAATTAATTTTTGTGGGTGATACGGCTCAATTGCCACCCGTAGGAAAAAGTCTCTCTCCTGCCCTTTCTAGAGATTATATAGCGTCAGAATTCCATATGGAGGTGTTGGATCATGAGTTAACAGATGTCATGCGTCAAGATTTGGATTCTGGAATATTATTCAATGCGACCGCCTTAAGGCAATTGCTTTTAGCTAATTCAACAGCCATTCAATTTAATACCAAATCCTTCAAAGATATCTTCCGGATGACGGGAGAAAAGATGGAGGATGGAATGCATTACGCCTATAAGAAGTTTGGGAAGGAAGAAACGATTATTCTGACCCGATCTAATAAGAGTGCGGTTCAGCTGAATGAATTCGTTCGAAGAACCATTCTGTACCAAGAGGATGAAATTTCTAGTGGCGATTTACTCATGATCGTTCGTAATAATTACCATTGGTTAGACGAGGATTCTCCTGCGGGATTCTTAGCCAATGGAGATTTTGTGGAGGTCATGAAAATTAAACGAGAGGAGGAAATGCACGGACAACGCTTTTTGGATGTTTCCCTACGGTTATGTGATTATGAAGACCATCCGCCCATTGAGGCAAAAATCCTTTTAGCAACCTTGCATTCTGCTGAATCAGCACTAGGTAGAGAAGCTAACAAAAAGTTGTATGACTCTGTTTGCGAAGATTACGCTCATATTCCTAAGAAAAAAGAACGGACTGAAGCCATCCGAAAAGACCCTTATTTGAATGCTTTGCAAGTAAAATTCGCTTATGCCTTGACGGTTCATAAATCACAAGGTGGACAATGGTCAGCTGTTTTTGTAGATCAAGGGTATCTAAAAGAGGATCAGATAGATGCAGAATACTTGCGTTGGTTATATACCGCTATTACGCGGGCAAGTCATGAAATCTTCTTAGTCAACTTTCATGAAAGATTCTTTCCCCTATAAATTAAAGGCAGCTGCAACTCCAGGATGGAAAAGTTTACTATCATAGATCGTCAATCCTTTATTTAAGGCTTCATTTTGGATGCAAGCCTCCGTCCAACCCAAATTAGCTAACAGGTGCACATAGGGCAATGTAGCCTGCGTCAAAGCCATCGTGGAGGTTTGTGGAACCGCTCCTGGCATATTAGCCACGCAATAATGAACAATTCCATCGATTTCAAAAATTGGATTCTCGTGGGTTGTAGGTTTACATGTTTCAATACATCCACCCTGATCGACCGCAACATCTACTAAAACCGTACCAGGAGCCATCTTCTTCAAATCATCTCGTTTAATGAGATGTGGCGCTTTGGCACCATGCAATAAAACTGCACCTATCACCAAATCAACGGTGGGTAATGCTTCCTGAATCGCATAAGAAGTAGAAAATTGCGTGGAGACATTAGCTGGCATTACCTCATCTAAATAACGTAAACGCGCTAAATTCGTATCCATAATCGTCACATTAGCTCCTAATCCGGACGCCATCTTCGCTGCTTGGGTTCCTACTACTCCTCCACCAAGTATTAATACATTCGCAGGTTTCACCCCAGGGACACCTCCTAGTAACTTTCCTTTTCCACCCTGAGGTTTCCCTAAGTAAAAGGCCCCCACTTGAATAGCCATACGTCCGGCCACCTCCGACATCGGGGTCAAAAGAGGTAAACTACGATCCGCTAACTCCACGGTCTCATAAGCAATACAAACCGCACCAGAACTTAGCATAGCGGAGGTTAGTTCACGAGACGCGGCGAAATGGAAATAAGTAAATAAAATTTGGTTCTTTTTAATAAGTGGAAATTCAACTGCCAAAGGTTCTTTCACCTTGACAATCATATCGGCTATGGCATATACTTCTGCAGCTGTGGCTAAAATAACCGCACCTGCCTCTACATATTGTGCATCTGAAAGGCCAGAACCTTCTCCAGCACTAGCTTGCACATATACTTGATGTCCAATAGCCGTTAAACCTTGAACACCTGCCGGAGTTAAGCCTACCCGAAACTCCTGAATTTTAATTTCCTTAGGGACACCAATAACCATAACATTTCTATTAAAAAAGAAAGGCCACCGAAAAAAAATCCGCTGGCCTTTACCTTTGATGAAGTATAATACACTACAAATATAGATATGACAATAAAATATTTTGCATATTGATATATAATAAGTAATATTTACTGCGTAAATTTACTTATACAAGAAATATTAAGATTATTGTCGCATTTCGAAGCGGAAAACCGAAAACTTTATGGCAAAAAATACTAACCTCGATGAATTAGATTATAAAATATTGCAAATCATCCAAAATGATAGCCAAAAAACGCTCAAAGAGATCTCTGAACAAGTAAATTTATCTCTTAGCCCCACGCACGATCGCATCAAACGAATGGAATCAGATGGGTACATCCAAGGTTATGTGGCGCTATTAAATCGCAAGAAACTAAATCTAGGCCTTTTAGTGCATTGTCAAGTCACTTTGGAAAAACAAAACCGAAAAAACTTTCGCGAATTCGAGTCAGCTATTCTCAATTTCCCGGAAGTAACTTCCTGCCATTTAGTGTCAGGTAACTTTGACTATTATTTAAACGTTGTAAGTGCTGATGTTGAAAGCTACAATCAATTTTACCAAGAAAAATTAGCCGTGTTGCCATCGGTAGCTCATATCAGCACCTTGTTTGTGATGGATGAAATCAAACAAACTACTGCTTTGCCTGTGTAAATTATGTATCTTTGTATTTCCATTTGGGATCGACCGGTTTTGACAGCTTATGTAGTCCGGTTGTAAGCACGTCGGGAGTTGTAGGCATTTCCTGTTAAAAAAACCTTCGAATTATAGCTGGCAATACTTCGTATGCCATGGCTGCTTAGTCTGATAGACTAACCAATTGCCATCGTTCAGCCCTGTCCAAACTCTGCCGACGGGGGATTCTGAGCGTCGACATGCAGAGTCGCTGAATCCGATTTCTCTAACGGTTCAGTAGTATCCAGAGGATAAGTGTTAGGTAAGGTCTGATTTGAACCTATTTAACATCGAAAATCAATCAAATCTAAACGTGTAGAAAGCAGCAGTTCTCTAGGTTTGGACGAGGGTTCGAGTCCCTCCGATTCCACCAGACAATAAAAAAGCCCCAAGAATTTGGGGCTTTTTTTATACTAATTACAAAAGATTAAAATACACTTTTCTGTGCCGCCATCTTTTCGATTTCTGCCACCGTACGAGGAGAACCTTGAGATAGATTTACATTTCCTTTTTCGGTGATTAAAATATCATCTTCGATACGAATACCTATATTCCACCATTTCTTATCACATTTACTTCCAGCTGGAATGTAAATACCCGGCTCAACAGTAACTACTACGCCTGGAGCTAGAACGCGAGGTCCTAAATCGTGAACGTCCAAGCCTAAGTGATGCGAAGTACCATGTGGGAAATACATACGCGCTTCTTTCTCATTTGACACGATACCTAATTTAATTAAGCCTGCATTCACTACCGCACGAGATGCGGCGTCTATATCGCTAAATGGAGCACCCGCTTTACAAGCTGCAATGCCTGCATCTTGAGCTGCAAGTACAATCTCATATAATGCTTTTTGTGCTTCAGAGAATTTACCATTAGCAGGAACAGTTCTTGTGACATCAGCAGAGTAACCGTGGTATTCTGCGGCGCAATCACTCAATAATAAATCACCCTCTTTAATGGTTTTCAAATTCGTTATATAATGTAAAACACATGCATTTTCTGCGGCACCATTAATACTATTATAACCTGGGTATTCAGAACCCTCCTTTTTGAAATGGTATTCCATAATCGCCTGAGCCTGGTACTCTTTCATTCCTGGTTTAACCGCACGCATCACATCATTATGACCTAATACACTGATAGATGCTGCCTTTTGAATGAGTGCAATCTCTTCAGGTTGTTTGATTCCACGTAAAGTTCTTAACGTATTTAAGGTAGATCTGGAGGCCAAAGGCTTCGCATTCGAGATCACTAAACTATCCACTAATGAAGCCATGCGAGAAAGAGGATCTGGTTTTACTTGGTATTTAGTGAATATCCCCTCTGTGCGATATAAAGTATACACAGAATCCACTCCGGCTAAGGAGATGGAAGAACTGGTAAATTGATCATTGATAAACACATTTTCCATCTTGCTTTTGGCTTTGAAACCATCTACTCCAAGAATTTTACCTGTCCATAATTCTTTAAATGGATCCCGGTTTTGAACAAAGATAAATTCCGTACCAGTCTTCCCAAGTAGTGTAACAGGTTGCTTAAACAACAATAAAACAGCATTGGGCTCTTCCAAACCTGTCAAATAATAGAAATTTTTGTTTTGTGCGTATTGAAACTCGGTGTCATTACTACGCTGACGTGTTTGGGATGCAAAGAAGATACCCACGCCTTTGTCAGACATTTTCTCTTTAAAGGCAGCACGACGACCTGCATGAAATTCAGGGCTTAAATAATCCGTAGGATAATCTTGAGCCATAGCAGGTTGGATTGACAAAGTCGCGAACAATCCGATGAGGAGGTGTTTGATTTTCATTGAATAATAGATATTTGAAATAGCAAGATAAGAAAAAAGGCTCCAGATGGAGCCTTGGAATTAATTTTTTTGGCCAAAATACCTACTTAACCAAAAACCACAAAGCCCCCATGCAACTACCGCATCAATCAATTGAGCGCGCAAATCATACACCGGATACCAAATATGCTCGGTGTAGGTGGTACTACAAAAGGCCATAAAACCAATCGCTATCGAGACTCCTACTATGGTAGAACGACGCGGAATCTTTAATTTAGAAATTATCCAAACCAATAAAAACACGATCAATATATCCACAGCAAAGCCACGGATCATATTCATGGTCATGTCCGTTTTATAGGATGGATAATAAATAACGCGTGCCCAAGGTTTTCCTGCAATGGATTTTGTAAATCCTTCTAATTCCTCCATGGACTGATTATGACTCATACGAGGCATGATATAGCCTCCTGGCGCTAATTCCTGTTTATTCAAGAAATGAAGAATCGTATCTTGTTTAGCGGTGTACTGCTGAACCGGCTCGTGTAAATTAAATGCTACGTGTGATAAGGTCTGCCATATAAATATAATCAGACCACCCACTAAAGAACCAATAATGACTTTTTTCATTGCTTTTGATTTATTGAACGGCAAAATTAAAAATAAAATGCAAATACAAATAAAAAATATGCAATTATTTGAAGCCTTCAATCTGTACATTCCATTTTCTTGGAAAACCTGAATAAGAGGTATTTCCTTCTTGACCTTGCGCCATCCAAGCTAAAGTGGTCAATAATCCACCGTTTCCAGGCATGTACAGGCGTAATCGTTTATCCTGGAAATTGTGCCCATTTTTCAAATAGGTATTTTTTTGAAGGGGCATCAGTAAAAAATCAACCGCCTTTTCTGAATCCTTTAAACGCAAGGCTGTCATGGCCAATAGCGGGAAATCCCAGCCCCAAGTACTTCCCCAATTCCAGACTTTCTCAATTTTGCGTATCGTAGCCCGCATTTTTTCAGGATCCGTAGAGGGTAATGGCTCCACCATGCCAAAAGCTCCCACTACAGCAGGATGATCGGATATGAATTTTGAATTATTGTAGGTGTCCCCATAACCTGCTGCAGCTTGGTAAATGCCATCCTGTTCAGGTAATACTGGGAAATGGCTTAATATATGCGTCCATTTTTCATTTGGTCGTTTTCCCATAGCTTGCCGCCATTCTTGTGCAATTCGCAACCCTTTGTACCAATACGTTAGTTCTAATGGCGCATTAAAGGTCGTAGCAAATGGAAGCGACTCCTGAGCGGGTATGAAGCCAGGCCCTAAACGGTAAACATTTCGCAAGGAATCCCATGACAATAAATCCTCCATCGCGACCGCTGTTTCCTCCACCATATAGTGGTATTGGAATTGAAATGATGTGGGCTTTCGTTTCGATAATTCATTTAACATATCAATGATATGAGGTTGTTGCCAAAGCAAAAACGATCCCACAGAAGAAGGTGACTCTCCCCCATTTGGATCCGTCATTTTTTGCCATCGGACTCCCCGCAAGCCTTGACGTTGCGCTAAGGCCTTCGCTTCCTGGAAATTTCGTTCATACCATGGCAAGACTTTCTCTAGGTATTCCCCTTTATTCCAATAGGCAAAATGCATCAAATGCCACAAAGTCATTTCCAAATGCGGTCTTCCAAACCACGAATTATACACTAATCCTGTTTCTTGCGGCGGCTCATCACTACTCGATTGAACTTTGGCTAAATACATACTAAGCACCATCCGCCGTTCCAATTCTTTGGCACGTTGATCTTTCACCTGACCGAAATCAATCATCCCTCCTCGATGCCAATAATACCTCCACTCATCTCTTCCACGCAAGCGCGCTGAACGGAAATCGCCCATTTTTGACTTCCCAAAACCGATAGCCAATTCTATTTGAGTCAAATTACTCCCCCTAATTTCATAGGCATGCGAAGTTATTTTTTCCGCTTGAATCAACTGATTAGATTTTAATGTCACGGGATACTGCAAAGAATCGATTTGATGCTGAAATATCAATTGCTGAGGTGCGGTATCAGAAAGATACGATTTATGCTTCTCCGGATATGAATTCGAAACCCCTTCATCTAGAAATTGATTTGAAGGAAAAGGAAAATCGAGCTGAAAACTCAATCGACCTATTTTCAGTAAGGGCGACTCGACTTTTGTGTAGATTATATCTTCTTTGGGATCAGCAAATGTCAACACCTTCACTAGGATCCCCTCGACTGAAAATGAAGAATGAATTTCTCCCGTATAGGGATTTAATGTTTGGGTTACTTCTCGTACATCTTCCGGTGTAGCAATTGTACCATTTTCTAACTTTATCCGAAAACCAACATGACCCAAGTGAATTCGATGTGGATTCGCTCTAAAATAATCTGTAGCAGCATCTTTACGCGCATTTTTATGCCCTTGTAAGGCATAAGTCATAGGTCTACCTGCATAATTCTCCGCACGATAGGTTTCAGAACGTTGGAAATTTTCAGAATTGGGGAAAGCATGCCAAGACCAAGAGCTTTGGGTGCCTAAAGAAATACCTTTGGCATAAAAGGCAGGAAAAGTTTGTAAACCCGTTGCATCAACAGTGAAAGCAAAATGACCATTCCCTACGGACAAGGAGGCCAAGGTATCCAATGCCTGATTGTACACCTGATGCCGTTCCACCACTGATTTACGATCTATTTTCTGTGCAAAAAGGCTGAACGAAATCAGTAGTAAAACAATCGCTCTCATTTATTTTGCTCTTAAGATTTCTGAGCCCGCCAATAAATAACAGCCTAAACCAAAATCTTCAAAATTGGGAACCGATGTTTTTGTCACAGGTTGACCGTCCTTTGGCTCTTTCCCAGTTCCCTGCACGTAGGCTAAAAAACCTGTGGGTTGCACACAAGAATCAATGGCCTTCCAGCCTTTATCAACCGCTTTTTGGTATTTAGAAGCAGGGAGTAAACCCGAACGAATACCCCAGGCCATTCCATAAACAAATAAGGATGTTCCCGTTAGTTCAGGTCCACCGTAATTGGATTGATCTGTCAAACTCACATTATAAAAACCATCATTACGCTGTAAAGGCAACAAGGCAGAAGCCATATCTTGGAAGTCTTTCACATATTCGGCTCTATGAGGTGCGTTTATAGGCATTAGATCTAAGGTTCTAGCCAAAGCGGCAAATACCCAACCATTTCCGCGTGACCAATAACAATTCGTACCATTAGGTTCTTTATAAGGAGGAATGAAATCTTTGTCTCTCCACCACAAATGCTCCTGCTGATTATATAGCTTTGCTTTAGTGTCAGCATACAAATCGTGCATTTTGGTAAAATACTTACCCTCATTGAAACGGACACCTAAGCGGGTATAAACAGGCATACTCATTTGAAGGCAATCAATCCAGGACCAATCATTCGACTTATCCGTGGCAACCATATTATCAATATTCTCCTTAATGGGTTTGATGCGAGCAGAATCTGCTTTCAAATCGAATAGGTCTAAATAAACCTGCCCACAAGCTTGATCATCCGCGTTTCTTGTCTTTAATCCATTGCGTAATGACCATTGATGGAATTCTCCCCAATCCTCCATGTATTTTAAATCGGAAGCTCGTGGATCTAGTTTATACAATTCAATCAACCCCTCATAAAAGACGGCGCGAGTCCAAATATTGGAAGGCCGAGTCTTGTCTGGGCTTACAATCACTTTTGTCACATCAGGCCAAAGTCCTTGAAAATACGATTTAGCTAAATGCATATGTTGTAAAACCTGGGTGCGGTCTGGCTTTGCAGCGAAAACACTGAATGGCAATAGGAGAAAGAGTAATTTCTTCATCAGGCGAAATAAAAGACAGGTGTTAAATCAATTGCAACGGGTGAATGATCAGGATTCGTCTCCATAATATCGGCCATATAGGCCCACCACTTTTTCATTACTTCCTGAGCAGGAAGAGAATCAAGTGTAGATAAATCAGAGGCTTCTAAGTACCCAAAAAGCGTACGGGTACTTTCATCTAGAAAGATGGAATAGTTTTGAATACCTACCTGATGTAATAAAACCCCTAATTCAGGCCATATTTCATCATGTCTTTTTTTGTATTCAGCCGAATGACCCGGTAACAAATACATTTTAAACGCCTTTCGTTGCATAAGAATTGATTTCTTATAGAAGGCGCTAAACTATTCTTTTTACTCAGACATACGTTCAGCAAATGCTTGCAATGCCCCATCATCAAATCCTAGGTGCGTCACAAAGCGTATATAGGTAGGACCAAAAGGTGCACAATAAATACCCTTCTCCTTTAATTCAGCTACTTTATCTACTGAAGCTAATCCAGCTTGTAATTCTACAATAACAATATTAGTAGAAACCGGCAGAATGGATTTTACCCAAGGAAGCTTTTCACAAACAGAGGCTATCACTTTAGCCCGAGCGTGATCTTCTTTTAAACGTTCCACTTGATGATCCAAGGCATAAATTCCTGCCGCTGCCAATAAACCAGCTTGTCTCCATCCTCCGCCAAGGCGCTTTCTTACCCTTCTTGCCTTTTTGATAAAGTCTTTAGAACCGACTAAAATAGATCCAATGGGTGCTCCTAAGCCCTTGGATAAACAAATAGAAATGGTATCGAACCAACCTCCAAATTGAGCAGGTGTTTGACCAGTCTCTACGATAGCATTGAAAAGGCGGGCCCCATCCAAATGCAAGGGAATGTCTACAGAGCGACAAAAATCCGAGATTTCCTGTAGGGATTCCGAGGTATATATACTTCCTCCTCCTTTATTGACTGTATTTTCTAAACTTACTAGACGACTTTCACAGGCGTGAATATCATCAGGAGAGATAGCCGCTTTCAGTTGGCTAACACTTAAACGACCGAAATCCCCTTTCAATAATTTAACGGAGGCGCCTGCATTCGCCATAATTCCGCCTCCTTCGTATAGGTAGATATGAGAAAGTTCATCGCAAATGACTTCTTGGCCTTTGGAGACGTGTACCGAGATGGCAATCTGATTTGATTGAGTACCTGAAACACAGAAAAGCGCAGCTTCTTTTTGAAATAATGTAGCCACCTTTTCCTCCAATGCATTGACGGTGGGATCCTCACCAAAAACATCATCCCCTAATGGCGCGGAAAACATCGCCTCTCGCATTCCCGCGGTGGGTAACGTAAAAGTATCGCTGCGTAATTCAATTTTCATATTAAAACTGCTTTAGGTAAGACAATTTAGCTAAAAAACTTTGTTGCTTCTGCTGGGTACTATCCGCCCCCTGGTAATTCAAGGAGTTAAAAACTAAATACACATAAGATAATGGCTGATACTCCCATGAAAATCGCAAATTTACCGCATTCAAATTATCGGTTGTATTTTTTTGGTAAAATCCAATTAGTTGAAACCTAGGATTAATCGCCAAACGAGACTCTACAATCAATAGGTTTACCTCTTTTGTTTCACTAGCAGCACCAACATGTTCAAATCTGTTCCAACTCCAGGATAAACCCAGGTTAACTTGAGGTAGAGGGGCTAATCGAAATTTGGAATCCACATTCTGTAAATGCCCATCAAAAAAACCTCCCCAGGCATATTCCGTAGATCCTGAGTATTTCGCACTAGGGTCACTTGACACTAAAAAGCCCTTTCTGAAATAAGCATATTGACCTGGCTTAATATTGATACCAACAGGACTGAAGGTATCTTCTAGATTCTGAGCACTCGCCTCAATCCATCCTCCTAGAATTCCTCCATTTTGAAGATCAAACCAAAGCGGACCGGAAAGTGCTCGTTGCTCAATTATTCTTCCCGTTCTTAAACTGTGGTAAACTTCCGTATATATGCCAGGTCCCCAGCTGCGAATAAAAGATGGCAACCAGTTACCACGCACATTAAAATCAAATCCTTGTGAATTAGATAAAATATCACGTCGAGCTACAAAACCCATCGCTGGATTGTATTTTTCAGTCACCAATGTCTGCGTCCAATAAGCTCTAAAAAAATTACCTGTATAAATAAACTGACCATATTCAGCAAATCCTTGATTTCCTACCTGGCTATCTTGGGTTATTGTCCCCATTCCACTAAAAGAAAACTTATCATTAAAGCGAATGAAAGCATCTATCGCACCAGTGGTGGAATTATTCGAGGGAGAAGATTTGGAGGTAACAATTGCTCCTACTCTATTTTGTTTGCCAACATTTTCTGAATAACGACCCACATAGAAATTCGTAAAAGGGTCTCCATCACCCTCTCCTTGACGCATGTAAATGGCGCCAAGATTACGTTTTTCCGACCTGTATACAAAGCGTGTTCCAGCCGTAATGGCAATGGGATTCACATTTTGATCTAATCCTATCGTCCGGCTGAAAAATGGTTGAATATACATAGAACCACCTAGCACTTGATCTATTGGGGCTAAACCCGCTGAAAAAAGGGACGCATTTTCAAGAAAAAACTGACGACGTTCTGGAAAAAAAACTGAGAAGCGAGAAACATTATTTACTTGCAAATCTACATCTGCTTGTGCAAAATCAGTATTAAACGTAAAATCCATTACAGAGGTGGGACTAATCGCCCACTTAATTTCACCTCCCATTTTAAAGTCAAAAAGGTTGGTATTTCCAACTTCTGTACCTTCCGTTTTCCTATTAACCTGCAACATATAAGGAATAAATCGAATATTAGTAGCAGTGGATGGCGGTGGAATAATACCTGTCAATTTTCCTGCATAATCCATGCGTAGAGGACTCATTGACCGCGGATGAGGCGACCAAACACTTAATTCATTGCTTGAACGGCGCAATCGAAAGAAATTAATCCCCCAATCCTGCGTTTTAATACCATCTGTTTTAGGATAACGCAAGGTTTGCCAAGGAATCGCAAATTCTGCCACCCAAGCAGAATCCGTACGATGCGTTCTTACCCGGTATAATCCATCCCAATCTATATCAAATTGTCGATCATCAAAAGCTAAAAGATCCCTCTGGGCGCCATAAGCATTAGATTGTAAAACAATCGCATTTCGTTTATCATTAAACCCATCTATTGCTATTCCAAAAAGATCGTTTTCTCCAAATGAATAATCACGTTTTAAATTAGGTGCTCGATAGGCATTCTTTCCCACGCTATCTTTTAGTATGGCAGCCAAATACAAGTATTGCTGGTTATAAAGAAGCTTTACGGTCGAATTAAAGGACGCTTTTCTCCCTTGAAATGGCTCTACTTGAAAGTCTAAATGCACTGAAGGGGCCTTTATCCACTCCATCTCATCTAAAAGACCATCTGCTTTTAAAGTACGCTCTATCTTAAACGGATGAAACTCCTTCCGAGGTTCCATTGGTTTAAAGACCTCTTGAGAATAAGCACAAAAGGAGATAAAGAGTATTAGATAAAAACGCATTTATTTATGGATGAAGGATAGATAGCAAACTCGGATGAAAATGGGCAATCCGACCAAAGCCATAGGAGCGAATTGCATAGCT
>VFQS010000585.1_pt1 | contig 39239 bp, 45 predicted proteins | sample 3512361 | NCBI WGS metagenome assembly VFQS01 (sample SAMN10412375, study PRJNA504923) | tailings metagenome | isolation source: Relicate 1 Philex TSF3 active mining | place: Philippines
GATTGTGAGAACTCCAAGCTCTCACGGTTCCCTGCCCACCCCATGAGCTGAGACTCATTCTTTTGCAACGGGTCTTCTGAATGTGTCGGGCAGCCAGGTCTCCGGATGATACCGCCCAGGGGTGGATTCACGCTGCGATCGTCCCGACCCCTGAACGCATACAAAAATCATACTGCAGTTGATTAATCAGCTCCCTTAATCGCTCCAACTCTTCACCCACAAGAGCATCAGAACTTACCCTCGCAAACCGAGATCAATTCCCAGTGTCAAGGCCCAGACTTCTTTTTAAGCGTTCGAGTTCCTCGTCTATTTCCTTACTGTATTTGTCACAATGCACTGCAGGGGATTTCGCGGGGGATTTGAAAGCGCCCTCCTCCAAGGAACTGGCCTGATCCCACAGCACCCTGCCTTCCTCGATGGCTTGAGCCAACTCAGCTCTGATGGCCATTTCTTGCTTGGCCGTAGCATGAACAAGGCTTTCCTGTAACCTCTTGATTCTTTCAACAACTTCCAGCAGGCGCTCTTTTGCAGTTTTGAGCTTTTCCTTGCGGATTACATCTCTCAAACCACCTATCCTCTCCTTGATTTCATGCATACTTGATGCCAACTTGCGAGCAAGTCCTGCATACTCAGATTGCCTAGTGAGGGCTTCACGCGCTAGATCGTCACATCCTATGCTAACGGCAAGCCTTGCTCTCCTCCCCCACTCCTCCGAAAATTGAGAACTTTGATCGATTTGTCTCTGCAGCCGCTCTGCTGTAGATTCAAGAAGTTCTAACTTGGCGTACAGGTCCAGTGACGTCCGTTCCTCTGCCTCTGTCCATTGTTGCTGCGTAGGGCTTTGCTTGGGCGGCCGCAGCGCTTCCTTGTCGCATCTCTTTAGGCTTAGGCTCGCCCGGGGATTACTAACACCTCATTAATTTTTTATTGTAGAGAGACGGACGCTCCTCAGCTAGGGCTTCCGGTCAAGAGGTCAAATCCACCGGCCGGGGGGAACGGACACCCATGGACCGCTCCAAATGCGCACACTTGTACCATAAGCCTGTTGCAGATAGCATAGATCGCACCTGCGCTCTCCACAGACGCCCTTGAATCTGCCCAGATCCCAGTAAGTGCATCGGATCTGGGTGAGAGAACTAGGTCATGCAAAGGGAGCGTCCCACTTTCGTCAGTTTTGACCAGGGTCGCCACACCACCCAGCACCGGCAGGCGAAGCCAGGCGCAGATCGACAGAGACCTCGACGCTGAGCGGGCAGCCTGGGGCCGCGGCAATGGCAGCACCAGCCTGTTTCCTACGGCCTTAGCCTGAGCGCATGCTTCCAGCCATCCCTACCACCCTTCACCTGCTGGCCCGGCGCAGCGAGGGCCAGTGGGTGGTGGCTTGCCTGGATTTCGACCTGGCAGCGCAGGATTGCACCGTTGAGGCCGCTCAACAACGGCTGCTGGATCAGGTGGAGAGCTACGTCCAGGAGGCTCTGACCATGGACGGCGGCTCCAATGCCAGCGAGCTGCTCAGCAGGCGGGCACCGCTGACCGACTGGGCGCTGTTCTACGTGGCGATGGTGCTGCAGGGCCTTCACGCTGCCGGCGGGATGCTGAGGAGCTACCAGCAGCCATTCCAGCCTCAAGTCGCCTAAGGCCGGGTGGGGCGCGGCGCAGGTATCCGCCTCGTCACGGTGGACTGCCCCAAAGAGCCATTCGTCCCGCCACTGCTGAGCAGCATGGTGCGCCAGTCCGGCTACAGCATCGAGGATTGGTACCGGCAGCTGAAGACCTGACGCTGGGGCTGCCCCGGTTTGCGCGCACCCATGCCTGTGAAGCATCCGCGGGCGGGCTGCGGGAAAAACGTGTCGTTCTGAACAGGCATCAGGGCCTCCCCAGGCGCACCGGACTGCCGCGAACGACTACCCCACAGCTGTTCTCATTTACTGGATTTATTGAGAATAGGTGTTTGGGGTGTCTGTCGCGGCTCCCGATTCGGATCCACGCTCTACACAGGCGGGGAGGGTGCTCCGCCGGCCCCTGCAGCCCCCATCTCCAGCCCCACCCTCCTTTCGCCCCATTGCCTGTGTTAGTGGCACACACATCACAGGCTGGGCCCGTCCCTCCCCGGGGGCCCTGGCCTGGAGGCCCATCCCGCTGCGACAACTCGAGCCCTGCTGAGGTGGGTGCTGGTTTTGGTGGCGAGTTGGACTGCTTCTGTTCGCCCCGCTTCCATCTCTGGCTCCAATGCGGGGGGCGGGAAGGAGCGGCCCTCGGCACGATCGGGAGCCGATACGGCTTTTTGCCGTACAGTCATCATTGTCCAGCCGATGGGAGGTCCATGGCTGTCGAAGAGCGTCTCGATCTCAAGCTCAGCGCCGCAGACAAGCAGCTGCTGGCTCAGGCTGCCGCGATCGAAGGTTTGAGCATGGCCGCATTCGTTCGGCTGGCGGCCAGGCAGCGCGCTGCGGAGGCGATTCAGCGTGAGCAGCAGATGCTCCTCTCACAGCGGGATTTCACGGCTTTCCACGCCGCCATCGGCCAACCGTTCGCGGCCAATGCCGAGCTGCAGGCAGTGATGGAGCAAGCGAACACGCGCGTCCGCCGTGTTTGAGGAGCAGCTGCTCGACCCCGCACGCCACAACCGCAAGGCCTTCTCTTGTGGCGTCCCAGCCCTCGATCGCTTCCTTCATCAGCAGGCGCACCAGAACATGCGTCGCGGCGTGAGCCAGACCTTCGTGCTCGTTCTCGCCGATGCCCCTGATGGGATCGCGGGCTTCTACACCCTTGCGCCTGCTGAGGTACAGCTCGCATTGCTGCAGCCGGCCGACGCCAAACCGCTTCCTCCCTACCCAGTCCCCTGTTTCCGGATGGCGCGTCTGGCGCGCGATCAGCGCTGGCATGGTCAGGGAATCGGGGGGCTGCTGCTGGGTCTCGCCGTGCAGCGCTGCCTGGAAGCCAGGCGATCGGTCGGCGGTTATGCCCTGATCGTCGACGCCAAGAACCCTGAGGTCAGATCCTTCTACGAGCGGCATGGTTTCCGCCCATTTCTGGACACACCGTTGAGCCTCTACTTGCCACTGGGCGGTTGAGGCTGCTCTCCCGGGCCTGGCAACGGCCCAGTCCTCACTTCAGTCACGACAGAATCGCTGCCTCCAATAGGCCGAACCAGAGACAGGTACAGCCGGCCACTGGCCTTTGTTCCGTTGGGCTGAGCAGACGCCGCAGGGCTCCGGTCGTCGTCGGCCGTCCTTCAGCGTGCCACGGCTTCGCCGTGGCGTGCATCGGCCAGCCGCCGCCGCCCTCCGCGCTGGGGCCGGTGTGGTGGGTGGTGGCGGGCTTGGCCGCGCTCCCGCGGCTGCGGTGGCGTGGCGGCCCGTCCCTTGCGGTGCGCGGGGTGCTGGCACAGGTGTCCTCCGCAGCTGCGCGGCCGGTGTTGGTTTGCTGGCTCATTCTTGGGGCTTCTTTTGCAATCAGGCTCCTTGAGGTGAGGGTTGCCGGCGCCTGCTGAGAGTCACTGCCCTACAGCGGTTCTGCCGGCCCTACAGTGCGCTTGTACTGGTAGAATAAAGGTTGCGCCAAAGGCCACGAGCCCATCGCCGGCGGCAACGAAATCCTCAGACAACTTGCCCCGTTCGTTTGCTCTGTAGCCATGAGCTTGTCTTCTGCTGCAGTGGCCCCGGCCGCTGCATTGGCCCTCCCTGGCCTGTTGCCTCCTCCTCTTCTTGTCCATCGCTCGGTGGTCATCGTCGCCGGGGGCGGTCGTGATCTGGCCTGGCCCGTTGAGCGCATTGCCTCCGCCCTGCTCCAGCGCAGCGGTGGCCGGGCTGTTCATCTGCTCCTGCATGGCGGTGCTCGCGGTGCCGATCAGGCCATCGGGCGGGCTGCCCATCAGCTCGGCTGGCGCGTTCAGTCCCTCGCCGCTGAGTGGCGTCGCTTTGGCCGCTGTGCCGGTCCCATCCGCAATCGGCAGCTGCTTGAGCAGGCCCTGATCGAGGCCCAAGCCCACACCTCCCCGTCGTTCTCGGCCTCAGTGCTGGTGATTGCCTTCCCCGGTGGTGCAGGCACTGCCTCGCTGGTGCAGCAGGCCCGGCGCTGCTCCTCCAGTTCGCCGGTGCCGGTCGCGGTGATGGAGGTCTCTGCGCCGCTCTCCCCCGAGCCTCTCGCCGCCTGATCGGCGCCCTCCTGGCTTCCCATGCCGGTCCGGTGTTGCGGGTCGGCTCCATCCCTCTGCTCTCCATTCCCATGGCTCTCCTCTCCCCTCCCCCCTCTGCGCTCGTCCCGGCCGCGTCCGCTGCCGCCGGCCCGGTCTGCTCCCTGCAGCGCTCTGGCTCCCTGTGGCAGCTGGGCATCGAGGCCCAGGAGCTCACCACCGCTATCGGCCTGCTAGCCGACCAGCTGGAGGCTGATGACGACGACACCCGCACCAATGCCCTCGCCGAGCTGGAGGCCGCCCTGCTGGCCGAGGAAGGCAACAAGGCGGCCCTGGCCGCCAAGGCAGATGCCACCTGCTGGGTGATCGAGCACCTGCGGGGTCAGGCCGCCTACCGCCAGCAGCAGGCCAAGCGGCTCACCGAGCTGTCCCGATCCGACGCCTCTCGCGCCGACGCCCTGGAGGACTCCCTGGTCCTGGTCCTCACCCGCCTGCAGCCAGCGGCCACCCGCTTCTCCTTCCCCAACCACGAGCTCACCTCCCGCAAGTCCCAGGCCGTCGAGATCGATGACGAAGAGGCCCCGGCACCTGAGTGGCTGAGCTTCTCCACCACCAGCAAGCCTGACAAGGCCGTGATCAAAGAAGCCCTCAAAGCCGGCCGGCAGATCACCGGCGCCCAGCTCGTCTCCCGCCGCTCCTGGCGCATCCACTGAGGGGGGGGCAGAGCCCCCTTTGTGATGGGCCGCTGCAGTTGCGGGCCCAGGCGCTGCAGCAGACCTCAGGCCACCAGATCCCAGGCCCCGACATCGGCAGCAGACCGTCGGGGCCATCCCTCGTTTCCACTTCTCACCAACACCACGCCATGACCGTCACCACCCCCAGCCGCAATAGCCGCAGCACCGCTGGCCGGCCGCCCACAGCGCTGGAGCTGATCCGCCGCGCTGACGCCGCACCGGAGCCCTCTCCGTCAGAGGCATCGCCCCCGCAGCAACCCTCACCCGGCTTCTCCCCTGAGCAGGTGGCTGCGCTGGCGGCCCCCCTCGATCGAGCCAACGTCCGTCAGCGGGAGCAGGGCCGCGGAAAGGTCAACTATCTGGAGGGGTGGCAGCTGATCGCGGAGGCGAACCGCATCTTTGGCTTTGACGGCTGGCAGCGGCAGACCATCACCGTTCGCTGCGTCGCCCAGGCCGAACGCACCATCGGCCGGGACCAGAAGCCCGGTTGGGGCGTCACCTACACCGCCCGAGTGCGCGTCACCGTGACCGCCGGTGGCTTGCCGGCTCTCGTCCGCGAGGGCACCGGCGCTGGCCACGGCATCGACACCGATCTGGGGCAGGCCCATGAATCGGCCATCAAGGAGGCCGAAACCGACGCCATGAAGCGGGCGCTGATGACCTTTGGCAATCCGTTCGGGTTGGCGCTCTATGACAAACAGCAGCGGGAGGTCACTGGGGCCAGCAGCGCACCAACCTCCGCCGGTCGTCCTGCCGCTCGGCCGGCGACAGCACCGCAACCCACTGGCAGGCCGCAGCCCGCTCAGGGCACGACCCCATCGACGGGCGCTCAGCACCGAGCGGCCTCACCAGCGACCCAGGCTCCTGCAGCCCCCGAACCAGCTCAGGCACCCCTGCCGGCCGACACAATCCAGCAGCTGCACAGCACCCTGCGCAGTCTGCCCAGGCCGCTGCTCGACTCCCTCACCCAGGGGTTCCGGCGGCGGTTCCAGGTGCCCGACAGCGCCGTCACCATCGCTGATCGGATCACCCTCCAGTGCCATCACGACTGGATCGAGGCGTTTCTGGTGTCGCACCGAGAGGTGCGCTCGGCAGATCAGCACCGAGAGGTGCGCTCGGCAGAACAGCACCGGGAGGTGCGCTCAGCCGATCACTCGGCGGACAGGACCCCCTGAAATGGTGCGTTGGGATCACTGAAAAGGTATAGATTCGGGAAACACTGGACTTTGAGTTCGATCCCTCCAAAAGCGAGGTCAACCTGCGCAAGCACGGCATCGACTTCCTCGCCGCTCAGGCGCTCTGGCGGGATCCAGCTCTGCTGGAGATCCCGGCCCGCACCACAGGCAAGCCCCGCTTCCTGGTGATCGCCCTTCTGCGGGGTCGTCACTGGTCAGCGGTGATCACCTACCGAGGTCCCACCATTCGCCTGATCTCCATCCGCCGATCACGCCTTGAGGAGGTGCAGCTCTATGAACAGCTCTGAGTTCGACCAACGCTTTGAGGCCGGCGACTCCGTGATCGAGGCCCTCGACCTGCCCGCCGCGCGTCGCCCCCGGCAGGAGCAGAAGCGCGTCAATGTCGACTTCCCTGTCTGGATGGTCGAGCAGCTGGATCGGGAGGCCTCCCGGCTGGGCGTGACCCGCCAGTCGATCATCAAGGTCTGGCTGGCCGAACGCCTGGAGCGGCGGGGCGATGCTGCAGGGGCTGTGCTCACGGACTGACGAGCACCCTGCAGCGCTCCAACCAGAGCCAGCAGCGCGCCCTCACGGACCGACCAGCAGCAAACCCATGCACTTCGCTCGCATCACGAACGATCCGGCCGTCATGGGAGGGCGGCCCTGCATCCGCGGCCTGCGCATCACGGTCGCGACGATCCTGAACTTGCTCGGGGACGGCACCAGTCGTGAGCGCATCCTGCAGGCCTACCCCCAGCTCGAGCCGGACGACATCAAGGAAGCCCTGGCCTATGCGTGCGCTGAGCTGCCGTAGGGCCCGGCAGCACCCAGAACCACAAGGAGCCCACAGCGTGACCCGTTGGCGCCACGCCGCTACACCTGCTAGTACAGGCATACGCATTGAGGAGTCGCCATGGTGCCCATCCCGCTCTCAGGGCTGCAGCCCTCCCGCGAGGAGGCGATCGAGGAGTGGCCATGGCTCGATGAGGCGGTGCTGCGCTCCAGCCGCAGCCGGCAGGTCTGCATGACATGCCACTTCTTCCGGCACCATCCAGGGCCCAACTGCATCCCGCAGCTCGCCTGCCATCTGCATCAGGGCCTGATCGCCCATGGCGACCACCTCACCCATCGCTGCAGCTGCTGGACGGAGGACGTGCACCGCCAGCAGGGCTGGGCGCCGGAAGTGGCGTGAAGCAAGAAGAACGAAGGCGGCGGACTGGGTCTCCGTAGGCCGGCGTAGCGTGAAGGGAGAGCGGAGCTTTCCATGCCACTGAGCAGCATCGAGCGGGGCCGGACGGTGAGGATCGAGAGCCTGCCGTCCCATCCCGTGCTGCTGCAGCGCCTGCGCGCCCTCGGGGTGCGCCCCGGCGCTGAGATCGAGGTGCTGCGTCGCGGCAGGCCGGGCGGCATCCTGCACCTGGCCTGCGGCTTCGTGGAGTTCATGCTGCGCGATGAACATGCTCGCCAGATGACGGTGCGCCCCTGCGGCTGATCAGCCGAATCCCAGCAGGCGCCCACCCTGGAACACGACCAGGGCCAGCAGCCAGGCCAGCAGTAGCGACCACCCCAGCGACAACAGGGTGAACCTGCGGCTCTTCGATTCCTGCAACTGAGCGGCCACCGTCCCCAGGCAGGGGGTGTAGAGCAGCACAAAGGTCATGAAACTGAGCGCTTGCAAGGGCGTGATCAGACCACCGATCACCCCGCCCAGGTCGGATTCGCTCGTTCTGTAGATCACCGCCATCGCCCCCAGCAGGATTTCCTTGGCGATAAAGCCGAAGAACAGCGATACGGTCAGGCCCGGGTTCATGCCGATCGGACCCAGCAGGGGCTGGAACAGGCCGCCGATCCAATCGGCGACGGTGTTGCCGCTGCCTTGAACCGCACCGGGGGGCAGGTTCGTGAGCAGCCAGATCGCCGCCGCCCCCAGCACGATGAAGCTGCGGGTGGTCATCAGGAAATTGAGCATCTGGGTCCAGCCGCGGCGCAGGATCGTGCGCAGGCTGGGTGTGCGATAGGGCGGCAGCTCCAGCACGAAGGCCTCCTGGCTGGGGAAGACCCGCTGGAACAGCAGCCCCGTGATCACCACCGCCACGAAACTGAGCATGTAGAAGCCGAACACCACCAATCCGGGCGCCCACCACGGTTTCGGGAAGAACACGTCGGCCATGAACAGGAACACCGTCAGCCGCGCCTGACAGAGGGCAAACGGAATCACCAGCATCGAGAGCAGGCGCATGCCCCGATCGCGGATCACCCGGGTGCCGAGAATTGACGGCACGTTGCAGCCGAAGCCGATCACCTGCAGCACGAAGGCCCGGCCATCGAGCCCCAGCCAGCGCATGAAGCCATCCATCAGGAAGGCCGCCCGGGGCAGATAGCCGGAGTCCTCCACCACGGCGAGCACCAGATAGAAGAGAAAGATGATCGGCAGGAAGGTGGCCACGGTGCCCACCCCCAGCCAGACGCCGTCGATCAGAAAATCGCGCAGGAACTTCGGTGTGTTGAGGGCCGCCAGAACCGGTTCCAGAATGGCTTGCTGGATCCAGTCGATCCCGCTGCCCACCAGATCTTGGGCCGGTGCGCCAACGGCATAGAGCAGCTGGAACAGGGCCAGCACGATGCCCAGGAACAGCACCACCCCCACCAACGGATGGAGCAGCACGCGATCGGCGCGGCGCGTGCGGCGGTTGAGAAGCCGCGGCGGCAGTTGCACGTGTTGTGCCAGGAGGGCATCCACCCGCTCCTGGGGGATTTCGGCCAGGGCCTGATCCAGATCGGCCTGCCGCGGTGGGCCGCTGAGGCCCTCGCCCAGCTGGTGCAGCCGGTCGATCAGCTCATGGATTCCCTGATTGCGGCGGGCGCTCACCGCCAGCACCGGCAAGCCCAGCGTTTCTCCCAGACCGGGAGCATCGATCGCAAGCCCAAAGCGCCGCGCCTCATCACTCATGTTCAGGGCCACCACCATGGGCAGGGCCAGGGCCCTGAGCTGCAGCAGGAAGCGCAGCTGGCTGGCGATCTGACTGGCGTTGAGCACCACCAGCAGCAGATCCGGCGGCGTCTGCCTCAGAAACCGCTGCACCACCGCCTCATCCTCACTGCTGCCGCTGAGATCGTGGATGCCGGGCAGATCCACCAGCTGATAAGGGCGGCCTGAGCGATCAGCCGGCATGGCGCCGCGCAGCAGCTCCACCGTGAGGCCCGGCCAGTTGGCGATCTGCGCGTTGCCGCCGGTGAGACGGTTGTAAAGCGTGGATTTGCCCGTGTTGGGCAGGCCCAGCAGCGCCACCGTCACCACACCCTGCCGGGGTTGGGCGCTGACGGACGTTCCATGGCAGCCGTGGCGCTGCGCGCGGGCTCTCTTCATGGCTCGACCCCGCTGCCCTTCACATGGGCCAGGGCCGTCCCTTCCAGAAACTGCTGATCGAGCAGCAGCAGGGCTGCGGAATTGTCACCGGCCAATCGCAGTCGCTTCAGCACGAAGCGGGCTTCTGCCTCCTCCTGCAGCTGCTCCGCCACGAACCAGTCGAGCATGGCCGAGGCACTGCGCTCGCCCTGTTGCTCAGCGATCCCGTAGAGACGGTTGATCGAGGCGGTGACGCCTCGCTCCATTTCATAGACCTGATCGAACATGGACTGCAGCGAGGACCAGCTGCGCTCAGGCGCCTCGATCGTCGGCAGCACCACATCCTCATCGCTGTCCACCAGATAGGCGATCATGCGTGCCGCATGGCCGCGCTCCTCGTTGCTTTTGTCAAGCATATATTGTGAGAATCCGGCCAGATCCTTTTCACGCAGCCAGATGGACATGGCCAGTTAAGTGTGGCTCGCCTGAAATTCAGCCGCCAGATGGCGATTGATGGCCTGAGTCAGCTCCTTCATTCCAGTGCGATCTGAATGCTTTTCTTTTCTAGGAAAGCCTGGGCCGATGGCGCAACCGCAACCAGCGCGAGGGAGCGTGATTTTTGTTACACAGTCAGGTGTCGATTCATTCGGCTGGGGTGTCAATGGCGGTTTGGCCGGCAGCTCGCGGTCCCCAGCGGCATGCGCTCTCAAGCGTGGTATGGCCCAGCACTCACGAATCGAAATCAGACTTCAGGAGTGTGATTGCGGGAGCCCGGAAAACTCGTGACCACCTTGTCAACCATTGATCAGAAGTGTGGTGATCTTTTCGACGGAGTGCGGTAGGTTTCGCGACACCGGGCAGAGTTTCATGCGCTCCTTGATGTAAGCGATCGCCTCAGCATCGGCGCGTTCCCGCTCCTCGCTTGAGGCGCGGGGATCCAGCTGCAGCAGGAAGTCAGCCGTCACCTGCTCCAGGATCCAGTCGGCGCTGGTGACCACCTTGAACGTGCCCTCCACCCGCTGGAGGGGGATGCCGCGCTCCTGGGCATTGGCCACCAGGTAGTGGTGCTGACAGAGCAGCAGGGACAGCAGATAGAGCCGGAAGCCCGGGGTGGTGAGGCTGGGCGTCTGGGGTTGCCAGTCGCCCGATTCGCTCAGGAATTCCACCACCAGTGCCTCGGTGGCGCGATCGGGGGCTGGGTGGCTGCTGCGCAACCGGAACTGAAAGGTGCGGTGGGTCATCGAGGCAGGAACGATGGAGCGCGGGTTGGGTCTGAACCGGAAGGACGCCCCGTTCAGCCGGGGCGATGAGGCGACGCCGGTTCAGGCCGGTGACTGGTGGCGCCTGTGGCCGGATCGGAAAGGATCTGATGCCGTTTGACGGCTTCGACACCGGTGAGCAGGGCCGAGCCGAGCAGCAGGGCCGCGAAGCCCTGGCGCAGCCGCCGGTCACTGAGGTGGGGCGCCAGCCGCTGACCCACCACGGCACCCAGAGCCCCTCCCAGCAGCAACGGCAGCATCAGGGGGAGGCTTGAGGCGGGCCAGTGGCCGAGCGCGGCGAGCGCCACCAATGCGTTGATGGCGATCAGCAGCAGGCTGGTGCCACTGGCCAGTGCCATCGGCAGACCCGCCAGCAGGACCAGGGCAGGCACGATCGCAAAACCGCCGCCAACGCCGGCGATGCCGGTGAGCAGGCCGACGAGCACGCCCTGAGCAGCCAGTACCCAGGCCATGGCTCGGCCGTTGGTGGTTGCAGACGAGTTCTGGCCAGCTGGGGCGCTGGAGCGATGGCGGGTGAGCAGCCAGGAGGCGACCAGGGCCGCTGCGGCGAACACGGCCAGCTGCACAGGCTCAGGCACGTGGCCCGCCTTCACCCAGCTGCCGCCGATCCAGCTGCCCGCCAGGGCCGGCAGACCCAGGATCAGGGCCGGGCGCGGCGCGAACTGGCGGCGGCGCAGGTAGGGCCCGAGGTTCCCCAGGGCGAGCAGCATCACCACCAGCAGCGACAGGGGCACCGCCTGCTTGGTGGGCAATGCGGCGCCGCTGACCAGCAGGGGCAGGAGCAGGATCGAGCCGCCCGCCCCCAGCACCGAGAGCAGAAAGCCGATCAGGGCGCCGCCGCCAGCGAGCAGCAGCAGGGTGCCGAGCGCCATCAGAGGCTCACCTTGTTCCAGGGCATCACGGCCAGCAGCCGGGCCATGCCGCAGAAGCCGCTCACCCCCGCAAACACCAGCCCGGCGCCGACGAACCAGCTGAGCACGATCCAGCCCGGCGCCACCACGTTGCTGAGGATCAGGCCGAGCAGCACCAGCGAACCGGCGGCGATCTGCACCTGACGCATCAGCGGCAGCGGCGCGTTCTTGAGCTTGCGCACTGGCAGTCCGGCCTGCTGCCAGGCCGGGATGCCACCCTCGAGATCGGAGAGGGGATGGTGATGGCCCTGCTGCAGCAGCTGGGCCAGGGCCTTGGCGCTGCGGTTGCCGCTGTGGCACACCAGCACCAGCGGGCCGCGCGGCAGATCGGCCTGGGTGATGCGCGACAGCGGCACGTTCAGGCTGCCGGCGATGTGGCCACCGGCGTATTCCATCGGTTCGCGCACGTCGATCACCTTGACGCGCTGTTCGGCCAGCTGGTCGGCGAGGTCGCGGGCGCTGATGCGTTGCTTGCTGGAGGTGTGAGTGTGGGTCATGGCTGGCTTGGGTGGGGGAGGTCAGGGATGGACTGTTCGGGTTTCAGGTCGTCGAGCCGGACGGGATGGCTGTCTCCAGCGGGTAGCCCTCATCGCTCCAGCGGCTGAGCCCGCCGCGCAGGTTCGCCACCTGCTCCTGGCCGGCCTTGATCAGCTGCTGGGTGGCCAGGGCCGAGCGGCTGCCGGAATGGCACACCACCACCACCGGACGATCGGCCGGGATCGCGGCGGCGCGGGCCTCGAGCTCCGGCAGGGGGATCAGCAGGCTGCCGGCAACGCGGCCATCGGGCCCCTCGAATTCCTCGCTCGAGCGCACATCGAGGATCGTGAGCTGATCCCGGTGCTCCGCCACCCAGTCGGGCGGCAGTTCGGGCAGACCGGCGTAGCTGCGCTGCAGCGGTGCCCAGCCGGGGGTGGCGGGCGCTGCCTCACGGGGCTTGCCGGAGCGCATGTTGCCCGGCAGGGCCTCGGCGATCTTGTGGGGATGGGGCAGCTTCATGGCCTCCATGTGGCCCACGAAGTCGCGCTCGGTGGCGTTGCCGCCAAGGCGGGCATTGAACGCCTTCTCCTCGGCCACCGAGGTCACCGTGCGACCGGTGTAGTCATGCCCTGGGTACAGCAGACAGGCTTCCGGCAGGGAGAGAATCTGCTCAGTGATTGAGCTCCACAGCGTGTGGGCGTTGCCCTGTTGGAAATCGCAGCGGCCGCAGCCCCGCACCAGCAGCGCATCACCGGTGAACGCCATCGACTGATCGTCGAGCACATAGGTCACGCAGCCATCGGTGTGACCGGGAGTGCTGCGCACCTCCACGCTCCGGCCACCGAAGCTGACGCGATCGCCATGAGCCAGGGGCAGGGTGACGTTCTCGGCGCGGGCGGCGGCGGCCAGGCCGATGGCCGAGCCGGTGGCCTTGTGCATCAGCCAGCTGCCGGTGACGTGGTCGGCGTGGGCGTGGGTGTCGAGGCAGGCCACCAGGCGGATGCCGAGCTCGCGGATCAGCGAGAGATCCCGCTCGTGCTGCTCGAACACCGGATCGATCAGCACCCCCTCGCCGCTGGCCACGTCAGCGAGCAGATAGGTGAAGGTGCCGGTGGGGGCATCAAACAGCTGGCGGAAGAGCAGCGGGGCGCCACCGGCGGCCGCCTCAAGCAGGGAAGAGGAGGAGGAAACAGCCAAAATCAACTCCTGGAGCTTCTATGAGCGTATGCGCATAAGGCCTGACTGGCAACCCCTTGGCGGGGCTTGCCGGACGGCGTAGCCACGGACTGCCGAGGAGGCGACCGTGGGAAGTGGCGATGCCAACCACGTGGGATCGCGCTCAGCTGGGCTTGCGGCCGATGGCCTGCACCACGGCGCTCCGGCCCCGGTGATATGGGCCCTCCTCAATCCAGCGCTGCCGCTCCTCGAGCAGCAGCAGATCCTGCCCGGCGAGCTCCCGGCGCAGCTCCTCGGGTTCGATCAGCAGGGTTTCGATGGGTGGTCCGCCCGTTCCGAGCTGCAGCTGGCGCGGGGTGTAGGCCTCCAGGATCAGCTGGCCGCCAGGACGCAGGGCCGCCACCGCCCTTCTGTGGGTATCGGCGCGCAGTGGAGGCGGCAGGTGCATCCAGATCGCCACCACCAGATCGAATGCCTCAGGCTCCGGCTCGAAGTCCGCCAGATCGCAGCAGAGCGTTTCGATCGCCACGCCGCGGCGCTCGGCCAGCTGCCGCGCCTTGGCCAGGCCGACGCTGCTGAGGTCCTGAGCGAGCACCGCGTGGCCCAGCTGGGCGAGATGCACGGCATTGCGGCCTTCTCCTTCCGCCAGGCAGAGAGCCCGTCCCGGTGGCAAGGCCGCTGCCTGCTCCCGCAGGAAGTCATTGGGCTGCTCGCCATAGGCGAAGCCGGCCTCCCCATAGCGCGCATCCCAGAACTGGCGTGGATCGGTGGCGGCCATCGTGCCCTTCAGGTGCGCAATCGCACACAACACTAGTGGGATTGCAACAGACTCTCTCGATCGTCGCCCCGCGCACCTCCGGTCCTGGCCACCCCGTAGCAGGGTTTTCCCATCGTTTGACTCGGCCCGACCGGGAGCCTCAATGGCCTGGCTCGACAACACGCTGGTGCTCTCGCGCCTGCAGTTCGCCCTGACGGCGATCTTCCACATGCTCTGGCCGGTGCTCTCCACCGGCCTGGCCATCTTCCTGGTGGTGCTGGAGGGTTTCTGGCTGCGCACCCACAATCCCCTCTACTACCGCCAGGCCCGCTTCTGGGCCAGGTTGTATGTGCTCAATTTCGGCATCGGTGTGGCCTCAGGGCTGCCGATGGAGTTTCAGTTCGGCACCAACTGGGCGCCTCTGTCCGAATTCGTCGGTGACTTCTTTGGTTCGGTCCTCGGCTTTGAAGGCGCCATGGCCTTCATGCTGGAAGCGGGCTTCCTCGGGATCATGCTGTTCGGTTGGAACCGGGTCCCGCCAGTGATTCATTTCCTCTCCACCGTGATGGTGGCCTTCGGCGCCAACCTGTCGGTGTTCTGGATCCTCAGCGCCAATTCCTGGCTGCAGACGCCGGCCGGTGGCAGCTTTGCCGAGGGGCATTTTCACGTTCAGAACTATTTCGCGGCCATCAATAACCCGTTCATGCTGCGCAGCGTGCTGCACATGAGCCTGGCCACGGTCGAAACCAGCATGTTGGTCGTGACTGCGGTGAGCTGCTGGTGCCTGCTCCGCCCTCAGGCGGAGGCGGCCGTGCGTGCCTTCTTTGCCTTCTCGCTCAAGCTGGCCCTGGTGATCCTGCTGGTGGTGGCACCGCTGCAGGTGTTGGCGGGCCATGAGAGCGCCCTGCAGGTGGCTGAGCACCAGCCCACCAAGCTGGCGGCGATCGAGGGACTCTGGAGCAATGAACCCGCGGGCAGCTCTCCGGCGTGGACGGTGCTGGCGGCCCCGGATGAAGACGCCGGCAGGAACCGCTGGAGCCTCGCGGTACCGGGTGGCTTCAGCTGGATCCTCGAGGGGCGCTCCAGCCTGAGCCATGAGGTGCGCGGTCTCAACAGCTGGCCGGCCGATCAACGGCCCCGGATGGTCGGGCTGCTGTTCTATTCCTTCCGGCTGATGGCGGGCATCGGCATCGCCATCACGCTGTTGATGGCGCTCACCGTGCTGCTCTGGTGGCGGCGCGGGCTTTCGCCCGAAACCCTGGAAGCCATGCCGTGGCTGGGCTGGGCCTGGATCCTCTCGGCTCCAGCGGGCTATCTGGCGATCGAGGCGGGCTGGGTGGTGCGCTGCGTGGGCCGCCAGCCCTGGACGGTGTACGGCCAGCTGCGCACGGCGGATGCCGCCTCCCAGCTTCCCGCGGCGGAGGTGCTGGCGAGCCTGAGCACCTTTGCCGTGCTCTATGCGGTGCTGCTCGGGTGTGCTCTCTGGTTTGGCTCGCGCATCATCCGCCGCGGGCCCGACCTCAGCCTGATGCCTCCGGTGGAGCCAGGCCATGTGGCTGGGGCTGCATCCAACACCGCTCTTCCCTGATCCGTCGTCATGGAATTTCTTGACATCTTCATGCCAGCGGTCTGGTTCGTGATCCTGGCTCTGTTTCTGTTGCTCTATGTCATTCTCGATGGCTTTGATCTGGGGGTCGGGATTCTGTCGCTCACCTCGCCCAGCGAAAGCCAGCGCTCCATCCTGATGACCTCGCTGGGCAATGTCTGGGATGCCAACGAAACCTGGCTGGTGTTGATGGGGGGCGCCCTGTTCGGAGCCTTTCCGCTGGCCTATGGCACCATCCTCAAGGCTCTTTACGGCCCGATTTATCTGATGATCCTGGGCCTGATTCTGCGGGCCGTAGCCTTTGAGTTCCGGGAGAATGCCGAGCGCAAGCGGCCCTGGAATCTGATGTTCGGCTTGGGCAGTGCGTTGGCGGCTGCAGCCCAGGGCGTTTGCCTGGGCACCGTGCTGGCCGGCATCCCCACCGACAGCCAAGGTCACTTCAATGGCAGCCCCTGGATCTGGCTCAACTGGAGCAGCCTGCTGGTGGCGCTCACCCTGATTCAGGGCTATGTGCTGATCGGCTCCACCTACCTGATCCTCAAGACCAGTGGCGAGCTGCAGCGCCTGCACCGACGCACTGCCCGCCTCGCGGCTGCTACCACCCTGGCGGGCGCCCTGCTGATCACCCTGGCGACACCGTTCGTGTCGGGCACCTTGAAAGAGCGGATCTTTGACCCCCAGTTCCTGCCTGTGTTCGTGGTCCTTCCCCTGGCCGGCGTCGCTCTGATCGTGCAGCTGTTTCGCAGTCTGTCCCTCGAGCAGGAGGTATGGCCCTTTGTTTACACCGTCCTGCTGTTTATCCTGAGTTTTGCGGGGCTTGGCCTGATGGTGTTTCCAGCCATCATTCCCCCTTCCATCACGATCTTTGAGGCTCACGCCTCCGTCAGTTCACTGGTGTTCATGCTCACCTTCATCGGCGTGCTAATTCCGATTATGCTATTCTACAATATCTATAACTATCTCGCCTTCAGCGGCAAGGTTCCCCATCCGGCCGAGGCCGACTGAGCTTCAGCAGCCACCAGCCTTGGCAGAGTCCTGGGGCGCTACCTTCGGCTCACGGTAATCCTGCCCAAGCCAGTGCACCAACGGGGCAAAGGGCTTGAGGTAGCGGCTCTCGTGGGGCAGGCCCTTGATCATGCGGTTCCAGTACAGCCACGGCAGCATCTTCGTTTTCATCAGCCACATGCTCCAGCGCTCCTTGGTGGGATCGACCAGGAAGGAGCTGATCGGCTTCTGGCTGTAATCGAATTCGGCCATCACCACATTGTTGTATCCGGTGATCAACGGGCAGACCGTGTAGCCGTCGTAGTGGGCCGTGAGCTCCCGCCCCTCCAGGAAGGCGAGCACGTTGGCTGCCGTCACCGGAGCCTCGCCCCGCACGGCGCCCGCCGTTTTGGAGGTGGGCAGGCCCGCCACATCGCCCAGTGAGAACACATTGGCGTAGCGCGGGTGCTGGGTGGTGAATTTGTCGGCGGCTACCCAGCCGCCCGGCCCCTCCGCCGCCAGGGGACTGGTCGCCACCACGTCCGGGGCGCTCATCGGCGGCACCGCATGCAGCATTCCGAAGGGCAGCTCCTCGCGGTGCACGCTGCCATCGGCCTCGTGCACGTCAAACACCGCCACCTGATCGGAGCCGCGCACGGCCTTGAGCTCCCACCCGAAGCGCACCTCGATGCCGCGGCGCCGCACCACCTGCTGCAGGGTGCGGGCATAGGCGGGCACGGCGAACAGGGTTCGCAGCGGCGTGCAGAAAATGACACGGCTGTTCACCCCCACGCCGCTTTTGCCTTTGAAGACGTCATCGGCCATGTACATCACCTTCTGGGGCGCACCGCCGCATTTCACCGGCGTGGCCGGCATGGTGAACACCGCATTGCCGCCCCTGAACGCCTGGATGCTCTGCCAGGTGTAGGGCGCGAAGTCCTTGCTGTAGTTGCTGCAGACGCCATGGCTGCCGAGGGATTCGCTGAGCCCCTCGATCTGTTCCCAGCGGCATTGCAGGCCGGTGGCCACCACCAGCACGTCGTAGCTGAGGCGCTCACCCGTGCTGGTGATGACGCTGTTGTGCTCAGGGTCGAAGCCTGTCGCCGCCGCCTGGATCCAGCTCACCCCCTTGGGAATCAACGAGGCTTCGCGGCGGCGTGTCTGCTCCAGCGTCATCACCCCGCCGCCCACCAGGGTCCAGCCCGGTTGGTAGTAGTGATCCGGCGAAGGCTCGAGGATCGCCACCTCCAGCTCAGGCCGCTGCCGCAGAAGCAGGCTGGCGGTGGTGATGCCGGCGGCACCGCCCCCGACAATCAGGACCTGGTGGTGGCGGGTGTCCATGGCGGCAGACCTGAGGCCTGGCTTCTCTGTAGCGGCGGCCAGGCTGCCGGAGGGCGGACGTCCTGTTTGTCTTCATGCGCTGGCAAGCATGGCGCGCGACCATGACCACAGGCTGCAAGCCTGCGATGCCACATCTTCATCAGAAGCTCCGCCGCGAAAGCGGTCTTCTCACCGGGCGCCATCGCCCCGTCTGGCGCCATTGGCGGGAGCCCTACCTGTTTGCTCTGGCCATCCCCTGGCCGGCCTTTCTGGCCCTGATCGCCACCCTCTACCTGGCGATCAATCTGCTGTTCGCCGGGCTGTACCAGCTGGATCCCACGGGCATTGGTGGCACGGCGCAACCCCGGGCCAGCTTCGCGGAGGCCTTCTTCTTCAGCGTGCAGACGCTGGGGTCGATCGGGTATGGGGTGCTCCATCCGCGAGGGCTCGTCGCCAACGTGCTGGTGTCGATCGAGGCGCTTTGCGGGCTGCTGTTCATCGCCATCACCACGGGGCTTGTGTTCGCGCGCTTCGCCCGCAGCAATGCCCGCATCCGCTTTTCGGAAGTGGCCGTCGTGCACCTCTACAACGGCGTGCCCACCCTCTGTTTCCGGCTGGCCAATGAGCGGGGCAACATTCTGCGTGAGGTGAAGCTGCAGGCCTATCTGGCTGTCGACGAGATCAGCCTTGAGGGGCATCGCCTGCGCCGGTTGAAACCCCTGCCCCTCGAGCGCGAGCGGGGCGTGGCCTTTCTGCTGGTGTGGACGGCCATGCACCGCATTGAGGCCTCCAGCCCTCTGCATGGACTCGCTCCAGAGGACCTTGCCCGGCTGCATGCCGAGGTCGTGGTGGCCTTCAGCGGGGTTGACCAGACGATCGAGCGACCGGTGCACGCCCAGGCCCACTGGCCCGTGGAGCGTCTGCGGTTCGGCTTCTGCTTCGCCGACATGATCGCCGACAGCTCTGCTGCTGCGAGTTCAGCCGACGCGGCTCGCATCGACTGGTCTGCCTTTGATCGGGTTCGCCCCTGTCCGCTGCCGCCCGGGCGGCCCAAGGCGCCCACCTAAGTCGCAATCGCTCCGACTTGCTGCTACTGTTGTCAAAGCAGTATGCGTCTATAGGCATTGAGTCGCACTGTTGTCCTTCGCGCTCCTCCCATGACTGACGCTTCCTCGGCGGTCGCCCAGCCGAGCTTCCCCCGCATCAAGGAGCCGGCCCCCTACTTCGAGGCCCGCACCACCCACGGCATCCGCAAGCTCAGCGACTACGCAGGCAAGTGGCTGGTGCTCTTCTCCCATCCGGCTGATTTCACGCCGGTCTGCACCACCGAGTTCATGTCATTCGCCCGCGCCTACCCCGATTTTCAGAAGCTCAACTGTGAGCTGCTGGGGCTGTCGATCGACAGCTACTACGCCCACGTGGCCTGGGTGCGCAACATCAAGGAGAAGTTTGGGGTCGAGATTCCTTTCCCGATCATTGAAGATCTGTCGATGAAAGTTGCCAATGCCTATGGCATGATCCAGCCCGGCGCCTCCGACACCTCTGCTGTGCGCGCCACGTTTGTGATCGACGACAAGGGCATCCTGCGAGCGATGGTTTCTTACCCGATGACCAACGGCCGTTCGATCAACGAGTTCCTGCGACTGGTAGAAGCTCTGCAGACCTCGGATCAGCACGGCGTGGCTACTCCAGAAGGGTGGCACCCCGGCGACAAGGTGATCGTGCCACCACCGGCCGATGCTGCCGCTGCCGACAACCGCATCAACGAGGGCTACGAGTACACCGATTGGTATTTCTCCAAGAAGTCACTCTGACTCTGAAGCAACAGCGCTTCATAGGAGGTGACTGGGCGGGCGGCCTCATCGTCAGCCCGCCCCCAACGGCGGCTCTTTTCAGGCTCCTGGTTGCTGCGGGTCCCTGGAGGCCTGTGACAGCACTGCCACCCAACCCGTCCAGCCGCTGCGGCGGCTGACCCGAGGACGACATCCCATGATCAAAGACCTGAAGCAACGGCTGGAGCACTGGGGGTTCTCCTGGGAGGGCCTGCGGGATAACCGCCATGGCGAGTGGTGGGTTCTGGCACAGATGGCGCTGTTGGCGGCCCATGCGCTGCCGCCGGAGCCGCCACTCTCGGCATTCGGTGTGCAATGGCCGCTTGTGCTGCGGCTGGTGGGTGCGGTGGTTGTCGTGGTCGGCCTGGCTTTTGGGGCCCAGGGGGCCCTCAACCTGGGGGACAGCCTCAGTCCGTTGCCGGAACCGATTCCTGGAGCGGCCCTTGTGACGGAAGGGGCCTATGGGCGATGTCGCCACCCGCTCTATCAGTCGCTGTTGCTCTGCTCGCTCGGGCTGACCCTGCTGCTGGGCAGCCTGTTGCACCTGGGCCTGCTGCTCGCACTCGCGCTGGTGCTGGCCCACAAGGCCCGCCGGGAAGAGCAACGGCTGTGTGCCATGCACCCCGACTACGTGGGCTACCGCCAGCGAACGGCGGCCATCCTGCCGTTTGTGCCTGGACTGGATTGGCGCAGCGCCTGAGCTATGAGTTGCCTGCAATGGCTGGGCGGCAACAGTCCATAACAGCTGGAGCGACAGCATTGAGAACTCCAGTCAGCCTTTTCGATACCCACTACGGCCCCATCGAATAGACCCGGGGCGCTGGGTCCAAAAGTTCACACCCTGTCGCCGATTTCAGATGGGCTTACTCCGCCTGCTGCAACAACAGCTGATCTGGGCTGTCCCTGGAGCCATGGTGTTGGGCCTGATCTGGGGATCGCTACTGCCCACCGACTGGCTGAAGGCCCCGGTGATTCCGCTCACGTTCCTGATGGTCTACCCCATGCTGGTGGACCTGCGCTTGCCGCTGTTGTTCAGCGGTAAGGAGAGCAAGGTGCAACTCACCGCCCAGGCCATCAACTTCCTGGTGATCCCGTTTCTGGCACTGGCCATCGGCCGCTGGTTCTTCCCCAGCCAACCCCTGCTGGTGTTGGGGCTGCTGCTGGCCGCCCTGCTGCCCACCAGTGGCATGACCATCTCCTGGACGGGCTTTGCCAAGGGCAACCTGGAGGCCGCCGTGCAGATGACGGTGGTGGGTTTGGTGCTGGGCTCGATCGCCACGCCCTTCTACGCCAAGTGGCTGCTGGGGGCTGTCGTGGAAGTTCCCCTGCTGCAGGTGTTCCGGCAGATCGTGTTGATTGTGTTTCTCCCCTTGTTGCTTGGACAGATCACCCGGGCAATGCTGATTGCTCAGCGCGGCAAGGAGCACTACCAGAGGGTGCTCAAGCCGCTGTTCCCGCCGTTCTCCACCCTCGGGGTGTTGGGGATCGTGTTTGTGGCCATGGCCCTGCAGGCTCGCTTCATCATCGGCCAGCCGCTGGTCCTGGTGCAGATGTTGCTGCCGCTGCTGCTGCTGTATGGAATCAATTTCCTGCTCAGCACCCTGGTGGGACAGCGCTTCTTCCCGCGTGCTGATGCCATCGCCCTGGTGTACGGAACGGTGATGCGCAACCTGTCGATCGCGCTGGCCCTGGCGATGACGGCGTTTGGACGGGAACAGGGCGCCCAGATCGCCCTGATCATTGCCCTGGCCTATGTGGTCCAGGTGCAGGCCGCCGCCTGGTACGTACGGTTTTCCGACCGCCTGTTTGGCCCGGCCCCCAACGCTGTCTGAGGGCAGAAACCATCACCGCATCAGGTTGCCGGGCATGGATGACGCGGGAGGTAGGTGGCGGAAAGCCGAATGCCTGCATCACGCTAGCGGCATGTGTTTCATAGGGTGGTGATGGCAAGACAGCGTGTCCCAGGCGCTGCCCACCACCGATCTTTTTGATGTCCGCGCCAGCGGGCCCTGTCATGACTTCGTTAACTGCGGCTGAAATCCAGGCGCTGCATGATGCTCTTGATGATGAGTATCATGCCGCTGCTGTGTATTCACAGGTGCTCAACGATTTTGGTGCTGTGCGCCCCTTCCTCAATATCCGCGATTCGGAGCTGCGGCACATCGAGGCCTTGCTGCATCTCTTTGAGCGCTACAGCCTGCCCATTCCTGCCAATCCCTGGACTACAGGCAAGCTGCCCCGTTTCGCCAGCGTGAAGGAGGCCTGTGAGGCTGGTGTGCAAGCCGAGATTGAGAATGTGGCTCTCTACGAACGGATTCTCAACTCCACCTCCAGAGCGGATCTGTTGCAGGTGTTTCGGCGTTTGCAGGCTGCATCGCAGGAGCGTCACCTACCCGCCTTCCAGCGCGCAGCAGCGCGCGACGGATTGCGTCCTGATGCTGATGGCGCACCGGCTGGTTGTGGCGCAGGTCGCCAAGCCCGTTCTGACAGAAGCGGTTGGGGTGCTCGCCGCCAGGCGGTTGGCACACGATCCTGCGCCGATTGAGGAGGCTTCACCGGGGATTTCCGGCTCTGGCCCTTCCCTGAAATGGACTGACTTGGGGCTCCATCGTCCTGGCGAACCGTTCAATGGGCCAGTGCCAGCATCCCCAGCAGTCCCGCGGCAAACCAGCCAAAGCCAAGAGCGGCTGATCGGAAGCTGGTGCTCGCTTTGATCTCCGGCACCAGATCGGAGGCGGCGATGTAGAGAAAGTTGCCGCTGGCGAAGAGCACCAACCCTGCCACAGACAGGGATTGGGCGACCATCCAGGCAAGAACGGCTCCCAACGGAAAGGTGAAAGCTGAGATGAAATTCCAGCGCAGCGCCGAGCGGGGGGTCCAGCCGCTGTGCAGGAGGATGGCGAAATCCCCCAGTTCCTGCGGCACCTCATGGGCCACGGCAGCACACCAGGCCGCGATGCCTGCCGCAGGATTCATCAGAAAGGTGCTGGCGATCCCCAGGCCACCGATGAAGTTGTGCAGGGCATCTCCCAGCAGGATCAGGATGGCCACCGGCTGGCGTGAGCTGGAGGAAGGACCTGCGGCAGGACTGCGATGGGAGTGGTGCCAGCGCAGAAATTGCTCCATCGCCAGAAACAGCGTGAAGCCCGCCGCGATGAACAGACTGCCGCGGCGAGGCTCCATCGCGGCGATGCCCTCAGGCAGCATGTGAAACAGGGCTCCACCCAACATCGAGCCGGCGGCCAGTGACACCAGAGGCAGCAGCATCACCTGCAGGCGTCTTGGTGGCAGGAGAAGCGTGATGGCTCCCACCATGGCCACCAGGCTCATCAGCAGCCCGCCGACGAGGATCCAGGCGAGGCTGTTCAACCCTGCCACCAGACCCAGGCCTGCTGGTTGATCAGCAGGCCGATCAGGGTCAGTACGCCCATCAGGATCACCTGATCGGTGCGCGAATCAGGGATGCGGATATCGGCGATCAGGTGGATCACATTGGTGATGCTGTAGACCAGGCTGAACAGAAACTGCGCGCCCCGCCAGGGAGAACTGGCACTCCAGCCGTTGGGATCTGCAATGGCATGGATGGCCACCAGCAGCGCCCCCACCGGCAGGAGGAAATAAAAGAGCATCGCCAGAAACAGGCGTGGCACGCGACTGGCCGCGAGCTGGCTCTTGATCTCAACCGACAGCCCATGGAAAAGGGGCATCAGCCCCAGCTCGACATGAAACAGCATCACGAGCAGCCAGGCTGCCCACAAACCGCTGAGGCGGATGGCATAGGAGATGGAGTCGGCTTCTGACATCGCAGCAACAGGGAAGTCTTCGCAGGGGTGCAGAGGAATCCTGGGCCTCAGCTCGCGGCAGCCAGCGCCGCTTGCACGTCCGGGATGTAAACGGCATACATGCCGCGCAGATCACCGGGCTTGAAGTTGAAGGCCTTGTCGTTCGGATACTTCTCTTTCACGAAGGCCGGCCGATTCTCCCTGCTGCCGTGGCAGGCCAGGCAGCTGGCCTGGACATCGATGCGGCGGTAATAGTTCACCCCTGCGCCCTGCTCGTCCGTGGCCGGTTCCCATAGCCCGGTCAGCTCGGGGTGCCTGGAGAACAGATCGATCACGTCGGTCTCCTGCTGAGTTGCCGGGGCGTGATCGGGGTTGCGGTATTTGCTGGCCACCTGCCGCACGTTCCAGCCGTTCTCCTTGCCGATCGCCATGGCGCGCTTGCCCACCGGCATGCACACCTCACGCATGGTGTCCATGGTGGGCTCCTCTGTGCTGCCCTCCAGGCTGGAGGCCAGGGAGATGCGCATGCGGTCCAGCTGCTCCATCTGATCCACGGCCTTGGCGAGCACGGCCGGATCCACGGGTGCCTCTCCGCTGGCGGCCAGGGCCGCGGAGGGCTGGAACAGCAGCAGCACTGCCCAGACGGTGCCCAGCAGGGCGCCGATCGGCCGTTTCCAGTGCAGCAACTTGCACCAGCGGCCCAACAGCTGAGAACGGCAGGCGAGTCTGAAGAGAACCATGGAGAGCATCCGCCAGCGGCTTCACACGGGTGCCTTTACCCTGGCCATGGCCGCTGGATCCGCGTCCTGATCGATACAAATGGAGAACGGGCGCGTCCCCGCTGCCGAGGACTCGCCCCTTGGCTCAGGTCTCCAGCAGGCTGCGCAGCATCCAGGCGGTCTTCTCGTGGATCTGCAGCCGCTGGGTGAGCAGGTCGGCAGTGGGCTGGTCGCCTGCCTGATCGGCCACGGCAAACACAGTGCGGATGGTGCGAGCTACGGCCTCATGGCCCTCCACCAGCTCACGAACCATGGCCAGGGCGGCCGACACTCCCTCGGCTTCTGGGATGGATGCGAGGCCGCCATAAATGCTTGCGCCATAGGGAGCGGGGAAGCCGAGGGCGCGGATGCGCTCGGCGATCCCGTCGAGCGCATTCCAAAGCTCGGTGTACTGCTCCATGAACATCAGGTGCAGCGTGTTGAACATCGGCCCGGTCACGTTCCAGTGGAAGCCGTGTGTCTTGGCATACAGCACAGTGCTGTCGGCCAGCACGCGGCCAAGGCCCTGGGCGATGGCGGCGCGCTGGGGCTCGGAGATGCCGATATCCATGACTGGCGTGGTCATTGGGCTCATGGTTGTCATCGCAAGGGTAGAGAGCGTCTCCCGGCGTGAAGCAAGCCAGTGCCGGGGAGGTGCTGCAGTCAGGCTTCCGATTCCTCGGGTTGCCGTTCCAGCTGAGAGCAAGCAGCGGTCGCCAAGAGCAGGTCTGGGGTTCTTCCGGAACGCCATCAGGCGCTTGCGGGGTTCATGCCCACCAGGGCCTGGAGCCGTCGCGGAAGTCGGTCTCGTTCCAGGGGCTGAGCAGCACCTGGTCGTCCTCGACCTGCACGTGAGCCAGGGCGAGGGAGAGGGGGGCCGGCCCGCGCACCACTTTGCCGCTGTCGTCATACCGGCTGCCGTGGCAGGGGCAGATGAACTTGCCGGCCGCCGCGTTCCAGGGCACCACACACCCGAGGTGGGTGCAGATGGCATTGATGCCGTAGCTGCCGATGGCCTCGTCACCGGTGACGATCAGATAGGTGGGATCGCCCTTGAGCCCCTGCACCAGGCTGCGCTCGCCGGGCTTGTGGGCGCGCAGCCAACCGCTGGCGGAGATGGGGTTGCCGAGTTCATCGCGGGCGAGGACGCCTGCGGCACCCCCGCTGGCCCGTGGCGGCAGGAAGAAGCGCAGGGCGGGATAGAGGGCACCCCCCACCACGCCGGTCACCGCCCCGAAAGTGATCAGGTTGAGCAGCTGGCGCCTGGAGGGATCAGGAACCTGGTCACCCCCTGGGGAGGCCAGAGCATTCATGTCAGCCATGGTTGTTGCCTCATCCAATTGGTGATGTGATCTCGAAATAGGAAGCGGGATTGCCGGTCCATGAGCCGCCTGTTCTCTTGGCCGAGGTGTGGATGGTCTCGTCCCTTGTTCCAGCTGCCTGCTCCCGTCTTGTGGCTTCGTTGATGCCCCGGTGCTTGATGCTCTCCTGGGCGGGCTCGCCGGCAGGGCCATCAGGAGCTGAGCAACTTATTGACGATGGCGATCCCAGTGATGGCCTGCCACCCGAACAGCACCAGAATCAGGCCATTCAAGCTGATGTGGAGGCCGCGGGCCCAGTCCTGGCCCTTCTGCAGGGCCGGCCCCAGGGCGGCGGTGGCCAGCACCAGCAGGGCGATGCCGCCACCTGCGATCAGGTGGGGGCCAATGAACAACTTGCCGTTGTTGATGTAGGTGACAGCCATGCCACCAATGGTGCCGAGAAGCGTGAGGGCCACGATCCAGCAGCCCAGTGCGGCGTGTCTCTGGCCATAGCGCAACGGAATCATCGCCTTGCGCTCAGCGGAATCCACCTTACGGATTTGGCCGGCTTTGACGCCGAGATAGCCGGCATAGAGCATCAGGCCAAGCAGCACCCACATCAGCAGCGGGTGGACGAAGCTAAGAGCTTGTGGCATCGCGTGACTCCTTGAAAGATGGGCTGGAATCGTGAAAAGAAGAAGGGCCTGGAGTGACCCAGGCCCACGGGATTGAAAGAAGAACTGGCGTCAGCTGCGAACCGGCTGGGCGAGATTCAAAGTCTCACTAACCGATCGCCGGGGCGCGCAGGGCCACAGGCTCAGACGGGACAGCGGCGAGATCGAGGGGGAAGTTGTGGGCGTTGCGCTCGTGCATCGCCTCAATGCCCAGGCCGCCGCGGTTCAGGATGTCGGCCCAGGTGTTGATCACATGGCCCTGGTGATCGAGCACGGAATGGTTGAAGTTGAAGCCATTGACGTTGAACGAGAAGCTGATCACCGCCAGCGTGGCGAACCAGATGCCCACCACCGGCCAGGCAGCCAGGAAAAAGTGAAGGCTACGGCTGTTGTTGAAGGAGGCGTACTGGAAGATCAGCCGACCGAAGTAGCCGTGGGCGGCGACGATGTTGTAGGTCTCCTCCTCCTGGCCGAACTTGTAGCCGCGGTTCTGGGATTCCTGTTCGGTGGTTTCCCGCACCAGGCTGGAGGTCACCAGCGAGCCGTGCATGGCGGAGAACAGGCTCCCCCCGAAGACTCCGGCCACGCCGAGCATGTGGAAGGGGTGCATGAGCACGTTGTGCTCAGCCTGAAGCACCAGCATGAAATTGAAGGTGCCGGAGATGCCCAGCGGCATGGGGTCGGAGAAGGAGCCCTGGCCGATGGCATAGACGAGCAGCACGGCAGTGGCAGCACCCACCGGAGCGCTGTAGGCCACGGCGATCCAGGGGCGCATCCCCAGGCGGTAGCTGAGCTCCCACTCGCGGCCGAGATAGGCGTAGATGCCGATCAGGAAGTGGAAGATGATCAGCTGGTAGGGGCCACCGTTGTAGAGCCACTCATCGAGGCTGGAGGCGGCCCAGATCGGGTAGAAGTGCAGGCCGATGGCGTTGGAGCTGGGCACCACCGCCGCGGTGATGATGTTGTTGCCGTACAGCAGGCTGCCGCTGATCGGCTCGCGGATGCCGTCGATGTCGACGGGGGGAGCGGCGATGAAGGCGATGACGAAGCAGGTGGCGGCCGCCAGCAGGGTGGGGATCATCAGCACGCCGAACCAGCCGATGTAGAGGCGGTTGTTGGTGGAGGTGATCCAGTCCTTGAAGGACTCCCAGGAGCCGCCCCTGGAGGGGGCGAGGGAGGTCGAGGTCATGGCAAGGAAGACTGTGTAGAGGGATGAAGCGCTGTGCCCTTCACCTGCATACAACGGTAGCGTGAAGACCGCATCTTGTGAGGTCCAGGGCATGGGTGTTTCTGCTCAACCGCGTCCCTTGTGTGCGCGGGGCGGGCTTGGCTCCGTCGTTTTGGCTCTGCTGCTCGGGGTCCTGCTGCTGGCCCCAGGGGCCGCTCTGGCGCTCGACACCCAGCGCTGGTCACTGGAGGATCAGGCCGGCCGGCCCTGGTCGCTGACGCTGCTGGAGCAGGCCGATCCCAGCTACCCGGCTGGTCTGCGGCTGCGGCTCACCGATCGCTCCGGTAGCCAACGACTCGATCACGTCCTGCCGCTGCAGCTGCGTGACGGCCTGGGCGGGAGCTGGGAGCTGGAAAACCGCAGTGCGGAACTGGTGCCCGCCGGCGAGGCGGCGCTTCCGGATGGTTCATCCCAGTTTGATCTGCCTCGGCTCGAGCCCCAGCTCCGCTCAGAGCTGCCGTTGCTGCTGCTGGTGCCGCTGACCTCCGGCGATCCGGCTGAGCTGATGACCCCTCCAGCCGCGGTGGCGGCCCTGCATGACGCGAGCGGCCGGTGATTCACGCGCGTCGCGTTCGTCTGAATCACCCCTCGCTCAGAGCAGCCAGCCCGGGCGCAGCAGCAACACCAGTCCAAGGCTGAGCATCACGACGCCGCTGAGCAGCTTGAGGCGGCGCCCGCCCGCAGCGCTCAGCCTGCGGTTGCCGAGTGCCCACACCGCCATACCCACCATCAGGGCGTCATCAGCGATGTAGCCCAGGATGTAGAGGCCCAGATAGCCGTAGTGCCCCCAGGCCGGCAACGCTTGCTGGCTCAGCACAGCTGTGTAAAGCGCGGGCAGGCCGGCGGTGCACAGAAGCTCCACCAGATTCACCACCACCGCCAGCAGCGCCACCCCCACGAGGGACGCTGCCAGTCCGCGGCTCTGCAGCACTCCCCGCATGCGCTCGTACAGACCAGGCTTGGCCTCCTCCGGGATCGACAGGGTGTAACGCTGGCTGGCCCTGACGGCATCTGCCAGGTTCACGGCGCCGATGGCCAGAGCCACAACAGCGAGCAGCAGCTGAATCTGCCGGCTCAGGCCCAGCACCAGAAACACTTTCAGCCAGGCGGCCATAAAGGCGTAGTACACCGCCCCGCTGACGACAACGAAGGTGCCCGCCACCAGGGCCAGGCGGCGCCGGTCGCGCCAGTGCACCAGCAGCGACAGCAGGAACAGGAGCACCCACATCGCGCAGGGGTTGAAGCCATCCAGCAGCCCCAGCGCCAGGGTGAACAGCGGCAGTCCCAGCCGTGTGGCACTGAGCTGGCCCAGGGGACCCGCCCGGATCGGGACCTCTGCCACCAGCTCCCGTTGCCGCTGGCGCGCCAGCTGCTGCAGCTGCTGCCCCACGCCCTGGGGGCCATCGAAGCCCACCAGCACCGTCTCACCGATCACGAAGGTGGGCACGCCTGGCGTGCGGATGCCGGCCCGCCGACTGATCGTCTGGAGCTCGGCCAGGGCCTGCGGATCAGCGTCCAGGCGATGCAGCCGCAGCTCCCATGGCGCCCCATCGCGCTGCAAGTCCGCCAGATACTGCTCAGCAGCGGCGCAGTGGGGGCAGCCGAGTCGCACATAGACATGCAGCTCGGGCTTCTGGTGCTGGGGGGCTGCCGGCACCGCCATCGGAGCCAGGGCGAGCACCAGGCCCAGCAGCAGCGCGAGCCAGAGGCGAACCCTGCGCTGAAGTCCGTGAGCCTGCGCCATCGAAAACCGGAAGTCGCGCTGGCTTCAGTGTGTCGACGTCTGTCTGCGACAGCATCCGGCTCCCAGGTCAGCGATGACGGCCCTCCGAACTGACACCTGGCAACGCACGGTCAGCCCTGGGCGCGACGCGCTGGCCGGGGCTGACCGCCGTGGCCCGCTTCCAGGGGGATAGCCCCATAGAATGCGCACATCGTCATACATGAGTAGAGGTCATGGCTTCGAGTGCGAGGGGGTCACGATCTGTGGCAGCAGCCGACGCCTCCCCGGAATCACCGGGGATGCCCAGCCCCCAGCTGCTGGAGGAGTACAGCCAGTTCTTCCGCCTCCTCAGTGAGCCATCGCGTCTGCAGCTGCTCTGCCTTCTCAAGCAGGGCCCAGTGGATGTGGCCAGTCTGATCGAGGCCACAGGCTTCTCCCAGTCGCACATCAGCCGCCAGCTGTGTCAGCTGCAGCGTGCCGGCCTGGTCAACTGTGAGCGCGATGGCGTGCGCACCATCTGGAGCGCCGACAACGCTCTCGTCGATGACCTCTGCGCCCTGGTGCAGAACCGCCTGCGCCAGAGGCTGGAGGCGCAGCTGCGGCAGCTGACAGCCGGTTGAGGTCGGACTCGCCTGGTGGGCCGGCCTGGCGGTGTCGGAAGCAGCCAGCACGCGTGATCAAAACGATGCTTCACAGGCTTGGCACCGTGCCCCGAATGGCATGAGCCCGTCCCGACAGGGTGATCGGAGCGCTGCCGGCCGTCTTCAGACGCTCTCGCAGCAGCTCACGGAATCGGGAGACCTCCGCCTCGCTCATCAGCGCGAGGGCCTGACCGGCGCTCGGCCCCCCGAGGACGGTGGTCCAGAGGTCTTCAAAGTCGGTGAAAGTGCGCTCCACCGTGATCACTCGGGTGTGGATGTCGCCCAGGCCGGCGGAGGCCCAGAGATCTCGCAGCGACTCAAGGCGGGAGGAGCTGACACTGGGCGGCATGGGAATGGCCCGGCCGACAGCGCCCAGGGTTTCATTCACGCGCTGATAAGGGAACCCTCCACCCTCCATATCCCAGGCATAGGCCGCCACGGTTCCACCGGGGGCCACAACCCGCGCCATTTCGGCCACACCCTGCGCCGGTTCCGGCACGAAGAAGATCACCAGCGGCATCACCGCCAGATCGAACGCGTTATCGGGGAATGGCAGGGCCATGGCGTCGGCGTTCACAAACTCCACGCTCTGCAGCAGTGGCTGCTGCCGGGCATAGGCGAGTTGGGCTTCCGAAGGGTCGATGCCGGCGAGGCTGCGCGGTTCGCACTGCTCAGCGATCAGCTGCGTGAAGGCGCCATTGCCACAGCCCACATCCAGCCAGCGCTGGCCGCGGATCGGGGCGATCCAGTCGAGAAAGTCCTGGCCGGCCAGCCGACTCCAGACCCCCATGAAGCGGTCGTAGCCGGCCCCATCGGTGAAGCGGATCGGTTCACTGGTCATCGCCATCGGATTCGAAGGGGGTCAAGGCTGCGCTTCGCTCACGCTGGCACTTCAATGACGCTGCCGGCGCCACGCCATCCAAGGCCAGGCTGAGCGCTGAACTGCTTCAGAACCGGGACCCGGGCGTCTGCAGAAAGGCCAGCTCCTCCGCACCCGACACCCGCCCCAGGGCGGCATTGCGGTGGGGGAAGCGGCCGAAGCGGGCGATCACATCCCGGTGCCGGCGGGCGAAGTCGTCGGTGCGGGGATCAGCAAACCGCTCAAAGAGAGGCAGGGCCGCCTCCTGCACCGCCAGGTCTTCTGCGTGCATCAGCGGCATCAGCCAGAACTGCCGCCTGGCCTGCTCAGGCTCCGTCTCCAACCAGCCCCGCTCCACCGCCTTCAGGCTCAGCGCCAGGGCTTGGGGATCGCCGGCAAAGGCCATGGCGGTGTCGCGCCAGATCTGGCGGGGGAACTGGTCAAGCAGCAGCACCAGCGCCAGGCCCCCGGGCGGCTCCATGCTCCAGGCGTCGAACTCTCCGGCGAGGGCCTGCCGGGTCAGCCTGAGGAAGCGATCCCGCACCAGGGCGTCGAAGGCCGCGTCCTTGGCGAACCACTGGCGCGGCCGGGTTTCGCCAAACCAGAATGCGAGAACCTCGCCGGCCTGGTCCCGCTGGCCTGGCCTCATAACAGCGCCTGGACGCTGGCCACCTTGTCCTCCAGCGTCTGGTCCTTGTCCGTGCGGGTGTTGATTTTCACGGTGGTGTAGACGCGGGGGCAGCCCATGGCGTGCACCGCCTGGTGGCAGGCCTCGATCGCGGCGAACACCGGCTCCCACTCGCCCTCGATCGCGGTGCCGTTGGGGTGAAGCTGGATCTTGAGGCCGGCGTCGGTGAGCACCGTCTCGCAGGCGGCGATGTAGGGCGCCAGGTGCACGCCCACGCCGATCGGCACCACGCACAGATCCACGATCACCTTCACGGCCAACCCCGCTCGATTGATCCCATCGTGGGAGCAGCTGCCCGGGTCCTGCCATGTCCGTGTTCCCGTTGCTGGTGATCGTCCATGCCCTGGCCGCGACGGTGTGGACCGGCGCGCACCTGGTGCTGGATCTGGGGGTGCTGCCAAGGGCCCTGCGGGATCGGAGCGCAGCGGCGATCCGCAGCTTCGAGGAGACCTTCGAGCCGCTGGGTCTGACGGCCCTGGCCATCCAGGTGGTGACGGGGGTGTGGATGGGCTGGATCTACTTGCCCCGCTTCCAGGGCCTGTTCAACCCGGCCAATCCGATCGGGATGCTCGTGGGCGTCAAGCTGCTGCTGCTGGCCGCCACAGCTGCCCTGGCGATCCACGCCCGGCTGCGGCTGATCCCCCACCTCAGCGACGACAACCTGAGTGCCCCTGGCCTGGCACATCCGCGGCATCACGGCACTGGCGATCGCCTTTGTGGTGGTGGGGGCGCTGATCCGGCTGGGTGGGGTGATCTGAACACGCTCAATCCCCACAACAAAGCCCGGAGCGTTGGCCCCGGGCCTTTGCCTGCTCAGCCGTGGTGCCGGTGACGGCGTCGCCATTGGGGTTCTGCGCTGCGGAGGTTTCAGAGCAGACGCGATCCACTGGCCCGCTGGCGCTGCTGGGGATCGAAAACGGCCGCGATCGTACGGATCAGCCAGCGTCCCTCGGTGGTCACCTGCGCGGTCGCCAGTTCACCGTTGTCAGACAACTCCACCAGGCCATCTACTGCGAGCTGCTGGAGATCCGTCCAAGCCTTGCGGAAGCGCTCGCGATCGAAGGTCACCGCAAAGCGGCACATCACGTCGCAGATGAGCTGTCGACGCTCCAGCACCTCGGGGTCGTGCACCTGGAGCCCCCGCTCCACCGGCAGCTGCCCTTGCTCCAGGGCCGTGCTCCAGCCCTTGAGATCGCGCTGGTTCTGGCTGAACAGATGGGTGAACTGGCTGATGGCCGTGGGCCCCACGCCCAGCAGCTCCAGTTCACCACCGGTGGTGTAGCCCTGGAAATTGCGATGCAGTTCACCTCGGCGTGCTGCCTCGGCGAGGCTGTCACCGGTCAGGGCGTAATGGTCCATGCCGATCGCCTCATAGCCGTGGCTGCAGAGGAGCCGGTTGGCGTCCTCGAGCATCGTGATCCGCTCACGCTGGCTCGGAAGATCCTCGGGATGGATCTTGCGCTGCAGGGGCAGTTGCTCGGGCAGGTAGGCGAAGGAAAACAGGGCGATGCGATCGGGCCTCAGCTCCTGCACCAGCTCCAGAGTGCTGCGGAAGCGCGCGGGGGTTTGCAGGGGCAGGCCGCAGATCAGATCCACATTCACGCTGAGGAAGGCCGCCTCACGGAGCCAGCCCATGACCCGGCGCAGCTGCTCCACCGGGACCACCCGGTTCACCGCCCGCTGCACATCCGGGTCAGCGTCCTGGATCCCGAAACTGATGCGGTTGAAGCCCAGCTCCCGCAGCTGCAGCACCGCATCGCGGCTCAGGAACTCCGGGTTCACCTCGATGGAGGCCTCCAGATTGGTCTCCAGATCGAAGTGCTCAGCGATCAGATCCCACAGCTGCCTGGTCTCGTCGAGGTTGAGATAGTTGGGCGTGCCCCCGCCCCAGTGCAGCTGGGCCAGGCGGCGGCGCTGGGGCATGGCGGCGCAGATCAGCTCCAGTTCCCTGGCCAGGGCGACGAGATACGGGGCCACCACCCTCGAACCCAGCTGGGTGGTGATCCGGTTACAGCCGCAGTACCAGCAGGCATGCCGGCAGAACGGCACATGCACGTACAGCGACAGTGGCGCGTGCGTGGGCTGGGCCAGCTGATCCCGCAGTTGTGCCTCGCCCACCGCCGGAGTGAAGGCCGTCGCCGTGGGATAGCTGGTGTAGCGAGGGACGGGCTTGTCGTATCTGAGCAGCAGGTCGATCGGGTTGATGGTGGTGGCGGGGCTGGGCATGGGTCGGATCGGCGGAGGGGGGCGGGCGGACTGGGACTTCAGGCGGGCGGCAGCTCAGCAAGTTCAGCCAGGAGCCGCTGGGTGGCGCGGAAGGCCGCCTCGGCTTCCTCCAGCAGCTCCTCCTCCTGCTGCGGTGAGAACTCGAACTGCTCGAAGGCGTCATGCAGGGCCTGCTTCAGCTCCGGAATCGGACGGTCGAAGGCCCAGAAGCTGAGGGCTGGCAGGCCATGGACCGCAAGGATCGCGTTGGCCTGTTGAGCCAGCTGCTGCCCGCCGGAGAGATCACCGCCGTAGCGGACGTACACGTGGGCCATCAACCGGTGCGGCGCCTGCTGGGCCAGCTGATCCAGTTGCTCGAGCCAGCTCGTGGCGGCGGGGGAGCTGGGCGTGTCGGGCAGGGCTGCCAGCTTGGCCAGATCGTGCTCAAGGGCAGTGCTTCGCGCCAGAGAGAGCCATGGGGAGCTGGTGGCTCCAAGGGCCGGAGCCAGGGCGCTCACCTGCTGATCGAGCAGGGCGTAGGCGGGTGCCAGGGCCCGCAGCAGGGCCGCCAGCTGCAGCGGGGTGGAGCGACCTTCGAGCAGAGCCCTGGAGAAGGTCATGCCCTCGGCCTGGTGATGGGCCTTGCCGATCCGGGCATGCAACCTGCGCACCCGCGGACCGAAGCCCTTGCGCAGGGCTGCGTCGGCCTGGTTGGCGTGATCGGAGATGGAGCCGGGATGGGTGGCGGTCATCGCAGGAGGTGACACGGAGGACGGACAACCGCCTGGACGGTCGACTAATACACGGTATAACGCTAGCGTGATGCCGCGGTCCCGTATTTACAAAGTCGTTGCAACCGATGGTGATGAAGCCGTTCTCGGCTGGCGCCCCCTCTGGGCCCCCGCTGCTTCAGCTGCTTCTGGCTCCAGCCGGCCTACTGAGCGGTGACGGAGCATCGCAGCTGATCGCCGAGCGACGCGACAGACTGGGCTCTGATGTCCTTCTCTGGCATCTCCGCCCGGAGCTGGTGCGGGAATAGGGCCTGACCTCCCTCGACCAGCCCGAGGCGCTTGAAGCGGTGATCTCCGCCGACGAAGCTGTGATCACGTGGCTGCAGCTTCGCTTCGGTGGCTGTGCCGCCCCGGTGCGGTCGCGCCGGACCTGCTGCATCAGCGGGCATCAGCGCTCCCGCCGCAGACGCCCCTGGCGGCTGTGGCCCTGATCCAGGGCTGAGCCGCCAGGGCACACGGGCCCGCCTTCAGCCCAGGGGCAGGGAGGCGGCCGCCACCACGATCAGGCGCTGGGCCTGCCTGGGGCCATAGCCGATCGTCCCAAGTGATTGCTGGAACAGCTCGCTGAAACTGGCCGCCAGGTCGAGCGGATCCATGCCGATGGTGCGCATGTCGGCGCTGAGCGCCCGCAGAATGGACAAGGCAACCGGCAGGGCGCGGCGACAGACCGCCGAGACGGCAGCCTCCACCTCCGCAAAGCGCTGTTTCAACCAGAGCTCCGCGTAGTTGAGGTGCTCGGCTTCGTCCTGCAGCACGCCGACCGTGATCGGCTGAGCGTAGGGATCGGCCACCGGCAGGTAGTGGCGATAGGCAGCCACCGCGAAACACTCCACCACCAGGCCCTGGATCACCAGGCAGCCGGGTAAGTCTCCCTCCCGATCACACGCCAGGAACAGCTGGTGCAGCGGAGCGAACAGGCGCTTGGCCAGCGCCATATCCGGCCTGACGCCGAGGTTGCTGCCGCAACCCATGAAGTCACGGGCGTGCCTGCCCTCCATGGCGCCCAGCCGGATCAGCTCTTCGCGGTCCTCGGGGATCGCGCGCGCCAGCAGCCGGAAGTGGCGGTCGGCCAGCCCCTCGCCAACCACCACGATGCCGTTGATGCGGCTGTAAGCGTCGCGATAGGCGGGGCAGCCGTAGTCGCCTTCGAAGGTGGAGGGACTCATGCCACCCCCACGGCGGTTCCATCCTCGGCGGGCACCATCGGCTGACAGAACTGGCGCAGCAGCAGGCCGGCGAATCGGGCCTTCAGACCCATCGACCTGAGCAGGCGGCCCAGCCCAGCCGCCTCCGTGGCGTTGGCCTTGATGGCACGGAAGGTGGCCACCAGCTGGTTGCGCAGCTCGAAATAGCGACGACCCTCCAGGTCGAACACCATCGGGAAAGCGCGTCGTGCGGTGCGGTTGGTGTTGCGCATCACCTCCTCATCGAACCGGTCGGGATCCATTCCCAGCAAGCGGTAGAAGTTGCCTCGTTCACACACCGTCAGGCTATGGGTGAGAAAGACACTCCAGAGGAAGAAGCGGCTCAAGAGCCTTCCACGCAGGCCCTGGCGCAGGCTCGGCCAGCAGCGAATCAGCATGTTGAAGATGTCGCCATGCCGGTTCTCATCCTGACACCAAGGCTCAAAGAAGTCGAACAAAGGCGCGAAATCGTTCTCCGGATTTGCCTTGAGGTGGCGATCAATGAGGATATACCGCCAGTAGCCGATCTTCTCGGAGAGATAGACCGAATACAGCACCCAGCTCAGAGGGAACCAGGTGATCGGCCGTTTGCCACTCAGGGAGGGTAGATCAATCTCGATGCCTTCAGCCACCAGAGCCCGGTTGAGGAAGCCGGCATGGCGGGCCTCATCGCGGGCCATCAGGTTGAAGAGGCGGCTCAGCTCCGGGCGCCTGGCCTTCTGCAACTGGCGAGACAGCTCCTTGAACAGCAGAAAGCCGGAGAACTCGGAAACACAGCTGCGCACCAGGTAGCTCTCATAGGCACTCTTCTCCTCGGGCCTGAGGGGCTTCAGGCGATCGAGGGGGGCGCGGCGGTCGAAATGATCGCGGTTGTAGTCGTTCTCCATTTCCTGGAGCATGGCCTCGAACTGGGGCCGCTGCGCCTCCAGGGAGGTGCGGGCGGCCTTGTCGATCTCGGTGGCGTAGAAGCGCGGCGTCAGCAGGTCTTCCCGCAGGTGGGGAGCGGCTGGGGTGGCGGTCATGACGGAAGGGGCGCCGGGATGGGACGGGCTTGATCGGCGAACCCGACGCCCACGCTAAGACGTCATAACGACAGCGTGATACCGTGAAGATGCATTACAAAAAAGTCCGGTACGATCCCCTCTGCGGGCGCCGCGAGGAGCGCCTGTTCCGATCCGTCTTCCTCGCTGCCGCATGGAACGTGCCGCCCTCGATGCCCTGGCCGAATACTTCAAGGTGTTTTCGGAGGCCAATCGGCTGGCTGTGCTCAATGCCCTACGCGGAGGGCCCCTGAACGTCACCGCGGTGGTGGAGGTCACCGGCCTCAGTCAGGCGTTGGTCTCCAAGCACCTGAAGCTGCTCACCATCGCAGGTGTCATTAAGCGACGTCCGGAAGGAAGCCTCGTCTTCTACGAGATGATCGACGCTGAGATCTTCAGCCTCCTCGACCGGGCCGAGCAGCTGATGCTCGACGCCCGCAGGCAGCAGCTCGATGCCCTTGCCGCAATCCTGTGATGCCATCCCACGCCGAACCTCTGCCCGCGGATCTCACGGCGCTGCGTCTTGCCCTCGCTCAGGGACGCCGCCAGTTCCAGGGGCTAAGCCTCCCCGATCTCGATGGGGTGGACCTCGATCTGAGCAACTGCGATCTGAGGGGAGCCTGTCTCAAAGCAGCCAGGCTCGGACGCTCCCACCTGCGTCAGGCCCTGCTGGAGGATGCCTGTCTGCAGCAGGCTCTGCTTTGGGGTGCTGATCTGTCCGAGGCGAAAGCGGCACGCTCCCGATGGCATGAGGCTGATCTCAGCGGCGGTCGCCTGCAGCGCACCGATTTCGATGCCGCCTTGATGCACCGCTGCTGCCTGAGGGGCGTGCTCGCGGCCGGGAGCACCTGGAGAAAGGCCCGGCTGGTAGAGGTGGATTTCCGCGGTGGCCTCGATCAGCTGACCGATCTGGGAGGAGCAGACATGCGGCAAAGCGATCTCAGTTTCGCCCTGCTGCAGGGGGCCCAGCTGCCGGGCGCGAATCTGGGCGGCAGTTGTCTGTACGGAGCGAGCCTTGCCGAAGCCAACCTCAGCGCCGCCTGCCTGGAGGGCTGTGACCTCCGCGACTGCGACCTGACGGGTGCCCGTCTGGAGGGCTGTCGCCTTGAGGGTGCCCTGCTGCCGGATTGACGACGAGTCGACAGCCTGCAGGCACGGGTGCCGTGCTTGCTCTTTCAGGATCGCCACCCGAATGAACTGGAGACGCTATGGCTTTGATCGCAGCAAACACCCTCTCCCACTCGCCCTTGATGGCGGTGCTGTTGGGGTGCAGCTGGATCTTGAGCCCGGCGTCCGTGAGAGCTGTCTTATAGACGGCGATGGCGGGCGTCTGTTGCTTGCCAGTACCGATCGGCACCACACACAGATCACCAATCACTGTCATGGAGTGCAGGCCAGCAAGCTCCAGTCAGGAACATGCCCACAACAAAGCCCGGAGCGTTGGCCCCGGGCATTTGCCTGCTCAGCCGTTGTGCCGTCCCATGGGGGTCGGGCGCAGCTGTGCGATGGTTTGCGTGGAAAGAGCCGTGATCGTTTTCAGATCAGGTGATGTTCAGTTGTGGTCGGAGCTGCCGGCGCTGGCACCTGGCGCCAGGTGTCGAGTGGGACGTTCCGTTGAGTCCGGGGCACCTGGAACGGCGCAATGGACGGCGTGTGTCCCCTCCAGGAATGGACACGCCAGGAACATCAGTGATCCGTCGAGAAGTGTTGGAGCAGGGGCCGGATCGTCAGCGCGCTCCTGTCTGCTGCTCAGGGGGGGTGTCTTCCATCAATGGAGCCTCCGAATCCCGTTGCAGCCACGATGGGACCACCCACGGGTGCCTGCAACGGCTGCAGCAGCTTCGACACCGCTCTTCACTGCGGGCAATGGGGCTTCATGAAGCCAGCTTCACCAGGAGGTTGGAGAGGTCTCCCGCTTCTCGGCCAGGCGGTTCGCAAAACCGCCAGTTTCACCGCGGGAACAGGAACCTCCTGGAGCCACCATCAACAGCCAGAAGGCGTAACTTGTGATTGAGGGGAGGCCCGGGAGCCAACCCGACCCTCACCCTCCCAAAGAGTCCGGCCAGGGATCACCCGTGCCGGTGCGCACAGCGGAGGTGCGCCAACGATGCGACACACAACAGGTGAACTTGATGGCGCGGCGCGAACGCCATCCCGTAGCAGCAGAGAGCGATACGCCATTTTTGATTCCCGCGTGTTGAAACCCCGGGCTGCATCACCTGGGTCGGGATCACAACCGAGAAGGTCAAGCCCCGAGCATCTCTTCTCCCAGACGTGATCTCCAGTCCTTTCCTGCCAGGCTCCAGACAGGTCATGCGTGAACCACAGACACCCGACCGGCAGTCCTTGGTGTGAGGAGGTGACCGCCGCAACCGGTGCTAAGGCGCCTCTACACGGGGCGCCTTCCTTATGCGCTGCCCCGGAGAACCATGCAGATCCTGCATCAGGTGCCCAGGCCCTGCAGGCCAGTGGCAGGCTGAGCAGTTGCCTGGTTCGCCTCCCCTGATGCCTTTGCTCCAGCGGTCAGTCGCGCTGGTCGCCCTCGCGATCGCTGCCTGCGCTTCCGTCGCGACCGGGCGGCGCCTATCAGGAAAGAAGTCCGCTCGGGGTGCTGCTCTCAGCACTTCAGCAA